>Ga0209641_10002579_pt1 | contig 15503 bp, 17 predicted proteins | sample RifCSP16_1_FD_184022 | JGI IMG/M metagenome (GOLD analysis project Ga0209641, IMG submission 184022) | Soil microbial communities from Rifle, Colorado - Rifle CSP2_sed 16_1 (SPAdes) (version 2) | ecosystem: Environmental > Terrestrial > Deep subsurface > Rock core/Sediment | place: Rifle...
CCGAGCCGGTCTGGGCCGAGCGCGAGGCGCGCTGGCGCGGCAACGCTCCCCTGGGAGTCATCGCCGGAACGCTCGCGCTGGGGCTGGGCAGGGCGCTCGGGCCGCTGCGGGGCCCGAACGACGGCGTGGTGCGGGTAGCCGAGACCGGCGTGGACGGGATGACCGAGCGCGCCCTCGTGCCCCTCGGCCACAGCGCGCTCGTCGTCTCAGGGCGCGTCGCGCGGCTGATCGAGCGCTTCCTCGCTGCCGGCCGCTTCACATGAGGTGGCGCGCGGTCATCGCGGTTCCGCTGCTCGCGCTTGCCGCCGGCTGCGAGACGCTCGGCTACTACGGGCAGGCGATCAGCGGGCATCTGGAGCTGATGGCCGCGGCGCGCCCGGTGGAGTCCTGGCTCGCCGAGCCTGCGACCGGGCCGGAGCTGCGCGCGAAGCTCGAGACCGCGCAGCGCGTGCGCGCGTTTGCCTCGGCGAGCCTCGGTCTTCCCGACAACGGCAGCTACGCCGCCTATGCCGAGCTCGGCCGGCCGTTCGCGGTGTGGAACGTCTACGCGGCGCCCGAGTTCTCGGTCGAGCCGAAAAGCGAGTGCTTCCCGTTCGCCGGGTGCGTGAGCTATCGCGGATTCTTTTCCGAGGCGCGCGCGAGGGAGCACGCCGCGCGGCTGCGCGCCGAGGGGCTGGAGGTCTTCGTCGGCGGAGTTCCCGCCTATTCGACGCTCGGCAAGTTCGACGATCCGCTCCTCTCGACCTTCATCCGCCGGCCCGACGAGCAGATCGCGCGCCTGATCTTTCACGAGCTTGCGCACCAACTCGTCTACGTGCGCGACGACACGACGTTCAACGAGTCGTTCGCGGTGGCGGTGGAGGAGGAGGGCGTGCGGCGCTGGCTGGAAGCCGAAGGGCGCGGGCGCGAGGCTGCGGCGTGGCGCGAGGCGCGGGCGCGACGGCGCGAGTTCGCGGCGCAGGTGGCCGAGACGCGCTCGCGCCTTGCGGCGCTTTACCGCCAGCGCCTGGCACCGGAAGCGATGCGCGGGCAAAAGCACATCGAGTTCGAGCGCTTGCGCGCCGGCCGCGAAGCGCTCGTGCCCGTCGCAGCGAACAACGCATGGCTTGCCTCGGTGGCCGTCTACACCCGGCTCGTGCCGGCGTTCGAGCGGATGCTCGCCGCCTCGGGCGGTGACCTGGCCGCGTTCTACGCCCGGGTGAAGGAGGTCGCTTCACTCGAGCCGCAAGCGCGCGCCGCGGCCCTACGATAGCGGGATGTCGACGATCTTGCGATACGCGGGTCGCGCGCGCAGGCGCTCGAACCATGCCTCGAGGTTCGGCTGCGAGGGCCGCGCGATCGGCAGCCGCATCCAGAGCTGCACGTGGCAGCCGATCGGAACGTCGCCCATCGTGAATGCTTGACCGGCGACGTACTGCTTGCCGGCGAGCGCGGCGTCGAGGATGGCGAGCTGCTCGGCGGCTTTTGCGCGCGACGCCTCGATCGCCTGCATGTCGCGTTTGTCGGGCGGGGTGCGCAGCAGCCCCCAGAACACCGGCCGGATCGAGGCCCACGGCGTCATCGCCCAGTCCATCCAGCGGTCGGCATCGGCGCGCGCGCGCGGATCCGAGGGCCACAGCGTGCCGGCGCCGTGCTTGGCCGCGAGGTAGCGCACGATCGCGTGCGATTCCCACAGCACGAAGCCGTCGTCCTCGATCGTCGGCACCAGGCCGTTCGGATTCATCCTGCGGTATTCGGGCGTGTTGACGACGCCGAATTGCATGCCGGCGTCGATGCGCTCGTACTTCAGCCCCAGCTCCTCTGCGCACCACAGCGCCTTCTTCACGTTCACCGAGTTGGTCCTGCCCCAGATCTTGAGCATTAGAACCCCACTGCTTGCCCGTCGCGCCGCGGGTCGCTCGCGGCGAAGTAGCCGCCGTCCAGCTTCCAGACGAGTTGCGCGCAGCCGAACTGGTTGTAGTCGTCGGGCAGCGTGACGATGCGATGGCCGCGACGAACCAGATCCTCGAGCACTGAAGGCGCGAAGGCGCCCTCCACGCTCACGTCCATCCCCTGCACCAGTCGAAAGCGCGGGCCGTCGCAGGCCGCCTGCGGGCTCTGGCCGTAGTCGGCGATCCTCACCATGACCTGCGCGTGGCCCTGCGGCTGCATGGTCCCGCCCATCACGCCGAAGCTCATCACCGGCTTCCCGTCCCTGGTCACGAATCCCGGGATGATGGTCTGGTAGGGGCGTTTCTTCGGCCCGACGCAATTGGGATGACCCGGCTTGAGGACGAAGGTCGCGCCGCGGTTCTGAAGCGAGATCCCGGTGCCGGGCACCACCACGCCCGAGCCGAAGCCCATGTAGTTCGACTGGATGTAGGACACCATCATCCCCGATGCGTCGGCGGCGCTGAGGTACACCGTGCCGCCCCCGGGCGGCGTGCCGTGGCCGAAGTCCTGCGCGCGCTTCATGTCGATCAGCTGCGCGCGCGAGGCGAGGTAGCCCTGGTCGAGGAGCAGCTGCGGCCGGATGTCCATGTGCTGCAGGTCGGCGACGTAGCGCCAGGCGTCGGCGAAGGCGAGCTTGGTCGCCTCGATTTGCAGGTGCAGGCTGTCGGCGCCGTCCACCTTGTGCGAGGCGAGGTCGAAGCGGCCGAGGATGCCGAGCGCGATCAGCGCCACGATGCCCTGGCCGTTGGGCGGCAGCTCGTGCAGCGTGTAGCCGCGGTAGTTCATCTCCAGGGGCGCCACCCAGTCGGACTGGTGCGCCGCGAGATCGGATGCCTTCATTGCCGCGCCGTGCTGCCCGGCGTGCGCTTCGAGCTTCTCGGCGAGCTCGCCGCGGTAGAAGGCCTCCCCCTTGGAGGAGGCGATCTTCTCGAGCGTGGCCGCGTGATCGGGAAAGCGGAAGCGCTCGCCGGGGCGCGGCGCGCGCCCGCCCGGCATGAACGCCTCGGCGAAACCGGGCTGTGCTTTGAGCTCCGGGACCTGGCTCGCCCATTGCCCGGCGATCGTCGGCGAGACGAGAAATCCGCCTCGCCCGTAGCCGATCGCGGCTTCGAACAGTCTCTCGAACGGCAGCTTACCGAAGCGCTCGGAAAGCGCGCGCCAGGCCGACACGCATCCCGGCACCGTCACGGTGTTCCAGCCGCGCGCGGGCATCGCCTTCTGTCCCGCGAAGTAGTCGGGCGTCCAGCCCTCGGGCGATCGCCCGGAGGCGTTCAAGCCGTGGAGCTGCTTGCCGTCCCAGACGATTGCGAACGCGTCCGAGCCGATGCCATTGGAGACCGGCTCGACGAGCGTGAGCGTGATCGCGGTGGCGAGAACCGCGTCCACCGCATTGCCGCCGGCGGCGAGCATCTGCAGTCCCGCCTGCGCGGCGAGCGGCTGCGAGGTCGAGACCACGTTCGCCGCGAGCAGCGGCTTGCGCGGCCAGGGGTAGGGGTTCGTCCACGAGAAAGGAGCGTCGCTCAAGCCGTCACCTATCGAAAACGCCCCGGCCAGCGGCGCGACGTATGAAGCACCCGCAACAGCTCGACGTCGTCGCCTCGCAGCCGGTACGGAACGATGTAAGGTAGGCCGCGGATGACCAGTTCCCGCGTGCCGCCCACGCGCCCCGGTCGGCCGATCGCCGGATAGGCGGGTAGAAGGGCTTCGACCTGCCCGATGATCTCCAGAACAACCGTCGCAGCCGCCGCAGGGTTTTCCGCGCCGATGTATTCGGCGATCGCGTCGAGATCGCGTTCAGCGCGCCTTGTCCAGCGCCGCCGCAAGCCGCCTCTCCCACTTCGCCTTCAGGCGCTCGTGGCTCACGAAGCGCCCTTGCTCGGCGTCGCGCAGCCCCTCACGGATCGCGGCGATCTGCCACTCGTTCAGCTCGAGATACTGCTTGACCGCTTCGGCCGCCAGGAAGGCGCGGCTTCGCTCGGTTGCCTTCGCCAGCTTGTCCAGGCGGGCCTTGGTGCGCCGCTCAAGTCTGAGCGTCAGGGGTTCGCTCACGGCTGCTTCCTGTGCACAATGTGCACATTGTCGGCCGCGGCGTGCGGGCCGTCAATCCTCATGCCGCCACCGCCTCGAAGTCGAGCACCACGCGTCCGGTGACCTTCCCGGCCTTGAGGTCGCCGATGGCCCGGGCGGCCTGCGACGCGGGTCGGGTCTCGACCGGCGCCGGCTTGAGCTTTCCCTTCTTCGCCAGCGCCACGACTTCCTTCAGCTCCTGGAGGTTGCCGACGTGCGAGCCGACCACGGTCATCGCGCGCTGCACCAGCATCGGCAGCGAATACACCAGCTCGCCGCCCATCAGCCCGCAGATGACGTAACGCCCCCCTTTTTTTATCGCGCCCATGCCGAGCGCCGCGGTCGCGGGCATGCCGACGAAGTCGATCGCGCAGGCGAGGTGGTTGGCTGCGGCGGCCTGGAGCCGCTGCACGGCGTCGGCGCCGCCCGTCTCGAGTGTCTTCTTCGCGCCAAGTTTCGCCGCCGCCGCGAGCTTGGAGGGATCGATGTCGCAGGCGACGATGTTCTTCACCCCTTGCGTGCGCAGGACTGAGACGCCGATGAGGCCCAGGCCGCCGCAGCCGATCACCGCCACCCAGTCCTTCGGCCCGAGCTTCGGCAGCTTCTTCGTCGCGCTGTAGGCGGTGACGGCAGAGCAGGCGAGCGTCGCGGCAAACGATTCGTCGATGCCGCCCGCGTCGACGAGGTATTTCGGGTGCGGCACGAGCAGGTGCGTGGCGTAGGCGCCGGCGCGATCCACGCCGAGAAAGCGCCTGCCGCTGAGGCAGTAGTTGTCCCGGCCCGCCTTGCAGACTTCGCACTTGCCGCAGCCGATCCAGGGAAAGACCAGGCGCTTCTGGCCGACTTTCACGCCTTTCGCCCGGGGTCCGAGCGCCTCGACCACGCCGAAAGGCTCGTGCCCCATGATGAACGGCGGCACGCAGCCGCGCTCCTTGACGTAGAAGCGCTTGCCGCCGCCCAGGTCGAAGTAGCCCTCCCAGATGTGGACGTCGGAGTGGCACACGCCGGAGCGCGTGACGCGCATCAGCACCTCCGTGCCCTGCGGCCTCGGGGTCTCCCTGACGGCTTTCTGGAGCGGCTTTCCGTGCTCGACGATTTCGTACGAGATCATGCCTTGGCTGCCTCATCGAGAGCTTGATCGATGTCCCACAGGATGTCGTCGATGGTTTCGATTCCGACCGAGATCCTCACCATGTCGGGCGTGACGCCGGCCTTCAATTGCTCCTCGTCGCTCATCTGGCGGTGGGTGGTCGAGGCCGGGTGGATGATGAGCGTCTTCGCGTCGCCGATGTTGGCGAGATGGCTCATGAACTGCGCCGCCTCGATGAAGCGCTCGCCGGCATTGGCACCGCCCTTGACGCCGAAGTTGAGCAGGCCCGAGGCTCCCTCGGGCAGGTATTTCTTCGCCAGCGCGTGGTACTTGTCGCCGGGAAGCCCCGGGTAGTTCACCCACGCGACGCGCGGATGGCCCTTGAGGAATTTCGCCACCGCAAGCGCGTTTTCGCAGTGCCGCTCCATGCGCACGTGCAGCGACTCCAGCCCCTGCAGCAGCAGCCAGGCGTTCAACGGCGAGAGCGCCGGGCCGAAGGTGCGCATGATCTCCATGCGCGCCTTCATGGTGAAGCCGAAGTCGCCGAAGGTCTCGTGGAAGATCACGCCGTGATAGCCCGGAGAGGGCGAGGTGAACTCGGGGAACTTGCCGTTGCCCCAGTCGAACTTGCCCGATTCGACGACCACGCCACCCATGGTCGTGCCGTGCCCGCCGATGTACTTGGTCGCCGAGTGCACCACGATGTCCGCTCCCCATTCGATCGGGCGGCACAGGTAAGGCGTCGGCACGGTGTTGTCGAGCACGAGCGGGATCTGCGCCTCGCGCGCGATCTCCGCCAGCGCCTCGATGTCCACGATGTTGATGAGCGGGTTGCCGAGCGTCTCGGCATAGAGGAGCTTGGTGTTCTTCCTGATCGCCTTCCTGAAATTGTCCGGGTCGTCGGGATTGACGAACGTGGTCTCGACACCGAGCTTCTTCAGGTTGACGTGCAGCAGCGTGTGCGTGCCGCCGTAGAGGGTGGAAGCCGACACGATGTGGTCGCCGCCGCTCGCGAGCGTGAGGATCGCGACCACCTCGGCCGCCTGCCCGGTCGCCGCCGCGAGCGCCGCGCGCCCGCCTTCGATCGCCGCCATCCTCTCCTCGAGCACCGCCACCGTGGGGTTGGAGATGCGCGAGTAGACGTTGCCGAAGGTCTGCAGGTTGAACAGGCTCGCCGCGTGATCGGCCGAGTCGAACACGAACGAGGTGGTCTGGTAGATCGGCGCGGCGCGCGCGCCGGTGGCGGGATCGGGAATCTGCCCGGCGTGCAGGCACAGCGTCTCGAAGCCGTACTTCCGGTCGGCCATGCGCGATTCTAGCAGCGCGATTCAACCGCGCCGCTCGGGCCGGATGTAGATGACGTAGTAGACGAGCGCGACGAGCACGCTGCCGCCGACGAGGTTGCCGGCGATCACGGGCGCGAGATTGCGCGCAAAATCGGCCCAGCCGACCGGAGAGCCGAGCAGCATCGCGAACGGGAAGAAATACATGTTGGCGATCGAATGCTCGAATCCGGCGGCTACGAAGGCGGTGATCGGAAACACGATCGCGACCGCCTTGTCGACGACGCTCCTTCCGGCCATCGCCATCCATATCGCCATGCACACCAGCACGTTGCACAGCACGCCGCGGAAGAACGCCTCGGCAACCGGGAGGGCGGCCTTCGCGGCGGCGATGTCGAGCGCGGCGCGCGCGACCGCTCCGCCGTTCAGGGACTGATGCCCCGAGAGCCACACCAGCAGCGCGAGGCCGGCTGCACCGACGAAATTCCCGGCGCAGGTCACGATCCAGTTGCGCATCACGTCGCCGGTGGTGAGGCAGCCGTCGGCCCAGGCCATGGCGAGCAGGTTGTTGCCGGTGAAAAGCTCCGCGCCCGCGACGACGACGAGAATGAGGCCCATCGAGAACACGAAGCCCCCGAGCACGCGCGAGCCGGCGAAGCCGAGCAGCTGGGCGTCGCTCACGACGATGGTGTAGAACATCGACCCCAGGCCGATGAACGCGCCCGCGAGGATCGCGAGCATCGACAGGCTGAGCAGCGGCAGCCGGGCCTTGACGACGCACACGCCCCTGACGCGCTCGGCGACGTCCTTGGGCGTGAAGGCATCCGATCCGAACAGCTCGGGCATGAACGGCCCGGTGAGAAAATGCGGCGGCGGAACTCAGCCGCCGGGCGAACGCGCCGGCGGCGCTCCGGCGCCTGGCTCGCCCCCGGCGGCGCGGCGGTATTCCGAGGGCGGGATTCCGACCTGGTGCAGGAAAAAGCGCGTGAAATTGCTCTGCGCCGAGAAACCGAGCTCCGACGAGACGTCGGAGATCCTGCTGCGGCCGGAGGCGAGGCGCCAGATCGCCGCCTGCACGCACAGCAGATCGAGGTAGGCGCGCGGCGACAGCCCGGTGCAGGCGTGAAACAGGTCGAAGAAGCGCGAGCGCGACAGGCCCACGTGATCGGCAAGCCTCTCCATGCTCATGTCCTTGTGCGGGCGTGCGCGCAGCAGCGCGAGCGCGTGCCGGATGCGCCCGTCGGCGAAGCGCGAACCTTTCCACAGCGGTGAGCTGTCGCGCTCCCCGGCGAGATAGGTCTCGACGATCAGCAGCATCAGCTCCTGCAGCATGAATTCGAGCCGCTCGGCCGAGAGGAACCGGTCGTTCAGGACCTCGACCGCGAGCGCGTCCGCGAGGCGCCGGATGCGCGGCGTGATCGGCTCGCGCGCGTTCGCGAACGGCCGGCCTTGCGGGGCGCCGAACACCGCCGGAAAGCCCACGCGCAGCCACTCGCGCGAGGCGTAGAGCAGCAGCACGCGCGGCGCCGCGCCGCCGCGCGCGCCCAGGTCGAGGTGGATTTCCCCGGGGTTGACGAACACGATTGCGTCCCGGTCGAGCCAGACCCGCTTGCCGGCGATGAGGTAGGCGCTCGCCGTGCCCTCGTGCTGCAGCGCGATCAGCGGCTCGGCATGGGACCGCGGCCGGCCCTGGGCGGCGATCTCGGCGAGCACCAGGCGCCCGAAGCGCCCTTCGAAATAGCGGACCGTCCTTCCCATGGTCTCAAAGCATATCAGTAGGCGAGCCAGCGCGGGCGCTTGGCCGAGATCACGCGGGTATTCACGCCGACCCAGTTGAGGCCGCCGAACAGCCGCCCGTGCTCGATCTTCACGCAGCGGTCCACGACGGCCTCGAGCCCGGCCTCGCGCGCCCTGGCCGCGGCGGATTCGTTCCTGACGCCGAGCTGCTGCCACAGCACCTTGGCGCCGATCGCGATCGCGTCCTCCGCGACCGGCGGCACGTCTTCGGTGCGCCGGAACACGTCCACGATGTCCACTTTTCCGGGGATCTCGCGCAGGCTCGCGTAGCAGCGCTCGCCGAGGATCTCGCCTCCGGCATGGCGAGGATTCACCGGGATCACCCGGTAGCCGTGCCCTTGCATGTATTTCGCCGCGAAGTAACTCGGCCGATACCAGTCGGCCGAGAGCCCGACGACCGCGATCGCGCGGTTTTCCTTGAGTATGCGGCGCAGCGTGTTGATATCGTCCATCGCGCCGACACTATAATCGAAGCGTGAAATCCGATCTGAAGCTGCGCCACGGCGGGCGCATCCTCGCCGACGCGCTCGCCGGCCACGGCGCCAAGCTGGCGTTCGGCGTCCCCGGCGAGAGCTTCCTTCCGCTGCTCGACGGCCTGCGCGACGTGCAGGACCGGCTGCGCTTCGTGATCTGCCGCCAGGAAGGCGGCGCCTCGTACATGGCGGAGGCGTACGGCAAGCTGACCGGCGAGCCGGGGGTGCTCGTCGTGACGCGCGGCCCGGGCGCGACCAACGGCTCGGTCGGGGTGCACACGGCGTTCCAGGACTCGACGCCGATGGTGGTGCTGATCGGGCAGGTCGAGAGCGAGTTCGCCGAGCGCGAAGCGCTGCAGGAGATCGACTACCGGCGCCTGTACGGGCCGATCACCAAGTGGGCGGGGCAGGTCGAGCGCGTCGAGCGCATCCCCGAGTACGTGAGCCGCGCGTTTCACATCGCGACCGCGGGGCGGCCAGGTCCGGTCGCGCTTGCGCTGCCCGAGGACATGCTGTTCGCCGAAGCGGCGGTGGCCGATGCGCCGCGCTACCGGCCGGCGCACGCGGCTCCGTCAAGCGAGGACCTGCGCGAATTGCAGGGCTTGCTCGGCCGGGCGCAGCGCCCGTTCGCGATCCTCGGCGGCGGAGGCTGGACCCGCGACGCGGTGGACGGGTTCCGCAGGTGGGCCGAGGCCGCCGAGATGCCTGCGGGCTGCGCGTTCCGCTGCCAGGACCTGTTCGACCATCGCAGCGCGAGCTACGCGGGCGACGTCGCCATCGGCATCAACCCGAAGCTCGCGCAGCGCATCAAGGATGCCGACCTGCTGCTCGCCGTCGGCGCTCGGCTCGGTCAAGCGACCACGAGCGGCTACACGCTCGTCGAGGCGCCGGCGCCGAGGCAGACGCTCGTTCACGTGCACGCCGGCGCCGAGGAGCTGGGACGGGTTTATCGTGCGGCGCTGCCGATCAATTCCGGCACCCCGCAATTCGTCGCGGCGCTGCGCGAAGTGAAGGCGGGCGGCGAGCGCTGGCGCGAGTGGACGAAGGCGGCGCGCGCCGACTACCTCGAGTGGAGCGAGCCCAGGCCTATGCCCGGGACGCTGCAATACGGCGAAGTGATCAGGTGGCTGAGCGACACGCTCCCCGAGGACGCGATCGTCGCCGGAGGGGCGGGCAATTTCGCCGTGTGGCTGCACCGGCACTTCCGCTACAAGGGCTTTCGCACGCAGCTCGGGCCGGCGAGCGGCTCCATGGGCTACGGATTGCCCGCCGCGATTGCGGCGAAACTGTCCGCGCCCGCGCGCACCGTGGTCGCGGTCTGCGGTGACGGCGACTTTCTCATGAACGGGCAGGAATTCGCGACCGCCGTGCAGTACGGCGTCGCGGTCGTCGCGCTCGTCGTCAACAACCGCCTGTACGGCACCATCCGCATGCACCAGGAGCAGCAGTATCCGGGGCGCGTGTTCGGCACCGAGCTCGTGAACCCGGATTTCGCCGCCTATGCGCGCGCGTTCGGCGGCCACGGCGAGACGGTCGAGCGCACCGGGGACTTCGCGGCTGCGTTCGGGCGCGCCACGGCCTCCGGCAAGCCGGCGATCGTCGAGCTGCGGATCGAGCCGGAGGCGATCACCCCGAATGCGACGTTGACGGAAATCCGCGACCGGGCGCTCAAGTCGCGCGTGCGGTAAGATCGAAGGGCTCGAATAGGGGGATCGCCATGCGTCGTTTCGCGCTCGTTACGGCACTCGCCTGCGCCGCATTCGCCGCCTCGGCGCAGACGTACCCCACGAGGCCGATTCGCCTGGTGGTCACGTTCCCCCCGGGGGGCAGCACCGACACCATCGCGAGAATTCTGGGTCCCAGGCTCGGCGAGAAGCTCGGCCAGCCGATCGTCGTCGAGAACCGGCCGGGCGCCGGCGGCAGCATCGGCGCCACCCTGGTCGCGAAATCGGCCCCCGACGGCCATACGCTGCTGGTCGGCGCGCAGGGCGGGCTCGCGCTCAACACGCTCTTCTACGCATCGCTTCCTTACGACCCGCTGAAGGACTTCGCGCCCATCACTTTGCTGGTGAAAAGCCCGTTCGTGGTGCTGGTGAATCCCGCGCTCACGCCCATCGGCTCGGCCAAGGAACTGGTCGCGGCGCTGAAAGCGAAGCGCAGTACGGCGTTCGCCTCCGGCGGACTCGGGTCCGGCATGCATCTGGCGGGCGAACTGTTCAAGCGCATGGCGGCCCTGGACATGTACCACGTGCCGTACAAGGGCAACGCGGCGGCGATCGCCGACCTCATCGGCGGACAGGTCCCCGTCGCCTTCACCGACCTCGGCTCCGCTTCCTCGGCGCTCAAGTCCGGTCGGATCCGTGCCCTCGCGGTGGCGAGCAAGGAGCGCACCCGGCTTGCGCCAGAGATTCCGTCGGCGGTCGAGGCGGGAATGGGAGACTGGGTGGCGTTCGGCTGGTTCGGGCTGGCCGCGCCGGCCGGCACGCCCCCCGCGGTCGTCAGCCGCCTCAACGCCGAGACGACCGCTCTGTTGCGCCAGCCGGAGGTGCAGGAGCGGATTCTGGCGACCTACAACGAGCCCTCGCCGACCACGCCAGGGGAATTCGGCGATTTCATTCGCGCCGAAATCGCCAGCTGGTCGAAAGTAGTCAAGGAGGCCGGCATCCGCATCGAAGAGGGGAAGTAGGGCGAACCCGTTTACGGATCGAGCCCGACGCAATTACCCCGAGCGCTACGCTCTCCGGCATCCGGCGCCAGGCGCTCGAAGCCAGCAAGTAGCGCTTAACCCGATCGGCCTGCAGTTGCGTTTCATGTCGGTAGCGGCCCGCCGCCGAGGCGGGCCGTCCTACCAAGGAGATGACATGAAACTGCTGAATTGGCCGGGTGCGGCGCTTGCGCTCGCGATCTCGACGCAGGCCTGGGCGGTGGGAAGCCTCGCCGCGCTTTCCGTCTACGACCGCACCGAGGGCAGGCGGGCGCCGGTCACCTGGCACGAGGGCAGGGCGTACGTCGTCGGAAAGCCCGGGAACGAATACCAGGTGACGCTGCGCAACCGCGTACGCGATGAGGTACTGGCGGTGGTGTCGGTCGACGGGGTGAACGTGATCACCGGCGAGACCGCCGACCCGGGGCAAAACGGCTACGTGCTCTCGCCGTGGCGCACGCTGGAAATCCGCGGCTGGCGCAAGAGCCTCGCGCAGACCGCCGCGTTCTATTTCACCGCGGTTCCCGACTCCTACGCGGCGCGCACCGGCAGGCCGAACGATGTCGGCGTGATCGGTGTGGCGCTGTTCCGCAGGAAGCCCGCCGAGCCGCCTGCGCCGATGAGCCGGTCGGCCCCGGGGGAAAGAGCCGCCGGGGCGGGCGCGTCAGCCGATGCCGCAAAATCCGCCGAGTCGAGCCAGCCGCGGCTCGGCACCGGCTGGGGACGCGACGAGACCTCGCATGCCCGCTTCGTCGCCTTCGAGCGCGCGAGCGCCGCCCCGGCGGAGGTGATCACGCTCTACTACGACAGCTACCGCAACCTGGTCGCGCGCGGCGTCATTCGCGAGCCGGTTCCGGTGGCGCCGCATCCGCGCCCGTTCCCCGGCTTCGCCCTGCCTCCGCAGGGGTAAACTCGTGACGAATGGAGGCCCCGGACGAGCAGTTGATGACGGCGTATCGCGACGGCGACGCCGGGGCCTTCGAGAGGCTGTATCGGCGCCACAAGGGCGCGCTGTTCCGCTTCGTGCTGCGCGGGGTGAGCGAGCGCCCCGTCGCCGAGGAGTTGTTTCAGGAGATCTGGATGCGGGTGATCGAGGCGCGCGAGCGCTACGTCCCCGAAGCTCGCTTCACGACCTGGCTCTACACGATCGCCCACCATCGGCTGGTCGATCATTGGCGCCGCGGCGCTCCGGCGCTCGTCGCGCTGGATGAGGATCCGCCGGGGAATCCTGCACAGGATCCCGGGCGGCAGGCCGAGGGGCGGGAGTCGGCCGGGCGGTTTCTCGCCGCGCTCGAAGCGCTTCCCGCGGCACAGCGCGAGGCGTTCCTGCTGCACGAGGAGGGCGGTCTGACGGTCGCCGCGATCGCGCGGGCGACCGGATCGAACGAGGAGGCGGCGAAGAGCCGCCTGCGCTACGCGATCGCGAAGCTGAAAGCGGCGGTGGACGATGGCTGAGGAAGATCGCGACCCGAAGGTCTCGCAGGCCTATCGCGCCCTGGAGCGCGAGGAGCCGCCACGCGCGCTCGACGAGGCGATCCTCGCCGCGGCGCGGCGCGCGGTCGGCGCGCGGCCGGCGCCGCTGGTCGCCCCGGTCGGACGCCGCCGCTGGTACTTCCCGGTTGCCGCGGCCGCCGTGATCGTGCTTTCGGCAACTGTCGCGCTGCGCATCTGGTACGAACCACCAGAGATGGACGGTGCTTCGCCCGAGCCTGCGCCGCCAGCAGGGCAGAAACGCGCGGACGAGCCACCGGCCGCGCGCGACGAGCTGCGGGCGAAGACTCAGCCCGGCGGCTCGCAGCGCGGCGTGGTGAGCGGCGTCGAGCCGCTGAAGGACGCGTCGCCGCCATTGAAAGAGCCGCCGCGCATTCCCGAGTCGAAGGTGGAGGCGCCGGCTGCGGCTCCCGAACCGAAGCGCGAGCAGGGAGCGCCCCGGTCGCCGGAGAGCGCGGTGACCGGGAGGCTGTCGAAAGAGTCCGCGGCGCGGCCGATGATGCAGCAACGGGCGGCGCCGGAGCCCGCCGAAGAGCGCACGCGAAGCGCGACGGTCGAGGAATCGCCCGAGCGCTGGCTCGAGCGCATCGCCGAATTGCGGCGCCAGGGACGCGACGACGAGGCTGACCGGCAGCTTGCCGAATTCAGGAAGCGCCACCCGGACCACAAGGTCCCGGAAGCCGTGCTGCGCCGCTAGTTTGCACGGCGATACATTACCGTGGTAATGTAAGGCCTATGGCGATTGCGCACTCGAAGGTCACGGCGCAGGGTCAAATCTCGGTCCCGGCGGCGGTTCGGCGCAAGCTCGGCCTCGGGCCCGGTTCGGTACTGGAATGGAACGAGGAGGGCGAAAAGGTCGTGGTGCGTCGGGTCGCGCGCTACAGCTCCGAGGACATCCACCGGAAGCTGTTTCCGAAGGGGCCGCCAAAGCCGCGGACGCTTGAGGAGCTGAAGGAGGGAATTCGGCGCTACATGAGGAAGCGCCATGCGAGCCGTTGACACCAACGTACTCGTGCGGCTCGTGATCCGGGACGATCGAGCGCAGGTCGCCGCCGCTGAAGCGTTCATAGAAAAGGGCGCCTGGGTTTCTCAGCTTGCGCTTGCCGAAGCGGCATGGGTGCTTGAAGCCGTATACGATCAGGGGGCTTCGGACATTGCCACTGCAATCGAGATGCTCCTCAATCACAAGGATCTGACGCTCCAGGATCCGGAAATCGTTGCAACTGCCCTCGAGCGGTTTCGCGCCCGCCCGGCGCTCGGTTTCTCCGACTGCCTGATGCTTGAAATTGCGCGCAAGGCGGGACACCTGCCGCTCGGAACGTTCGATCGCGACTTGGCGAAGCTGGAAGGCGCGGAGCGGCTGTAGCTCGGTTCCGGGACTAGTGATGCAGGATCTTGGCGAGGAACTGCTGCGCGCGCTCGGAGCGCGGCGTGCCGAAGAACTCCTCCTTGGGCGCGTCCTCGACGATCTTGCCCTCGTCCATGAAGATGACGCGATGGGCCACGCGCCGCGCGAAGCCCATCTCGTGCGTCACCACCATCATGGTCATGCCTTCCTGCGCCAGCTCGACCATCACGTCGAGCACCTCGTTGATCATCTCGGGGTCGAGCGCGGAGGTGGGCTCGTCGAACAGCATCGCGATCGGGTCCATGCAGAGCGCCCGCGCGATCGCCACGCGCTGCTGCTGGCCGCCCGAGAGGTTGCCGGGAAATTTGTCCGCGTGCGCGCGCAGTCCCACCCGGTCGAGCAGCGCCATCGCTTTCTCGTGCGCCGCTGCGGGCGTGCGTCCCAGCACCTTCACCTGAGCGAGCGTCAGGTTCTGGGTGACGGTCATGTGCGGGAACAGCTCGAAATGCTGGAACACCATGCCGACGCGCGAGCGCAGCTTCGGCAGGTCGGTCTTCGGGCTGCCCACCGAGATTCCGTCCACCAGGATCTCCCCCTTCTCGAACGGCTCGAGCCCGTTCACGCACTTGATGAGCGTGGACTTGCCGCTTCCTGAGGGGCCGCACACCACGACCACCTCGCCCTTCGCCACCTCGGTGGAGCAGTCGGCGAGCACCTGGAAGGCGCCGTACCACTTGCTGAGGCCCCGGATCGAGATCATCGCAGCGAATCCTAGCGGATCACGGCCAGGCGCGCCTGCAGACGCCCCACGGTGCGCGAGGCGACGTAGCTGACGACGAGGTACACCAGCGCGGCGAACAGGTACATCTCGACCAGGCGATGGTCGCGGTTGGCGACCTTCGCGGCGGCGCCGAGGAAATCGGTGGCCGAGATCACGTAGACGAGCGAAGTGTCCTGGAACAGGATCACGGTCTGGGTGAGCAGCACCGGCAGCATGTTGCGGAAGGCCTGCGGCAGCACGACGTGGCCCATGGTGCGCCAGTAATTCAGGCCGAGCGCGTAGCCCGCCGACTGCTGGCCGCGCGAAACCGACTGGATGCCGGCGCGCATGATCTCGCAGTAGTACGCGGCCTCGAACATGGTGAAGGTGATCACCGCGCTCCAGAACGCGCCGACCTGGATGGTCTGCCTCGCCCCGATCAGCCAGCCGCCGATCCAGGGCACGAGGAAATAGAACCAGAAGATGACCAGCACCAGCGGCAGCGCGCGCATCAGGTTCACATACGCGCCGGCGAGCCAGACGAGCGGCGCGAGCGAC
>Ga0209641_10002580_pt1 | contig 15501 bp, 14 predicted proteins | sample RifCSP16_1_FD_184022 | JGI IMG/M metagenome (GOLD analysis project Ga0209641, IMG submission 184022) | Soil microbial communities from Rifle, Colorado - Rifle CSP2_sed 16_1 (SPAdes) (version 2) | ecosystem: Environmental > Terrestrial > Deep subsurface > Rock core/Sediment | place: Rifle...
GGGTTCTCCTTAAGATGAGATGGCTAATCGCTGTTGCATTTCATGCGCAATTTCCACCACCACCCGGTCGAGACGCTGGCGCTGACGTGCATCATCCATTTCGCTCTCGCGTTCTTGGTCCACTTCTTCTTTTAAGCGGGCAAGGAAGGGGTCCAGCCAGCCAGCGGATTGCATGATCTCCAGCAGGCGGCCCGAGGCGTCGAGCAGGCGAAAGGTGCCGTAATCGGGTGGCTCATCGTACAGGCCTCTGGCGCTTGTGATCATGTAGGCGATCAGGTAGAAGAGCTCAGCGTTCATATCAGCCGATTGCATGGGGCGCCTCGTATCTATCCCGAAAGTACATCTCCTCCAGCGGACGCTTGCGCGGGGCGCGCGGGGTGACCTTTGGCCTGCCCAGCGCAACCAGCAGGCATGGTTCCACCGTCTCGGGAAGGCTCAGGAAAGCCGCCAATCCCTGGGGGTGGAAGGAGCCCACCGCGCAACCGCCCAAGCCCATTTCGCAGGCTGCCAGGAGCATATTCTGCAGGGCGGTGCCGATATCGTAATAGGGCGTATTGGCCTGTCGTCCCTCTGCCTTGTCGCCGCGGCGCTGATGATCAAGACATAGGATCACCACAGCGGTGGGCCGGCCAATGATGCCGGGCGCCAGGGCACGTAGCGCAGCAATGCGCTGGGTGTCGCGCACGGCAATGAACACCCACATCTGGGCGTTGCCGGCGCTGGGTGCCGCGGCAGCCGCCTGGATGATGGTTTGCAGCTCCTCATCACTGACTGGATCGGGTGTGAACGACCGGATGCTGCGCCGCGAGAATATGGCTTCCAGTGTTTGCATGCCTATCTCCGTCTAGTACTCCAGGTCCGAATAACCTGCCAGCGCCTTGTGCGGCGGGGTGGGGTAAGTGAGCTTGCTCTGCGCCATACCCAGATCGCTGAGCGCTTCGGCCATCTTGATGGCTGCGGCGGGCGGCTCGATCACCGGCACGCACAGCCCGCGCGCGGCGAGGGCCGCCTGCAGACGGCGGGCGATGCCGATCATGCCCGTGCAGCCGGGGATCAGTATGTGCGCCCCGTCCTCCCTGACGGCCCGCTCACCAGCGTGCAGCAGACCATTGAACATTGCCTCCGGGTCGCTTTCCACCTGCTGCACGGTGAGCCCCACCGTCTGGACGGAGGCCAACTTGGAGCTGAGCCCGTATTCCGCCATCTGGCTGACGAACTTGTGCCCCATATCGTCTCGCGTGCCCAGGATCGAGAAGCGGTGGGCCAGCGAAGCTGCCAGGAAGGCGGAGGTCTGCGCCGGGCCGACCACCGGTATTCGGACGGCCTCGCGCGCCGCATCCAGGCTGGGGTCGCTCATGCAATCGATGATTACTGCGGTGGCCCCGCTACGCTCCGCGGCCAACGCCAGGCGCAGCATGCCGGGCACGGCCATGGCTTTGAGATACTGGTTCTCGATGGTCACCGGGCCAGAGGTGATGGCCGTGGCCTGCACCTTGGTGCCCGGGCGGGCGTAGGAGGCGTAATCGGCACCGGTCTGGGCTAGCCAGCCGTTCTCCCGGTAGCCCTGCGTCACCGGCACCATCACGTGGATACTGGGAACTTCGCTCCATTGGCCGGGCAGTTCGGCGGCGGGGCGGCCGACAAGGCCACGGTGCTCGGGCAGCAGTTGGCTCCCGAGCGGGGGATAGGTGCGCCGGCTGGGGGCCAGCTTGAGATCGGCCAGCATCTCGGCCCACTTGAGCGCCGCCAGCGACGGGTCGATGACGATCGCCTCGAGTCCCCTCTTCCGCAACCCCTGCTCCACGGCGCCAGCCATCCCACGCATGCCGGTGCAGCCAAAGACGATGGCGTGCGCGCCGTCTTGCTGGATGGCGCGCCGCGATTCTTCGACCAGGGCCTCCAGCAGCCTGCCTGGGTCGGAGTGCAGCTCCAGCACGGGGATATCCACCCAGCGGGTGGAGGCGTGGCTGGACGACAGGCCGTAGCGCCGGGCGAGCATCGCGGTGGGGTAGACATCGCGCGGGGCGGTGGAGACCACCGAGAATTTGTGCGCCAGCATGGCCGCCAGCAGCATGGCCGACTGGGCCGCACCCACCACGGGGATGGAGACCGCCTCGCGCGCCATCTCCATGCCGGGGTCGTTCATGCAGTCGATGACCACGGCATCCACCCCGTCGCGCTCGGCTTCGATGGCCCTCTGGACCACCTGGGGGACTGCCAGGCTGTCTTCATAGATGGATTCGATTGAAGCGGGGCCCTCTTCCAGGCTGACCGCGCTGATGCCCACGTCGGGCCGGGCTCTTTCGGCATACACCCGCTGGGCCGCCTCTGCAAATTGCGGGTTCGTGATCGGAGCGATGATGCGGATACGCACAGCAGCCTCCTTATCCCCCGCTAGTAGTATGGCCTGTTCGAAGGATCCCGGCAACTGGTTGACAATTCCCTTGGATCTTGCTTTAATACGTCCGAAGCAGTTTTGCCTTCTCGCGGGGATCCCTGTCAATTTCATGGTCGCAGTCATCGAATAACCCGAGTCGAGCCGGGATCATCAAGCACACCTAGAGGAGAAGAAGATGAAGAAGATCCGTACTGCTGTTGCTGTCCTATTCTGCATCAGTGCGCTGCTATCTGCCTGCGGCGGCGGGGGAGCGGCTCCGACGCAGGAAGCAGCCAAACCCCAGTTCGCGGTGTACGCGCTCAACAGCGAACCGCTCACCAACTGGGACCCGGCCATCGAGTTCTCGAATGGCATCCATCTAGACAATAACATGTACGAGCAGCTCTTGCGCTACGACCCGGTGAACAAGAAGATGCTCCCACTGCTGGCCGAGTCATACACCGTTTCGGACGATGGCCTGGTGTGGACCTTCAATATCCGCAAGGACGTCAAGTTCCAGAACGGCGACGCCATGACCGCTGAAGACGTGAAGTACTCCATCGACCGCACCATAAAGCTGGGCGCCGGCGCTTCCTACATCTGGAGCGCGGTCGAGTCGATCACGGTAAAAAACCCCCAGACCGTCGAATTCACGCTGAGCTACAGAAACCCCCTGGACCTTGTGGCTGCCACGGGCTACGCCGCCTTCGTGTACTCCAAGAAGTGCGTGAACGAAAACAACGAGTGGATAGCCGAAGCCAAGGGCTGCGGAACCGGTCCCTACATGCTCAAGAGCGCCAAGTGGGGCGATGAGGTGATCGTCGAGGCCTTCAAGGACTATTGGGGCGGCTGGGGCGAGAAGTACTTCTCGCAGGTAGTCTTCAAGAAGATCTCCGAGACGGCCACCCGCCGCCAGATGATCGAGGCCGGCGAGGCCACCATTGCGGTCGAGCTGCCTTACTCGGACATCAACGCCCTCAAGGAAAACCCCCAGGTCAAGGTATACGTCGAGCCCTCCTGGCAGAACCTGATCGGCATGTTCAACACCCAGAAACCGCCCCTGGACAACGTGAAGGTGCGCCAGGCACTGGCATATGCTTTCCCCTATGACGAGGTGATCAAGTCGGCCGTGGGCGGCTATGCGCGCCAGGCCTATGGCATGGTGCCCTTCGGCATGTGGGGCTTTAGCGACAAGCTGCCCCGATATACATATGACTTGGAGAAGGCTCGCCAACTACTGGCCGAGGCGGGCGTCCCCGCCGGTCAGAAGCTGCTCCTGACCTATACGGCAGGGAACGAGACTGAGAAGAGCACCGCCGAGCTCTACAAGTCCGAGCTGGCCAAGCTGAACATCGACTTGGAGATCCGCACGATGCCGTGGGATAGCCAATGGGAGCTGGCCAAGAATCCCGACCCCACTGCCCGCCAGGATATCTTCGTCATGTACTGGTGGCCTGACCTGCCCAGCCCCTACTCCTTCCTCTACAGCACTTTCCACACCGAGGCCGAACCGCTCTTCAACCTGGCCTACTACTACAACGCCGACTTCGATAAGCTGATCGACGATGGGAACGAGCTGACCGCCACTGACTCTGCGGGGGCCGAGCAGATGTTTGTGGATGCTCAGAAGCTGCTGTTGGAGGATGCCGCAACCCTGTTCATCTACGACCGGCAGGATGTCTGGGTGACCGCTGCCAACCTACAGGGATTCAAGTTCAACCCGGCTTACCCCACGGTGATGTTCTTCCACGACATGTTCTTGCAGTAGCAGGACCGGGTAGTATCTCAGGTAGAGCTCGACATCAAGAACACCTCACCCCCCTTTCCCCCACTCCCGATACGGGAGAGGGGATGGGGGGTGAGGTCTAACAAGGAGCCGGAATGAAGAGATTCATTCTCAGGCGCTTGCTCTTGGGCATCGTCGTGATGCTGGGGGTGGCCTTCATCACGTTTTTCCTGACGCGGGTGATCCCGTCAGACCCCGCAGCCAAGTGGGTCGGCCCCCGCGCCACCCCCGAGCAGATCGCCAAGGCACGCATTGATCTGGGGTTAGACCAGCCACTCCACGTGCAGTTCTACAAATATATGGGCGATCTGCTGCAGGGCAACCTGGGCAGCTCACTGCGCACCCGCCGACCGATCATGCTGGAGCTGAAAGAGAACCTGCCCGCAACCATCGAGCTGGTGCTCATCTCGACTATCGCAGCGGTCTTCATCGGCATCCCGCTGGGTGTGATCTCGGCCAACCGCAAAGACCAGTGGATCGACCATCTCAGCCGCTTGTTCTCGGTGGGCGTGGTCTCCCTGCCCACCTTTTGGGTGGGCTTGATCCTTCAGCTCCTATTCTTCCGGACGCTGCACATCTTCCCCTTGGGTGGCCAGCTCAGCACAGAGATCAAGCTCACCATGGAGATACCCAAGATCACCGGTTTCCTGATGTTCGACTCGCTGGTCACCGGGAATTTCCGCATCTTCGTGGATGCGCTGTGGCACATCGTTTTGCCGGGGATCACCATCGGGCTGTACCCGGTGGGCCTGGTCGCCCGCATGACGCGCTCGGCGCTGCTCGAGATCCTGAACGAGGACTACATCACTGCCGCCCGCTCCTACGGCCTGAGCGAGCGGATCGTGCTGTGGTCATACGCGCTAAAGAACTCAATCGGCTCGACCTCCACCGTGGTGGCTCTCTCCATCGGCTACACACTGGTCAACACATTCCTAACCGAGTCGATCTATTCGTGGCCGGGCATTGGCAGCTACATCGCCAGCGCTGTCATCGGGCTGGATTATCCCGCCATCATGGGCGTGACCATCTTTTCGGCGTTTTCTTATGTGATTCTCAATCTGGTGGCCGACATCATCATCGCCCTCGACCCGCGCGTGAGAGCATAGGAGGCGGACCGCCATGCAGTGGTTATCCGATTTCACCATGACACTGCAACCCAGCATCCGAGAGTTCCGGATGTCGTTCTACCTGCTTAACCGCAATCGCCTGCAGCGCATTTCGCTGATTGTGATCGTCTTGCTGGTGCTAGTGGCAGTGTTTGCGCCCTTTATCGCGCCCTACCCAGGGCATGCCATCAGCGATACCAACCCAGATGACAAGCTGCAGCCGCCCTCCACCCGGTACTGGTTTGGCACCGACGAGCTCGGCCGTGACATGCTCTCCAGGGTCATTTACGGCACGCGCATCTCGCTGCAGACCGCCCTGATCGCGGTTGGTATGGCCCTGCTGATCGGCGTCCCGCTGGGTGCCATCGCCGGCGGCCTGGGCGGGGTGATGGATGAGATCATCATGCGCATCACGGATGTGTTCCTGTCCTTCCCGCCGCTCCTGCTGGCCATAGCCATGTCGGCTTTCCTGGGCCCGAATCTGCGCAACGCCATGCTCTCCATCGCCATCTCGTGGTGGCCCTGGTACACACGCATCATCCGCGGCCAAGCGGTCTCGATACGCGAGCGCCAGTTCGTGCGCGCGGCGCGCGCCATCGGCACGCCCAAGATGAGCATCATCTTCAAGCACATATTGCCCAACACCTTCGCCCCGGTGATCGTCCAGGCCTCCATGGATATCGGCGGAGTGATCCTGACTATCGCCTCGCTGAGCTTCCTGGGGCTGGGCGCCCAGCCACCAACGCCCGAATGGGGCTTGCTGATCTCTACCAGCCGCACCTACTTTCTCAATGCCTGGTGGTACAGCACCTTCCCCGGCATCGCCATCGTCATTACCGTGTTGGTGTTCAACCTGATCGGCGACGGCATTCGTGAGGTTCTCGACCCGAAAACGCGCAGATTCTAGGCAAACCGCTATGACGCAGTACTTCGAGATCAAGAATCTATCGGTTGGCTTCCGCACCTTCGAGGGTGTGCGCGAGGTACTCAATATTGAGAGCCTGAGCATCGGGCGCGGCGAGACCTACGGCCTGGTGGGCGAGAGCGGGGCCGGCAAGACCGTCCTGGCACTCACCATACTGGGCTTGCTGCCCAAGCCCGCCGGGATCATCCACAGCGGGGAGATCTGGCTGGATGGCGAAGACTTGCTGATGAAGTCCGACCGGGAGATGTACGGGCAGTACCGCGGCAAGCGGGTGGCCATGATCTTTCAGGACCCTATGTCCACCCTCAACCCGGTGTTCACGGTGGGGCAGCAACTCCAGCGCGTGATCGAAAAGCAGCAGCATATCAAAGGGGAGGCCAACAACCTAAAGGCGCTGGAGATGCTGGAGGTGGTCAAGCTGCCGGACGCCGGACGCATGCTGGACAAGTACCCGCATGAACTGAGCGGCGGGCAGCGCCAGCGCATCATCATCGCTCTCGCACTGGCCTGCGGGGCCGAGTTCTTGATCGCCGATGAGCCCACGCGCAACCTGGATGTGACCATCCAGGCGGGCATCCTCAAGCTGATGGCTGATCTGCAGCAGGAATTCAAGATGAGCGTGTTGTTCATCGCCAACAATGTCGGTCTGGTGAACGTGGTGTGCAAGAACGCCGGTATCCTCTACAAGGGCAAGATCTTGGAGGACGGTCCCAGCAAGCAGGTGATCCGCACGGCCAGGCATCCCTACACCCAGATGCTGATCTCCGCCATCCCGCGCGACAAATCGGAGAAGTTGAAATTCGCCAGCTTGGTGATCAAGGCGGAGACCGAGAAAGGCTGCCCCTATTATTCCCGCTGCATCATCGCCGAAGACGACTGCGCCCAAAGGACGCCCATGCTTGAGCCCATCGATGGTGCGCAAAGGGTCGCCTGCTTTCTGGCTGGTCGGAGGGTGCCATGAGCGTACCCCTAGTCAAGATCGATGGACTGAAGAAGTACTTCCCGGTGCGGTCGGATGCACTGATCGCCAAGAAGAACTGGGTGAAGGCGGTGGACGGGGTCGACCTGGAGATTATGCCGGGCGAGGTGATCGGCCTGGTGGGCGAATCGGGCTGCGGCAAGACCACACTGGTGAATGTACTGCTGCGTTTGGAAGACCCCACCGACGGGAAGATGATCTTCGATGGGGTAGATATCACCCATGTCTCGCAAAGCACACTGCAGAAAGAGATCCGCAAGAACATACAGATCGTCTTCCAGGACCCCTTCTGGTCGCTGAACCCGCGTATGCTGGTGCGAGATGTCGTCGGCGAGCCGCTGATTGTGCACCGCAAGCTGCCCCCGCTGAAGCTGATCGAGGAAGTGGAAAAGCTGCTGGAGACGGTGGGCCTGCCGCCGGACAGTGTCTACAAGTATCCGCACGAGTTTTCCGGCGGGCAGCGCCAGCGCATCGCCATCGCACGTGCCCTGGCGCTGGAGCCGAAGCTGGTGGTGCTGGATGAGCCGACCTCATCGGTCGACATCCTTTCCCAGGCGCAGATACTGGACCTGCTCATCCAACTGAGGCGGAAGCTGGGCCTGACCTATATCCTCATCTCGCATGACCTGAGCGTGGTGCATTACCTATCAGACCGCATCATTGTCATGTACCTGGGAAAGATCGTGGAGCAAGGCCCGGCCGACGCGGTGTTCAGCGCGCCGGGTCATCCTTACACCCAGGCACTGTTCGACGCCATCCCCTCCCTGGACATGAATAGCCTGGACGAGCTGCAAACGCCCGAGGGCAATGTGCCGAGCGCCATCGACCCGCCTTCCGGCTGCCGTTTTCACCCCCGCTGCCCGTTCGTCATGCCGGTGTGCAGCACAGAGGAGCCGCAGATGACCGGGGTGGGCGAGAATCACACCGCGGCCTGCCATCTGCTACAGCAGATGAAGGAAGAGCCCTCGCGGGCAAGCTAGGCTTGTCCACGGTCGTCAGGCAGAGTTGGAGACGGATATGACGACAACCTACGAATTCGAATTGCACAAAGCCGCCTTGATACTGGCGCGGGATATGTTGCGCCTGAAACATGGCGAAATTCTTGTTGTCACTGCCGATACGCAGAGCGACCCGCGCGTCGTGCAGGCCGCGGCCGCGGCCGCTCACGCCCTGGGCGCCATACCGATGGTGATCACGCTGGCTTCGCCGCTGGGAGTAGGCAAGGCCGCCGACCCGCTGCTGCCGGTGGATGCGCTCAGCGCGGCTCTGGGCGAAGCCGATGCCTGGGTGGAATTCAACAAGCAGTGGCTGCTCTACTCCACGCCCTTCGAGCGCGCTATGGCGAAGAACAAGCGGCTGCGCTACATGTGCCTGGTGGAGATGACGGTGGACATGATGGTGCGCCTGATCGGGCGCATCGATGCCGCCGCGCTGTCGGCTTTCATGCACCCGGTAGTGGAAATGACCCAAAAAGCCGGCAGTATGCGTATCACCACGCCGGCGGGTAACGATCTGGCTTTCAGGCTGCTACCCACCGAACGCATCGTCTCGTGCGACGATGGGCTGTGCGAGACGCCGGGCATGCACTTCCTGGGCGGGCAGATCAGCTTCGTCCCCGATTTCGAGAGCATCAACGGCCGGCTGGCGTTCGACGGTAGCATCTCGCCGCCGTGTGGTCTTCTGAAAGAGCCGGTGCTGCTGGATGTCAAGAATGGCCGGGTGACCCGCATCGAGGGCGGGCGGCAGGCGGAGGAGCTGCGCCGCTGGCTGGCGAGCTTCGACGACCCCAATATGTACCGCCTGGCGCACGGCTGCTATGGCTTCAACCCGGGGGCGAGGCTGTGCGGCAACGTGTTGGAGGATGAACGCATTTGGGGCTGCACCGAGTGGGGGATGGGTTACCTGAGCGCTGCGGATGCGCCCCCGGACGGCATTCAGGCCAAGTCGCACATGGATGGCATCTGTCTCAATTCGTCCGTGTGGCTGGATGGTGCCCAGATCTTGGAGGAAGGGGTTGTGGTGCACCCGCAGCTTAAGGCGCTGGCAGAGAAGCTGACGAAGGCGTGACAAGGGGATAGCCGAATGATCGAGCTAACTCGACAAGACATCTACGATATCTTGTATGGATGCGCGATTCTGGGAACCGGGGGTGGCGGGTCGCTGGAAAAAGGGCTGGGACGCATCGACGAGGCCCTGGCCAAGGGCAAGAAGTTCCGGCTGGTGGATTTTGCGGAGGTGCCGGACGAGGCCTGGGTCGCCGTGCCCTATATGTGTGGGGCCATTTCGCCCTCCACACCCGAGCTGGAAGCGCAGTATGCCGGCCTAGCGGAGCTCGACGAGCCGATGCCCTACCTGGCCTACAAAGCGTTGGAAGAGTATATCGGGGCTGAGTTCTACGGCGTTATGTCCACCGAGTTGGGCGGGGGAAACACCGCCGAGGCCATGTACGTGGGCGCCTGGCTGGGCAAATACATCATCGACGCCGACCCCGCCGGGCGCTCGGTGCCCGAGATCCAGCATTCGACGTTCTACATCAACGATCTACCAGTGTATCCGCTGGCGTGCGCCAGTATGTTTGGCGATGTGGCCATCCTGCCCCGGGTGGTCAACGACCTGCGCGCCGAGGCGCTGGTGCGCGCCATGGCGGTGGCCAGCAAGAACCGCATCGGTGTGGCAGACCATCCCGCCCAGGCCAGAGTCCTGCGGAACGCGGTTGTCAAGGGCGCAATCTCGCATGCCTGGAAACTCGGCAAAGCCTACCGGGAGGCGCGAGAAGCCGGCCAACCAGCCGCCTCGGTGATTGCCGAGCTGGGCGGTGGGCGGGTGCTCTTTCGGGGAGCAGTCTCACGCTTTGCCTACGAGACGCTGGAGGGATTCACGCTGGGCGACGTGTTCATCCAGGGGGAGGGTGAGTATGCAGGCAGCGAGTACCATATCTGGTTTAAGAACGAGCACATGATCGCCTGGCGGGACAGCGCAGTGGATGTGACCGTGCCGGATTTGATCATCGTGTTCAACGAGGAGACCGGCGAGCCGAATCTCAATCCCTTCTTCAAGAAGGGGCTGCCGGTGTCGGTGATTGGCCTGCCCTCGGCGCCGGAATGGCGCACGCCGCGCGGCCTACACGAATTCGGCCCGCGGCATTTCGGGTATGACTTCGATTTCAAGCCGGTAGAAGGATAAGAGGCACACGCGAAGAACATGGACAAGCGCGCAGGACGCGGTGAATGATACAAGTCATCTCTGCGTGCTTTCCGCTCTCTGTGTCATCTGCGTCCAAGTCTACTGGGTGCTGAAGGCCATGTGACCTGACGGTCGAATTGGTTTGGGTCCTAGGGCTAGGCAGTCAATCTTCAATGACGCGGCGCGAACGAAACAGGAGGACTTCGGGGTTCGCCTCAAGCTCATGAACATTGGGGAAGTCATCTTCGACCCGTCTTGGCTAAAAACCTCATCCGCCCGACGCCAAACCCGGCAACAATCTCAGGCACGCTCCCGATTGTGGCAACGGCAGGATTAATTTCGGCTGTGACGCATTCCGGTGGTCATGGCAGAGTCGGCCCTGGATTCGAATTCCCCTTTGACATCACTACCCCGATCGACTATTGTGTGATTCGATCTTGCCATCGAAGACATCCGGGCATCCAGGGACCGCGGCAGTACAGGCACCCTCGCGAGCATGAAAGTAGTCGCTGAGGCCCCCGCCCTAGGAGCGAAGCTCATAACCCGGAGGTCCCAGGTTCCCTCGCCCCGCTACTTAAGTGAAGAACCGAGGCTCGCTGAGCCTCGGTTCTGTTCATTCGGACTGGTTTCTTGCTGATCCTAGGTGCCAATCCTGCAGGCACCTCCTCCCCATCCATTGTCCACTAGCAGGTTCGTGCGCATGGCGCTTTGACCGGTTCTTCCACCGTCGAACTTGGATGGCGATTTCGCCCACCACAAGGAGTGTGCGGCGCGCGTCCATCATCGATCATCACTTCAGGCAAGCCCCCTGTGCCTCGGTGCCAACCGGCCGTGCAGGCTCGTGCGAGTTGTGGCTAAGTGTTCGGGAGTTGTGAGATCCAGCTCCTAGCGACCTGCCTGTCGCTCAAGCCGCTCCGCCTGCACCAGGTATTTCTCGTGCATGCCGATGCCGGCCTCCTCGTGCTCGATCCGGTCGAACGCCTCAGCCAGCCCTTCTTGTGCGTCCACTGCAATCACCCGGTCCGCCATCGGGAACAACACACCGTTCTCCTTGGCAATATGCTGCCGCAGCAGGGCCACGTAGCCCAGCGCGTTCTGGACGACCGCGGTTTTCCATTCGGGTCGTCCCGTGGCCATTTCCTCCGCTGCAGCCCGAATCGCGCGCGTCAGGCGCCTGCCCTCTTCATGCTCTGCCAGCATCACAGCCAGCGGACCGCCCTGGCGGGCAACTCCCGCCGATTCCATCGCCGGGAACAACACGCTTTCTTCTTTCTTGTGGTGACAACCATCAGCGAAGCTCTTGATGAAGTCAGCGGCCTCGACGAAAAAGCCCGCCTCAATCGGGTCCCCAGCATCTAGGCGCTGGGCTGCTGTTTCAAGGCTTGACACAACTCGCTCGATGACCCGGTGCTCTTCCATCAGGATCCTGGTTGCTTCCATCGGAACCATCTCCAATCCGTCCGGGCACTCTTCCGTCGATGTCCTGCCACCGCAACCTCTACCCGCCCCGAAGTTGGATGACTTCCCATCCTCGTTCTTGGGCGATCAGCCCAAGCTCACGACCGGGCTGGACCACGACCGGGTGACCCACAAGCTCGAGCACAGGCACATCATGAATCGAATCGGCGTAGGCGTAGCTCGCCCCCCAGTCAACGTCAACGCCCAGCTTCGATACTAGTTCGGATGCACGTCTGGCTTTCTCGCGGCCAATCGCCACGGACGAAGCCAGCCGGCCGGTAAACCGGCCATCCCGCACCTCCACGTCTGTCCCAACGACGCCCGCCGCACCCAATTGGGCGCCGACCCGTTCCACGCATGGTGTCAGTCCACTGGAGACGATCAGCAGCAGATGGCCGAGCTGGCGGTGTCGTTCCCAGCGCTCGAGCACGGATCTGACGCCGGATGGCAGGATGAACCTGTTGGCAACCCAGTCGAATGCTCTGGCGGCCCGATGAAGATCGTAGCCCCGGATCAACCAGGGCATTCGAGCAATCGCCGACCGATAGAGGGATTCCTCGGACATGATTCCGAGCTTGTTGAGGCTGTACTTGGGCATCAACAAGGCATAGTACAGCAATGCCCTCAGCCGGCGCCCGTCCCGCCGGGCGTACTCGATGAATCCGCGCCCCATCGGCATGCTGTACAGTGTCCCCTCGATGTCAAAAAGTGCAGCGATCATGGTGACCATATGCCTGTATCGTCGGCCTGGGGGCAATCCACTCAGGCCCTGCTCGCCGGACCTGCTACTTCTTCACCGCTTGCCCGCCCCATGCATGAGCCTCTGCGTGGCCCCATCGGCGTCCGTCGCGCGTTCTTGAGCCATCCATGCCCGAGGAGGGTGACCCGGCATCGAAGGGACCCGCCCTCGCCGACGCGTCCCAGCTGTCTGGACAGGAGGAGAGGATGCCTGCCAGCGTTCATGACGACTTCTCCTCATGATGCGCCTTCAGACGGGCTTGCGCTGCCTGCAGCTGTTCTACCAAGGCGCGTTGGCTTGTGCCGCCCGCGGCGTCCCGGCGATTGAGGACGGCGTGGACATCAAAGAGACTGACCACATCGCCTTCAAACAGCGAGTTGGCCGACGCCCAATCGTCGGGCGCCAACGCATTCAACCCGACCCCTCTCGATTCGGCCAAGCGAACTGCTTTTCCCACCGCTGCGTGCGCCTGTCGGAAGGGAAGACCCCTGGCCACCAGATAGTCGGCCAGGTCGACGGCGAACGATTCCGGCGCGATGGCGGCGGCCATCCTATCCCGGTTGACCCGCATCGTGCGAACAACCCCGGTCACCACCGGCACCGCCCCCATCAGAGTCTCCATCGCATCGAACACCGGTTCCTTGTCCTCCTGCAAGTCCTTGTCATACGCGGAGGGCAGCCCTTTCAGTGTTGACAGCAATCCGGCGAGATGACCGATCAGCCTGCCGGTCTTGCCTCGCGTCAACTCGAGAGGATCCGGGTTTCTCTTGTGAGGCATCAAGCTGGATCCGGTGGTAAAGGACTCATCCAGCTCAACGAAGCCAAACTCGTCTGTGCTGAACAAGATCAGTTGCTCAGCCATTCGGCTCAGGTGCACCCCCAGCAGCGCGCAATTGAATGAGAAGACGGCGGCGAAGTCCCGATCGGCAACCGCATCCTGGCTGTTGGGCGAGACCTCGGAGAAACCCATCTGCGCCGCAAGATCGACTCGATCGACCGGGACCGAGGTGCCCGCCAGCGCGCCCGAGCCCAGGGGAAGGACCGACGCCTCCAGAGCGCACTGCTCCAGCCGGCGCAGGTCCCGGTCGAGCGGCCAGAAATGCGATAGCACCCAGTGCCCCCAGGTGACGGGCTGGGCCTGCCGCAGATGGGTGTAGCCAGGCATCGGCGCGTGCAAGTCCGCCGCCGCGCTCCGCACCAACGCCTGCTGCAAGGCGATCACCTCGCCCGACAGCAGCGAGCAGGCGCCCATGATCCACAGCCGGAAGTCGGTGGCCACCTGATCGTTGCGGCTGCGGCCGGTGTGCAGCTTCCCAGCCACGGGACCGATCAACTCTGTTAGTCGACGCTCCACGGCGCTGTGGATGTCTTCGTCGGAGGCGTCTGTGGGAAAGGTTTCATCGGCGAACTCGCTCCGGATCGCCATCAGGCCCGACAGAATTGCTGACTTTTCTTCCTCATTCAGGATGCCAGCCCGGCCGAGCACCGATGCCCAGGCCATGCTGCCGCGGATTTCCTCCATCGCCAGGCGATAGTCGAAGGATGCGCTGGCGTTGAAGCGCCCAACCAGCGGATCCGTCGGCTTGGACATCCTCCCACCCCACATCTTCATGCCGGCCTCCGTCGATAGAACAAACCCGACGCGCGGGAAGGGCCGTGTCAATCGCGTTGAGTCTGCGCCGGCTCGACCGCTGCGTAGCGGGTCCGCCCCGATTCAGTCAGCTCGCGCATCGCCCGTACCTTCATCGGCAGACCGAACAGATTGATGAACCCTTCCGCATCGCGCTGGTTATACACCTCATCCTGCCCGAAGGTAGCGAAGTCCTCGCGGTACAGGCTTTCCGTCGAAGCGCGGCCGATCACGGTGACGTTCCCTTTGTACAGCTTTACCCGCGCCCAACCCGTGACCGTCTTCTGCGTCTCGGCAATGAATGCCTGCATCGACTCCCTCAGCGTGGTGAACCACTTACCGTAGTAGACCAACTCAGCATAGTCGAGGGCCACGTGCTCTTTGTAATGGGCAACGTCCCGGTCGAGACACAGGCTTTCCAGCTCCCGATGGGCGATGAAAAGGATGGTACCCCCCGGAGTCTCGTAGACCCCGCGCGACTTCATCCCCACTAGCCGATTCTCCACCAGGTCCACACGCCCGATGCCATGCCGTGCCCCTAGGGAGTTGACTGCCTCCACCAAATGGGCTGCCGCCATCTTCTGCCCGTTGAGCGACACCGGGATTCCCTTCTCGAATCCGATCTCGATCTCCTCCGCCCGATCGGGAGCCTGCTCCGCCGCTGCCGTCCACTGAAACATGGCCTCCTCGGGGGGCTGCGCCGGGTTCTCCAGTGGCCCGCCTTCGTGCGAGAGGTGCCAAAGGTTGCGGTCGCGGCTGTAGATTGAGCGAAGTGTTGCGCTGACGGGCACCCGATGCATTTCGGCATAGGCTAGAGCTTCCTCCCGCGAGCGGATGGACCATAGCCGCCACGGGGCGATCACCTTTAGAGCCGGATTGAGAGCCTTGTAGGTGAGCTCGAAGCGCACCTGGTCGTTGCCCTTCCCGGTGCAGCCGTGGGCGACCGCGTCGGCACCCTCCTGCTCCGCCACGCGTACCTGCCACTTGGCGATGAGGGGACGGGCAATCGAGGTTCCTAACAGGTACTGCCCCTCGTAGATCGCGCTTGCCTGGAGCATGGCAAACAGGAAGTCGGCGGCGAACTCCTGACGCAGGTCCTTCAGCACCAACTTGGTCGCGCCACTGGCGATCGCTTTGGCCTCCAGGCCCGATAGCTCCTCCCCCTGGCCAATGTCGGCGCAGAAGCAGACAACTTCGCAGCCATAGTTCTCTTTCAGCCACGGAACAATGATCGATGTATCCAGGCCCCCGGAGTAGGCCAGGACAACCTTGTGGATGGTCGAATCCGGCATGGCTATTACTCTCCCTTCGCTCCCCG
>Ga0209641_10002582_pt1 | contig 15499 bp, 18 predicted proteins | sample RifCSP16_1_FD_184022 | JGI IMG/M metagenome (GOLD analysis project Ga0209641, IMG submission 184022) | Soil microbial communities from Rifle, Colorado - Rifle CSP2_sed 16_1 (SPAdes) (version 2) | ecosystem: Environmental > Terrestrial > Deep subsurface > Rock core/Sediment | place: Rifle...
CAGAACCCCTATACAGGCGCGAATGAAGTTAATACGTAAGCCTGTCAAGCCAAAACATAGCCCCATACTAAGCTTGAAACTTCGTTCAGATAAATATCGCTCCTGGAAGCAATTTTTAGACGAGGCGTATTGGTCTGTCCCACTAAAATAAACCTGTTCCCTGGCTTTCGTCAGGGAATGAATTGTATAGGAAATTTCATTTTATTTATGCGGGTTTTGTGGAGACACTGACAAACTTCGGTTGTTCGTGTTTGACGTAAATCCACATATTTTATAAAGGCACAAATTATTCCCCTCTTGGGAGGAGACTCCATAATTCCCCTCTTGGGAGGGGTTAGGGGTGGGTTCCTTGGGCGTGAAATCTCAGTGAATATTTCACGAATTACCGACTTACCCACCCCTAAATCCCCTCCCAAGAGGGGAATTTCTAACTCAGGAATCTAAAAAATTTTTTACAGTAATTGCCCATCCCTACTTTTAGAGAATATTATTTAAAAGTCGTGGAAGAGGAGCATGTGGATGTTTGCTCCAGAATAATTCAAAAGGTATTGTATCCATTTTCAAGAATATACGGGTTTGTAGTTAAAACTCGTATTTTTTTTTATAAGAAAGGTATTCTGAGATGCGTTCGTCTTCCCATCCCTGTAATCAGTGTTGGAAACATTACTGTGGGAGGAACAGGCAAGACACCGGTCGTAGAGTACATTGCTCGATATTTACAGGCGAAGGGTAAAAGGGTTGCTATCCTCAGCAGGGGTTACGCAGCCAACATAAGGAAAGAAGATAGGTTTACTGATAAAAATGTCTGCAACGACGAATATCTTTTGTTTAAAGAGAATATTCCTGATGTTCCGCACCTGTTGAATAAAGACCGGATTAAAGGTGGACTAGAGGCTATCAAACGTTTTCAGGCTGAATGTCTCGTGCTTGATGACGGATTTCAGCACCTTCGCCTGGCAAGGGATCTGAATATTGTAATCATTGATGCACTGAATCCATTTGGGTATGAACAGATAATTCCACGAGGCACGTTGCGGGAGCCATTGGAAGGGATCAAGAGGGCTGACATGATTCTGCTATCCCACGTAGACCAATGCAGCCGTGATAAAATCACAGTTATTACCAACCGTTTGCGTGAGATTACAGGTGACGTCCCTGTTATAGAAACAGTTCATAAGCCGATTTGTTTGGAATCAGCAAAGGATACAGCGAAGTTAGATATTCATTGTTTACGCGGCAAAAGGGTCTTTGTGTTCTGTGCTATAGGTAATCCTGTGTCGTTCAGAAAAAGCATAGAAAATCTAGGGTCTGGGGTAGCCGGTTTTCGTGTATTTCCCGATCACCATATATATACTCCTTCTGAATTGAAGGAATTGAATGCAGAAGCGCTAGGCATGAAACCGGATGCAATTGTCATTACCCAAAAAGACAGGGTAAAAATAGGGAACAACCTTAGTGTCTGGGACTTTCCTGTATGGACATTAAAGATAGAAATTTGTGTTGTAAATGGTTATGAAATTTTTGAAAATAAGATAAATGCCATTCTGAATTGAAAGGAAAAATATAATGGCTCATAAAATTACTGATGAATGTATCAATTGCGGGGCATGTGAGAGTGAATGCCCTGTAAATGCTATATCGGAGTCTGGAGATCTGAGGGTAATCAATGCAGACCTCTGTACCGATTGCGGAAACTGTGCAGCCGTATGTCCTGTCGAGGCAATACTAGCCCCTTAATGAGCGATTAGCTTCAAGGAAGGAACTTGGATGGCGAAACAACGTGAGCGAGAAACCGATTCTTTTAAACCTGTAGACCTCCGAAGGATTAAAACTTATTCAATAAAGAAACGAAAGAATCTTTCAAATATCAACCTGTTCGCAAAACCCGTCTTACCTGCTGATGGAATACCTGCCTTTTTCGAATCCTTACCAGAGATATTGGCTGCATCAAATTTACGGAAGGTGATTGAAGCGATAGCACTGGCGCACCAGAACAAACGTCCTGTAGTAATGGCTCTTGGCGCGCATGTAATAAAGTGCGGCTTATCACCGTTAATTATAGATCTCATGAAACGTAGCATAATAACTGCGCTTGCCATGAATGGCGCTGCTGCAATTCATGATTACGAAGTCTCGCTCATTGGTGCAACCTCTGAGGACGTAGCAGCCAGTCTAAAAGACGGCAGTTTCGGTATGGCAAGGGAGACGGCAGATGTTTTTCAAGTTGCATCCGGGAAAGGGACAAAAGATGGTATTGGTCTTGGACGGGCATTAGGAGATAAAATAATCAAAGACAAGAATACGTATCAGGAGTTGAGTCTGCTGGTCTGTGGCTCAAGACTAAACATCCCGACCACGGTTCATGTTGCGTTGGGAACGGATACAATCCACATGCATCCGAATGTTTCCGGAAAGGATTTGGGGGAATCCAGCCACATTGATTTTAAAATCCTCGCCTCCGTGGTTTCCGAACTGGAAGGAGGTGTGTGGTTAAACATAGGTTCTGCCGTCATCATGCCGGAGGTTTTTCTCAAAGCGCTTTGCATTGCAAGGAATATCGGCAAAAAGGTTGAAAATTTTGTGACGGTAAATATGGACATGATTCAACACTATAGACCACAAACGAATGTCTTAAAAAGACCATCCCCATACGGATATGCTATTACAGGTCATCACGAAATTATGTTACCACTCATGAGGATAGGTATTTTATCGAAACTTGGTATAGGAGATGCGTAAAACAAAAGCCCTTTTGCAAATATACCAAAAGATGTTTGATGCACTGGGTCCACGGCATTGGTGGCCGGGAGAAACCCCTTTCGAGGTTGTCATCGGCGCTATACTAACGCAGAATACCAACTGGTCTAACGTTGAAAAGGCTATCAAAAATCTTAAGACTGCTGGCAAGCTTTCTCCAGAAGGAATTTATGCACTGAGTGTAACAGAGCTGGCAAAACTCATTCGGCCTTCTGGTTTTTTCAATGTCAAGGCAAAACGCGTCAAGGCATTTATTAGTTGGTTGTTTTCAAGATATGAAGGTAACCTGTCGAAGATGTTTGCCCAGGACTTGCAATCGCTTCGAAGTGAATTACTTGCTGTAAAAGGTATCGGGCCGGAAACGGCTGATTCGATTTTGCTCTATGCGGGGAATATGCCCACATTTGTTGTTGATGCTTATACCCACAGGATTTTTTCAAGGCATGAACTTATTCCAGAAGAAAGCACCTATGACGAGATGAAGTCTTTCTTTGAAGAAAACCTTCCGAAAGATGTACAATTATTCAATGAGTATCATGCGTTATTAGTAAACATCGGAAAGATGTTTTGTAAACCCAAGAAGGTCTGTGAACCGTGTCCGTTAAAAGATATTTAGTAAAATTCTGCCTTTGCCATCCTTCGTAAGGGGATTGAGGGAAATTAAAGTTCTTTTTGGAGTAATGAAAATGATAAGTAATGAGGTGTTAATAAAGGGTGGGCATATTGTGGATCCTGCAACCGGGCTTGACGGCCGTGCAGACATCTTTATTAAGGATGGTAAGATCAAGTCGATTTCAAATGATATTAAGGCAAATAATATTACCCAGGTTATCGATGCAACCCAGAAATACGTTATTCCAGGCTTAATCGACTGCCATGTACATCTCCGTGAACCCGGCCTTGAGTATAAAGAAACCATAGAGACAGGTTCCCGGGCAGCGGCAAAAGGCGGTTTTACAACCTTGATTTGTGAGCCAAACACTAATCCACCTATCGATTCGCTGGAAATGGTTGAATCCTTCATGGAAAGAGTTTATCAGAAAGGCGTGGTAAACATTTTTACAAAGGCATGTATTACCAAAGGATTACTGGGAGAGGAACTAACAGATATTGACAAACTGGCAACTGATAAACGGGTGCGGGCATTATCGGATGACGGTAATCCAGTTTTTTACGAACCACTAATGAAGAAGGCGTGCGAATTAGCCGCACGAAATAATCTTGTCATAAGCCCCCACTGCGAAGATTCTCAAATTTCTCTCGACAAGGCAAAAGAAAATAGCAATGTGGCGCACTTCCCAGGAAAGCCATTTTCCCATGAAACTGACTTTATCATCCGCGAGATAAAATGCGCTGAGAAAGCCAGGGGATGGTTGCACGTTTCGCATGTTAGCTTAAAAAGTTCCCTTGAAGTCATTCAAAAGGCCAAGGAAAGACGCCTTGCAAGGATCACCTGCGAAGCAACACCACATCATTTATTATTGGATGAAAATTTCAAAAATGCGAGTGGAAGCGTACCCAAAACCAATCCTCCTTTGCGCACCATTGAAGACAGAGAAGCGCTTCAGAGAGGTTTGTCAAACGGAATAATTGATGTCATTGCCACGGATCATGCACCTCACACTCATGATGATCTAAAAAAGGGGGCTTCTGGTTTCGTAGGGCTTGAGAATGCGCTCGGTGTTATCCTTACAAAACTCGTCCATTCCGGCATTCTATCATTAAAAGAAGTGGTTCGGAAAATGTCCACCAACCCTGCACGGATATTTAAGGTTAACGGTGGGAGTTTAGCTGTGGGCATGCCCGCGGATATTACGATTATTGATATGGATAAAGAATGGACGGTTGATGTCGAAGAGTTTGAGTCCAAGGCAAGAAACTGTCCTTTCAATGGTTGGAAGTTGATCGGACAAGTTGTAACTACACTTGTCGCCGGAAAAGTGGTTTTTGATAATTGTCAAATCGTATGTTAATCATTATAGACGGCTATAATCTGATATTCACCGTCCCTGAACTGGAAAGGCACGTGAAAGTAAATAACATTGAACCCGTGCGTGACCACGTGATTTCCCTGCTTTCAAAATATAAGGAGAAAAAACGCTGCGATGTGATTTTAGTATTTGATGGTAATTATACGGAAACATCTCTGCCAAAAAAACAAACCTATGCCGGCATTACCGTGATTTATTCAAAATCAGGCATAAGCGCAGATACCGAGATAAAAAATATCACAAGCCTCTGCCAAAACCCAAAAGATGTATGCGTGATAACCTATGACAACGACATAAAAAGACACGTCAAAAAATGCGGCTGTCCGATTATTGAACCAAAAGTAATGTATAAAGAAATTATGGAGGTTCTGAACGAGGATAAAAAAATCAAATCTGACGAGCCTGATAGTAAACGGAACGGCCCATCTGAAACCGATGCAAAATACTGGAAAGATGTTTTCAAAAGCCTCCCTGACGAAGAGCAAAAACCGTGCATGGAAAAAACTGATATGCCCCTGGTGAAGAAGGAAAAAAAGGAGACATCCCATACAGTCGATGAACCGAGCTACAAATACCAGGGTACCCCTTCTGATGAGACACAATACTGGGTTCGTATCTTTACAGGAGACAAAAAGGATGAACATCAAGATTAAAATACACTGGATTTTTAAATGTATTTTTACTGCTGCGTATGCCGGCATTATATACTGGGAATCCGCCCAGGATACTTTTTCCATATCACTATCTCATCATACTGATAAACTCGTTCATTTTGCAGTGTTTGGTCTTTTATGCCTTATGACCTGCTGGTCGCTCTCCACCGCCCGGATTGGAAGTAAAAATATATATAAACTTATCTTAGCGATTGGCATTGCCTCCCTCTATGGCATGTCGGATGAGTTTCATCAATCTTTTACACCACACCGTTCGGTAGACGTCTTCGACTGGCTGGCAGACACGGCTGGCGCTGTTGCTGCAGGCTTCTTATGGCAAATATCAGTGTATAAACTACAAAAAAAAGAAAAATCACTTGCAATGAAAAAAGCTCCGATTAATATGATTGAGCAAGACAGAGCCTCAGATAAAGATTTTTGATGTTCTTGTGTAAAAAAATGCCGGGAAAAACGCATATCAAATCAAGCAATAAGGCTAAACAAAAAACGGAGCATACGTATAATCTCCCTGAAAATCCCATCGAATTTTACATCTCTGAGGAAACATCTGCCTATGAAAAAGAAAGACCTTTTACCATTTATTACGACGACCCTGCACATTCAGTAAAACTACTCAAAGGCGACTGTGTCGGGATTTTGAATCAGGCGCGGGAGAACAGCGTTGACATGATTTTTGCCGATCCGCTCTATTTTCTTTCAAATGGGGGGATTACCTGCCATGCCGGAAAAATGGTTTCTGTTAATAAGGGGAAATGGGATAAGTCAAGAGGCGTAAAGGAAAACCACCAATTCACACTTGACTGGCTAAAGGCCTGCCAGCGCGTTTTAAAACCTGATGGAACAATCTGGGTATCTGGAACAACTCACATAATTTATTCAATTGGATATGCCATGCAGGAACTTGGATATAAAATACTTAATGACATCATCTGGTACAAACACTCTCTTCAACCAAAACTTTCACGTAAATATCTTATTAACTCTACAGAGATATTTATATGGGCTGTCAAGAATCAAAAGAGTAAACACTACTTCGATTATCAATTGATGAAGAAGTTTAACAATGGAAAACAAATGCGTAATTTATGGCGTTTTACTGGCGACGAGGAAGCGAAACAAGACAGTATTGTCAAAGGTTTAAAAGATTTTGCATCAATTATTGATAAAAAGCGTGTAAAGAAATACATCGTTCAAAGACCAACTGACCTCATTAAAAGAATCATTCTTGCATCAACAAAGGAAGGTGATTTAATATTAGACCCATTCTGTAACGGTTCAACAATAGGAATTGTCACGAGTCTACTCAATAGAAAATACATGGGCGTTATGTTAAAAAACAAATATTTGTTAAATACCTATGTACAAACTGAACCATTTGTGTCTAAAGATATGAAATTACAAAGTCAATCAAAAGAGAAATTCGGTCAATCACAAACAGTTATTTATCCTTGGAATTAAGTTCATGAGCATTTTTAACCGATTTTAATTTTTCCTTCAAAAATTTAATTTGGGAAATGTTTATGGAAACATATTGGCAATTACTTAGAAAAATAAGGAAGCAAGAGAATAATCCAGCAATAAATATAAATATTTCAAGTGGAAGTATCGCTAAACATTTGGCCGCATTCATTGACGACTATGAGCTTAAACCAACAGAAGAAACTTTGGCTTTTTTATTTGATAAGATAACCAACGAACTTGCCGAAAATATCATAGAAAATTTTGGAACTGAGCCTAAGGAAATAATACCTTTTATTGCAGAAAAATACGGTCTTACGAAGGCAAAGTATTATAAATTCTAAACAAATAAATCAAAACCATAATGAAACAATATGAAGCTGTAATAAAGGTCATGGAAAGTAAAGGAGGCTATACCACGCTTGGGTCTTTAAACCAAGAGGTATTAAAAATTAAGGAGTGCGAATGGAAAACAAAAACCCCATTTGCAAGCATTAGAAGAATTGTCCAAGATAAAAAATTATTCTTCAAAATAAGACCAGGTTTATGGGCATTAAAAACGTACAGAGATAAATTGCCTTTTGATATATTACCAATCAAAGACATACCAAAACAAAAGCAGGAAGAATTTAGTCATACATATTTTCAGGGATTGCTTGTTGAAATCGGTAATTTAAAAGAGTTTCAAACCTATATACCAAATCAAGACAAGAATAAAATTTATTTGGGCAAGAGACTAGAAGAAATTATTTCTGTTAAAGACTATTATCAATTTACTTATGACCGTATAATACAAAGAGCTCGTACAATAGATGTAACTTGGTTTAATGTCAGGAAAATGCCTTCTATGTTTTTTGAAGTTGAACACGCAGCAGATATTTATAACTCCCTTTTAAAATTTGTCGAACTACAAGATTTTTATACAGACTTCTATATAGTAGCATCTGATATCAGAAAAAAAGAGTTTGAATCAAAATTAGCTTTAAATGCTTTCGTTTCAATTCAAAAAAGAACGAAATTCATGGACTATGATGCAGTATCTGAGTGGCATTCTAAAGTGTATGAAATTACTACTTTAGAAAAAAGGTTGTTTTAAAATTAGGATGTTTATGGCAAATCATATTGAAAAAATCCCAGGTGAATGTGGCGTTTGCTATTATTGTGGCGAACCATTCAAAGAATGTGATACCTTTATTCCTGGTATCGGTGTCATTATTGGAGAAGTAGATATTAAAAAATATCTAAATTACTATTGGCATCACGGATGTATTATTGACTATAAGAAAGAAACAACCAACTGTATGCAACCGTAAGGATGGGTGAAGCAATACAGACTGGGTCAAATGAACCTTATTATTTTAAAAGTGGGGAAGAAACATCTCGAAATAGAGTAAAATTGTTCATTTGGCACAGTCTGAATAGCGCACCCATCGCAAAATTACTGTAATGAAGAGAATAAAGGAAGATAGGCAGAGACGCTGCAAATGAGAAGAAAAAATGAACGAACGCATTACTTCCGATCCTCAGGTTTGTGGAGGCGAGCCTTGCATTAATTGGGAACTCGCATCCCGGTGCGTATAATATTAAGTCACATTGCCGCAGGGGACGACTATTCCACAATCCTGAAACAGTTTCCACGCATTCAGCAGGAAGATATAATGGCCTGTTTAAAATATGCCGCATATTTAGCCACCGAAAAATCAGTACTAATAACGGATGTTCACCCTGAGTATATTTATATAACAGTTCCTTATTGACCGCTTTTAATGCCTCATATTGAGCTGAACGGATTCTTTGTTTAATGAAAAACCACAAGCAGGCGGGTATTTGGGTATTGAGAAACAGCTTGGTAGGGAGATTCACAATGCAATCAATCAAATCGTTTTCCACCATCGCCTTGCGTATCTCGACTTCGTTGTTGGTTTTGGTAGTCAGCGAGCCATTCGCCAGTACAAAGCCTGCCTGCCCGGTAGTCGCCAGGTGATACAGGAAGTGTTATATCCAGGCGTAGTTGGCATTGGCTGGTGGCGGAGCTAACTTTTGACCCAATACAACGTGCTTGTATAGTGTAAATATTAAATAGTTTCATTTTTCTTATTGACAACTCAAACAGTTGTTTTATACAATTGTTTTAAATGGATATTTTAAATTCTACTATACCCGATCTAAAAACGCGGCAGCGGGTGCTGGAGGCGGCGGTCGAGGGGTTTGCAGAGCATGGCTTTCGGAAAGCTACCGTCCGGAATATCTGCAAACGGGCTAATGCAAACGTTGCGGCTATTAATTACCACTTCCGCGACAAGGAGGGGCTTTACACAGCCGTTCTCCAATATGCGCATCAGTGCGCCTGTGAAAAGTATCCCCCACAGCTTGGACTTCGTGGTGACGCAACCCTTGAACAGCGGTTGCAGGCGTTTGTTCGATCACTCCTTCTTCGTATTTTCGACGAAGGTCGCCATGCGTGGCATGGTAAATTGATGTCGCGGGAAATGTTTGAGCCAACCCGCGCTTTAGATGCGCTTGTAGAAAACAATATACGACCCCTTGCGCAACAACTAGAATCAATTGTAAGTGGATTGCTCGGCGCCCGAACAAACAGCGAACTGGTTCGTCTGTGCACCATGAGTATTGTATCCCAATGCGTTTTTTACCATCATGCAAGGCCTGTGGTAAACCGTTTGTATCCGAACCAGAAATATAGTCTTAAGGACGTCGATCGGCTGGCTGACCATATCGCCGTCTTTTCGCTTGGCGCAATCAAAGAATTCAAAAGACACTCGATGTTAAAAAAATGAAAATATTCACACCCTCCCTTAATCCCTCCCATCGTTCGACTGAGCTCACGACGAAGTCAAGGGAGGGAAAAATTCCTCTCCCCTTGTGGGAGAGGTCAGGTGAGGGGTTTATATGCTGATAAATTTTATTCTTCTTACTTTCATTTAGTAAATTCTTACTGGAAATTAAACCATTAGAAAAAAATGAATTTCATTGCTTTAAAAATGCTCATGGGGGATCGAGCCAAATACCTGGGCATTATCATGGGACTGACATTTGCCTCGCTGCTCATTACCCAGCAATCTGCCATATTCCTGGGTTTGATGACACGCACGTTTGGTTTTCTGACCGATACGGCACTTCCCGATATCTGGGTAATGGATCCGAAGGTACAGTACATAGACGACCTCAAACCGCTGAAGGAAACGGAAGTACTCAGAGTTCGGAGTGTGGAAGGTGTTGCATGGGCAGTCCCTATGTACAAAGGACTGTTGAAGGCCAGGCTTCCAAACGGGACTTTCCAGACGTGTAATGTTGTTGGTCTTGACGATGAAACCCTGATCGGCGGTACTCCTCAGATGCTGCAAGGGCAATTGTCTGATCTGCGCCGCAGCGATGCCATTATCGTTGACAGCTTCAGTATCAGGGACAAACTCGCCAGGGTCATGCCGGACGGAAGGCGTGTACCCTTAAAAATTGGCGACACGATGGAACTGAATGACCATCGTGCCGTAGTTGTTGGGATTTGCAAGGTGTCGAGAACGTTTCAATCTCAGCCGGTTATTTACACTACATACTCACGGGCAACCGTCTTTGCGCCTCGTGAGCGAAAGTTGATGTCTTTTGTGCTAGTTAAAGCAAAACACGGACATGACCTCCATGCTTTGAGCCAGCGCATTCGCCAGATGACTGGACTTGCCGCATATACGCGGGATGAATTCAAAATGCTTACCGTCCGCTATTTTATGAAGTACACCGGTATCCCTATCAATTTTGGCGTCACCGTAGTGCTTGGTTTCATTGTTGGTGTCGCCATTGCCGGGCAAACCTTCTATAACTTCACCCTGGACAACATCCGTTACTTTGGAACACTTAAAGCCATGGGCGCTTCAGATGTCACGTTGTTACGCATGATTTTACTCCAGGCAGCGATGGTTGGCAGCATCGGGTATGGAATTGGAGTTGGTGCAGCCTCCGGTTTTGGCGCTCTGTCAGGAAGCACAGAACTCTCCTTCCTGTTACCCTGGCAACTCCTGGCCGCCAGCGCAACTGCAGTCACGTTGATTTGTGCCGCTTCGGCCACCCTCAGTATGTGGAAGGTAATACGCCTGGAGCCGGCAATTGTTTTCAAAAGCTAGTATTTTACAAAAAATATTTTGACACTTTTAGCAAATATTTACGATTTACGATCCACCCCCTGCACCCCCGCCAGCGGGGGACATCTTTTTATCCCCCTCACGGAGTAGGATAAAGGAGGAGGTAAATCCCAAATCGCAAATTCCCATTCAAGGACTCTTCCGACTCGGGTTAGATTATGAATAACATTGCAGTGCGATGCAAAGGCGTAACAAAAACCTATGGCAGCGGCGAGACCCAGGTGCGCGCCCTGCGCGGCATTGACCTGGAAGTGAAAACAGGTGAAATGATGATGCTGGTCGGGCCGTCAGGCAGCGGCAAAACCACGCTGATCTCTATCGTCGCCGGCGTTCTTGAAAGGGACGAAGGCGAATGTATGGTATTTGGACATGATTTCAAACACATGAGCCATCGTGAGAAAGCGCGGTTTCGGGGACAGAATATCGGGTTTGTTTTTCAGTTGTTCAATTTGATACCAACACTTTCAGCCGCGGAAAACGTTGCTGCGCCCCTGCTGATCAATGGGGTAAAACGACGTGACGCATTGATGAGAGCACGAGAAATCCTCCATCGGGTTGGGATGGGGGACCGCACGTACTCGTTGCCACGTGAGTTATCAGGTGGCCAGCAGCAACGCGTTGCTATCGCCAGAGCGATGGTACACAACCCAAAATTTATCGTTTGCGATGAACCCACCAGTGCGCTTGACCACGAAACCGGCCATAAGGTCTTGGAACTTTTACACGAAGTGGTTGTCGGGGTTGATCGCGCATTGGTCGTAGTCACTCATGACTCGCGTATATTCGAATTTGCAAACCGCATCGCTAAAATGGATGACGGCCATATTATCGGCGTATCGGACTCACGTGATTTTCGGTTCAATGAAAAATTGAATTAGGAGGTTCCCATGATTACAAAATACCTGCTTCCCGTCCTGGCCGTTTTTGGACTCGGATTCGCAATATTGACAGTCATCAACGGCAGCAAGACCATTCCTCCTGCTCAACCGTTTGTTGACCCAGCAGCGCCACCCTTTAAATCATCCGTGGCTGGCACCGGCATTGTGGAAGCCAATACCGAAAATATTGCAATCGGCACACTTGTTCCAGGCGTAGTCTCTGAAATTTTCGTTTCTGTCGGCAGCGAGGTCAAGGCAGGCGATTCGCTATTCAAGCTCGATGACCGTGACCTGATAGCACAACAGGCAGTGCGGCAGACGGCTCTGAGGGTGGCAGAGGCGAGTGTTAAAGTAGAAAAGGCATCGCTAGCTGATTTGAAAAATCAATTGGAAAGAGCAGAAATATTATGTAACAAACAGGTCATCAGTGTCGAAGAACTCGACCGTCGCCGTTATGCTGTACAAATCGCCAAAGCGAAACTTGCTCAGGCTAAGGCAGCCGTTATTTCTGCAAAGGCGCAAATAAAAGAAACTGAGACAAACCTCGATCGAATTATTGTGTGCGCCCCTGTCGATGGCGAAATATTGCAATTGAAAATCCACCCCGGCGAGTTTGCCCCCGCAGGCGTCACCCAAACACCCCTCATCCTCTTTGGCAACGTCAAGCCACTGAACGTTCGCGTCGATGTAGATGAGAATGACGCCTGGCGCGTTCGTGCGGACGCCCCGGCAGTTGCTTTTCTGCGCGGTAATAGAGAAATTAAAACAAATTTGAAATTTGTGCGTTTCGAGCCGTATATTGTCCCTAAAAAATCACTCACCGGCGACAGCATTGAGCGTGTAGACACGCGTGTGTTGCAGGTCATTTACAACATCACACAAACTGATCTGCCAATATTCGCTGGACAACAGATGGACGTTTATATTGAGTCACCGGACATGCTCCAATAATCGTAATAGTTCACCGGAGGAAAAAGATTTGACAAGATAACGGGATAGACATGATATAAATAAATTAATTTTTGACAGGATTAACAGAATAATCAGGATGAAATAAGGTAGCTTTTATCTTGTTAATCCTGTATATCCTGTCTAAGATAGCTGAAGTATTACCAAAAATCTGGCACAATTTCACAAATTGAACAGGCAAAACAAACGGGGCAAAGCCACGAATAATATGCATCAGAAGATAATCTTGCCCAGAGCGAGCACACCGTATCGTTAAACCTTGTCTCTCTTTAGAAGGCGCTCGGTGGGGGTTGGGAGACTGAGCCATCATGAAATAAAAATCCACTCTTTTTTAATCAAGCAGCATAGCAGCAATTACCATGAAATATAACCAGATGAATGCTGAGCTGATGCGAAATAAAAACCCGAGTGATAAGATAACATATTTGAGGAAACAATTACTTAATTTTTGATTTCGCTGAAAAATCCCTGCATAAAAAACCGGGGTTGACAGAGGTAGGCAATTTCTTTTTTACCCTTCTCTTCTTCTGTTGAGTAGTCTCGTCCACCGACAGACCAAACGTTTGACCTGTAGTGTGTGCTTGTCGGTCAAGCTCCACTGAGCTTCCTCCCCGCCGTCGAGGCCGATGGCTGCCGCCAGCGGGAGCGGGATGAACACATAAAATTGATTAGTCCATCCTTTCGAACGAATCATCCGTACTTTGACTAGATATTTTGCTTGCACTTCAATAGGTTAGACCGTAGCCTGGCAATTGTCAAATGATTATTTGCTTTAATTTAATCCTGGAGGTGCCATGAGCCTTTGTCCCACACCCGGACTTGCTCCCGTCAAGTCGCCCCTGCGAGATATCTTCGACAAACCTGCTTATTCCATTCCAGCCGCCATACGCAAACGCGCGGAGTTCTTCCTCTTTTTCTCCGATGTTATTTATCCGATGCTGGAAACATATCGGGTAGCACTCAACGCCTTATACTGTGATAACAACGGACGTCCTGCCATAGATCCGGTTCTCCTGCAGGGAGTCTTGGTCTTGCAATTTATCGAACGGATGCCGGATCGCCAGGCGGCGGAAGCTGTGCAGTACAACACCTGCTGGAAGCTGGCGCTAAACCTTTCACTGGAGTCCCCCTCGTTTGATCCTTCACTCTTGGTGGTATTCCGGAAACGCTTGCTCACGGGGGAGATGGAATCCTTAGTCTTTCAAGCCGTTCTGGATCGGTTGGTGAAGGACGGGTGGGTGGCTAAACGATCCAAACAACGGCTGGATTCCACGCATGTATGCGGGCTGTTGAGTCACATGAGCCGGTTAGAATGTGTCAGAGAAACCATCCGGTTGGCGCTTGAATATCTGGAACGCCGCCAACTCCTGCCGGAGTCTTGGACGACGCTGTGGGAGCGCTAGGTCAAGAGCAAGGAGGACCCTCGCTGCACGGTGGAAGCGTTGAAGACCAAGTTTCTGCAAGCAGGCAAGGATATGTGCACGATCCTGGAATGGGCGAACACGCAAGACGTCGCGATCAAAGACGCCGAGGCGATCCGTCTTGCTCAACGTGTGTTTGATGAGAACTACGAACGGGATGAACAAGGGGAGTATCAGCAGACCCGTGCACAGCCCACCGGAGCGGTGCATAATCCGCACGAGCCTCAGGCTCAATGGAGTTCCAAGTCCACCATCAAGGACAAAACCTGGGTGGGCTACAAAACACAGGTGGTGGAGACGGTACAGGAGGAACTCCGTGAGGCGGGGGAACCGACTCAAAACTTCATCACCGCCATCGTCACACAAAATGAGTCGGAGAGCGACAAGCCCGGCATGGACATGGTCCTTTCTGAGCAAGCCGACATGGGCTTGGAGCCGCCCTCGGTTCTGTATGTTGATGGCGCGTACGTGTGCGGGCCGCCGCTCCACGAAGCGCAAGAAGAGTTCCGTGAATTGCACGGTCCGGCGCCAGCCTCACCCGATCGTGGCAAGGTGTTCACCGTGGAAGCCTTTGATATAAAAGTCGAGGAGCGACAGGCGATCTGCCCGGCCGGGCAGACCAGTAGCAACTGTAGTCGGTTGCACGAGGAGAAGACCGGCAAGGTGGATTATCGATTCGAATGGAACAACACCCTTTGTGGCGCATGTCCAAGAAGGGTGGAGTGCATCGCCGCCACGCAGACCCACCGTACGCTGATCGTCGGTGAATATCACACCTTGTTGCAGGCCCGTCGCAGGAAGATGCTAACCGAGGCGTTTAAGTTGCCCCCGATAGATTTATTCGGGGGGAGGGCACTCAGAGTGAGTTGATCCGCGGTTATGGTCTTCGCCACGCCCGCTACCACAGCTTGGCCAAAACACGTCTGCAAAATTATCTCATTGGAGCGGCGTGCAACCTTCGGCGGTGGTTCCGAAGGGTTCAATGGGAAGCGGCACGGACTCTTTGTGCTATGGTATCGGCACATGCCGCCGCAACATGAGAAACAGGATGAATAAAACTTGTCCTCATGAAACTTGTCCTCGTGAAAACGGGGAATGGGGAGAGGTCTCTACCTGTGAAATGACCATCATACATTGCGTTATAAGTCGGCTGACTGGCAACACATAATTTTTCGCCGTCATTCGCACCTATAAAGTCAC
>Ga0209641_10002583_pt1 | contig 15496 bp, 12 predicted proteins | sample RifCSP16_1_FD_184022 | JGI IMG/M metagenome (GOLD analysis project Ga0209641, IMG submission 184022) | Soil microbial communities from Rifle, Colorado - Rifle CSP2_sed 16_1 (SPAdes) (version 2) | ecosystem: Environmental > Terrestrial > Deep subsurface > Rock core/Sediment | place: Rifle...
GGGGAGGAGTTCCCTCTCGGGGAAGTCGTCTCCCGAGTCACCTTTTTCGGGATTCCGCGGGTGACGGTGACCGGCGGCGAGCCGCTTCTCCAGGAGGAGGCGCCCGCGCTCGTTGCTGCGCTTCTCGACCTCGGTCACACGGTCCTTGTGGAGACGAACGGTACGGTGCCGCTTTCCCGCCTCGATCCCAGAGCGGTCAAGATCATGGACGTCAAGTGCCCCGCTTCCGGCGAGGCCGAAAAAACGGACTGGGGGAACTTCGCGCTCCTTACCCCCCGCGACGAGGTCAAGTTCGTCGTTTCCTCCGAGGAGGACTACCGGTTCGCCCGGGAGGTGATCCGGAAGTACGGGAAGGAGCGCCCGTTCACGGCGCTTCTGTCCCCGGCCTTCGGCCTTCTGCCCCCCGAAAAGCTCGCGGGGTGGATGATCGGGGACGCCCTCGACGCGAGGTTCCAGCTGCAGATCCACAAGCTGGTGTGGGGACCGGACCGGAGAGGCGTGTGACACCCCCCCCGAAGCCGAAGGGGATCGTCCTCGCGAGCGGGGGGATGGACAGCCTCGTCCTGGCCGCCTTCGCCACCCGGGAGTCGGACATCGCCCTTTTGCACGTGAATTACGGGCAGCGCACCGAAAAGAAGGAGCTTGCCTGCTTCCGCGCGATCGCCGACCACCTGAAGGTAGAGGAGCGGATGGTGGCCGACATCGGGTATCTGAGGACGATCGGGGGGTCCGCCCTGACCGATCCGTCCCTCGACGTACCCCCCGCGGACCTTCGTCGCCCCGGGATCCCCGTCACGTACGTTCCGTTCCGCAACGCGCACTTCCTCTGCATCGCGGTATCGTGGGCGGAGGTGATCGGCGCGAAGAACGTCTACATCGGCGCGGTGTGGGCCGACTCGTCCGGCTACCCCGACTGCCGGCCCGCTTTCTACAAGGCGATGAACGAGGCGATCCGCATCGGGACGAAGGACGAAAGCGGGATCCGGATCAAGGCCCCCTTCGTCAACCTGAAGAAGAAGGATATCGTCCTGATGGGGAAGTCGCTCGGCGTCCCCTTCGAGCTTACGTGGTCGTGCTATCGGAACAGAGAGAAGGCGTGCGGGTGCTGCGACTCGTGCGCTCTCCGGCACAAGGCCTTCGACGAGGCCGGCGTCCCGGACCCCCTTTCGTACGAGGTCCAGCCGACCGGATGACGGCGCCACGGCAACCCATGCGCACCCCCGTCGACACCAAGCAGCTCGCAAGGCGCCTCTCCCAGGGGGCGTTCCTCCTCCTCTTCTTCGTCCTCCTGGTCAAGACGGACTACGACGGGCGGAACGAGCTCTCCTACCCCGTCAAGATCTTCCTCGACGCCGACCTCCTCATCTTCCTGACGTCGCTCCTCTCCGCGCACCGGATCCCCGCCGCCCTCTTTCTGGCGCTTTTGTTCGTCCCCGTGACCCTGCTGTTCGGCCGGGCCTTCTGCGGTTGGGTCTGCCCCCTCGGGACGCTGAACCACGCGGTGAGCTTCTACGACAGGAAATACGCGGAAGAGCGTGGGATAAAAACCCGGGGGAGCCGCTGGAAGTTCGCGACGCTTCTGTTCTTTGCCGGGGCGGCGCTCTTCGGGATCCAGACGGCGGGCCTGCTGGACCCGATCTCCCTCCTCATCCGCTCGCTCTCGCTCTCCGTGATGCCGGGGATCAACCACGTCCTGCGCCTGTTCCTGGACTGGGGATACCGCCTCCCGTGGCGGCCGGCCTCGGACCTGTTCGACGGGGCGTACACATTCCTGCGGGCCCATTTCCTGTCCTTCTTCCCGGCGCGGTACGAGCAGGCGCTGTTCCTTTTCGCACTCTTTTTCCTCGTGCTCGTCCTGAACCGGTACCGGACACGGTTCTTCTGCCGGTTCGTCTGCCCCCTCGGGGGGTTGCTGGGATTCTTCTCCCGGGCCGGGCTGCTCAGGCTCTCCATGAACGAGAAGTGCACCCGATGCATGCGGTGCCGCGACGTCTGCGGGGGGGGGCGAACCCCCACACGGAAGCGAACTGGTCTCCCTCGGAGTGCGTGGCCTGCTTCAACTGCAGCGCCGAGTGCCCGGAAGGGGCCCTTGCGTGGACATTCGCGCTGGCCCGGGGGACGAGGGACCGGCTCGACGTCGACCGGCGGGCGGCTCTCTCCGCCCTGTTCTCCGGCGCGGCCGCCACCTGGGTGATGAAGACCTCCCCCGCCCAGGCAAGGCCTGCGCCCGAACTCGTGCGGCCCCCGGGCTCGCGATCCGAGGCCGATTTTCTCGCCCGGTGCGTCCGGTGCGGGGAGTGTATGAAGGTGTGCATCACCGGCGGCCTGCAGCCCACGCTTCTCTCCGCGGGAATCGAGGGGATCTGGACGCCGAAGCTCGTCTCCCGCGTCGGCTACTGCGAATACAGCTGCACGCTGTGCGGGCAGGTCTGCCCCACCCAGGCGATCGAGAATCTGGCATTGCCGAAAAAGCGGAAGATCGTCATCGGCCTGGCGTTCGTCGACCCCTCCCGGTGCATCCCCTTCGCGCAGGGGACCCCCTGCATCGTCTGCGAGGAGCATTGCCCGACCCCCAAAAAAGCGATCGTGTTCGAAGAGCGCCCCGGGAAGGGGGGAAAACCGGTGAAGGTCCCCGTGGTGGTCACCGACCTGTGCATCGGGTGCGGCATCTGCGAGTTCAAGTGCCCGGTGGTCGACCTGGCGGGGATCCGGGTGACCTCCATCGGCGAGACTCGCAACCCGGAAAACCGGCTCCGGCTTCCCGTCGGGCCGTATGCGGCGAACGGCCCCCGACTTTTTCTTTGACAACACCCCCGTTGCCCGATAGATTCATCGAAAAATTTAAGGGGGGTAAATTTTTCATTGAATCTTTCCCCCCGGTCTGCCGTTCTAATTGGGTAGGAGAGAACGACGTGGCGAATTTCTACGAAAACGACAAAAACCAGGCTTCCCGCTGGGAGGAGATCGGCGGGTTCAATATCTACCTGCTGATGGAAATCCGTAACGCCATGATGGACGTCAAGTCCGACTACCACCCCCGATCCGACTTGCAGGTGGTCGTGGCGGAATGGATCAAGCGGCACCCGTTGTTCGATTTCCCCGACGACGAAATCGGGTGACCCGCACGCCTTACCGGGCCTTCTCCTCCTCCTCCAGCCCGAGAATTTTCAAATAGATCCTGCGGATGGTTTCCGTCTCCCGTCGATACCGTTCCTGCTGGTCCGGGGGAAGACGGGCGGGGTCGAACTGCTCGATGGAGGCGTCGTGGGACAGGCGCAGGGAGACCTCGAGGGCGCGCAGGAAACGGTACCCCTCGTCCATCGCCTGGAAATCGTCCCCGGACAGGATGTTCGCCCGACGGAACTCGTAGAGGGCCGAAAGCGTGGGCCGCACGCGGAAGGAGCGGTTGCCCGGCCCGTGCACAAGCTGCAGGTACTGCACAGCGAACTCGACGTCGACGATTCCCCCCCGGCCCACCTTGAGGTTTCGCCGGTCCTGACGCTCTTTCCCGAGCTCCATCTCCATGCGCTTCCGGAGCCGGTTGATCTCGGCCGGCGTTTCGGGGGGGAGGGGACGTTCGAAAATGAAGCGGGCGACCTTCTCCTCCACCCGCTTTCCGAACTGCCGGTCCCCTGCCACGAACCGGCACCGGAGGAGCGCCTGACGCTCCCAGAGATGGGCGGACTGCTCATGGTACCGTTCGAACGCCGCCAAGGAGGAGACGAGGGGGCCCGCGTTCCCCGAGGGGCGCAACCGCGTGTCCAGGTGGTAGACGTACCCCTCCCGCGTCACCGTGGTCAGGACGGAGATCAGCCGCTGGGCCACCTTGGCAAAGTACTCGTGGTTCGACACCTTGCGGAACTCCGCCGGGTCCAGGCCGGGCGACGGGACGGTCTCCCCCGCGCCGGAGTAGAGGAAGATGATGTCGAGGTCGCTATGGTAGGAAAGCTCCTCGGCGCCCAGCTTCCCCATCCCCAGGACGCAGAACTCCGCCTCCCCGGCTTTTCCCCCGTCTCCCGCCACCATCGGCACGCCGAATCTGCGCATCGTCGCCTTCCGGGCCAGGACGAGGGCGTACAAGAGGAGGACCTCCGCCAGGGCGGACAGCTGGAACATCCCCTCCTCCAGGGAAAGGTTGCCGGCCAGGTCGTTCATGCCGACCCGCAGCATCTCCATGTTCTTGAAGCGGCGCAGCTCGTCCAGCTCCTGCTCGTAATCGGCGCACGCCGCGAGTGTTTCCCCCAGTTCCCTCCTTAGGTCGGACTTCGTCTTGACCAGGGGGGGAAGGTCCTTTCGCAGGAAGGTATCCAGCAGTTCGGGGTACCGCAAAAGGTACCCGGAAAGGAACCGGCTGCTTCCGAAGAGCCGGACCAGCACGTCGATCACCGGCCGGTTCTCGAACAGGAGGGCGTAGAACATCGTCCGCGCGCCGATCGCGGAGAGGAACCGCTCCGTGTGGTGGAGGGCCATGTCGGGGTCCGGGGACCGGACCACGCGGGAAAGGATCAGCGGGGCGATCTTCCCCAGGTACCGACGCGCCCGGGCCGGCATCCGGGTGAACGGAGGGCCGTCCCGAAGCATGGCAACGTTCCTTCGCGCGGCTTCCCGGTCGGCAAACCCCAGCGCCGAGAGTCGATCCCCGATATCCTCCTCCTCCGATTCCGGGTACAGGACGGCCTGCACGTCCGGGGAAACTTCCGGGCCGGCCTCCTCGGGGGCCGCCCGGAAGAGACTGTCGTAGATCGCCCGGACGTTTCCCGTGTGCCGGTCCATCGCCGCGGTCAGCGCCCGGACGTCGGGCAGGCCCATGGTGCGCGCCAGGCGAAGCAAATCCGCTTCCCGCTCAGGGAGAGCGTGAGTCTGCCGGTCCTGGTAGACCTGGATCCTGTGCTCGAGGGACCGCAGGAACGTGTATGCCTCCTCCAGCATGTCGCATTCCCTCCGGGAAACGATGTCCGCCCCGACGAGCGCCCGCAGCGTCTCCACCGTCCCCCGCCGTCGCAGGTCCGGGTTCTTCCCCCCGTAGATCAGCTGGTGCGCCTGGGCGAAGAACTCGATCTCCCGGATCCCCCCCACGCCCAGCTTCAGGTCCCTCGCATGCCTCCGTGCGCGCGCGGAGGCCAGGTCGACCCGGTCCTTCATTTCCTTGATCTCCTCGATGGAGGTGAAGTCCAGGTACTTCCGGTACACGAAGGGGGTGATGGTCTGGAGGAACTGCTCCCCGACCCAGGCGTCCCCCGCCACGGGACGGGCCTTGATCATGACCGCACGCTCCCACGTCTGTCCCCACGACTCGTAGTAGATCTCGGCGGACCGGAGGGAGTTGGCGAGGTCCCCTTTCGTTCCATCCGGACGGAGGCGCAGGTCGACGCGAAAGACGAACCCGTCCTCCGTTACCTCGGAGAGAATCCGGGTGACGACTTCGCTGAGCCGGACGAAATACTCGTGGAGGGTCACCGGTTCCCTCCTCTTGCCGCCCTCCGTCATCCCGCGTTCGGTTTCGTACAGGTAGATCAGATCGATGTCCGAGCTGAAGTTGAGCTCGTATCCCCCGAGCTTCCCCATCCCGAGAACGACGAAACCGCACTCCCGCCGGGTCCCTGCGTCCGTCTCGATCACGGGGGCGCCGTATCGTTCGGTAAGCTGCCGCCGGGCGAACCGGATGGCACCCGTCAGGGCGGCGGACGCCAGCGCGGAAAGGTCCCCCGTCACCTCGGAAAGCATGGCCAGTCCGGCGAGGTCGCGGGCGGCGATCCGGGCCATCTCGCGAAGCTTCTGCAGGCGCAGGGCCGCCTTGATCTCCTCCTCGTCCCCGCACCGGTCGGCCAGGCGAACCGCCTCGGTCAAGAGGTCGCCGTGCGCTCCCGCTCCGGTAAACCCCCCTTCGAGGAAGAGGAAGGAGAACACCTCCTGCCGTCCTGCGATCTGCTCGGCCAGGGATTCCGACCCGCCAAGCAGGGCGCCGAGCACGCGCAGGTTGTCCGGCCGCGTATAGGCCCGCGCCAGGTCGTCGGGAGGGAGGGAGTCGCACAGCTTGGACAGGTTCAGAAAATACAACGTCGGATCGGGCGCCGCCCGGGCGCCCTCGAACATCGCCTCCCAGGAGGAATCCGTCCACCGGATCCGCTTCCGGATCTCCTCGACGAGGGGGAGCGCCCGGGAGGTGTCCACGACGCCTACCTCCCCCAGCCGGTCGCACAAGGGGTCCGGGCGGGGAGGCGTCGTCACCGAACGAGCTTCCGGATGGCCGCGGGAAAGGGCGGCCGGAGCACGCCCCTTTCCGTGACGATGGCGGTCACGTATTTCGCCGGGGTCACGTCGAAGGCGGGGTTGTACACCGGAATCCCGTCCGGTGCGATCCGCGTTCCCAGAAAGTGGGTCACCTCCCTGCCGTCCCGCTCCTCGATGGGGATCGCCTTTCCGGTGCGCACGGCGGGATCGATGGTACACACGGGGGCCGCCACGTAGAACGGGACCCTGTGCACCCGGCACAGGACGGCCAGCCCGTAGGTGCCGATCTTGTTCGCCACGTCGCCGTTGGCGGCGATCCGGTCCGCTCCGACAATCGCCGCCTGGACCTTTCCCGCCTGGAAAATCACGGCGGCCATGGAATCCGTGATGAGGGTACAGGGGATGCCGTCCTTGACAAGCTCCCACGCGGTAAGCCTTGCCCCCTGGAGGAACGGCCGTGTCTCGCCCACGAAGACGTGAATCTTCTTTCCCGCCGTAACCGCCGCCCGGATCACCCCCAGCGCCGTGCCGTACCCCGCCGTCGCGAGAGCCCCGGCGTTGCAGTGGGTGATCACGGAGCCGGACTTGAGAAGCTTCGCGCCGTGGGCTCCCATCCGCCGGTTGGCGGCGACGTCCTCGTCGCGGATCGCCATCGCCTCCCTCTCGAGATGGTAGGCGGCCCCCTCGGGTTCATCGGGCAGCCGCATCACCTCCTTGCGCATCCGCTCGATCGCCCAGAAGAGGTTCACGGCCGTAGGCCGGGTAGACCTAAGCTCCTCCGCGGCTTTGCGGAACTCCTCGCGCCAGGGAAGCCTCTTGCGGTTGGCGTTCTGCACGGCCATTACCAGACCGAACGCGGCCGCCACACCGATGGCGGGAGCGCCCCGCACTACCATCGTCTTGATGGCGTGGGCCACCCCCGACGAATCGGTGATGCGCGTTACCGACTCCCGCAGCGGAAGGACGCGCTGATTGAGCAGAAGCAGCGTGTCCCCGGTCCATTCCAGGGCGTTGATCGACCGGCCGCCACTGCCGGGGACAAGCGTCATCGGCTTTCTCCCCGCTCGTGAAATTGCGCCACCTGCTCCATCACTCTGCTTCGCAACTCGCGCGGGGAGAGGGAGGGAGCCACCACGTTTCCTCCCTTCATGGCCGGGAGGAGAAGGGGTTCCGCCGGGGAGCCGCAGCGGCACAAAGCCTGAGCCTTCGCCTCCGGGACGACGCACCGGTGGCCGCACGACCGACACCGGACGACCTGCTTGCCGCCGGAGAGCTTTCCCCGCTTGGCGAACGGCCGCCCCTCCACCTCCACGATGTCCAGGGCGAAGTCGATGGTGGGGGCGTTGCTGATGCAGGTCCCCACGCCGAACCCGTCCACCACGTCCCGCAGGGATGCGATGTCCTCCTCGCCCAGCCCCCCCGAGACGAGGATCCGCACGTGGGAAAATCCCCTCAGGTCGAGCTCCCATCGGACCTCCCGGACGATCTTACGGAAGTTCCCCCGCCGCGAGGAGGGCGTGTCGAGGCGGACCGCGGCCAGCGACTTCCCCAGGGCCTCCGCTGCGCGGATCGCCTCGAACTTCTCGTCCTGGAGGGTATCGATCAGGCAGACACGGGGAACGTCCGCAGCCACTGCGCCGTCGAACCCCCGGAGCGCCTCGACGGTGTCCCCCAGCACCAGGATGAGCGCGTGCGGCATCGTCCCCTGGGGGGTCTCGCCGAGGAACGATGCGCTGCGCACGACCGATACGCCGTCGGCCCCCCCGACGAAGGCGTGGCGGTCGATGAGGGTTGAAAGCGCGGGGTGCATGCGTCGCGCCCCGAAGCTCAACACCGTCCGGTCCCCGGCCAGCCGCTTGATCCGGGAGGCCTTCGTGGCGATCCCGGAGGCCTGGCAGAGGATGCCGAGCATCGCCGTCTCCATCTCGCAGAACTCGCCGTACGGCCCCTCGACGACAAGGACCGGCTCCTCGAGCAGAAAGAGAGCCCCTTCCTCCATCGCCAGCACGTCCACGTTCCTCCCCTCGAGGAGCGAAAGCATCTCGTCCCTCCCGGCCAGGATGGCGTGCTCGTACACGTCGGGGAACCGCTTGACGTACACCTCCGCCTTCACCCGCACGGCTTCCTTCCCGAGGCTCTTCAACACCTCCCTCGTGCGGACGAAGTAGACGTCCGTCGTGTCCCCGCGGCGGATCTCTTCCTGGCTGGGGATCGGGTTCATCTCTCCCGCTCCTTTCTGAGTGCTGCGCATCCTAATTACGGTCTCCTGTCGGAACGATGCCCTGAGGCGTTTCCCCCCCGGTGCCCTCGGGCGGCGATCGCTCCGCAGCCTCGGAGGGGGGCTCCGTTCGTGGCTCGCCGTGCGGGGAACCTGCACGGCTGCGCTCCGGTCTCCCGGGGGCCGGCCTCACTGCGCCCCCACTCCTTCGGCTTGCTGCGCTATTTCGGCACCTGCGAAACGGCGCCCGCTCGCTGCCAATTCCGCTCGACGCAATTCACCGGGGACACTCCTCAAGCTGTGCGGGGACACTCCTCTCCCGTATCCCGGAGATCAATCAGGAATGTCCCCGGTGAGAGTGTCCCCGCCCAGTCCGCGGACGGACCACGCGCACGCCCAGCACGTTCTTCATCTGGTCGAGCGCGAACCGGTGCGTCCTCCTGTCCAGCCCCGCCACGAGCGACTCGTCCACGGTGACGTCGTAGCCGCGCATCGCGGCGTCCGCCGCGGTGTACAGGATGCAGATATGGGTGACGCAACCGGAGAGCGACACCGACCGGATGCCGTGCCGGCGGAGGACGGTTTGAAGGGTGGTACGGTAGAATCCCGAGTAGGTCTTCTTCTCCACGACCACGTCTCCGGGTTCCGGCGCGATCTCGCTTATGACGGCGGCCCCCTTCGTCCCGGCCACGGCGTGGGGGGGCCACCCCATCCGTGCGAATTCCGGATCGTTTTTCATGTGGGAATCGCACACGTACACCACGAGACCCCCCTCCCGGCGCGTGCGGGCAACGCGGCGTGCAATCGCCGGAAGGATCTTCCTCGTCTGCGGGACCTCGAGCGGCGCCCCGGGCCGCACGAAATCCTCGAGCATGTCGATCACCAGAAGCGCGCTCCCTTCTCTTGCCATCTCTCTCCCCCCTACTTTCCCGGAAGGATCTTCCTGAAGAGCTCCTCCACCTCCCTTCGCGGTTCCTCCTTTTGCGGTTTCTTCGCGGGCGTTGCGTTGTCCGTCCCGGAGGCGGCCCCGATCCCCGGAATCCTGTCGGTCAGGCCCCGGAGGACCTTGCGCCCCGCTCCCGCCGCAAGCACCGCGGGGTCGATCGCCACCCCCGGCGACGCAAGCGGGCCCGTCATCACCAGCGGGATCTCCACGCGACCGTCCTCCCCGACCAGGAACTTCCCCGCTCCGCCCCGAACACGCTCCGACATCTCGCGGGAAAGACGGAGCACCCCCCGGAAGTCGATCGTCCGGTCGAACCCGATGACGGCCGATCCTTTGAGTCCCATCTTCTCGGAGAGGATCTGCAGCGCCTCCGTCTTGATCTTGCCGTTCTCCACCCGGAAGTCCGCCGAGAGGTCGGAAAACTTCGTCTCTCCCTTCCCTGCGGCCCCGGACGGGGCCCCGGTCGCAACGGCCCCGAGGCCGGCCAGGCCCGCTGCCGTCGCGAGGAGATCCACCCCCTTGATTCTACCACCGGCGATCTTCACGGACCCCGTCCCCGCCCCCGTGCGCGCGAAATCGTCGAAATCCTTCATCCCGCCCCCGATATCGGCCGAGAGGGAGACCGGCCCGGTAAGAAAGTCCGCAAGCGATGTCTTGCGGGAGAGAATCTCCTCCGCGGCCAGGTCCTTCACCGCGACCTTCATCCGGAAATCCGGAGAGGGTGCGCCAAGCCCGAGGCGTCCGGACAACACGACCTCTCCGCCGTACATCCGGGCGCTCACGGATTCGAGAACCAGGGTCCCCCCCTCGTACCGGACCTTTCCCTTGAGATGTTGAAACTCCACCCCCCTCGCCTTCCCCGCGTCGATGGCCAGGTTGGCGCGGGCGGACACCGCACGGCGTGTTTCCGCTTTCGTCCCTTCCTTCTTCGGCGTCGGTTCCTTCCCCTCCTTTTTCCCGCCCGCTTCTTCCGGCGGGAAAAGCGCGTCCACGTCCAGGTAGGCCATCCGGAAATCGACTTCCCCCGCGGGCTTCCCCTCCCATGCAGCATCCCCCTGCAAGGAAAACCGCTGGCCGTTGAGAAGCCCCGCAAGGGGGCGAACCCTCACCGCCCCGTCCGCAAGCTCCACGCGGCCGTCCACCGATCGAAGTTCGATCCGCCTCCCCGGCACCTGGAACCCCACGTCCCCGAGATCGACCGTGATCTCGTACCTCTCCTTTTCTCCGGTCCGGTTGAGCCTTCCCTTCCCCGTGGCCGTCAGACGCCCCGCCGGGGACCACTGCGAAAGCGTCCCCGCCCCGGGGATCTTCCCGAAGTCCGCGAGGGAGGAGATCTTCGCGGAGATCGCCCATTCCCGTCCCCCCGTTCCGGGATTCACGACGGCGTTCCCGGTCACGGAGAGCGGGGGAAAACGCAGGTCCATGTTCGAGAGGAGCAGCCGGTCCGGAGCATAGCGCCCTGTAGCGGCGATCGTGCACGGAGCATCGACGGCCTTGCGCAGTTCCGGGTCCTCACTGAGCGTCGCGCCCATGCGGGTCAGGTCGGCCTTGACGGTGAATCCCGGTGACGCAAGGGTTCCCGCGACGTTCACGGAAAGGGGAACGACCCCCTCGAGACGCGCCTTCGCGAGGCCCTCCGGCGGATCCTGGAACATCGCCGGGATCTTCCCCATTTCCACGCCGGGGAAGGAGAACGCAAGGTCGACCGCGACGGGCTCCTGCGAGGCGAAGATCTTCCCGTCCACCGCCACCTTCTGCCCGAAAAGAGTTCCCTCCCCGCGGATGGCGGAGGGGGGCCGGTCGGTCCCGGCTCCCTGCTCCCTGGCCAGGCGTCCGGTGAACGAAACCTCCCCCCGTACCATCCCCTCGATCCGGGTCCTGAGTTCGAAGTCGTTCTGCCTCTCCCCGATCCCGGACAAACGGAGGGTGAACGGGAAGATCTCCCACGGTTGTTCCTTGCCGCCTTTTTCCTCGAGGAGAAACGTGAGTTTCGCCTCCTCGACGCTCACCTCCCGCACCGCCACGGCCACCTTATCCTTCGCCTTTTCCGCCGGCGGCACGGCGGCGGCTTCCTCCCCCCCCGCCAGCCGGGTGACGATATCCGTCACCGAGTGGGTCCCGTCGAGGTATCTGCGAAACCGGATCTCCGGCCGGCGAAGGATGAACTTCGTGAACTCCGCCCTCCCGGAAAGAAGCGGCGCGATCGCCAGCCGGATTTCGGCCTCCGGTACCGACAGGAGCCGTTCCCCGGGATGGCGCGGGTCCCCGGATACCGTCAGCCGCTCCACCTTCACTCCGATTCCGGGAAACAACGACAGGGAAAGGCCGGACAGGCCTACCGTGCGGCCGGTCTTCTCTTCGAGGGCCGCCACGATGCGGGGCCTCAAGGAATCGAGCGACACCAGCCGGGGGAGCAACAAAACGAGGATCACGAGGATGGGGACGACGACTGCCGCGGCAACCCCTGCTTTCCGCATTCTTCCCCCCTATCCGAGCCTGGCCTTCAATACCTCCTGGGCCACCCTCGGGTTCGCCTTTCCCCTCGTCTCCTTCATGATCTGCCCCACGAAGAAGGAGAGCAGGCCGGTTTTGCCGGCGCGGTAGCTCGCAACCTCCTTCGGGTTCGACGCGATGATCCTGTCCACGATCGCCTCGAGCGCCCCTGCGTCGGAGACCTGGGTCAGCCCTTTCTCTTCCCGGATCTGCCGGACCGGCTTCCCGGTCTCGATCGCGATCTCCACCAGCGTCTTGGAGGCTGTGGCGGAGATCGTTCCGGTCTCGCGGTCCTCCACGACATGCGCGATCGTTTCGGGCATAAGGTTCCCGGCGACGATGGCCTCCTTCCATTGGATGCACTCGTTCGCGGTCACCTTCGGGTTCCCCCCGAAAGCGGCGACCGACGCCTCGAAGAAATCGGCCAGCAGGCGGGAGGAGGAAAGGAGCTCCGCGTCGTAGCGGGGGATTCCGTAGCGGGAGGAAATCCGGGCGATCTTCTCCCCGGGAAGCTCGGGGATCGTTTTCCGCAGCTCCTCGATCCACACCTCGTCGACATGGAGGGGGAGAAGGTCGGGATCGGGGAAGTACCGGTAGTCGTGCGCCTCCTCCTTGCCGCGCATGGAGACGGTCACTCCTTTGTCCGCATCCCACAGGCGGGTCTCCTGCACCACCTTGCCGCCGCCCTCGATCTGCTCCACCTGCCGCCGGATCTCGTACTCGAGGGCCTTCTCCACGTTCCGGAAGGAATTCATGTTCTTGAGCTCCGCCCTGGTCCCGAATCCTGTCTGCCCCTTCGGCCGCACGGAGACGTTCGCGTCGCACCGGAACGACCCCTCCTCCATGTTCCCGTCGCAGACCTCGAGGTAGACGAGGATGTCCCGAAGACGGCGCAAATACGCCCCGCCCTCCTCCGGCGTCCGGATGTCGGGTTCGGAGACGATCTCCATGAGGGGGACCGAGCAGCGGTTGAGATCCGCTAGCGACGTCTGCGCCCCGGAAAAGGCCCCGGCGTGGACGAGTTTCCCGGCGTCCTCCTCCAGGTGGATGCGGGTGATCGCGATCCGCCGGGTCGCGCCGTCCCCCTCGATGTCGAGGTGTCCGGAGACCGCCAGGGGCAGCTCGTACTGCGAGATCTGGTATGCCTTCGGCAGGTCCGGGTAGAAGTAGTTCTTCCGCGCAAAAACGCTTCTTGCCTGCACCCGGCAGGAGGTGGCCAGCGCCGTGCGGATGGCGAACTCCACCGCCCTGCGGTTCAGGACCGGCAGGACACCCGGCATCCCCGTGCAGACGGGGCAGGTGTTCTCGTTGGGGGGCGCCCCGAACTTCGCCGAGCAGGCGCAGAAGATCTTGCTCTCTGTCGCCAGCTGGGCGTGGACCTCCAGGCCGATGACCGCTTCGAACTCCATTCCCCTAGTGCACCGTCTCGCAAATACCTTGGCATTCGAGCGCCGCTGCATCCGCTCCCGCTTCGTTGCGCTTCTTCACCATACTCAACGGTATGCCTCAGGCGCGCGCCTTGCTGGCGCGGCGCATCGACGCTCTCGGTGCGTCAAGCAATTTACGAGACGGTACACTAGTTCCCCTCCAGCGGCGCCACCCGGGGCATCGGGATCTCCTTCTCGATCGCGGAGGCGGCGGCGAAGAGCGTCTCCTCGTCGAAATGCCTCCCCAGCACCTGCGCCCCGATCGGGAGCCCGTCGGGCGACAGGCCGCACGGCACGGAGACGCCCGGGATGCCCGCCAGGTTGCACGGGATCGTGTAGATGTCCGAGAGGTACATGGTCAGCGGGTCGTCCACCTTCTCCCCGATGCGGAACGCCGGCGTGGGGGAGGTGGGGGTGAGGATCACGTCGACCTTTGCGAACGCCTCGGCAAAATCCCGCCGCAGGAGGGTGCGCACTTTCTGCGCCTTCCCGTAATACGCCTCGTAGTACCCCGCGGACAGCGCGTAGGTCCCGATCATGATCCGCCGCTTGACCTCCGCCCCGAACCCCTCCGCGCGGGTCCGGGACATCATCTCGGTCAGCCCCTTCGCGCCGTCCGTCCGGTACCCGTACCGGACCCCGTCGTACCGGGCGAGGTTGGAGGACGCCTCCGCCGGAGCGATGAGGTAATACGTCGCGAGGGCGAATTCGGTGTGCGGCAGGGAGATCTCCACGGCTTCCGCGCCATGGGACGCAAGCGCCTTCAGCGCCTTCTCCACCGCGGCCTTGACAGTACGGTCCAGCCCGCCGGCGAAATACTCCCGCGGCAGGCCTACCCGCATCCCCTTCACCCCCCGGGCGGTCGCGGCGAGATAGTCCGGCACCGGGACGTCGACCGAGGTGGAGTCGCTCCGGTCCCATCCGGCGATGACCGAGAGGACGACCGCCGCGTCCGGTACGGTCCGTGCGATCGGTCCCCCCTGGTCCAGCGACGACGCGAAGGCGATCATCCCGTATCGGGACACCCGGCCGTAGGTCGGCTTCATCCCCACGACGCCGCACAAGGACGCCGGCTGTCGTATCGATCCGCCCGTGTCCGTCCCCACCCCCGTGAAACACATCCCCGCCGCCACGGAGGCCGCCGTACCCCCGGAGGAGCCGCCCGGGATCCGGTCCGTTCCCCAGGGGTTGAGGGTGGGGCCGAACCACGACGTCTCCGTGGAGGACCCCATCGCGAACTCGTCCATGTTCTGTTTCCCGAGGAGAATCGCGCCGGCGTCCCGGATCTTCCCGGTTACGGTGGCGTCGTACGGCGGGTCGAAGTCGGACAGGATGCGGCTGCCGCAGGTGGTGCGGATCCCCTTCGTGCAGAAGATGTCCTTGAGTCCCACGGGGACACCGTGCAGCGGTCCCCGCACCCTGCCCCGGGAAAGCTCCTCGTCGCGGGCGGCGGCGTCCCGCATCGCATGCTCCGGGAGGACCGTGATGTAGCTGTTGATCTTCGGGTTGAGCCGTTCGATCCTTGATAAGAGCGCGCGGGTGAGCTCCCGGGAGGAGATCTCCTTGTCGCGCACCGCCCGCGCGGCGTCTATGAGGGTCCACTCGTGCACGGGGATGCCCTCCATCGTCTAGTCCTCGATGATTCGCGGCACGCGGAAGAAATCCCCATCCCGGTCGGGAGCGTTCTTCAGGATCTCCTCCTTTTCTCCGAAGGGACGGACGGAATCGTCGCGAAAGGGGGTCCCCATATCCACGGCGTGGCAGGTGGGAACGACCTCCGACGTGTCGAGACGATCGAGTTGCTTTATGTAGGCGAGGATGTTGCCGAGCTGCTCCTTCATCCTGTCCGCCTCGGCCGAAGACAGAGCCAGCCGGGCGAGCCGGGCCACGTGCAGCACCTCTTCCCTTGTGATCGCCATCCGGATCTCCCTGTTTTCCTGATGTTTTCAATGTATCACAGGTCGGCGGGCGGAGGACACTTCTCCCATGGGGGTTTGCGGCAATCGCCGCCGGGCGCACGATTGCGGTCCACGCCGCGGGGGAGGAAGAGTTCTTAGGAACGTCCCTGTTCTTATATGATGGAAACATGTCGACCCGCCGGTACTTCGCCACCACGAGCAAGGGGCTCGAAACCGTACTGTCGGAGGAGATACGGGCGCTCGGGGGAGAAACGATCGCGGT
>Ga0209641_10002591_pt1 | contig 15475 bp, 15 predicted proteins | sample RifCSP16_1_FD_184022 | JGI IMG/M metagenome (GOLD analysis project Ga0209641, IMG submission 184022) | Soil microbial communities from Rifle, Colorado - Rifle CSP2_sed 16_1 (SPAdes) (version 2) | ecosystem: Environmental > Terrestrial > Deep subsurface > Rock core/Sediment | place: Rifle...
ACACGAACTTGCATTTACATCTGTAGGAAATACAGAAGAATTGGTTGCCACCATTAACCAATACTTGTTTGCCCCACTAACTGATGACCAGCTAAAAGTCGGAGTTGTGGAAATACCTGTGGCTCCGTTGGACGGGGAGCTGAGTGTAGGGGCTGAAAGAAGACTTGCCTGAGTTGTAAAACTATAGACGCTGGAATAATTTCCCTGAGTATATGGACTGGTGCTGGTGTTATACCCCTGTACCTTCCAATAGTAGGTGGTACCTACACTGAGGGCCGTTGTGGGAGTATAACTGGTCGAAGTAGTGTTCACACTAATCACACAACTGGAACACGAACTTGCATTTACATCTGTAGGAAATACAGAAGAATTGGTTGCCACCATTAACCAATACTTGTTTGCCCCACTAACTGATGACCAGCTAAAAGTCGGAGTTGTGGAAATACCTGTGGCTTCGTTGGACGGGGAACTGAGGGTTGGAGCGGAGAGCAATGCAAAAGCTGAATCAGGTGTAACTATTGTGAAGATAAAGAATAGCAGAAGTAAATAACGCCAGCCCTTTGCCATATTTTGCTTTTCATATGCTGTTTCCCTCATCTCCCCATCCCTCCTTTTACCTAAATAAGCTTCAAATCGCCCATAAATGCTGGAGAAATTTGAGGGAAGCTTCCCGCATTTTTTTAGATGCAAAAAACAGCACCATCCTTTACACCACATATTCAATATCCCCTCTTCCCTCATCATATTCGCTTCCATATAACCTTGGAGCAAAACCTAGCCCTCAATGTCCCTTGCCAAAAAAATTCAGGCTCTTGCCTGACTGTAAGACCTTGCTTTGGTAATACAGAGAAAACCATTATTAATGAAACCAACCTAAAAATCATCATAAAACTCCCTCTCTCTCCTTTATGGCGGCGGAGGAGGTGTTAAAGATGGTGTTTCTGAAACCTCACTACTTTCTGTACTCTGTCCGGCAGAGTTTTCCGCAGTGACTACATAGTAATAGGTCGTTCCGTTTGTTAATCCTGTGTGCGTGTATGGACTCGTTGTACCTGTGAGCTTTGTGCCTGTGGTCTTTGTAACACCTGATGTGGTTGACCAGTAGATATTGTATGATGTTGCCCCTGATACAGAACTCCAGCTTACACTTACCTGTCCATTGCCAGCAGTGGCAGTTACACCTGTAGGTGCGGATGGGACTGAGCCTAATGTAATACTATCACTTGAACTTGCTGATACATTCCCTGCTGAATCCTTGAACCAGACATAGACAGTTTTTGTGTTATCCCCTATACTCCCTCCACTTAATGTGAATGCTACACTTGCCGAATAAGAGGTCGTAGATGTAACTGATGTCCAGCATGTATTACTGCTTGATGGGGTTGTGGATGATTCCTTTGCACAATATCCTATTACTCCTACATTATCCGTTGCTGATAATGTCAATGTTACTGATGTGCTTGTGGTTGATGATGAGCCGCTGTTTATTGAAACAGATGGACTCCATGGGGGTGTGGTATCAACCGATGTTGATGAGGTTACAGAAATGGATATATTGGTTTTATCGTTAGTGGTATCACTCTGATTAGCTGTGTTATCTATATCTGTTATTGCCCATATATAATTTTTTCCCACAGGTTGATTAGACGGGATAGTCAAATTTTTAGTAACATAGTATGAACTCCAGGCTGCTATTTCAGGGATACTTATACTTGTCAGCAATGAGGCAATTGAGAATACACCAAGCGCAGAGGTGTTCATCCGTATATTCGTGGTAGAGGTATTTGCAGTTCCGCTTCCCTGATTGTAAATAGTAAAATCAACCGTGACGATTGAACCTGATAAGCCACTACTTGGATTTATTTTAATGTTTTTAATGATAAGGTCAGATTGTGGTGGGGTGCTTACTGTAATAGTTGTGCTTTGTTGTGCAGTGCCTCCTTTGCTATCAAAGGTATTACAACTCACTATGTATGTCCCTGCTGTTGATGGTGCCGTCCATGTTACAGAAGAACCTGAACCAGAGATGCTGCCATCTGTCTTTGTCCATGAATATGTCAAAGGGTCGTTATCAGGGTCTGATGCATTGCAGGTTAATGTAGATGTCCCACTGATATTAATAGAGGAGGGGTTTGCTGTTACTGATGAAATATTTGGATTGTGATTTGAAGTAATCTCAATGGTCTTACCTGCCAACTCGGTTTCATACTTTATAAGGTCTGCCCTGTATTCAGCAATAGTCCATTTTATAATTTTTATCTCAGCTTTAACATAGGCAGCAATACCCCCATAAAGCTTCCACCAGAGGGAAGTTGAGGGATATACTGATGCACCGCCATTCAACTTAAGATACCCTTCTGCACCAACAGAGGGTCCAGCAACACCATTAATCGAGCAATAAAATTCTGGTCCGATATAACCTTTGATAGAAACTTCTCCTGATATAGTTGGGGATTCATGAGTAAATTTTTTAGAGAAATTGCTTATAGGCTCCCAATTTCCATCCTTATAATGAGCACCCGCTGTATAAGCTGCTTCTAAAATTACTTTTGGAGTAACAGATGCTTCCGCCTCTCCCTCAATACCTGCGTAGATAGTAACTTCAGGTATTAGAATAACAAAAGGGCCAATAGGGATAGGATTAAAATAAAATGTTTTAAGTGGGACTTTTTTGTCTATGAAATCAATTCCGCTAGCTATGGCAGTAGATAGGTCTTGTGTTATATTTGTAGTGATAGCAAATTTAAATTCCTTTAAACCCCCTAACAACCTGAAGTCCATAGCAATATCCGGTTCAAAAGTTAATGTTACTTCTCCATATAGCCTTATCTGGTCTGATGTGGTATCTTCATTTTTATCCTTATCATAGATGACAGTATTTATTTCCACATTGAATTCAGAACTTAATTTTTCGGCTTTGCGAAGTTCAACCCCTTTGATTAAGGTCTTCGTAGATGCTAAATCACCATGGGTAAGCTTTCCTGTATAAGAGATAGTCCCCTCTTTTATTGCATCTTCAAGGGCAGCAGTCTCTGTCTCCACCACAATTGAACCGTCATCAGATGTAGAAACGGATTTGACCTTTCTAATCATTCCTGTTCCACTTCCACTTACGATTACATCCCCTGTCTGTAAGTTTTTCGCTGCCGTTGTTTGAGAATCAAAATAATAAATTGAGCCTTCCTGCTTGACTACGCTGTCCATCGTTGTATCATCCAAAACTTTGGTATTGGCTTGAAGAGTTGTTTCCTTGAGAGCAAATGTGGGAAAGGCAATTTTATTGGAGTTTATTGTGATAGTGCAGGTATTATCGGTGGCAGAATCGCAACCTGACCATGAACTGATCTGATAGCCGCTATCGGGCGTAGCTGTTAAAACGATGGAGGCACCTGCTGAATAATCTTCGGAACAATCACTGCCGCAGTTAATTCCTGGCTTGTCGCTTACGATGCTGCCATCACCAAATTTATTTACTGTAAGTGTAAAGTATTCAGTCGTAGTGTTAGTAGTGGTAGGAGTGGCAGGAGTGGTGCTGTTATCACTTCCTTCGCAACCGAATAAGAATATGATTGTGAGCGTAAGTGTAAGTGAAAGGAAAAGATTTTTTAAGGGAGGTTTGACTGACTGACTGACTGACTGACTGACTGACTGAGCAAGGTTTGTGCCATTCTTTTGGCAGGTTCAGGAGTGAGGTTTGGCATAGGTAAGCCCTCCTTTTTTACAACCCCCTCCCCGATTAGTACCTTCGGGGACAGGTTTGTTAAGGGGGGCTTCCTCTACCCCCCTTGCATCCCCCCTTACAAAGGGGGGAATTGGTTGTTCTCCTTTGTTAAGGGGGAATTTATGGTAAAATATACTCTCCCTACATGAATAATGTCAAGCACTTTCTCTCATTTTAGAATGTGATTTATATCACACCACATTTTTTATGTTTTTTGGTTATTTGTTCTTTAGTGATTTAATGTTTTATACCTCCATGACTCTATTTTTAAAATTGGTTGGAGGATTTCAAATTCCGATATGTTTTTCTACATCGGGATTTGGGTACAACTTAAATATTGAAATCCGTGCATATTTCTGATAATTATAAAAATAAAGGAACTGCAATCATGGATGAAAGAGAGGCATTAAAAGAGATAGAGAAACTTAGAGATGAGATTAATTATCACAACTACCGTTATTATATCCTTGACAGCCCTGTAATATCCGATGCAGAGTATGACAGACTGTTTAAGAGGCTTGTGGAGACAGAGGAGAGATTTCCACACCTTATAACTCCGGATTCTCCAACACAGAGGGTTGGCGCTGAACCGCTCGGGGAGTTTAAAACCATAGCACATACAATTCCCATGCTCTCCCTCAATAATGCCAATACCCCTGAAGATGCAAGGGAGTTTGATGAAAAGATAAAGCGATTCCTCAATACAAAGGAAGATATAGAATATGTTGCAGAACCAAAACTTGACGGGCTTGCAATAGAGCTTGTTTATGCAGATGGAATATTTACAGGCGGTTCAACGAGGGGGGATGGTTACACAGGAGAAGATGTAACACTTAATCTGAGAACTGTAAAGAGTATCCCTTTAAAATTAATAGGAGAAAAACTTCCACTACTATCAAGACTTGAGGTCAGAGGTGAGGTCTTTATACCAATAAAGGCATTTAACAATCTGAATAGAGACAGGGGAAAAAAAGGTGAACCCCTCTTTGCAAACCCGAGGAATGCCGCTGCAGGCTCTGTGAGACAACTTGACAGCAGGATAACCGCTACAAGACCACTTGATATTTATTGCTATGGCACTGGCACAATTGAAAGTGCAAAGTTTAAGACCCACTTTGAGATACTTCAGGCACTTAAAAGATGGGGGCTGAAGGTAAATCCCCTTATAAAGATATGCAAAGGAATTGAGGAAGTAATAAAATATCACGAGGAGATGGAAAAAAAGAGGGAAGATATTCCCTATGAACTTGATGGGGTTGTAGTAAAGGTAAACAGGCTGGATTTGCAGGATATGCTCGGTGCTCTTACAAGAAGCCCGAGATGGGCGGTGGCATATAAATTTAAGGCAAGACAGGAGACTACAAAAATAAGAAATATTGAAGTCGGTGTTGGAAGGACAGGTGCACTCACACCTGTGGCGGTTCTGGAGCCGGTAAATGTTGGCGGAGTTACAGTAGAGAGGGCAACTCTGCATAACCAGAATGAGGTGGATAGAAAGGATATAAAAATAGGAGACTGGGTGATAGTCCAGAGGGCAGGTGATGTAATACCGGAAATTGTAACAGTAATTAAAGACCGAAGAAACGGCAATGAGAAACCTTTCAAATTACCCTCCAAATGCCCACTCTGCGGCTCTACTGTTATAAGAAATGGCGCTATACACTACTGCACAGGAGGTCTTTCATGCCCTGCACAATTAAAGGAGGGGATAAGACACTTTTCCTCAAAGAGGGCTATGAATATAGAGGGGTTGGGGGACAGGCATATAAATCAGTTTGTTGAAAATGGTGTTATAAAAGATGTGGCTGACCTCTACAATCTAAATAAGGAGAATGTTACAGGGCTTGAGAGATGGGCGGATAAATCTGCACAGAATCTTATTGAACAGATTGAAAAGAGTAAAAATACAACACTTCCAAGACTGATATATGCACTCGGCATAAGACAGGTGGGTGAGCATATGGCAAAGGTTCTGGCAGATAACTTTAGCAGTCTTGATGAACTTATGAGGACATCCTATGAAAGGTTAATGGAAATTCATGAGATTGGGCCTGAGACTGCAAAAAGCATCATCACATTCTTTAAAGAAGGACATAACAGAAAGGTGATTGAAAAATTAAAAAAGGCTGGAGTAAAAACAGCGGTCAGTGGTCAGTTCGGGGCACCCATCCAGTGGATGGGTCGGGTCAGTTCATTGAAAGACAAACAGTTTGTCTTGACCGGAACACTATCTGAATTTACAAGAGATGAGGCAAAGGAATTAATTGAAAATCTCGGTGGGAGGATAACTTCCACAGTAAGTAAAAAGACTGATTATGTAATTGCAGGAGCAGAGCCGGGTTCAAAATATGATAAGGCAAAAGAACTGGATATAAAAACACTGAACGAGGCAGAGTTCAAAAGATTTATATCATCCTGATTCAGATAGACATTGCTTATTTGTTGAATTATAATTTTCTTAACATTGTATTCAGAACATCCGTGCATATATGCAAATCTATGGAAGAAAGGAGGTCATATGTCAGAGAAGATGGGTCATGAGGAGTTTGTAAAGAAGGCGATTGTATCGCTGAGGAAAGAGGGCTATAAGGGGATTCATACGATATACTCAGGTTTTAATGAAGCCTTCAAAAAATACTTTGAAGGAGAGAATCCCATAGAGGCTACAAAAAAACTATCTAATGAGGGGAAGATAGTTATAAGACCTGTAAAGGGCGGTGTGATGCTCTATCTCCCCGAAGACGCCCCTATCCAGGCAACCCGCGGGGATGACGCACTGAAGAAGATGGGATTGTAAATAAAGATGTAGTGCGAAGTTTTAGCTTCGTAAAAATTTTTAAAGGAGGGGTCCGTGAGACATATTTTTGCAGTTGTTATCGCTATTCTTTTGTTTTGTCCTGCCTCTATTTTTGCAGAGACAAAAGAGATTGGTGCCGAAGATATGGCAAAGGAATGGTTTGAGAAGGGACTTAAATACGATATTGATAAAGATTATGATAAAGCAATTGAGGCATTCTCAAAGGCTATTGCTCTAAAACCAGATTATGCTTATGCCTACACCAATCGTGGGCTTGTCTATTATAACAAAGGTCAGCATGACAGGGCAATTGAGGATTATAACAAGGCGATTGCCTTAGACCCCAATGATGCCGAAGCCTATAACAATCGTGGGGTTGCCTATGCTGTGAAAAGGGATATGGAGAGGGCAATTTCTGATTACAAAAAGGCTTGTGATATGGGAAATGAGCTCGGTTGCAGGAATTTAAAAGAGGTATCGCAGAACAGATAACTGTATTGGCAATGCCTGACAAACCATTATGCAAAAACTGACACTTCCTATAACTGTAGATAAAAGCCATCTGATTGCCATAGGCGAACAGCTTTATATAAGGAGCGTAGAATTAATCAGGGAACTTGTAAATAATGCCTATGACTGATGAGATGAGGTAACACCCAAAGGCTTACCCTTCCTTGTTCCAAATTTGTTATAATTTATTATGGGTTAAAAAATTAGGAGGTGTTTGATGAACACACGGTATATTTTGAGTGAGTATGTTGAGCAGGCTATGGCACAAGCGATCTATGACAAACTTGAAGATGGGACATTCGCTGGTCAGATTCCTTCTTGTAAAGGAGTGTTAGCTTTTGGGACTACATTACGCAAGTGCGAAGATGAGCTGCGTTCGACCCTTGAAGATTGGATTCTTGTAGGATTGAAACTTGGACATCCCTTACCAGTAATTAAAGGTATTGATATAAATAAGGAGCCAACTCGTGAGCCGGTGGACGCCATGTAAACGTCGAGATTTTATTAGTCGGTTACGAAAGCTTGGTTTTGAGGGACCTTTCTCTGGAACCAGACATCAATTTATGATATGTAAACTTCACCGCCTGGCAATCCCATCTAATAATGAATATTCTATTCCTCAACTTAGAATGATGATTCGAGAAGCAGAAAGTATAATTGGTCGTGAAATTACCGTTGATGAATGGAATCTCTTATAACTATTAACTATGCAAAAACTGACACTTCCTATAACTGTAGATAAAAGCCATCTGATTGCCATAGGCGAACAGCTTTACATAAGGAGTGTGGAGTTAATCAGAGAGCTTGTAAATAATGCCTATGACGCAGATGCTACGGAGGTAAGGGCGAGTATTTCAAAGGACAGGGTAGAGGTAGCTGATAATGGCACAGGGATGGATATGGATGGTTTGAAGCAGTATTTTAATATCGGCTCTCCTGAAAAGAGACTGCACAATAAATCCAAGAAATATCACAGGGAGAGAATTGGTCAGTTTGGTATTGGAAAATTTTCTGCCCTTACTGCCGGCACACTCTTTGAGGTTAGAACACAGTGCGGAGATTTTGCAGCCACAGTAACATTTGATAAAGACGAATGGGAGAGATATCCTGATAAATGGGAGCTTCCCATGACAGTCTATCCTGCCGACCCCTCCCGCGGTGATGGAACAACTGTGGCTATCTCAAAGCTTAAAAAGGAATTATCCCTGTCAGATGTGGAGAAATGTATTGTGGAGTCTGTCCCTATTAAGGCGCCCCATTTTAATGTCATTTTAAATGATAAGAGAATAATGCCGAGGGAGTTCGCAGGGCAGAGGATACCCTTTATGGATGGGACGGAATTCGGTCCGATTCATGGGGAGATTTATATACTGCCGGAATCAAGGGCAACTGCAGAAGATATGGGGATAATGTGCCTTGTGAAACAGGTGATGGTAAAGAGGGAATTTTTCGGTATGGAGACATGGGGCGCTGATATGGCGAGGGTGAGGGGAGAGGTTCATGCCAATTTCCTTCCCATTACCAGCGACCGTTCAGGATTTATCATTGATTCAAATGAGTATAAGATTTTTTACGAGAAGATGGCAGAGGTTATTAAAGATGTAAGGAGGATACTCGGCAGTCTTTCAGATAAAAAGGAGACACAGAGGGTTAAGCGGGCACTAAAAGACGCACTCCATAGGGTGCAGATGGCTCTTTCAAAAAATCCTGAGTTTTCACCCTTTGGTATTATTCCCCTTGCCTCAGAGGGGAAGATGCCCGGCGAGGCAGGGATGGTAATGGAGAAAAGGGTAGGTATGGAGGCAGAAACAGGAAAGATAAATCAGGAAAAGGAAACGGAAGTCACAGGTGAGAAGAAGGAGAAGAAAGAGAAAAAACCATCTGTTAAAAAGCTAACACCGGGTGCTGTTGTGCAGAAGATGAAACTCGGAAATTCAGGGGTATCATGCTGTATAGACCACTTTGGGGACGATGCCCCGGAGGTCTTCACAGAAGGCACAATAATTTACATTAACCGTGACCATCCCTTATATAAAAGGGAAGAAAAAAAGACCGATACTCATACAATGCACATAGCAAGGCTGATGACTCAGGAGATTTCCCTGATGAAAGACCCTGCCAATCCAAGACAGGCTTACGAAAGGCAGAGCAAACTTCTAAAAGATGCCTTTATTAACAATGAGGGATAAGGGGCAATGGGTGTCATTGGCAGGTTTTTTAATCTGAAAGATATATTTGACAGGCTCAACAAAGAGTATTTTGAAGGAGCTATTTCAACAAAAATAACATGGGGCAGGAATGTCCGTAATGGCAGGAGATATATAAGATTTGGCTCTTACACTGAGAAAGACAATATTATAAGAATCCACCCGAGCCTTGACCGACAAGATATCCCTTTATATTTTATAGAAAGTATAGTCTATCATGAGATACTTCATAAAATTGTTGGAGCCAAGATACTGAATGGGAGGAGAAGGGTTCATACATCTGAGTTTAAGAAGCTGGAAAGGAGATTTAAAGATCATGAAAGGGCAAGGGAATGGGAGAAGAAGAAGGTTTGGTCTATTCCCCTATAATCTTGACCAGAACCCTTTTTCTTCGCCTGCCGTCAAATTCACCATAAAATATCTGCTCCCATGGACCAAAATCGAGTTTTCCCTTTGTAATGGCAACTACAACCTCTCTCCCCATAACCTGCCTTTTCATGTGGGCATCAGCATTATCCTCACTGATATTGTGTCTATATTGTGATATTGGGGCATGGGGGGCGAGTTTTTCAAGCCAGACATCAAAGTCATGATGTAGTCCTGATTCATCATCGTTTATAAAGACAGAGGCGGTTATGTGCATTGCATTTACAAGGATTAAACCTTCCTTTACGCCGCTTTCTGTCAGACACTCTTCAACCAGTGGAGTAATATTTATAAATGCCTTTCGTGTTGGGACATCAAACCATAGTTCTTTGCGATAGGTCTTCATGTATCCTCCATGATAAAAAATTGTTAGACTCCCTTCCGATTTTACAGAAAATATACTATACTTATGTCAAATCAGCAATTAAAATTACCGTCAGCTAAGGAGGAGATTATGCTTGTAAAATTTTGGGGTGTAAGGGGAAGCATTCCGGTTCCTGGTCCTACAACAATCAAATACGGGGGAAATACATCGTGTGTTGAGGTCAGATGTGGTAAGGATATTATAATTTTTGATGGAGGGACGGGTCTGAGACCTCTTGGGATTGATTTATTGAAAAGAGGATTTGGACCCGATTCAAAGAGAAGTATAGGCGGAGGGAAGACATCTATGTTTTTCAGCCACATGCATTGGGACCATATACAGGGATTTCCCTTTTTTGCTCCAGCATTTATTAAAAGCAATAAGATTGATATCTATGGCTTTAAACATCTGAATGTTGATTTGTATCAGTCATTGGTAGGACAGCAGGCATTTCCAAATTATCCTGTATCTATCTTTGATATGGGTGGCAATATTAAATTTATTGAGCTTCATGGAGGAGATGTTATCAGGATAAATAGCACAATGGTATCAACGGTCAGGTTAAATCACCCCGGCGGCTCGTTTGGCTATAAGATTTCGTATATGAAGAAGAATCTTGTTTATGCTTGTGATTATGAACATTTTGATGGTATAGACAAAAGACTTTTAAATTTTATTAAAGGGGCAGATGCAATAATATATGATGCACAGTATACCCCTGAGGAGTATTATGGAACTGATGATTCTAATGGCAGACAGGGGTGGGGGCATAGCACATGGGAAAAGGGAGTTGAATTGGCTAAATCTGCTGGTATAAAGAAACTAATACTCTTTCATCACGGTCACAATGATACCGAAATGGATAAAATAGAGAAAATAACAAAATCAAAATTTAAAAATGCTGTTGCTGCCTATGAGGGATTGGAAATAAAAATATAGTTTATGTCTGTATTTGCCTCTATAGATTTAGGAACAAATACCGTTAGACTTTTGGTTGTTACAGGCAATAGCAAAGGTTTTACTACTCTTCATTCAAATCAGTTGATTACCCGTCTCGGAGAGGGATTGTCCCATAGCGGTATCTTGAAAGATATAGCGATGGAAAGGACTATTAAGGCAGTCCTTGATTTTAAGAGGGAGGCATCAAAATATAGCCCTTTTGCAATATGGGTGGCGGCAACCAGCGCTGTAAGGGAGGCAAAAAACAGAAATGAATTTATAGAAAAAATCAGGGAGGTAACGGGTCTTGAGTTAGAGGTTATACCATGGGAGGAGGAGGCGAGAAGGACACTGCTGGGGGTTTTTTCAGGGTTAGATGGGAATATAAAAAAAGCAATTATTTTTGATATAGGTGGAGGGAGTACTGAATATATCTTTACAGAGGACAAAAAATTAGTTAATTCAGTTGGAACAGATTTGGGAGTAGTCCACTTATCTGAAAAGTATATAAAAAGTGACCCTGTTGACAATGAAGAATTAAGAGTTTTGGAGAATGTAATAGCTGATAAAATTAAGAATGTAAGGGATAGAATGCACTCATCACTCATCACTCGTCACTCATCACTTCTTATAGGGACTGCAGGAACTGTAACAACAATAGCCGCCCTTGATTTAAACCTCTATCCTTATGACCCCGCAAAGGTTAATGGTTATGTCTTAAATATAGAGAATGTAAAAGAGATACTTAACAGACTGAAGAATATGCCACTTGAAGAGAGGAGAAATATCCCTGCCCTTGAGAGCGGTAGAGAAGACCTCATTATCCCAGGTGCTGTTATAGTTATAAAGACAATGGAGATATTTGGATTCAATGAAATGATAGTAAGTGATTATGGATTGAGAGAGGGCACAATAATAGCGAAGGTATCAGAATATCAAAATAACTCTATGACACTATGACAATGACGGAACCAATACTTCAAATTAAAGATTTAAAGACCTATTTCTATACCTCAGAAGGGGTGGCAAAGGCGGTAGATGGGGTGAGTTACGATGTTAATCAGGGGGAGACACTGGGTCTTGTTGGTGAATCAGGCTGCGGAAAGACTGTGAGTGCCTTATCCATTTTAAGATTGATACAGGAGCCTCCGGGGAGGATTACAGGGGGAGAGATTCTATTTGAGGGTAAAGACCTGATTGGACTGTCAAATGAGGAAATGAGAAATATCAGAGGGAATAGGATATCTATGATATTTCAGGAACCAATGACAGCCCTTAACCCTGTCTTTACTATTGGCAATCAAATTTCAGAGGTGTTCAGGGTTCATAAACAATTAGGCAGGAAGGAGTCCATGGAAAGGTCTGTTGAAATGATGAGGCTTGCGGGTATCCCCGTACCTGAGAAGATTGCATATTACTATCCCCACCAATTGAGCGGAGGCATGAGGCAAAGGGTAATGATAGCTATGGCACTCGCCTGCAACCCAAAACTGCTGATTGCAGATGAACCTACTACTGCATTAGATGTGACAATACAGGCTCAGATAATTGATTTGATGATAAAACTAAAAGAGGAATTTGGCTCTGCTGTAATTTTGATAACCCATGACCTCGGTGTCATTGCAGAGACCGCCAAAAATGTTGTGATTATGTATGCAGGTAAAATAGTTGAGAGGGCTGATGTGAAGGCGATTTTTGAAAATCCACTGCACCCTTACACACAGGGGCTGTTAAGGTCTGTGCTAAGGGTGGATAAGGCAGCAAAGGAGCATAAGGAAAAAAAGCGATTGCAGGAAATACCAGGGATTGTTCCAAGCTTGTATGATTTACCAAAGGGGTGTTATTTCCATCCCCGCTGTCCAAAGGCAATGGATATATGCAGAGAAAAAGAGCCAGAGATGAAGTCTGCTGGCAACGGACATTCAGCCTCATGCTGGCTGGTAAATAGCTGATAGCTGATAGCTTATAACTGATAGCTTATAGCTGATAGCTTATAGCAAAAACTATGAGCTATGAACTATGAGCTATAAACTACTGAAAGTTACCAATTTAAAAAAGCACTTTCCCATAAAGGGTGGTATCCTTTCTAAAACAGTAGGATATGTCTATGCAGTAGATGGAATATCCTTTGAGATAAAACACGGGGAGACACTGGGGTTGGTAGGTGAAAGCGGATGCGGAAAGACTACAGCAGGAAGGGCAATACTTCGTCTGACAGAGCCTACAGAGGGAAAGATTGAATTTGAAGGGAGGGATATAACAAAATTAAGCAAGAAGGAGTTGAGACCTCTCAGAAGAGAGATGCAGATTATATTTCAGGACCCTTACGCATCTTTAAATCCCCGCATGACAGTGGGAAGTATAATAGGGGAACCCCTGGAGATACATAGTATAGCAAAGGGGAAGGAGAAGATGGATAGGGTTGCAAGCCTCATGAAAAGGGTTGGTCTTAGGGTTGACCATATGAGAAGATACCCTCATGAATTCAGCGGTGGACAGAGGCAGAGGGTTGGGATAGCAAGGGCACTGGCACTGAATCCAAAATTGATTATCGGTGATGAACCTGTCTCAGCACTTGATGTATCAATACAGGCACAGGTTATAAATCTCCTTGAGGACCTGCAGGATGAATTCAAGCTGTCATATTTGATTATATCCCATGATTTGAGACTCATTGAGTATATCAGTGATAGGGTAGCAGTGATGTATCTCGGCAGGGTCGTAGAGATAGGGGATAGCGATAGGCTCTATGCATCTCCTCAGCATCCATATACTGAGGCGCTCCTTTCTGCCGTCCCTATACCTGACCCTGCTGTTAAGAAAACAAGGATTATATTAAAAGGAGATGTCCCTTCACCTATTAATCCGCCATCAGGATGCTATTTCCACCCCCGTTGTTCGTACAGGATGAGCCAGTGCGAAAAGGTTTACCCTGAATTAAAAGATATGGGAAATGGAAACTTTGTTGCCTGTCATTTGCGGACTCAAAATCCGATTTAGGATTTTGGGACGGATGTAATTATTGACATAGGGAGGTTTATCAAGTATCTTTCTTATATGTTGAAATTCTACAGGCTTCGCCCATCTCATATAACGATTATCAGTTTTGCAGTTCTTATAGCCTTAGGGACCATCCTCTTTTCCCTCCCCATCTCTTCTAAAAAGGGATATTTATCTTTTTCCGATTCACTTTTTATGGCGACCTCCGCTGTCTGTGTAACAGGTCTTACGGTGGCAGATACCGGGAAAGACCTGACGACATTCGGACAGATTATACTGCTGATGCTTGTCCAGTTGGGAGGGCTCGGCATAATGACCTTTTCTACAATTTTTATATATATGTTAAGAGGGCATATCTCCACTCACGGCAGGTTGATACTGCAGGGGGCTTTCTCTTACACAGGGAGGGATATATACTCGCTCCTGAAGCATATATTTTTTTTTACAATCCTTATAGAGGGAATAGGTGCAGCGGCGCTATATCTCCGACTTCACTTTGAATATACTGCCGGCACAGCCTTATACATGTCTATATTCCATTCTATAACTGCTTTCTGCAATGCAGGGTTCTCTCTATTTTCTGGTAATTTCATAAAATATCAGGGGGATATTACCATCAATTTTATAATTATATCTCTGATAATAGCCGGAGGATTGGGATTTTTTACACTTCATGAGATAAAGAACCTATTCTACAGCGGCTCAAAAGGTTCTCTCAACAAGAGACAACTATCTTTACATACAAAGATGGCGTTGATAGTCACTGCAATACTCTTATTAACAGGCAGTATCATATTTTTCGCCTTAGAAAAAAATAATTCCCTTAAAGGTCTGAGCTTCGGCGAGCAGCTCCTCTGCTCCATTTTTCAATCTGTTGCCGCCAGAACCGCCGGATTTAATACTGTAAATTTTGCCTCCCTTACAAACGCCACTCTCTTTATTATAATATTGCTTATGTTTATCGGTGCATCCCCCGGTTCTACAGGCGGTGGAATAAAGACCACCACGCTTGGTGTCCTCTTTGCTATAATAAAGTCAAGGTCTTATGCAAGAGAGGATGTAAGCATATTTAACAGGACGATACCTTTAGAGGTGGCATCAAGGTCAATAGCGATAGCCTCTATATCCTTTGCTATAGTTACTATTTTTACTATCCTGCTTACTATAACCGAGCTATATAACATTCCTCATCAGGAGAGCAGAGGTTCCTTTATTGAAATCATGTTTGAGGTGGTTTCAGCCTTTGGAACTGTGGGGTTATCGGCAGGTATTACAGAGAGGCTTACTGAAATCGGCAAGATTCTTATATGTATGGTTATGTTCATAGGGAGGCTTGGTCCCCTGACTATAGCTATGGCAGTCAGCCGTGAAGAGGCAAAGGGGAAATTTAAATACTCTGAGGAAAATTTAATGGTAGGATAATCATCAGCAATGAGTTAAAAGCAATGAGCAATGAGTTCAAGGTTAAGAGTTATATTTTTTGCTCGTTGCCCATCGCTCATTGCTCATAA
>Ga0209641_10002593_pt1 | contig 15464 bp, 13 predicted proteins | sample RifCSP16_1_FD_184022 | JGI IMG/M metagenome (GOLD analysis project Ga0209641, IMG submission 184022) | Soil microbial communities from Rifle, Colorado - Rifle CSP2_sed 16_1 (SPAdes) (version 2) | ecosystem: Environmental > Terrestrial > Deep subsurface > Rock core/Sediment | place: Rifle...
ACGGCGAACTACCCCGACATCCTCCTCATGGTCGCCCTCATCGGCGAGCGGCCCGAGGAGGTCACGGACATGCGCCGGAGCGTCAAGGGCGAGGTCATCAGCTCGACCTTCGACGAGCCGACCGAGAACCACACCCACGTCGCCGAGATGGCCCTCGAGATCGCCAAGCGCCAGGTCGAGACCGGTCGCGACGTCGTCATCCTGCTCGACTCGATCACCCGCCTCGCGCGGGCCTACAACCTCGCCCTGCCGCCGTCGGGTCGGACCCTCTCAGGCGGCATCGATCCCATCGCCCTCTACCCGCCCAAGCGGTTCTTCGGGGCCGCCCGCAAGATCGAGGAGGGCGGCTCGCTCACGATCATCGGGACGTGCCTCATCGACACCGGCTCGCGGATGGACGACGTCATCTATGAGGAGTTCAAGGGAACCGGCAACTCCGAACTGATCCTCGACCGGAAGCTCGGCGAGAAGCGGATCTTCCCGGCCATCGACGTCATGCGCTCGGGCACCCGGCGCGAGGAGCTCCTCCTCGAGGAGGGCACCCTCCGGATGGTCTGGACGATGCGCCGGATGCTCTCGGCGGTCGGCACGAACGAGGGCATCGAGCTCCTCCTCAACCGGCTTGCCAAGACCGACACGAACGCCCAGTTCCTGGCGGGATTGACGAAGAGCCTCGACTCCTAGGCTGTTCGGCCCCCGCTATGGGGGCCGGGAGGCCGTTTGCGCGCCCGGAACGGGCCGTGGTAAGGTCCGCCCGACGTCGAAGCCCGCGGAGGAGCGGGCTTCGTCTCGCGAAGCACGAGACCCCCAGCTCAAGAGTCGCGACCCCCGGACGGTCCACCCCAGTTTCCGCGTTCCCACCACGCGCCCGGACCGTCGCCGCAGGAGACCATATTGCTGAACGCCCCGGCCGGCGCGTTGCGCGCGATTGCGCGCCTCCGCCCGGGCACGAGTGAGCGATCCCCGCGAGCCACGCGCTTCCACCGTCGATCGGTCGGGATGGCGCGGGGGCTCGGCGCACGCCTGTCCAGCCTCGCCCACGTCGCTCACCTCGCGCCCCGGCCGAGGAGCCATCGGCCGCTGCCGGTGGCGCTCCGCCGCAGCCTCATCGTGCGGCTCGCGTCCGAGCGGATACTCCCGGTCGTCGCCGCGCTCGTCGTCCTCGGGGCCTCGATCGTCAGCCTCCAGCCCGCCGCGGCCCAGCCCGTGGGTGGCACCACCGCCGGCGGCGCCGAGGTCCGGCTCCCGGTCGGCGGCGAGGTCGCACCGCAGGACCGCGTCGGATCGCTGGACGTGGAAGGGCCCAACGGCGGCGTCGTCGGCCGCCCGGCCTCGGAGGTCCTCGCCGATGACGGGACCACCGCGCCGTCGGAGACGTATGCCGACGACGGCACGATCTGGAAGCCGGTCGCGGTCAACACGGTCGTCCAGGACGGGAAAGGCCTGCTCCAGACGTACACGGTCCGGTCGGGGGACACGCTGACCGGCATCGCGAGCCACTACGGCGTCACGATGATGACCGTCTGGTGGGCCAACAAGCTCACGGCCAAGGACGAGCTGCACGTCGGCCAGAAGCTGGTCATCCCGCCGGTCAACGGCCTCATCGTCACGGTCAAGGACGGCGACACCCTCGAATCCCTGGCCGCCAGCTACAAGATCGATGCGGCCGCCGTGATCGAGGTGAACCAGCTCGACGACCCGACCCTGATCATCGGCCAGACCCTGATCCTCCCGGGCGCCGTCGGCGCCCCGATCCCGACACCCAAGCCAGTCGTCAGGTCGCCGAGCGGTGGCGGCGGGAGCTGTAATTGCTCCGGTCCCTCGACCTACGCTGGTGGCGACTTCACCTGGCCGGTCGTCGGCGGCGGCAACTACATCAGCCAGTACTTCCGCTACGGCCACTACGGCCTGGACATCGCCGCCGACTATGGCTCGACGGTCCGCGCCGCCGCGGCGGGCCGGGTGACCTTCGCCGGCTGGAAGAGCAACGGCGGCGGCTACCAGGTCTGGATCTCCCACGGCTCCGGGCTCTACACGACGTACAACCACATGTCGAGCGTCTCGGTCTCGTCCGGGGCGAGCGTCTCGGAAGGCCAGCGCGTCGGTCGCATCGGGTCATCCGGCTGGGCGACCGGCCCGCACCTCCACTTCGAGGTCTGGATCGGGCCCATCTGGAACGGCGGCTACCGGGTCAACCCGCTCAAGTACCTCTGAGCGGTCCGCCGTCGGCGTCCGCCCCGTCCTGGGCGTGGCCGCCCAGCCAGCCACGGGTCAGGCCGCTCGGCCGGCCCGTGGGAAGATAGGGCCCGATGTTCCTCGACCGGGTGAAGATCTGGGTGCGCGCCGGCGCCGGCGGCGACGGCGCGGCCACGTTCCGACGCGAGGCCCACGTCCCCCGCGGCGGCCCCGACGGCGGTGACGGCGGGCGCGGTGGCTCGGTCCACCTCCGGGTCGACCCGGGCCAGACCACCCTCCGCGACTTCCGCTTTCGGCACCACTTCCGGGCAACGCCCGGCGGTCGCGGCGAGGGCTCGCGGCGCCACGGCGCCGCCGGCCGGGACCTGGTGCTGGACGTCCCACCCGGGACAGCGATCTTCGACGACGAGACCGGGGCGCTGCTGGCCGACCTCGTCGCGACCGGGCAATCGGCGGTGGTCGCCCGCGGCGGCCGGGGCGGGCTCGGCAACAAGCACTTCGCGACCTCGACCCACCAGGCGCCGCGGCACGCCCAGAAGGGCGAGCCGGGCGAGGAGCGCTGGCTCCGCCTGGAGCTCCGGCTCATCGCCGACATCGGCCTCGTGGGGCTGCCGAACGCGGGCAAGTCGACCCTGCTCGCGGCCCTCACCGCGGCCACCCCCAGGATCGCCGACTACCCGTTCACCACCCTCGAGCCGAATCTCGGGGTCATGGACCTGGGTGACGAAGACCCGCGCCGGCCCACGATCGCCGACGTCCCGGGCCTCATCGAGGGTGCCAGCGAGGGGGCCGGCCTGGGCCACGCCTTCCTCCGCCACATCGAGCGGACGCGCGTCCTTGTCCACCTCGTCGATGGGTCGGGACGGGACCCGGAATGGGATCACGAGGTGATCCGGACCGAGCTCGCGGCGCACGACTCGGCGCTCCTCGAGAAGCCGCTCCTCGTCGCCTTCAACAAGCTCGACCTGCCGCGCGCCGCGGACGCCTGGCCGGCGTTCCGGGCCGCGCGGCGACGGGACGGCCTGCCGGTCGTCGGCATCGCCGCGGCGGAGGGGCATGGGATCGACGAGCTGCGGAGCGCCCTCGCCGGGCTCCTGCCGAGCGCCGAGACGATGGCCGAGCCGCCCGAGCCGGCTGGCGTGGTCGTGCATCGGATCGAGGGTCTGGGCGATGCCTTCTCGATCGACCGGGACGATGACGGCGTCCTCCGCGTCCGCGGCCGGCGGATCGAGCGGATCGCGGCCCAGACGAACTTCGAGGTCGAGGAATCCGCCGAGCGCTTCCAGCGCGACCTCGTCCGGCTCGGCATCGACGCGGAGCTCCGGCGGGCGGGCGTCGCCGGCGGCGACGCGGTTCGCTTCGGCGAGGTCGAGCTCGAATGGGAGGCCGAGCCCTGGGCGGTCGAGCGGTGAGGCCCTGATGACGCTGGGGCCACGTTCGCGAATCGGGATCCTCGGCGGCACGTTCGATCCCGTCCACCTCGGCCACCTCGCGATCGCCGAGGCCGCCCGGACCGCCCTTGAGCTCGAGCGGGTCCTGTTCCTTCCGGCCGGGACGCCGCCCCACAAGCAGGGGGAGGTCGACACGCCGGCGGCGAACCGGGTGGCGATGGTCGAGCTCGCCATCGCCGGTCATCCGGGATTCGAGGTCAGTCGCGTCGACGTCGACCGGCCGGGTCCGTCCTACACCGCCGATTCCGTCGAGCGCATCGCGGCAACCGAGCGGGTGGCCGGTCGTGAGCCGGACCTCTTCCTGATCATCTCGGTCGAGTCCCTGGCGGAGCTGCCCGACTGGCACGAGCCCACCCGCCTGCTCGCCACGAGCCGGATCGCGGTCGTGCCCCGGCCCGGCCATCCCCGCCCCGACCCCGCCTGGATCGAGGCCAGCTTCCCCGGTCAGGCCGACCGGATCGTCACCATCGACGGGCCGCGCCTCGCGATCTCCTCGACCGACATCCGCGAGCGGATCGCGACCGGCCGGACGGTCCGGCAGCTGCTGCCGGCGGCGGTCGCTCGCTACATCGTCGATCATGGCCTCTACCGGCCCCCGTCCCAGGTCCAGCCCGAACCGGAGGAATCTCAGCCAGTGACCGACCCCGCCCTCGCCCCGCGTCCCGACGGGCTGCCCCGGCGCGAGTCGCGGCCGCCGCGCCACGCCGCTCGCCCGGCCGCTGTCGACGAGCGCTCGTCGCTTGAGATCGCCCGCCGCGTCGTGGAGCTGGCCGAGGACAAGAAGGCCGCGGACATCGTCCTCCTCGACCTCTCGGCGCTGACGACCCTGGCCGACTACTTCGTGATCTGCTCGGGCGGGTCAGAGCGGCAGCTCGACGCGATCGCGGACGGGATCATCGGCGGGCTGCGCGACGAGAAGGTTCGGCCCATCGGGCGGGAGGGGCTCGCGGCGTCGCACTGGGTCCTCGTCGACTTCGGCTCGGTCATCGTCCACGTCTTCACGCCGCCGGAGCGCGACTTCTACCAGCTCGAGAAGCACTGGTCCGAGGCGAAGACGATCCTCCGGGTCCAATAGGGGCCGCCCGCGCCGATCCCGTCCGCGCCGCCCGCGCCGATCCCGTCCGCGCCGCCCGCGCCGATCCCGTCCGCGCCGCCCGCGCCGATCCCGTCGGCGCCGCCCGCGCCGATCCCGTCGGCGCCGCCCGCGCCGATCCCGTCGGCGCCGGACGCACCCTCGTCGTCCGGCAGCAGGGGCCGGCACCCCCGTGCCGGCCCGACCCGACCGATCACGTGTGTCCACGGGACACGATCCTGGAACGAACGCGCTGGACCGACCCCGAATTCCGGCAGATTCCGCAAGAAGTCCGAGGGCGGTCACGCTCATTCATTCCGATCCTGTGTCCAGGGGACACAAGCTCGCGTGGCTGCCGGCTGCGGGAGCCTCGGGTGGCTGCCGGCTGCGGGAGCGTCGGGTGGGCTGCGGGACGCTCGGGTGGGCTGCGGGACGCTCGGGTGGGCTGCGGGAAGCCGCGGAGGCCGAAGGGCGCCCGGCCGGGCACGCAGGCGTACCGGGGGGCCCCGTACCGTCGGGTCATGTCGGCCGGCCCCGGCCGCTCCAAGAATGCGGGACATGACGCCCAGTCGCGAGCGCTGCCCCGCCTGCACCCGCCGCCTGATCACGACCCGGTTCGACACGACGTTCCGGATGCCCGATCAGTCTGAGCGCCTGTGCTTCGGGATCCCCGGCGGCCTCTGCGAGGACTGCCACCAGCTGTACATCGATCCGGACCTCATCGAGCTGCTCGATCTTGGGTCCGGCCGCTGCACCTTCGCCATCGAGAGCGACCTCGTGATCCAGGAGCAGGCCTGGTCGGCATGACGACCGTCCGGATCCCCGCCCAGCGAAGTCGCCCGCCGCATCGAATCCTCCCGGTCCTGCTCCCCGCCTGGCTGCGCCACCAGGTGCCCGAGCGGCTCAGCCGGCCGGCGCCGCCCGATCCGCCACCCACAGGTCAAACGCCAGCCTGACCGCCGCGTCGCCGGCGACCGCCCCGCCGACGCCCTTGACCAGCGAATCCAGCTCCAGCAGGCCTTCGAGGGCCGCGCCGAGCTCGGCGATCGTCCACGCCCGGGCCTGGCGGGCCAGGGTCTCGGCCCGGAAGGGCTGGAGGCGCATCGTGCGCACCAGCGAGCCGGGGGTCTCGCCGGCGGCCAGCCGGTCGGCGATCTCGAGGAGCTCGCGGATCCGGCGGTGGAGGACGGCCAGCAGGACCGGCTCCGGGGTGCCCTCGAGCAGTCGCTCGAGGAGCTCCAGCGAGCGGGCCCGCTGGCGCATCCCGACCGCGTCGACGAACGCCCAGACCGAGCCGGGCACGACCTCCGCCACGAGGTCCCGCACGTCGTCCACAGTCACGGGCGGGACCGCAGCGGCCGGGTCGGTGGGAGCGTGCCGGAGGGCGAGCTTCTCGAGCTCGGTCACCGCCAGGCGGCCCTGCTGGCGCCGGTCGACGTCGCCTTCCCGGACGAAGCCGCCGACACGCGTCGCGAGCTCGCGGGCCGCGCCCGCCCCGAGGCTGATGCCGCGCTCGCGGGCGCGGGCCTCGATCCAGGCCGCGAGACCTCCCTCGCGCGGCGCCTCGAAGCGGCGGACCTCGCCGCCGGCCGCCCGGACGGCGTCGGACAGGGGCTTCGAGGGCGGATCCTTCCTGCCGCTGTCGGACTCCTCGGCGACGACCAGGCCGTTGCCCTCGGCGAGCGTCCCGATCGCGGCGACGAGCGCGTCGCGGTCCTCGCCCCGCCGGACGAGGGGACCGGCATTCGAGAGGATGGCCAGCGTCCCGGAGCCGAAGAGGGTCCCGGTGGAGAGGCGCTCGTGGAGCTCGCCGATCGTGCGTGCGGCGTCGCCGGCCTCGCCCCGCACGCGCCAGCGCTCGGGGGCGCCGCCAGGGAACCGCGCGGGGTCGAGTCGCAGGGCTTCGGTCGCAGCCTCCAGGCTGTACGCGTCGTCGCCCCAGTAGTAGGCGACCGGGGCGGTCGAGCCGGGCGGACGGGAGGCCGAGGGTTCCGGGCGGGGGGAGGTCACCGCGGGCATGGTAGCGGAGGCTTCGGAGCTCGGCCGGCAGGTGTCGGCGGGCCGGGGTGGTGGCGCGGGCGTCGGCTGCTGCGATCTCGTCGCCGGTCGCCGCGGTCGTCGTCGCCCGGTCGGGCGAGGCCGCTGCGAGGTCGACGGAGCTCGGCTGGCGGACGGGCACGCCACACAGCAACGTCGCCGGTGACACGGTCGAAATCGCCGCGACCGGCGGCGGGACGACGGTCGCGAGGGTCACTGTCGCGGTCGCGGCACGGGCAGCGTGGACCCGGATCGGCCCCGGTCCCAGCTCGATCTCGACGGTCCCGTTCGTGTCCGTGCGGAAGATGCGCGTCCCGCCGGCCTCGATCCGGGCAACGGTCGCCGGTGACGGGTGACCGTAGGGATTGCCGCGACCCGACGAGATGACCGCGACGCGCGGGCGGACGGCGCCGAGGAACGGCTCCGTCGACGACGTCCTGGAGCCGTGGTGGGCGACCTTGAGGATCTCGACCTCGGGCAGGTCCCGCGCCAGGAGCGTCGGGTCGATCTCCTCCTCGATGTCGCCGGTGAGGAGGAAGCGGTGACCAGCGACCTCGCCGAGGAAGACGATCGAGACGTTGTTGATCCCGGTTCCGCCGTCGGGCGGCGTCTCCGGGACGCTCCCGGGGTCCGGCCACAGGACTCGGAGCTCGACGTCGTCGATTGTCAGCCGGTCGCCCGTGGCCAGGATGCCACGCTCGATCCCGCCCGCCGCCAGCGCGCCGTTGAGCGCCTCGTAGCCCGGGCCCGGCCCGACCATCCCGGGTTCGAGGACCCGCTGCACCCCGTACCGGTCGAGGAGGCTGGCCAGCCCGGCGGCATGGTCCTCGTGGGGATGGCTGAGGACGACGACGTCGATCCGTCGGTCCCACGGCGGCAGGTGCTCGTCGAGGGCGACCAGCAGCCGACCCGGATCGGGGCCGCCGTCAACGAGGAGACGGGCGCCGCGCTGGCCTTCGAGGAGGATCGCGTCGCCCTGCCCGACGTCGAGGACGGTGAGGCGGGCGACGCCGTCGGGACGATGGACCACCGCGATCGCGAGGGCGACCAGTGCCACGGCCAGGCCTCCCGCGAGGCCTTGCCCGAGGCGACCTCGACGCCCGCGCGGCCGTCGAGCCTCGTGACCCCGGGTCGGCGTTGCCGCTGGCGGCGATGCGGGGCGCGCCCCAATCGGCAACACGGGCCGGGTGGGGCGACTCCGAGCGCGTGACCGAAGCGCGCGATCGGCGACGAGGATGAGCCCGGCCGTCAGGCATGCGCTGACGGCGTCCCACGGCGCCGCGAGCTCGAGGCTGGCGAACGGGATGGCCGCGCCGGCCCGGACGAGACCAACGATGGCCCCGAGGAGGGCCCAGGCCGGCAGGCCGCCGACGGTCGCCACGAGCGCCGGCGCGCCGATCGAGGTGAGGCAGCCGGCCGCCAGGGCGATCGCGCCGGCGGCCATCGCCGGCGCCACGAGCGGCACGACCCCGAGGTTGATCACCGGCGCCACGATCGAGAGGCGCCCGAACTCCAGGGCGACGATCGGGAGGGTCGCCAGCTGGGCCGCAAGCGAGACCCCGAGCGACTCCGCGAGCCAGGCCCGGAGGCGGCCCGGGGAGGGCCCGGCGAGGCGCGCCGAGAGCGGCGTACCCCAGGCGATGAGCCCGGCCGTGGCCAGTGCGGACAGCCGAAACCCGACGTCCTCGATGAGGCCCGGTTCGACGAGCAGGAGGAGAGTCACGGCCCAGCCGATTGCCGCCGCGGCCCGACTCGGCCGCCCGAGCTCGCGGGCCAGCAGGACCACGGCGGCCATCGCGGCCGCCCGGACGACCGACGGTGACGCCCCCACGAAGATGACGTAGGCGACGATCGCGATCGCGGTAAGGGCCGCCCGCCGCCGCCGGGCGAGCCGGCCGGCGAGGGCGCCGAGCGAGGCGGCGACGATCGCGATGTTCCAACCCGAGATGGCGACGACGTGGCTGGCGCCCACGGTCGTGAACGCGGCCGCGAGATCCCGGTCGACCCGGTCGCGGAGACCGATGAGGATCCCGGACGCGAGCCCGGCCTCGGGCTCGGGGATGGCTCGACGGAGCGCGTCGTCGGCGGCTCGTCGGAGACCCTCGAGCGCTCGTCCGGCATCGCCTGGCGCGGCGAGGACCTCGACCGATCTCGCTCGCAGCACGCCGACGGCGCCGATCCTCGCGAGGTACTCGCCGTAGTCGCCCTCGGGACGTGGCTCCGGCGCGCCGTCGACGGCCACCCGGTCGCCGGGCACCACCACCGGCCACGCCGGGAGGGTCGCCGCGAGGCGGGTCCCCGGTGGCGACGCCAGGTCCAGGACTGCCGGCCGTTGACCCTCCCGCAGCGACCCGAGACTGACCACGACGGCCGTCCACGGCCCCGAGCCCGCGGGCAGCTCGATGGCCGCCGGCGGCAGTGCCGGCGGCGCGACGAGCAGCCGGGCCGCCAGCGCGCCCGCCCCGGCAGCCGCTGCGAGCAGCCGCAGCCCGAGGCGCCCGTGACCTGCGGCGGCGGCGATGAGCCGGCCCAGAACGGCGAGCGAGGCCGCGCCGAGGAGGACGGCGACGACGAGCCGCGTCCCGGACCCGGCGCCCGGGGAGAGGATGAGGGCCGCCCCGACGGCGCCGGCGGCCAGCCAGCCGCTCACGCCCCGGTCAGCGGACCGTGACGAGGTCGCGGAGGGCCTCGAATGTCTTCGCCCCGACGAGCTTCCTCGTCCGGAGGTCGTCGACCGCGACGAACCGCTCCGCCGTCCGCGAATCGATGATCTTCGTCGCGGTCACCGGGCCGATCCCTGGGAGCGCCTCGAGCTCGGCCTGGGTCGCGCTGTTGAGGTCCACGAGCCCGGCGCCGGACCCGCCGCCGCCGCCCGACCCGCCGCCGCCGCCCGACCCGCCACCGCTCGGGGCGGGGTCATCACGGGACGGCACGACGATCCGGCTGCCGTCCTCGAGCACGGCCGCCAGGTTGAGCTCCGCGGCGGCGCGGACCGGGTCGACGCGCGGCCCGAACCCGCCCGCCGCCGACAGGGCGTCACCCACCCGCGACCCGGCAGCCAGGCGATAGACGCCCGGCGTCACGACCGCGCCCCCGACGTCCACGACGACCTTGCCGCCGGCTCCCGGCTCGTGGGAGCCCGGTGCGACGGAACCGGCAACGACGACCGCGCCGCCGGACCCGTCGCCGGGCAGGCCACCGGCCCCGATGACGACGGCGGCGCCGAGGAGGAGGGCGATCGCGGCGGCCGCGACGACAACGGTCGTTCGCGAGGTCGTCGCCGCCGTCGTGGCCGACCCCGAGTCGGTCGGAGCGGCGGGCGCGTCGACGATGCGCCAGGGTGCGCTGGATGGGTCCACGGAGCCTCGCCCGGCGGGTCTCCAGGCGGGAGGGGCGGGATGGCGGACGTCCCGTCCGCCGGGGCACTTCGTCGGACGAGACGTGTCCGAGAGGGTAGGCGGAGCCGCTTAGCTGCGGCTTATCGCCGGTGTGGAGGCGCAGCGGATGGAGCCAGCGCTCAGCGGTCGAGCTGCTCCCAGGGGACCCAGTGCGTGCCGTCCCACCAGCGATGCCAGGTCCGGCCGTCGCGGCCGAGCGCGAAGACGTCGAGGCGGTCGGCACCCCACGATGACGCAGCCGGACTCTCGGACGGGTCGAGCTCTCCGCCGAGCGCCTCCCAGCCGTGCCAGGCGGCGCCGTCCCAGTAGCGGTTCCAGAGCTGACCGTCGGGCATGACGGCGAAGACCTCGAGCTCGTCGACGGCCCAGGCGGTCACCGCCGGCGCCGACGCCAGCGTTCCGCCGAGGGACTCGGGTTCGGACCAGGCGCCGTCCTCGAAGGCGCGGTGGATGAGGGTGCCGTCGAAGTCGACCCAGAAGGTGTCGATCCGGCCCTCGCCCCAGGAGACCGCGGCGCTGCCGCGGCCGTGCGCGCTCGTCATGGAGAGAACGGTAGATCGAAGCGCGTTACCGCGCAGGGCTCCGGTGAGCGCTACGCGGTCGCGGGGCGCGGGTCACTCGGGCGGGCGGCATCGGAGCCGCGCCGCCCGAGCCGGGGGAGCCGGCGGAGGAGACCGGCGAGGCGCCCGGTGATGGTGGCTGACGGGGACCTGGTGGCGCTGCGGATGATGGCCCGGCGGCGATCCTCCTCGGCCTCCCGCAGGAGGTCCTGGAGGTGCTGAGCAACGAGCATCGCAGTGACGGCATGCACGGGAATAGTCCCTTTCGATTCTTTGCGGAGTAACTGGCCTTGGACTCTGGCTCCCGGCGCCGACGTTCAGCGTGCCGGGGCGTCGCCAGTGGTCGCTGGAGCGCCCACCGCGATGACCTCGGCGATCAGCCCGAGGAGGGCGATGCCGACGGTCAGGGCGAGGACGATGATGGCGTTGATGGTTTCCATCGGGGACCCCCTCCGTGGGACGCGTAACCTGTTATTCAGGTCTAATCGGTTATGGGTGAACCTTACCCTCTTGCGCGTAACCTGTCAAGCGGTATAGAGTGGTTATCGACATGTTGATCCAGCACCCTCACGACCACGAGCATGGCCTCGACCTCGAGGCCGCTCTCGACTTCCTCAACACGCGCGAGCTCGAATCCGGCCAGTTCGTCGAGCGCCTCCATCGGCCATCCGATGCGCGGACGTGGTTCGTCGATCAGGGGGTCCTCCACGACGATGCTGCCGGGACCTGGACCGATCCCGATCTCGAGCGGATTCGAACCGTCCGGGATGCCCTTCACGAGGTCGTCGACGCCGTCGCCGAGGAGCGGCGGCCCGACCCCGATGCTGTCGAGGTCGTCAACGACGTCCTCGCCCGGGGGGTCGTGCCCCACCTCGATTGCGACGGCACGACCGTTCGGATCGGCCACCGTCACGGCGCCTCGCCGGTCGACGACGCCGTTTCGTCGCTGGCCGCCCCGATCGTCTACGAGCTCGCCTCGGGCCGCCCGGACCGGTTCCGGATCTGCGCCAACGACACGTGCCGCTGGACGTTCTTCGACGCCTCCCCGACCGCTCGCCGCCGCTGGTGCGACATGAAGACCTGCGGCAACCGGGCCAAGGCAGCCCGCCATCGCCAGCGAGTCAGGCAGGAGGCGATCGCCTAGGCTTGACAGGCCCCAGGCTCCCGTCCAGTTGCCAACCCTCGCCCGTATGCGTCTGGCTCATCAGGGCCGCAACAGCCGAGCGTGGCCGAGCCCGGCCGAGCGCCGTCTCCCACCGATTCCGCGGCCCGGCGCCGCGCGGCGGTGCGGCAACCGATGCACCAGACGCATCGGCGGGGCATAGACCGGTCAGGCCCCTCCGAGCGCCGGGCGGACCTCCGTCGCGAGCCGGGTCATCGATTCCTCGTCGTACGGCGATGGAAACCCCGCAACGAGATGCCGATAGCCGATCGCCGGGTACGGGGCGAGCCGCTCGATGACGTCCTCGGGCGTCCCGACCGGCTGGTCCTCCCACGGCCGGGCGCTGCCGTTCCGCTCGAACATCCGCTCGAAGACGCGGCGCGCCTCGCCCCGCGCGTCGCGGATGATCACGGTCCCGATCCCGGTCGTTCGCTCGATCTCGGCGGGGTCGCGGCTCTCGCGCTCGCAGTGCTCGAGGAGGATCGCCTCCTTGCGGGTCACGGCCTCGATGCCGCCGCCGACGTTGTTGGCGTCCGCGTAGCGTGCAACCAGGCGGAGGGTGACCTTCTCTCCGCCGCCGCCGACGAGGAGCGGCAGGCGTGCCTGGAGGGGCGGCGGATCGTTGCGCACCTCCTGGGCCGAGTAGCGCGGCCCGGCCGCGGACGGCGCCTCACCGTTCAGCATGTCCCGGATCACCGGCAGCGCCTCGGCCAGCCAGCGCAGCCGCTCCGGCGGCCCCTCGCCGTAGCGCAGGCCGTAGGCGACGTGCTCTCGATCGAACCACGCAGCCCCGATACCGAGGATCGCCCGGCCACCGCTGACGTGATCGAGCGTCGTCGCGATCTTCGCCGTGAGCGTCGGCTCCCGGAATGTGTTCGCACCGACCATGAGCCCGAGCCGGATCTGCTCGGTCGCCATCGCCCAGCCAGTCAGCACCGTGTAGCCCTCGAGGATCGGCCCCTCCCACGACCCGACGATCGGGTAGAGGTGGTCCCACGTCCAGAGCGTGTCGAACCCGAGCCGGTCCGCACGGCGGCCCGCCTCGAGCAGCGACGGCCAGTCCGAGTACTGGTTCCAGCACAGGGCGCCGAGGCGGATTGGCGGCATCGCGGGCTCCAGTGGGGCAGGTCGCAACGTGGCGGTCGTGTCGGATGGGGAGCGAGCCCGAAGGGCGGTTCCGTCGTCCTCCGGGCTCTTCCCGTGCCGCCCGGCTAGAGGCGACGCGGGCACCCGCTACGGTAGCAGGACCGCCCGCAGGGCCGCCCGCATGCCCGCCCGGCTCAGCGGACGACGAGGTTGACGAGGCGGCCGCCGCCGGCGACGACGACGCGATCCGGCGTCCGTCCCGCGAGCGCGGCGACGACCTTGGGTGCCTCCAGCACCAGCCGCTCGAGCGCCGCGTCGTCGATCCCAGCAGGCACGGTGACGCGGTCCCGGAGCTTGCCGTTGACCTGGACCGGCACCTCACGGGTCGCCTCGACGACGGCCGCGGCATCGACCGCCGGCCAGCGCTCGCGATGGATCGACGACCACTCGCGCCCGGCCGCGGCCAGCCGCCGCGACCAGAGCTCCTCGGCGATATGGGGGGCCGCTGGCGCGAGCATGAGCAGCAGCAGCCCGACGGCCTCGTCCCACGCGGCGCCGCCGGCGGCCGGCGTGCCGCGGTAGCGGAAGAGCAGGTTGGAGAGCTCCATGAGCTTCGCGACCATCGTGTTGAAGCGGAAGCCCTCGTAGTCCTCGGTGACGTCGCGGAGGGTCCGATGGGCGGCTGCCCGGATGGCCCGCTCGGCGGCCGCGAGGTCCTCGCCGGCCGGCAGTCGGCCGGCCCCGGGGTCGCCGGCCTCGACGCCGTGCGGATCGAGGGCGATCGTCCAGGTCCGGTTCAGGAACCGGCGGACACCGCCGATGCCCGACGGGCTCCAGGGCCCGCCCTGGTCCCAGGGGCCCATGAACATCAGGAAGAGGCGGACCGTGTCGGCGCCGTAGCGGCGAACGAGCTCGTCCGGGTCCTGGACGTTGCCGCGTGACTTCGACATCCGCTCCCCCCCGGCGCCGAGGATCTGGCCCTGGTTGAAGACCCGCTTCCAGGGCTCGTTCTGCTGGAGCAGCCCGATGTCCCGCATCATCTTCGTGAACTCGCGGGCGTAGAGCAGGTGCATGACGGCGTGCTCGGCGCCGCCGGTGTACTGCTCGACCGGCGTCCAGCCTTCGGCCATGTCGGCGTCGATCGGCGCGTCGGCCCTGTGCGGCGACAGGTAGCGATACCAGTACCAGGACGAGTCGATGAACGTGTCCATCGTGTCGGTCTCGCGCTTCGCTGGGCCGCCGCACGACGGGCAGGCGACGTTCAGGAACGCCTCGTCGCGGGTCAGCGGGTTCACCCCGCTGCCGGCATAGTCGACGGTGTCGGGCAGGAGGACCGGCAGGTCCTGCTCGGGGACCGGCACGATCCCGCAGCGCTCGCAGTGGATGACCGGGATCGGCGTGCCCCAGTAGCGCTGGCGCGAGATCAACCAGTCGCGGAGGCGATAGGTGATCGCGGCCCGGCCACGGCCATCGCGGGCCAGCCACGCGACGATCCGCCGGCCACCCTCGTCGGCCGGCAGGCCGCTGTACTCGCCGGTGTTGACGAGGACCTCGTCGTCGGCGTGGGCGACGTAGGCGCCCCCGAGCTCGGCCGCCTCCTCACCGGGCCGGGCGACGACGCGCCGGATCGGCAGTCCGAACTTGACGGCAAACTCGAAGTCGCGCTCGTCGTGGGCCGGGACGGCCATGATCGCCCCGGTCCCGTAGCCGCCCAGGACGTAGTCGGCGACGAAGATCGGGATCCGCTCGCCGTTGACCGGGTTGATCGCGTCCGCCCCGATCGGCACGCCGGTCTTGTCGCGCTCGGCCGAGAGCCGCTCGATCTCGGTCTCGGCGAGAGCCCGGGTGACATAGGCCTCGACCTCCGCCCGGCGGTCCGGCGCGGTCAGCTCGGCGACGAGAGGATGCTCGGGGGCCAGGACCATGAACGTCGCCCCGAAGAGCGTGTCCGGCCGGGTCGTGAAGACCCGGATCTCGTCACCGCCCGGGTGATGGTCGGACGGGGCCGTCGTGAAGACGATCTCGCCGCCCTCGGACCGTCCGATCCAGTTGGTCTGCATCGTTCGGACCGGATCCGGGAACTCGATCTCGGAGAAGTCGAGGAGCTCGTCGGCGTACTTCGTGACCCGCAGGTACCACTGGTCCAGGTCGCGCTTCTCGACCTTCGCCCCGCACCGCCAGCAGCGCCGGTCGGCGCCCTCGACCTGCTCGCGGGCGAGGGTCCCGTCGTTGGGGCACCAGTCGACCGCCGACCTGGCTCGATAGGCCAGGCCGGCCTCGAGGAACTTCAGGAAGAACCACTGGTTCCAGCGGTAGTAGTCGGGATCGCAGGTCACGACCTCCGCGTCCCAGTCGAACGTGGCGCCCATCGTCCGCAGCTGGCGCCGCATGTTGGCGATGTTCTGCATCGTCCACTCGCGGGGGTTGATGCGGTTCTTGATCGCGGCGTTCTCGGCCGGCAGGCCGAAGGCGTCGAAGCCGATCGGCAGGAAGACGTTCTTG
>Ga0209641_10002607_pt1 | contig 15424 bp, 58 predicted proteins | sample RifCSP16_1_FD_184022 | JGI IMG/M metagenome (GOLD analysis project Ga0209641, IMG submission 184022) | Soil microbial communities from Rifle, Colorado - Rifle CSP2_sed 16_1 (SPAdes) (version 2) | ecosystem: Environmental > Terrestrial > Deep subsurface > Rock core/Sediment | place: Rifle...
GGGGTAAAAAAACCATGAAAATTGAAATCACAGTAGGAAAAGACGTAGAACGTATAGAAATGCCTCATCTATGCGATAAGTGTTTTGAAGGGCATCATTGTTATGGAGGAGGAAAGAATTTATTAGGTAAGATATGTATGTGCATATGTGATAAACCATGATTATTGCTGATTATTGTAAAGATTCTCCTACATCTGAGCATAATGTACAAGAAGTAGAAGGAGATTTATACTGTATTCATTGTAGTAAAAAGTTTTGGAGGATAAACTCATGACTTGTATATGCTGTTGGTATGCAGGAATGACAGAAGAAGAAAGTGAAGAATATCATAAAAATGAAAAGATGTAAGAATAGACACCCAACATATGGAATGCGTTGTACTAGAGAATTCGGGCATAAAGGACAATGTAAGGGAAATCCAAAAGATATACAAGATGTGGTAGATGATGCGTATTAAGATATTCAAATGGTATATTGATTGGATTATGACCCCAGTAGCATATGCTGAACACAAGTGCCTAAATCAAATAATGGAAGGAACTTATTCTTGTGAATATTGTTATCCTCTGTGTAAGAAATGCGGAAGAGATACTGCAGATTGGGGAGTTAATTGTAATAGTGTAGACGGATGTGATTTTGATGCCAGAAAAAGAATAAGTGATGATTGTGGCGGAGAGAGTATAGATTGAGCCGAATGATGAGGGACGAATCAAAGACATCACGCTTTGAAGCTGGTAAGCCCTCGGCTCGTAATTATATATAAACAAATACTTAAATAAACATTAGTTTGTAAATAATTACAAACAAGCATTTATATACTCTTTAGTACATACCTATAATATGACCAAAACCGCATTATGTGATCTTTGTCTCATTGAAGATAAAGTTACCATAGCAAAATTTTCTACATCTACTGTAATAAGTGGTACTAGAATAGCAGTTTGTACAAGTCATCGTGTAGCTGTTAAAAAAATTGCTGTAGATACAAATCAGGTTATGGCTCTAATAAGTAATGCTACAAATAAAGTAAATACTTTAAGAGTATAATCGTATTTTTTTTTAAACATACAAGAATTTATATACCCCTTAATATACAATATATTTGCTGACGGTAAGCTTAGTCGCTTCACAGACAGAACTCCTTCCGAAGCTGGGAGATTGCTGATATCTGAGTGATTGAAAAACAAATCCCTGTTATGCTTCGGCACAGGGCAAAATAATCGTAGGCGTTGACCAAAAGGTTGCCGTTGGCACTCTTTTACTAATAGGTTAAATACTTCTGTTTTGTATAATATAGCATGGATTTATACTGTGATGCAATAGAAACGATAGAATCAAAAGAAGGATTAACGTGGATATACATTGAAAACAACCACATTAAGGATACAGTCTTTTGGACTTGGGAACAATTATACAAATGTGTGGTGGGTTAAATGAAGTGTAGATTTTGTGATGATGAATTTACTATGGTAATAGCACCAAGAGACAAGGAAACTGATTTATCATTATGTAAACAGCATTTAATGTACATTACGAGGATAGGTAATAGGATATGAATTCTAGTATGACAGAAGAGGAAGTAAACAAAGCATGTAAGGAACTTTATGATGAGTTAATAAGAATGGAAGCATCTGGAGAATTACAGAAATGCTTTAAACAATGGTGGGGAGAATGAGTTATACAGCAGAATTTTGGAAGCTAAGAAAATGTGGAAAGCACAAAGGTCAATACATTTATTATAAAAATCTAACCGTAGATCATATCTCAGATCTAATAGTTGGTAGCTTCTTCAAAATGATGAACAAAAAGGGGAACCTTCACAAGTATTACATAGACAGAAAAGAACATATATATTATGATACCAAGAAAGAATACTACGTGCAATACTTTATCAGGGAGATTAGGTAATGGTAACAATAGAAGAAATGGTTGATGGTATAATTACGGATTATGATTTTGAAATAACAATTAAAAGAAAGAGTGATGGATATGGTACAAGATTACCATTAAATGAACTTGGATTAGTTGATATATTTAAAACGGATTTCTTGGCACAATTAATTTCACATATTAAATACATAAAAGAGGAAGCAAAATGAGTACATTATATAGAATAGGAATACCTGAAATACTAGAGAAATTAAGAATGGTAAAAGAATTAAATCATTCAGCAACAAATTGTTTGTATATTGAGATGAATAATAGTGCATTGAATGATTTACTATCAGATCCAGATTTGGATTTATATGTTGGTCATGGTCATCGTATGATAAGCAAAGACACAATAGAACAACTTTTAGGTGCTAGAATATTTACACATAATGATAATGACAAACGTTATGTTTTAACAATTACATTTAAAACCGATTTTCTTGTGGGTGAAAAACGTGAATAGGGAGATACTTATAATTAGAACACATATAGAAGAATTACTTACAAATAATCATGCTGTAGAACGATGGCTAGATTCTAATGAACCAGTACAGGCATATAAAGGCATTATGAAAATAAACGAAAAAATCAGGGAAATATTAAAGGAGATGGATAAATATGTCGATAAAGCACAAACCAATTAATAAACAATACATCCTAAAATGTTTGAATTATAGTCGACTTAATAAAAAGAAACCCGATTATAACAACCAAGTATTTTCATGGTTTAGATCAAATAAAGGAAGTGAATATTTTGAGTTTTGTATTGTTCAAAAATTAGGAGGAGAAATAAGACCTGAACACGCAGTATTAAATGGGGGAATGATTGATAATATAGAAAAGGAATATAAATTTTGTAGTGTTTCAACACATGATAAAAAGGGCGGACTTACGGTTATATGTAAAAGGGATAGATGGAACGAATGTGAGTATTGTAAACGTGTATTATGGAAGACAAGAAAAAACGAAACCATGATAAGATATTGTAATATAAAGTTTTACAACAATAAATCATTATGTCCAAAATGTTATAAACAGGTGAAGAAAAATGAGTAGTATACGAATTTACAAAAAAGGTTGGAAATATCATCAAGTAAATGAATCAATGTTAGCTCATGTGGTAGAACTATGCCAAAGGCATGGATTTAACAACTTTGAAATAAAGCCCGAATTGTTTAGTGAATCAACGGAAGATACATATGAATTAGAGGCGTGGAGAAATGAGTGAATTAAAAATACCTATATGTTCATTTGGAAAGAAGTTAGACATTAAACATATTATAGAAAAGGTGGAATATGTTAAAGGTAATAAGAATGATATAGGAGACTCTGAAGATGACTATGTTAAAATTACATTAAAGGATACAGAGGTAATGGAATGAATAAAGATTTTAGATACACCCAACTAAAGGAATTAAGATGTGATGATTGCACTAAAATAATGGGCAAAGTATATGAAAATGATCTAGAAGGAACGATTATATTATGTGAAAGATGTGGTATAAAGAGGGTAAGATTAAAATGAGTAATTGTCCTAATTGTGGTTGTGATTGGGTTTATAGTTGTGAATGCACACTAAAACAGATTAATAAAGCGGTAGAAAGAGAAGATTTTTGGTATAGAACTAAAAACCTAACTATGGGAGACTATAAAAAAATTGCAAAAATGTGGCACGATGAGGTTTGTACCAAATGAGAAATCATATAGCTTGTCATGTTTGTGGAAAGAAGTACATATACACAAAATGGTATAATAAACACTTATACAAAAAACACCCAAAAGAAATGGAAGAAATAGAAAACTCACCAATGAATATTATACAGGCAATTAATAGTAAAGAGATTATGGAAGCTTTAAACAAAGAGGCAACGGCACTAATAAAATTACAAATAAAGGAGTTAACATGTCGAAAATAAAGTATAAGAAAGGAGATTGGGAATGGAGTGGATTATTTTGGTATAGAGATACGGTGGTGGGATATTATGAATGACGAAGAAAAACTAATTGATTATCTAGAGGATCTTATAAAAGGCAAAGCAGAATATTTATTCTATAAAGCAAGCCCAACAGAAATAAGCGTAATACAAGATCCACACGCAGTAAGAGATAAAAAATCAATATTGGTAATAACGGTGACAAAATATGACTAAAGATGAATTTACATTAGACTGGGCTACTACATTCGAGGATTTAAAATACAAGTCAGCAAAAAGGGGAGGCAATGATACTGAGTTTGGTACATGTTTAAAGTGTTTAAGAAAGACCTATAAGAACTTTGATGAGAAGGAAATGTTAAGAGAAGGTAAGAAACAAGGGGTAACAGTATATTTTGTCGATTGTGATGAACACGCGGGGGCAACAGTATGATGACTGATGAAGGAACGGGTAATGAAGAAACTATTACACTAAAGAAAAAGGACTTTCTTAGGATATTAAAGATGTTTGCCATTCATGAAAAGCACCTAACCGATTTATTTAGACAAACCTTTGGAATGAAGAATTATGATTTTGATGTTATAATGAAGGAAATTGCGGAAGACTTTGGAGTTACCTTCGAAGAATTAGATAATACAAAATTCGCGAGGTTTGAAATTGAATAATTTTGATATATATAGAAAGTTTGAAAAGAGGGGTTATAATAAAAAGGACGTAGATAAGTGGCTAGAATGTGATCATGAGTTTAATCTAAAAGCATATGTACTTAGTGTAGATGCTTCAATTCCACTTGAAGCCGATGTAGAAAGAGAACCACAAAAATCAATTACATCTTTTGAAACTGTATGTAGGTTTTGCCATGTAAGAGAAAGTGTGTGGAAGGAAGTGTTTATTTAAATGAACAAACAAGGATTTATATACCCCTTAGTATATACCTATGATATGAATCAACTTGCAGATATGGCAAAGCCAGATTGTGATGAATGTGGTGGAGAAGGTTATTGTTCTTATGCACGAGGCGAAGATAGTGAAGATTTACCATGTGATAAATGTTTTCCTAATATGACTTGGGAAGACTTTGTAGATCCAGATCAAGATAACGGATGGGATAAGTAATGGGATACGATTACGAAATACAAACCAAATGTAAATGCTGTGGACTTGCAGGAGATAGAAAAGAACTTTATACAACATATAATCATGGTTGGGCTTTTTATGAATACTTGGATAAAAAACATGGATTAAGATGGCTTTACGATAAAACTGGAAGAGGAACTGTAAGGAGATTAGAAACAATGCTAGAATGTTTGGAACACTTGGACGGTTATTATAATAATTTTGATAATTATCCAGAAGGTGGAGATGGATGGAGACCTACCGTGGGTAATGCTTATTATTTTGCAAAGAGGATACTTGAAGAAGCAAAAGCACATCCTAAAGGAAAATGGAGTGGAGACTAAATGACTAAAGCAGAATTAATCAAAGTATTAGTAAAGTCTCAAGAAACAAGAAGGCAGATAGTTGGTAATTTAATCAGTTTTACCCATGCAAAAATAGAAGAGATTAATGGTTATTGTGCATTAGGAGCACTCGCGTGTGAAAAGAAACTATTCAAACAACAAAATTGGGTAGATGGAAGTCCTCGTGATATAGTAGAACCAGCATATAGTGATATTATTAATGCATATGGATTAGAAAACAGTCTTGGTGGGCATGATTTTCCAGAATGTCCAGTATGTTCTACTTCATTAGGTCGCGAAATTAGTTCAATAATTACACATCTTAATGATTCACATAGACTTACATTTGTACAAATAGCAAAACACCTTAAAACAATAAGGATGAAGAGGTTAAAAAAACGAGATGACTAAAGACTTTTTCACTATTAAGGTACAAGGAGTTACATATGAGATCCATAAGGAATTAGTATACAGGGTTCATGGATTCTTATCAAAAATTGCTACAGGGCAAATGGGGGTAATGCGAGAATGATTTATGATTTTAAAGCAGAGATACAATTAGGTTCTACTAATATGAAAGATGCAAGAAAAGCTGTAGCCAAACATTATGATATTGATATCAAAACCGTAAAACGTATATTCGGGATGGTAACGAAAATAAAGATATGACTAACAAAGAAAAAGGCTACAATATGTATACTTGTTTCAAATGTAAAAAAAGATTCAAAGGTTACAAATTGATTGCATATTGTAGAAAATGTATGGAGAAGATAAGAAATGCCTAAAAAGATATTTAAATATCCATTGGAGATTACAGATGAACAGGTAGTAGAAATGCCTGAAGGAGCAAAAATCATATCAGTGCAAACACAAAATAATCAAGTTTGTTTATGGGTTATTGTAGAACCAATGCTTCCAAAAGTAAAAAGAGGAATAAGGATATACGGAACAGGGCATCCAATAGATAGAGAAAACTTGGAATATATTGGAACAGCCATAATGGAAAGTGGAAATCTTGTTTGGCATGTATTTGAAGTCATAGGTATAAACGAATACTTTATAAAAATGGCGGGATTAAATAAATGATACTAAAGTTTAAAACTACAATGGAATATTTTATGTATTGTCAAGAACATGCTTACAATGACATACACAAAGGAAGAAAGGAAATTAGTAGGTTTATATTAGGTAAGGAAGATAGGTGTTAATAATGAAAACGTGGTTAGATAAGATTTGCACTGTTTTGGAAAACCCCAAATATAAGAATACATCATATTGTTGGGTTGATGTTAATTATCGTACTAATAACATAAGAAGTTGCTGTGCATTAGGTGAATTATTCCTAAGAGCAAAAGGTAAACCAAAAGAGGCAAGAAGTTATACCATATCTAATATTTTAGAACAAACATACAAGGTTCCTTCTAGATATGTTGAGATGGTATTTGATAGAATTAACAAGGCAAACATCAATAAAAAGTCTAAACAAACAATAGCAAAACTAATAAGAAAGGACTTTGAGGGATTTCAATGACTGAAAGATCAGATATAACATTGATGGGAATAGGTTCATTCACAGTTATTATGATAACTTTTATCATTACAGAAATGTATAAAGTTTTGGGATGGGGAAACTAATGAAGGCAACATTAAGAAATATTAGAGATGTACTTGGAATACACGCAAAAGGAGTTCAATTCATAAAGAAAGAAAATCCAACTAATGGATATATTCTAAGAGGATTTCTGGATAGAAACTCATTAAACGACTTGGATCACAACTTCCATATTTACATTCCGAGAAGTGGTGGATTGGCGGTAATAACGCCGGGTCGATTGAACGTAAGTCAAAAGGATATTTAAAAAATGACTGCACCATATCCATATGATACACAATTAGCTCTTGTAGCATCAATAAACGCAACACAAACATTTCTAAGGGAAGGATTTTTTAAACCATCTTATGTAAAAGCCGTGGAAAATCTTCTAAATATATGGACAAAAGAAGTAACAAATCCAAAATTGATTAAAATGTTAAATGATATGCAACAAGAGGAGATTGACAAGTTAAAATGAAATTAACTAAAAAGCGGTTTCTTGAAGACCTTAGTGGTTATGATTGTTTTACAGAAGAAGAACAAAATGAAATGATACAAGCACTTAAACTAAAAGAGTTAATAGAAGAACGACTTGATTCGGTTGATCCTAATATAGACACAGTTGAATGGTTAGAGTTTGATAGATATTCTAGAAAAGAATTAAAAAAACTTTTAGAGGTAAGTAGGAAATGAAGGCACCATATTTCTCAAAAAAACAATTAGAAGAATGTGATAATAGAACATTTCGAAAATTGAAGATACCTTTGCCAAGATGTAAGGATGATGTTCACCTTAGCATAGGAACTGATGATTGGGGGGTTCATTTTATAAGTTATGGTAATAGAGATGAGATGACTGAGTTAGTTAACATTATATTAGAATGGAAATACAAGGCAGAACAATTTGACAAGTTACCAGTTAAACTTGTTGAGTCGCCTGAATTTGCAATCGGACTTCATATGGAGAAAAAAAATGAGTTACTTTAAATATTATGATCGGGATGGTAACATATTGACTGATATATGGGTATTAGATTCAAGATTAAAAGTATTAAGCAATCATGTTATTGCCCTTTTATGGCAACAGTATTTTGATATTCATAAGGAGATAAAGAAATGATGAAGTTTGAGAATAAACCGTATTTGTTACAATTCTGTGAGTTAGGTGATTATAGTGACATTATTATTGAATTCAAAACATTAAAGGAAGCTAAGGAAAGGCAGAAAGAACTAATAGAATGGAACAATAAAGCACTTGGATACTTTACACAAATTTCGAAGATAATTGAGATAAAGAGAAAGGAACCTTACGAAAGAGAACAAGGAAAGAAGTATAGAAAATGAAAGGAAAATACTTTGATATTCATAAAGTAACATCACATCCTTATTGTTGTAGTTTAGGACTTCATGCTGATTTTAAAAATAGATATGTGGCATTTCATTTTTTATGGTTTTACATACATATAGGCAAAACACGTCAAGCCACATTCAAATCTATGAAAGATCAAAAAGCATTCTATAAACTACAAGCAAAACACACCAAAGCAGAAACCAAAGCATTAAAAAAATATGGCGTGGAGTGTTATATAACATGAAAATATCATTGAATCACCAATTCATGTATGCTGGTCAAAAAGATGCACTTGAGACTCTATTACGTAGGGATGCTATAAAACCAAAATATATAGAAATGATAAAAATGATGATAGAAAATATTGGGAAAGATATAACACATCCAACAGCACTAAAAGAACTAAAATCTATTAAAAGAGAGGCTGATAAAAAATTAAAATGAATCAAGATAAGAAAGATGCCATAAAATTAGTGTTTGTAGTTATCGGTGTGTTTGGTGCATTAGGGTTATTGGGTTATTATCAATACATAAATGATTTGCCAGTAAAAGTAGAAGGCAAGGTTATAGGCACATATATAGAAGCAAGTGGTTGGTCTTCGCGAACCATATGTATTATAGACATTGATGGCGAAAGGTACAATACAAGCCAAACGTGTAATCTAATAGTCGGGGATAAGGTAAAAGTAAACAAATATAAACGGTCTATAATTATCATAGAGAGGATAAAGTAATGGGAGTTATTGACGCACCACCACTTAATATAGGAAAGGATAAGGCTTACATATCTAGTAAGCCAATAAAAGTTGAGAAGGGAAACTATCTAAAGGTAAAACCAATAGATCCAAAAAAGTTCAGCATTTGGTATGATGTAAATGGGTGTAATGAAGTTACACTTGCAATAACTCCACTAAAGAGTGAGCGACAAGCCAAGGAAATTAAGAAAGATATTCTACGTCATTTCGATGATCTTATATTTTGGCAAGACGAATTACGACAAAATTTTGGTGAAGTAGATTTAGCTAACGTAATATATGAGGCAAAAAGATATCGTAGATTAATGGAACTAATAAACAATCACATCAATTCAAATATAGCAAAAAGTGTCCCTTATGGTGATAGTTGTAGATCATCAGTAATTGAGGAGTTACACGAGATTTTGGAGGAACTTGAGAAATGAAAACCTTTTTTGTTTATAGTGGATTAGGAGTTCTTTTGGGAATATCTATGATTCTTATAATACAAGCATCCACACCAAAAGCTGATGCTCAAGTATCATGTGGGGTTTATTTTTGTGAACTATTAGAACAGATACTACAAGAAGAAAAGAAACAAACTGCATTATTGGATCATATGGATTGCGTTACATTTTATCAAAGTGGATTAAGTTCACGATACACTGCAGAAAAACATTGTGGTCTTCCACTTGATTATACAGGAGTGTATAAACCTTGACCTATAAAAAAGATATGGTAGAAGTATTTGGGTTCATGATATTTGCTAGTTATGGATTATTTATTGTTGGTATGGTAATATTTGGTGGAATTATAATATTGCTTCTTAGTTATTTTAATTTATGTTGTGAAACATACTGGTACATAGGAATTCCTATGATAATCGGCGGTATATTTCTCATACCAACAATAGGAAAAGTATGTGATATAACTATGAATTGGCATAGGGGAATAAGATGAATTGGCGAAAAGTTAGAATAGAATTAATACATTTTATAACATCAATAACAATGCCATCTGGAATAATCATTGGTGCAATATACACATATCATAATTATCCATATGGGACATTAATGCTTATTGGTGGAATAATATCAATACCAATATATGCGTGGAATGTAAGAAATGGGAGTAAGAAGGTATAATGGAAATTAGAGAAAAAACAATCTTCTTTCTATTAGTTGGAGTTATTTTAACTATTACATGGGGGGTGGGAACTGCTCTTTTAGTTGTATCGCAGAAGGCATGGGTTGTAACACTATTCTTATACATTTTTGGTTCCATAGGTACGTTTATATTTCTTAATCTAGAATATAGATGGATAAGGGTAAAATGACTTTAGAGGAACTAATAACCACAAATTTGGGATCACAAGGAAGACTAATAGGATTATCCAAATCAAGATATAGAGATGCACATCCTAATAACATAGTTTATTTTAATGCATGTATATTTAATGAGAAACTAAAACAAATTTGGTGGGGAGATATAGATATAACTGCAGATAAGAAAAGCCTAAAGAAAATAGCTAAGGAATACAAACAATTATTCTATGTAACACCCGAACATCCGTTTAGAAGTGATTTTAATAAAGTAAATCAAAATCTTATGGATATGGATGATAGTGTGATTGTATACAATGGTGATTAATTAATGGGAGAACACATAGAAGTCATTAATAAGTTTAGAGAACATTTACGAAAAGCATCAATGATATTAGAAGGGAAAGTATTTACAAAAGAAGAAATAGATGAAGTTCGTAATGCCATAAACTCATGTCGAGAACGTGTAATACTATCTCTTTCTATATCGGAGGCTTTTTAATGCCATATATTAAAGAAGAAAGAAAAAATGACGTTTTAGTAAATGGTGCTACAAACGCGGGCGAACTAAATTATTTGTTCACATACTGGATAATACAATATATCCTTGATAAAGGCGAATCATATCAGATTTATAACGACATTATAGGAGCACTTGAAGGGGCAAAGCAAGAATTATATAGGCGAAAGATAGCACCATATGAGAACATAAAGATGTCAAAAAATGGGGATGTATTTTAAATGATAAAAACAAAAACGGTGATATCTATTAACGATAAAGTATTTTGTGAGGATTGTAGTAGATGGGTAAAGGATATTAATTTTAACTATAAAAAATTTCAGTGTAAATATTGTACGAGGGAACTTTAAATGTGGTTTTGTGATCCTTGGAACATATTTCATTGGATAGCAGAATGGTTATGGAAAGTTTGTTCGGGTGGTAACTAGTGGAATTCATAACTGAAGGAATACCAGTAATAAGAATAAGATTATGTGAGAAATGTAATGGTTTATTGGAACAATGGGAAACTAATCAATGTTATAATTGCAAACATTACAAACCAGTTACATTTGCGGAGTTGATTGAACTATGATAACCGATGTTAAACTACAAGTAAAGACAAAAGCTATTGAAAACAATAATCTATATGTTAAGATAAAGGTAGAAGGAAAGATAGATGACGTAAGAAAAGTGCTCAAACAAATAATAGAATACAAGGAGATTAACTAAATGGATCGGGATTATAGTGGAATAGGTGAAGAAGGATTAAATGAACTTGCCACTTTAGATGCTTATTCACCAAGTGAATTAGTAATGGTTACTAATGCGTTATGGCGTAGAGTATATGGTCATGATGTAATAGATCCAATAAAAGATGATCAGGGGAGATTAGAATAATGGAGTTAGGTAATGCCGTATTTGGTAATTCGCGTGGGAACTATGAGATAGATAGAGATAGATTTGGAGACTTGTTTTGTAATTTAATGGAAAGATACGGAATGTGTAATGAATATGATAATCCTAGAACCATTATAACAAAAGACTTTGAATTAAGACCATATTATTGGGGAGATTGTACATGTGATGGCGAAAAGGCTGATGAAGAATGGTGTGATAAAAATGATCATGAGGAAACATGTTACCAAACAGAACTAAGCAAATTAAAAAAGGATTATGATGGAAAAAATTCTATTGTTTATGGTTTTTACGAAACCCAAGTAGTTACTGATTTATTAAAAAAACATAATCTGCCAAAGCAAGGTTGTGCAGTTCATTGTGATTGTTCATATGACAAAAGATGGCAATCTTTTCTTGAATCACGGGGTGGGTATCATAGAGAAAATTGTGAAGTAATACAACCTAATTTCTTATACAAACCAGCAAACTTGGAAATAAACTGGTATAAATATCCATTAAGAGATTCTTATTCTAATAGACCATTTACTGAAGAAGAGTTAAAAGATATATTTAAGAAAATAGGATATCAAGATAACGGGGATGCTAAAGTAGAATGAATAGAATTAGAAGAAAGAAAAATCCAGCATGGGTAAAATCATGGTATAATAATGGTGGTTATTATGAATAAATTACAAACAGAACCATGTAAACATTGTGGATATCAAGAATTTGATCCTATATTGGGAGGTACAATAGCAAGTTATTATACAGTTGAGAAGATATCTAAAGAACCAATTAAAACAATAAAGTGTGAATGTGGTAAAGATATGCAACTCCATTACCAAGAACATCATAGACGATTCTATAAATGTTGGAGTTGTGGGAACCGAGATGCTGATTCAATATATTACGAAAGTGAACAACATAAGGGAGATGGATTTTAATGAATAATCATGAACATAAATGGGTTTGTTATGAAGCAGGGGAAGATTGGAATGAAGAAGGAACCTATTTCGATAGAACAGAAGAATGTGATGTAGATGGATGTAACACGGTAAGAGATGTAAGATATAATTTACAAGTATTAAATGTACGTGAGGAAACATGAATAAACGCGATGTAAATCTATTAAAAAGACTAGTTGACATAAGATTAAAGATGATGGAATTAGAAGAAGATGTAGAAAAAGATATAGAAAAGTATTGGAAATTACAATACGATAAAATTCAATTAAAAAGTCGATTTGGAGGAGATGCTACCGAATATATGAATTTTTATGATTCTCTATTAGAACCAATGTTGACTGCAAGACAAATAAAAACGAAAACATTAGCAGACATGAAAAAACTATACGAGGAAATATAATGACTCAGATAGAAAGAGATATTCATGATCGATTGAATGAAATGAAAGAAATAGCCCAAAGAACTCTAAAGCGGGCTCAGGTTGGAATAAGTGGATATAGAAACGCAACTGCATTATTAGCAATGAATCATGAAGGAGTTTTATCTATCTTTGAAGGATGTAATATAGAATTATCAACAAGTACAGTAATTCATGGAGAAAGAATGGCTTTGTTTCATGCTATTCTACATGGTTTTACACGTCCAATAGCAATAGTATTGGCTACTGAGGGAAAAGCTCCTGTACCCATGTGTGGATATTGTAGACAGGATTACATGTATATTAATCCACAACTCAAAATATATCCACTTGATAAGGAAGGAAGAATTGAGGGTATTTACACACTAATAGATACATTAATAAAGCCTTACATGTCTAAAGGTAAGATAAGCCATGAAAGCTAAAACAACCTGTACTCAAACAATAATATTCACTAAGAAAGATCTAATTGATAAATTAGGATTATCTGGAAAGATTACTGATATTAGTGTAACTCGTAGATTTTATCCATTTGATATGATTGGTCATGATGATGGAATTGAAGTAACTTTGTTAGTTTCGGAGGAAAAGAATTGATAGTGCCAATAGGAATAGGATTACCAAGTGAAGCAATGATTTTGATAATTGGTGTAATGATTGCTTTTCCATTAATAGTGATTGGTAGTGTAATCTTTCTTGATCAATTAATTAATGGTATAGTTGAATGGGGAGCACTTACTGGTGCTCTTATTGGAACAGTAGTAATAATAACAGCATTTGTATTAGCAGAAAGAAGTTTTCAAAAGAGGATGCAAGATGACAAAATACGTTAAAGTAAAGTTTCCAAACGGAGATGAATTTAAAATTCCAGCTAACGTAATAGCAGAATCAAGAGCTACTTATTATGCTAACCATGATGCTGGAAGTCAAGATAGTTATCCCGCGGAATGGGATAAAGTGTATAATGATGAGATTACTATAGCAATGGAAGATGATTATGAACTAACAGATTGGCTTTGGAATAATATGGATTGGGGAGATGTTGAAGAATATGCAATACCTATGGGTAAAAGCGAAAAATATAACTACAGAAAACACTGGATGGAAATCACAGAAGACGAAGATAATTATGAGGTCATTGCAGAATGAATAGTCTCAAACAATTAGTATATGGTAATAAACTAACACTAAAACAACAAGTAGAATTGGCAGATGATTTGTTAGATACTTACGTAAGTATGATAAATGATCTATTACCTGACGTTGATTTGTGGACAAGTGGTTCAGTATTATATAACTCATTCTCGGCTGGATGTGGGGAAGGAGTAAAACTAGAACTGTTATCTAGAAAACAAATTAGAGAAAACATTGAAAAATGTTCTGGATGTGGAAGAGACCATGATGAACTTGTTATAAAATGGATATTAGAAAGATGGATACAAAATGGAAAAAAGAGGTTAAAGGAGAATGACTGAATGTCCAAAATGTAGTAAAGGAAGGAAAACAAACTTTGGATTTGGTTGGGTTGAATATTCATGTGGACACTTTGAAAGTTTTTGTCCAACAGAATGGTGATAAAAAATGACAGTAAATAAATGTTATGAATGTAAAGAAGTATTCAAATATGATAAAAATAGAAAGAAAATAACAGAACATTATGAAAGATTTCATGCACCACCACATTTTACTCCAGAAGGAAGCATTAGGTTAAACGCAAGCGATCAAATTTGTCTTATTGTCAAGGGAGATGATACATGGGAACAATATTATAGAAGAAATAAAAAATATAATGATTGTTGGGAAACAAGTGGAAAAGTATTAGAGACATTTGAAAAATGTCATGGGATTCAGTTCAATTATTGTGACGATCATGAAATAACATTTAGGGAGCGAATCCAATGAAAACAGAAATTAATTTATTTACTGATTTTTTGGTTCATCCAGTCAGTGAATACCCAAAATGGAAAGTAATAGTTAATACATTGGCATTTGATACTCTTGATGAAGCAATGGAATACATGAAAGAACTTGGGGATAAATTAAAACAAGCAGGTGTTAAAATAGTATGAAAACGATTAAGATAAGAGTACCAAACAAATCATATGATAAAGAAATGGAAGTTATAGATGCTGTAAGTGCATTATTAAGTAAAATGAGAAAGACCTTAAATGTTGAGATACAACAAGGACAAGGCGGAACACTTGATGATTGGAAAGAAGTTGATTTTGGCAATAAAGATGGAAGATTAATGGTGATAAAAGTTTCACTTAGAGATAAAAAAGATCTGATTAAAGACGCAGGAAAACACTATAAAA
>Ga0209641_10002608_pt1 | contig 15421 bp, 10 predicted proteins | sample RifCSP16_1_FD_184022 | JGI IMG/M metagenome (GOLD analysis project Ga0209641, IMG submission 184022) | Soil microbial communities from Rifle, Colorado - Rifle CSP2_sed 16_1 (SPAdes) (version 2) | ecosystem: Environmental > Terrestrial > Deep subsurface > Rock core/Sediment | place: Rifle...
GATCGCCCGACCTCCAGATTCTCCAGCACCGTCAGCTCGGTGAAGATGCGCCGGTCCTCGGGCACGTAGCCGAGCCCCGCCTGGGCGATCTCGTAGGGCTCGAGCCCGTCGATCCGCCGCCCGTCGAACTCGATCTCCCCGCGCGCCGGCCGCACCAGCCCGATGATGCTCTTCAGCGTCGTCGACTTCCCGGCGCCGTTGCGGCCGAGCAGCACGACCACCTCGCCGGTCGCGACCTCGAGCGCGACGTCGGCGAGGATGTGCGCCCGGCCATAGTAGGCGTTGAGGCCGCGGACCGACAACACTAATGGATGCTCCGCGAGCCGAGATAGACCTGCTGGACCTCGGCGTTGGCGCGCACGGCGGCGGGCGGCCCTTCGGCGATGAGCGCGCCGCGATCGAGCACGATGATCCGCTCGGCGTGCGCGAACACCACGTCCATGTCGTGCTCGGTGAACAGGACCGCGATGCGCCGCTCCCGGACGATCTCGGCGGCAAGCGCCATCAGCCCGATCCGCTCTTTCGGCGCCATGCCCGCGGTGGGCTCGTCCATGAGCAGCAGCTTCGGCTCGTTCGCGAGGGCGACTGCGAGCTCCACCCGTTTCAGGTCGCCATACGCCAGCACCGAGCAGGCGCGGTCCGCCTGCTCCCGCATTCCGACCCGCCCGAGCAGGCGGTCGGCCGCGTCGCGGTGGAGGCTGGCCGCGGGCCGCCACCAGCCGCCGAGCCGGCGGTGGTGCGAGGCGAGCGCCACCTGCACGTTCTCGCGGACGGTCATCGATCCGAACGTGGCGGTGATCTGAAACGTCCGCCCCACGCCCAGTCGCCACACGCCCCGCGGCGGCAGGCCCACGATCTCGCGCCCCTCGAGCCGGACGCTGCCCGCGTCCGGCGCGAGCTGTCCGTTCAGCATGTTGAAGCACGTCGTCTTCCCGGCGCCGTTCGGGCCGATCATGGCGAGCAGCTCTCCCGCGGCGACCCGGAAGCTCACGTCGCGAACCGCCTCGACGCCGCCGAACGACTTCGCCAGGCGCGCGACTTCGAGGATCGCGCTCATGGGGCGTTCGCCCTGGGATTGAGCCACGCGCGCAGGCCGCCGACGATTCCCTGCGGGAACGCGAGCACGATCACGAGGATCGTGATCCCGAGAAACGCCCGCCAGTAGTCGGTGTTCCGGGCGATCGTGTCCTGCAGCCAGGTGAAGGCGGCCGCACCGACCACCGGCCCGCTCAGCGTCTGGACGCCGCCGAGCAGCACCATCACGAGCGCGTCGATCGACCGCGACACGCCCATGGTCGAGTCGGGGGAGATGCTGCCCTTCGAGAACGCGAACAGCCCGCCCGCGAGGCCGGCGAAGCCGCCGACGACGATGAAGGCGATCCACTGCACCCGCCGGACGTCGATCCCGATCGCGTCGGCCCGGAGCGGCGAGTCGCGTGCGGCGCGCAGCGCGTAGCCGAACGGCGCGAACAGCATGCGCCGCATCGCCCAGATCGCGCCGGCGCACAGCACCAGGGTGAGGCAATAGAAGGCGGTCCGCGACGCGAGCCACGGCGCCGGCCACACCCCGACGATGCCGTTCGAGCCGCCGGTGAAGGCGTCCCACTGGAACACGATCGACCAGGCGATCTGGGCGAACGCGAGCGTCAGCATCGCGAGATACACGCCCGACAGCCGCACGCAGAACCACCCGAACACGGCGGCGCCGAGCGCGGCGGCGAAGGGCGCCGCGGGGAGCGCCGCCTCCATCGGCCAGCCCGCCTTCTTCAGGAGCAGCGCGGCACCGTACGCGCCGAGGCCGAAGTAGGCGGCATGGCCGAACGACACCATGCCGCCCGGGCCCATGATGAAGTGCAGGCTCGCAGCGAACAGCGCGAAGACGAAGATGTCGATCGCGAGCACCAGGGCGTAGCCGCCCGTCGCGAGCGGCAGCGCCGCGAGCAGCACGAGCCCGGCGATCGCCGCAGCGCGCAACGCCTGGCCGGCCGGGCGCAGCGGCGGCCCGACGTGCGCCGCCGCGGCGCGTTGCAGCGCCCACGGCCTGCCGAGCAGTCCTTGCGGCCGCAGCACCAGGACGATCGCCATCACGATGAACTCGGCCACCAGCGTGAGCTTCGAGAACGAGAGCTCGATCCCGAACGCCTCGACCGTGCCGATCGCGATGCAGGCGGCCTTGATCTCGCCGATGAGGAGCGCGGCGAGGAACGCGCCCGGGATGCTCCCCATGCCGCCGACGACCACCACCACGAACGCGTCGGAGATCGCGGTGAGGTCGAGGAACAGCTGCGCCGGCTCGCGCGGGACCTGCAGGGCGCCGCCCAGGCCGGCGAGGAACGCGCCGAGCGCGAACACGCCGGTGAACAGCCACTTCTGGTTGACGCCGAGGGCGCCGACCATCTCGCGGTCCTCGGTCGCGGCGCGGATGAGCGTCCCCCAGCGCGTCCGGTTGAGGAGCAACCAGAGACCGCCGAGGACGATCGGACCGATCGCGATGAGGAAGAGGTCGTACTCTGGAAACGGCAGACCGAGGATCGTGACCGCGCCGCTCAGTCCGGGCGCCCGCGGTCCGAGCAGGTCCTCGGCACCCCACAGCCAGAGTGCCAGATCCTTGATGACGAGCGTCAGCGCGAACGTCGCGAGCAGCTGGAAGAGCTCCGGCGCCTGGTACACGCGGCGGAGGATCGCAATCTCGATCGCGGCGCCGACGAGCCCGACGACGAGTGCCGCCAGGATGACGCCGGCGAAGAAGCCCGGCGCGCCGCCGCCGAGCCCGGTGATGAAGCTGTACGCGACGTAGATCCCCAGCATGTACAGCGAGCCGTGGGCGAAGTTCACGATCCGGGTCACGCCGAAGATCAGCGACAGCCCGACGGCGATGAGGAACAGCGTCGAGGCGCTCGCGAGCCCGTTCAGGAACTGGATTACAACCGAAGCCACGGCGCGGCGCCGTACGGGGGCGCGCGAGCGCCCCCGGTGAATCCGTGCGCTAGCACTCGTCTATTCCGCTGGGCGGATCTTCTTGATCTCGGCGTCCGACGGCAGGAACTTCGCCCCGTCGACGTATCGCCAGGAGGTCATCACCCCCTTGCCGTCCTTGAGCTCGAGGCGCCCGACGTAGGCGCCCATGGTGGACTGGTGATCGAGCGCCCGATAGGTGATCTTGCCGAACGGCGTGTCGACCTCGAGACCCTTCATCGCCGCCACGAGCTTCTCGCTGTCCAGGCTTCCCGCCTTCTTCATTGCCGCCACCGCGGTCATGATCGTCGTGTAGCCGACGACCGAGCCGAGCCGCGGATAGTCGTTCCACTTCTTCTGATAGGCGCTGAGGAACTTCGTGTGCGCGGGCGCGTCGATGGCGTTCCAGGGATACCCCGTCACGTACCAGCCGTTCGGCGTTTCGGCCTTGAGCGGGTCGAGGTACTCCGGCTCGCCCGCGAGCAGGTTGAGCACTTCGCGACCCTTGAACAGCCCGCGGGTGTTGCCCTCGCGGACGAAGCGCGTGAGGTCGGCGCCGAAGAGCGACGAGAAGATCCCGTCGGGCTTCGAGTCGGCGAGCGCCTGCACCACCGCGCCGGCGTCGATCTTGCCGAGCGGCACCGCCTGCTCGGACACGAACTCGACGTCGGGCTGGGCCTTCTTCAGCAGCTCCTTGAACGCCCGGGTCGCCGCCTGGCCGTACTCGTAGTTGGGATACACGATCGCCCAGCGCTTCTTCCTCAGCTTGGCCGCCTCGGGCACGAGCATCGCCGTCTGCATGTAGGTCGACGGCCGCAGCCGGAACGTGTACCGGTTGCCGTTTTCCCAGACGATCTTGTCGGTGAGCGGCTCGGCGGCGATGAACAGCACCTTCTTCTGCTTCGCGAAGTCGGCGACCGCGAGCCCGATGTGCGAGAAGAACGTGCCCATCAGGAAGTGCACGTTCTCGCGGGCCAGAAGCTCCTCGGCGAGGCGCACCGCGTCGCCCGGGTTGCCGTTGTCGTCGCGCGCGACGACCTCGAGCTTGCGGCCGAACACGCCGCCCGCGGCGTTCACCTCGTCGACCGCGAGCTCCCAGCCCTTGCGATAGGGCTCGAGGAACGCCGGCAGCGCCTTGTAGCTGTTGATCTCGCCGAGCTTGATCGCCCCTTGGGCCGCGGCCGGCGGCGCGGATGCGAGGCCGAGCGCCGCCGCGGCGGCGAGGGTCAGCAGGTGCGTGCGTGAAATCATCATCGCTCTCCCCAGGAAAGAACGGCCACGGACAGGCTAGTTTACCTACGTTCCAGCGCGGCCACGCCGCCGACGACGCGAAGCCGCGAAGCGAGCGCGAGTACGGCGCCCCAGATGAGTGCGGTGTCGACCAACGCTTGGGCGTGGGCCGCGCCGCGGGCGAGCGCCCGCTCCACTGCGTCCGCCGGCAGCGGCCCGACCGCCACCGTCACCAGCCGGTCGCCCAGATCAGTGTTGTCGTCCACCTCGCAGGCCCGCCGGCGCTCGATCGCAGGACTGTCGATGTCCACCGCGTTGGCGATCATCGTCGCGGCCGCGTCCGCGGTCGCGCCGCCGGCCGCCAGCACCGTCACGCTGTCCGCGATCCCCAGGCTCCAGCTGCGTCCGCGCCAGCCGCTCGTGGCCACGCCGCGGACCGGCATCGCCGCGGTCACCTCGAACCGGCCGTCGAGCGGGACGCGATGCCCGTGCCGCGTCGCGTCCCCGGCGACCACGCCGATGCGAAACGCCTCGCCGGGGCCCAGATGGAGCGCGATGTCGCCGCCGTTGTTCACGTACGCCTTCGGCACGCCCGCCGCGCCGCCCGTCATCGCGGCGAGGACCTCGTCCGCCACCGCCCCGGCGACGGCCGCCATGGGCGTGATGAAACGGCTGCGGTGCGGCCAGCACGCCGCGACCATCCGCCGGGCCACCGTGCCGCGGACGCCCGTTGCCCGCTCGACCGGGCGACGCAGCAGCGGAAGCTCCGCCACCAGCTCCTCGAGCACGGTTTCGAAGCGACGCCAGCCGCGCTCGCGCGCCGCGGCCGACACTGCTTCGGGACCGTCCGCCTGGACGATGAGATCGATGGGGCCATGCTGGAAGTGCCAGCGGCGTGCGTCGAGCGGCACCCGAACGGGACCGCCGGGCCCAACGCTCGGCTTCCCTTCGAGCGCGGGTGTCAGCGCTCGATCGGCCAGGGATTCGACGCGTCCCATCCTGCAACCCGATACCGCTCGCCGCGGAGCACGTCCGCCAGCGGCCGCACGCGGTCCATGTGGCCGCCGAGCCGCGCGTAGTCCTCGAGGCGCATGGTGAACTCGATCGGGGCGACGATCGCCGGCGTCGGCACCCACCCGAACGAGCGATCCGGCATGCGCGTCACGTCGACCATGACCATGATCCCGCCGCCGGGCCAGACGTATGCGGGGGCGCCGCCGCAGGTCACGCGGACCAGCAGGTCCTTGATCGAGCGCGTGAGCGCGACCGGGTTCTCGGTGACGCCCGCGCGGAGGCTGCCGCCCGCGCCACCGAGGAAGAGCACGGTGCACAGGGCCGGCTCGCAGTTCTCGCCGATGCGCGCGACGACTTTCTTCACCTCCGGCGGGATCTCCGCGGGCACCATCCGGAGGTTCTCGTCGAGGACGAAGTAGCCGTAATCCTCCCCGGTCGTCGAGACCATCAGGATGCGCTCGCCGGGCCAGGCCTCCCTGGCGTCGATCGACTTGACGATCTTCAGTGGATCGGTGATGTCCGTCCCGCCCCAGCCCAGCCCGGGATTCGCGACCTGGAAGTAGCGCCCGGGCGTGGACTTGCGGCCGGCCACCTTGACGCCGCCGGGACGCATGTCCAGGAAGCGGCCGGCCTGGTGCTCGGTCAGCACGCCGGTGATGTGATCGTCGACGACGATCACCTCGTCGACGTGCCCGAGCCACTGCTGGGCGAAGATGCCGATGGTCGCCGACCCGCACCCGACCCGCATCCGGTTCTCCTCGACGCCGTTGATGATCGGGGCGCGGCCGGCCTGCACGACCAGCTGCGCGCCGCCCTCGACGTCGAGCGTCACCGGCTCGCGGTTCCCGAGCGCCAGCATCGCGTCGCAGGTGACGCGCCCTTCTTTCTTGCTCCCGCCCGTCAGGTGCTGCACCCCCCCGAGCGAGAGCATCTGCGACCCGTACTCCATCGTGGTCACGTGGCCCACCACTTCGCCCTGCGCGCGCACCGGCGCGCATTCCGGGCCGAGGTAGCGGTCGGTGTCGATCTTCACCTTGAAGCTGCAGTAGCTGAAGATCCCTTCGGTGACGACCGTCACCATGTCCACGCCTTCAGGCTGCGACGACACGATGAACGGCGCCGGCTTGTAGTCCGGATAGGTGGTGCCCGAGCCCACGCCGGTCACGAACATCGGCGCGTCCGCAAGCACGTTTCCGTCCCAACCCGCGCCCGACCGGAACGGCACCACCGTGCCGCGCTCGTCGATCGCCCTGGACATCAGGAGCAGCGGATCGACGCGCGTGAGGACGCCGCTCACGTTGGCGTAGCGGTCGCAGGCCCCGGCGCGGCCGTCGCTGATCTGGCAGAGCACCGGACAGGCGTTGCAGATGATCTTGCCGGCGGCGGGCCGCTCGAGCGTGCCCTCACCCGAGGTCTCGTCGACGCGATCGGATTTGGTGCTCATCTCAGAATGCTTTGATGTGCAGCCCGCCGTCGACGTGAAACGCGTCGCCGGTGTTGAAGGGCAGCGACCGTTGCGCGAGCGCCGCCACCGTCCGGCCGACGTCCTCCGGCTCGCCCCAGCGCCGGATCGGCGTCAGCCCCTCGGCGATCAGTTTATCGTAGCGATCCTTCGCCACCGCGGTCATGTCGGTGCGGATGACGCCCGGGCGGACTTCATAGCACGCGACGTCGGCCTCCGCGAGCCGCAGCGCGAAGAGCTGGCTCATCATCGCGAGACCGGTCTTGGCGAAACAGTACTCGGCCCGGTTCAGGCTGACGAGCCGCGCATTGGCGGACGAGATCGTCACGATCGACCGCGGCGGATCGCCGGTCGAGCGGCGTTCGGCGAGCATCCGCCTCGCGACCGCCTGCGTGAGGAAGAAAGTGCCGCGCAGATTCACCGCCAGGATCTCGTCGAAGCTCTCGGGCGTGACGTCCAGCAAATCGCCGCGCACCTTGACCTGGATCCCGGCGTTGTTCACCAGGCAGTCGACGGTGCCGAACGCGCTGAAGGCCCCCTCGACGAGCTTCGCATGGGCCGGAAGCTCCGCGATCGAGCCCGGCACGAACGCCGCCCGGCGGCCCTTCGCGCCGATCGCCGCGAGTGTCTCGCGGGTAGCGGCGTCATCGAGGAGGTCGTTCACGACGACGTCGAAGCCGGCGTCGGCGAGGGCCTGCGCGATCCCGCGGCCGATGCCGCGGCGCGCCCCGGTCACAAACGCAATCGGCGCGCGTGCGGCCATCAACCGAACGCCTTCAGCAGCGCGGCCCGCAGCCGATCCGGCGTCGCCGGCGCGTGCCGTACCCGCACCCCGGTCGCGTGCGCGATGGCATTGAAGATCGCCGGAGCGGTCGCGATGAGCGCCGGCTCGCCCACGCCTTTCGCGCCATGGGGTCCGAGCGGCTCGGGGTCCTCGACCAGGATCACCTCGATCGGCGGCACGTCGCCGACCGTCGGGATCAGGTAGTCGTGCAGGTTCTCGGTGCGGCCCGCGTGATACTCCTCCATCAGCGCGAACCCGATCCCCTGCGCGATGCCGCCGTGGATCTGTCCCTCCACCTGCGTGGGGTTGATCGCGCGCCCGACGTCGTGGGCGGCGGTGATCCCGAGGAGCTTCACCGTGCCGAGCTCGAGATCCACTTCGAGCTCGGCGATCTGCGCCGCGAAGGCGTAGGTCGCATAGGGCACGCCCTGCCCGTCCCGGTCGAGCGGCACGGTCGGCGGATTGAAGGAGCCCTCGGCCGCGAGGACGTCGCCCGCCCGGTCCCGCGGCAGCTCGGTCAGTTCGACCCGCTTCTCGCCCTCGACGTCCTCCGCGATCAGCACTCCGCTCTCCAGTCGCACCCGCGCGTCGGGCCGAACCTCGGCCAGCGCGATCATCCGCTCCCGGAGCCGCTCGCCCGCGATCCGGGCCGCGTTGCCCGACACGAAGGCTTGGCGCGACGCGGACGTCTTGCCCGCGTCCGCCGTGAGATCCGTGTCCCCCATCACCGCGTCGATCGCGTCCATCGGGATCCCGAGCGCGTCCGCGAGCACCTGGGCAAGGATCGTGTTCGACCCCTGCCCGATGTCCACCGCGCCGTTGTAGAACATGATGCGCCCCTCCGGGCGCAGGCCTACCCGCATCGTCGACGGATTGGCGATCACGGTGTTGCCGATCCCGTACCACATGCACGCGATCCCGGCGCCGCGGCGGATCCCCTTCAGCGGGCCCGCCTTCCCGGCGCCGCGGTTGAAGGCTTCGGTAGAGGACAGCGCCTCCCGCCAACGCGGGCGCAGGGCGTCCAGGCACTGCGCCAGGCCGGCGCTCGCCTTCAGGATCTGGCCGGTCGCCGTGGAGTGGCCCGTCCGCAGCGCATTGCGATGGCGGAGCTCGAGCTTGTCGATCCCGACCCGCTCGGCGAGCTCGTCGAGCAGCGCCTCGTGGACGATCGTCGACTGCGGCACGCCGAAGCCCCGGAACGCGCCGGCGACGGGCGCGTTCGTGTAGACGGCGCGACTCAGCGCCCGGACGTTCGGCACGCGATAGGGCCCCGACGCGTGGATCGGCACGCGGTTCGCGACCGTGCTTCCCCACGACGCGTACGCCCCGGTGTTGAAGTCGCCGGAGAAATCGGCGGCGAGGAGATTCCCGTCGCGATCGCAGGCGAAGCGCGCGCGCATTCGCGCCGGGTGGCGCTTCGTGGTCGATGCCATCGACTCGGGCCGCGTGTAGACGCTGCGGACCGGCCGGTCGAGCTTCCACGCCGCGACGGCGAGGAGCGGCTGGATCGCGATGTCCAGTTTCCCGCCGAACCCCCCGCCGACGGCCGAGGGCACGATGTGCACCTGGGTGTCCTTGATCCCCAGGATGCGAGCGACCTCCTCTCGGTCCATGTACGGCGTCTGCGTGGCGGCGAAGACCCGGAGCCGCTCACCGACCCGCTCGGCGTAGCCCGCCTCCGGCTCGACGTAGGCGTGCTCGACGAAGCTCGTCGTGAACTCGCCTTCGGCGACGAACGCCGCGCCGCCGACCGCCGCGTCGACGTCGCCCTTCACGACCCGGCCGCGGATCAGGACGTTGTCCGGATTCGACGCGTGGATCGGATCGGCGCAGTCGGCGAGCGCGTCGGCGATCTCGGTCTGCGGCGTCTCGGGCAGCCATTGGATCGGCAGCTCGTCCTCGCGGATGCGCAGCACCGCGCGCCGCTCGCCGACCAGGCAGAGCACCGCCTCGCCGCGGAAGCGCACCCGGCCCGCCGCGAGCACCGGCTGATCCTTGACGTCGGGGAAGATGCCGAAGCCGTTGCGCGGCACGTCGCGGGCCGTGATCACGTCCACGAGGCCGGGGTGCCTCGCCCGGAGGGGCCCGAAGTCGCCGAGCGTGAAGCGCGCCTTCGCGTGCGGTGAGCGGACCGTCCGGAGCCACAGCGCACCGGCCGGCGCGCGATCGGCGCCGAAGATCTCGCCGCCCGTGACCTTCGCGACCCCGTCGGTCTTCGGGGCGCGGAAGCCGACCGCGCCCCCGACCGGCGCTTCCGGCAACGCGATCTCGCGCTCGGTCGCGGCAAGCACCGCTTCGACGATCTTGCGATAGCCGGTGCAGCGGCAGAGGACGCCGCCGAGCGCGTCGCGCACCTCCGGTTCGGTCGGCCGGGCATTGCGGGCGAGGAGATCGCTCGCGGCGATCAGCATGCCGGGCGTGCAGATCCCGCATTGCGCCGCCCCGTGGGCGAGAAACGCGCGCTGCAAGCGGTCGAGCCCGCCGTTCCACGCCAGGCCCTCGACGGTCGTGATCATCCGCCCTTCGGCCTGCGCCGCGGCCGTCAGGCAGGCGCACACCTGGCGCCCGTCGAGCAGCACGGTGCACGCGCCGCAGTCGCCGGCGTCGCAGCCGATCTTCGTCCCGCCGAGCCCCAGCTCGTCGCGCAGCACCTCGGCGAGGCGGGTCGCCGGATCGACGGTCACCCGGCAGGTCCCGCCGTTGACGCTGAAACCGATCTGCGCCAGCGGCGCGACGTCGGCACCGCTGGCGGGCTTATTCATTCGTGAGCTGCGCGAGTGCCCGGCGGACCAGCGTCACCGCTGCGTCGCTCCGGTACTCGGCGGTGCCGCGGACATCGGAGATCGGCGCGAGCGGCGCGAGATGCCGCGCCGAAACGAGCGCCGCGAGCTCCGGCGCGAGCCTGCGCCCCAGAAGCTCCTTCTCGAGCGCCTCGAGCCGCCGCGCCGCCGCCGAGCAGGCGCCGACCGCGATGCCGCAGCGGACGATTGTGCCGTCGGCCGCCGCGTCGACCGCCGCCGCAACCATCGCGATGGAGATCACGAGGTACTTCCGCGAGCCGAGCTTCAGGAACGTCGAGCGCGCCCGGTCACTCCACTTCGGCATCAGCACCGCAGTGACCAGCTCGTCGGGCGCGCACGCCGTCTTGCGGTTGCCCAGCACGAACGCCCCGAGCGGCACGGTGCGCAAGCGAGACGCGGCGCGAAGCTCGACCTCGGCGTCGAGCGCCAGCAGCGCCGGGATCCCGTCCGCCGCCGGCGACGCATTGCAGAGGTTCCCCGCGATCGTCCCGGCGTTCTGGATCTGCACGCCGCCGATCTCGCGCGCCGCGAGCTTCAGGCCGTCGAGCTGGCGCGGCAACGGCGCCTCGACGAGCTCCGTCCAGGTCGTCGCGGCGCCGATCCGGATGCGCCCGTTCGCCTCCCGGATTCCGCGCAGCTCGGCGACCGCAGTGATGTCGAGGACGTCCTCCTCGACCGCGCGCCCGACCCGCGCCGGATAGAAGTCGGTGCCGCCGGCGAGGATCGCGAGCGGACGAGCGGCGAGCGCGGCGAGGGCGCTCTCGAGCGAAGCCGGTCGGAGATACGTGCCCATGACGTCGCGATGGCTATTCCTCGCGCCAATGTAGCCGAAGGGCGACCCCGCTTCAACCGCGCGGGTTGCCCTCGTCCCGCGTGCGGCGGATGATCGCCTTCTCGGACGGAGGAGTTCGCCATGGAAGACGCAAACCGCAGCGGCGACGGTACCCGTTATGCGGCGTTGATGGAGGTCGTGCGCGAGCGCATGACCACGCGGCAGTTCGACCCCGGGTACGTGGTGCCCGAGGAGCACTACGCATTGATCCTCGAAGCGGCGCGGCACGCGCCGTCGGGCGCGAACGCTCAGCCCTGGCACTACATCGTCGTCACCGATCCAGGGATCAAGAAGACCATCGCCGACTACTTCGTGGCGGAGCAGCGGAACCGCGCGAAGCTGAAGATGAAGTTCCCGACGCCCAACTACCGGGGCCTCGAGACCGCGCCCGGCTTCGTCGTCGTCGTCGCGGACTTCCGGTGGACCCGCGCGTTCCCGGTCCTCATGGACGGCTCGGAGCTCGACCGCCTGTACCACGAGAACGCCGAGCGCATCCTGCTCCAGTCGGTCGCGGCGTCGACCATGTCGGCGCACCTGGCCGCCGCCGCGCTCGGCTACCAGGTCTGGTGGGTCACCGCGATCGGACAGGCGAACGCGCAGGCCGAGATGAAGCCGCTCCTCGGCATTCCCGAGGACCTCTCGGTGATCGACATCTTCCTGTTCGGCCCGCCGGCGAAGTCGCCGTACAAGCGCTGGAAGAAAACCCTGCCGCAGATCATGGCTTTCAACCGCTTCGACATGGCGAACTACATGACGCTCGACGACATCGACCGCTGGATCGCCGAGAAGCGCCACCACGTGATGTATCGCGACGAGAGCCGCGTGGACTGAGCCGGTATAATCGTGGCTTCGATGGAACCGCGATGACCCACATCGTCACCGAGTCCTGCATCAAGTGCAAGTACACCGACTGCGTCGACGTGTGCCCGGTGGACTGTTTCCACGAGGGCCCCAACATGCTCGTCATCGATCCGGACGAGTGCATCGACTGCGCGGTCTGCATCCCGGAGTGCCCGGTGAACGCGATCTACGCCGAGGAGGACGTGCCGCCGGACCAGAAGGATTTCCTCAAGCTGAATGCCGAGCTCGCGAAGGGCTGGCCGGTGATCACCGACAAGAAGGAAGGCCCGCCTGACGCCGACGACTGGAAGGACGTCAAGGAGAAGCGGCAGCACCTTGAGCGCTGAGCGCGGGAGGCCGATGCTCAGGCTAGCGCACGGGCTCGCGTTCGAGGATCTCCACCACCGCGACGGCCTCCTCAAGCTCGACCGCCACTTCGTCGCGTTCCTCGACGCGGCCGATCCCGCGCTCCAGGCGCGTCTCGCCGCGGCCAGGGTGAATCCGGACGCGCTCGACGCCAAGGCCGAGTCGCAGCTCCTGCTCGACCTCGCCCCGCATCTCGAGCGTTTCCTTTCGCAGCTGTTCGGCATCGCCGACGAGGTCCTCGCCCTCGCCCACCGCCACGACGAGCTCGCGCCGCTCTACGCGGTCAAGCGGCAGTTCGTGCAGCGTCGCGCCGGCACCAAGATCAAGCCCGCCGACGCCGCAGCGCTCGACGGCCCCGCGCTCGAGCGCGAGCTCGCCGCGCTCTTCGGCGGGAGCTTCGACGAGCTCGCGTTCGCGACCCACGTCGAGCGCTGGCTGAAGGCCGAGGACCAGCACGCCCGCGAGCTCGAGCTCGCGCTCAAGTACGCCGGATGGGCGCTCCATGCACCGGCCGGCCGGGGGCGGCACCAGGCCGGGGTGCTGTTCAAGCAGCCGGCGAAGATCGACCCTTACCGTCTCCTCGGGCACGCCGAGCAGGAGGAGCACGACGGGATCACGAGCTACCGCATCCGACCCGACCACCTGCGCCGCCGGGACGGCTTCAAGCTGACCGATCCGGGCATGGACCTGGTCGGGGCGCTGGACCACGCGAACTACTGCATCTGGTGCCACACCCAGGGCAAGGACTCCTGCGCCAAGGGGCTGCGCGAGAAGCCCTCCGCCGAGGCGCCCCGGAAGACGGTGTTCAAGAAGAGCCCGTTCGGCGTCGCGCTCGCCGGTTGCCCGCTCGAGGAGAAGATCTCCGAGTTCCACACCGCGAAGACCCAGGGGCTCGCGCTCGCGGCGCTGGCGATCATCGCCGTCGACAACCCGCTGGTCGCGGCGACCGGCCACCGGATCTGCAACGACTGCATGAAGGCGTGCATCTACCAGAAGCAGGAGCCGGTCAACATCCCGCAGGTGGAGACGCGGACGCTGAAGGACGTGCTCGAGCTGCCGTGGGGGTTCGAGATCTACTCGCTCCTCACCCGCTGGAACCCGCTCAACCTGCGGGACCCCCTGCCGCGGCCACGCAGCGGCCGGCGGGTCCTGATCGCGGGGCTCGGGCCGGCCGGCTTCAGCCTCGCCCATCACCTGCTGAACGACGGCCATCTCGTCGTCGGCATCGACGGCCTGAAGATCGAGCCGCTGCCCGAGCGGATCTCCGGGGTGAAGCCCGACGGTACGCGCGTGGCGTTCGCGCCGATCCGGGACATCCGTGAGCTGTACGAGTCGCTCGACGACCGCGTGATGGCCGGGTTCGGCGGCGTGGCCGAGTACGGGATCACCGTGCGCTGGGACAAGAACTTCCTCAAGGTGATCCGGCTCCTCCTCGAGCGCCGCGCCGGGTTCGCGCTCTACGGCGGCGTGCGCTTCGGCGGCACGGTCACGCTCGAGGACGCGTTCGAGCGGGGCTTCGATCACGTCGCGCTGTGCATGGGCGCGGGCAAGCCGACCACGCTCGACATCCCCAATGGACTGGCCCGCGGGGTCCGCACCGCGTCCGACTTCCTCATGGCGCTCCAGCTCACCGGCGCCGCCAAGGCCAACTCGATCGCCAACATGCAGGTGCGGCTGCCGGTCGTCGTGATCGGCGGCGGGCTGACCGCGATCGACACCGCGACCGAGTCGCTCGCCTACTACGTCGTCCAGGTCGAGAAGATCCTCCACCGCTTCGAGACGCTCGCGGCGAGGATCGGCGAGGACGCGATCCGTGCCACGTGGGACCCCGAGGAGCGCGAGATCGCCGAGGAGTTCCTGTCGCACGCCCGCGCCATCCGCGTCGAGCGCGAGCTGGCCAGCGCCGCGGGCCGGGCGCCGCGGATGGTCGAGCTCCTGCAGCATTGGGGCGGCGTGACGATCGCCTATCGCCGGCGACTCATCGACAGCCCGTCCTACACGCTGAACCACGAGGAAGTCGAGAAGGCGCTCGAGGAAGGCATCGTGTTCGCCGAAGGCCTCGTCCCGCTCGCGGTCGACGTCGACGAGTACGGCGCGGTGAAGGGCATCCGGTTCTCCCGGCAACGGCACGGCGAGGACGGGAAGTGGCACGCGGACGGCGAGACCTGGCTGCCGGCCGAAACGGTCTTCGTCGCCGCCGGCACCCAGCCGAACACGGTGCTCGCGCGGGAGGACACCACGCACTTCGCGCTCGACGGCAAGTACTTCCAGGCCTGCGACGAGGACGGCCAGCCGATCAAGCCCCAGTTCTCGAGCGCGAAGCCGGAGCGGGCCGAGGTGCTGCTCTCGCGGACCGCCGACGGCCGGTTCGTGTCGTTCTTCGGCGACCTCCATCCCTCCTACTTCGGCAACGTCGTGAAGGCGCTCGGTGCGACCAAGCAGGGGTATCCGGTCGTGTCGCGCGTGCTAGCGAAGCGCGCGGCCACCGCCGCCGTCGACGACGCGACCTTCGTCGCTGGACTCGACCGCGAGCTGCGCGCGACCGTCCACGAGGTGAAGCGCCTCACCCCGACGATCGTGGAAGTGATCGTCAAGGCGCCCGCGGCGGCGCGCCGCTTCCGCCCGGGCCAGTTCTACCGGCTGCAGAACTACGAGACGCTCGCGCCGGTCGCGGGCGGCACGCGGCTGCAGATGGAGGGGCTCGCAATGACCGGCGCCTGGGTCGATCCGGTGCAAGGCCTGGTCTCGACCATCGTGCTCGAGATGGGCGGCTCCTCGGATCTGTGCGCGCTGCTGCGGCCGGGCGAGCCCGTGATCCTGATGGGACCCACCGGAACGCCCACCGAGATCGCGCCGGACGAGACGGTGCTGCTCGTGGGCGGCGGCCTGGGCAACGCCGTGCTGTTCTCGATCGGCCAGGCGTTCCGCCGGCTCGGGTCGAAGGTGCTGTACTTCGCCGGCTACAAGAAGATCATCGACCGGTACAAGGTCGAGGAGATCGAGGCGGCGGCGGACGTGATCGTCTGGTGCTGTGACGAGGCGCCGGGCTTCGCGCCGGGGCGGCCCCAGGATCGCACCTTCATCGGCAACATCGTCCAGGGGATGGAAGCGTACGGCTCCGGCCGGCTCGGCCCGCC
>Ga0209641_10002609_pt1 | contig 15419 bp, 14 predicted proteins | sample RifCSP16_1_FD_184022 | JGI IMG/M metagenome (GOLD analysis project Ga0209641, IMG submission 184022) | Soil microbial communities from Rifle, Colorado - Rifle CSP2_sed 16_1 (SPAdes) (version 2) | ecosystem: Environmental > Terrestrial > Deep subsurface > Rock core/Sediment | place: Rifle...
TGGCCCGCACTGCACCCGACGGAATGGGAAGTCCTCCATTCAAAGTTTGGCATTCTCAGAATCCTAAAGTTAAGCTGGTTAAATTTTCAGAAGCTGCTTCTTTCGGTGAAATAATTTTCTTATCAACATTTGGTGATAAAACTTTGGCTTCAATTGATATGGCGGGCAAACAAAATTTTGATAGTAAAGTTGTTATTGATACTACAAACCCATTGGATTTTTCCAAAGGTGTGCCTCCGAAATTCACGGTAACGTTAGGAAATTCTCTAGGCGAACAAATTCAAAAACAGATTCCTAATGCAAAAGTAGTTAAAGCATTCAACACAATTGGCGCTCACATCATGGTAACTCCAATGCGGGAAGAAGGTTCCCCGGATTTATTTATTGCGGGTAATGACGATGATGCTAAAAAGAAATTTGTATCATTAGCAGAGCAAATGGGCTGGGAAAACGTTATTGATTTTGGAGATATTTCTCAATCATATTGGCTTGAGGCAAATGCAATGCTTTGGATTCATTACGGATTTAAATACAATAACTGGAACCATGCATTTAAACTTTTGAAAAAATAACAGCAGGTGGTTGACCAAAAAGTAACAATAATTGAAAAATGGAACGCTGATGACACAGATTTTAACTGATTTTCACAGATTATTAATTTGAAAAGTTACTTTTGGGTCACCCTCGTACAGGAAACCAACATGAACGAAAACGAATATCTTCATTCTCCAAACGAATTGGAAAAATTAATTGATTACCAAACGGCTTCTGTCGTCAGTAAAACTATAATCAAGAAGCCAGCAGGAACGGTAACATTATTTGCTTTTGATAAAGGCGAGGGCTTAAGTGAGCACACAACACCTTTTGATGCACTGGTTTATTTAGTTGATGGTGAAGCAGAGATTACAATCTCGGGAAAAGTCAATATCGTTAAGAAGGGCGAGATGATTTTAATGCCTGCAAATCAACCTCATGCATTAAAAGCAAAAAGCAAATTTAAGATGCTGCTGGCGATGATTAAGAGTTAAGTCGGCTCTACTCTATCTTAAGCTTTACCGGTTTAACTTTCCAAATATATTTAGCATATTCCTGAATAGAGCGATCGCTTGAAAATTTTCCTATTCTTGCAACATTTAGAATAGATTTTTGAGTCCATTTATCTAAGTCTTTATAAAGTTTACTAACCTTATCTTGAGTTTCTATGTACGGGCGGTCTAACCTTATCTTGAGTTTCTATGTACGGGCGGTAATCGGGAAGCGAGCAATAGTAATCAACATTTAATAATGAGTCCACGATTGATTTGAATATTCCGGGCTCTTTCTTGTTAAAGTAATCTGCTGAAAGCATATCTATTACTCTTTTCAATTCCGCATCCTTTTGATAATAATCCCTTGGATCATAACCGTTATTTTTTATTTTCACTACTTCATCAGCAAGAAGACCAAAAATAAAAATATTATCGGCACCGACTTCTTCTCTTATTTCAACATTGGCGCCATCCATCGTTCCTATTGTTAGAGCACCGTTTAAGGCAAACTTCATATTGCCTGTGCCGGATGCAAACTTCATATTGCCTGTGCCGGATGCTTCAAATCCAGCAGTAGAAATTTGCTCCGATAGCTCCGAGGCGGGAATAATTTTCTCCGCTAACGATACAGAATAATTTTTAATGAAAACAATTTTTAGTTTGTCACCGACATCTTTATCATTATTTACGACATCCGCCACCGAATTTATTAGCTTAATAATCAGTTTCGCGGCAAAATATGCAGGCGCAGCTTTCCCGCCAAAAATTATTGTTCGCGGTACAAAATCCTTCTTTGGATTATCTTTTATTCTATTATAAAGCGTTATGATGTGAAGAACATTTAACAGTTGTCTTTTGTACTCGTGAAATCTTTTTATCTGAACATCGAACATTGACTCTGGATTTATTTTTAATCCGTAATCTTTTTCTATATGATTGATAAGTAATTTTTTATTAAGCCATTTCGAACCGCGCCAATTTTCCAAAAACTCTTTATTATTAATAAACTTTTCAAGCTTCTTTAGTTCATCTAATTTTGTCACCCACTTATCACCTATTTTTTCAGATATCAATCCGGACAATAAAGGATTTGCGCTTTTCAACCATCGCCGTGGAGTAATTCCGTTGGTAACATTCCTAAATTTATTGGGATAAATTTTATTAAAATGAAAGAAAATCGTCTTCTTTAAAATTTCTGTGTGCAGTTCTGCAACACCGTTAACGGTATGGCATCCAACTATGGCAAGATTGGACATCCTTATTTTTTTATTGGGATGATCTCGAATGATTGACAGTTTTGAAATTATTGAATTGTCGGTTGTATAAAACTCCCGAACATATTCTAAAAATCTTCGATTGATCTCATAAATTATTTGAAGATGTCTTGGAAGAAGTTCCCCCATTATAGATTCAGACCATTCTTCAAGTGCTTCGGGTACTACTGTATGGTTTGTATACGAAAAAGTTTTTACGGTTAAATCCCATGCCTTATCCCACTCTAGACCCTCGTCATCAATTAATATTCTCATTAAATCGGGGATTGCAATTACCGGATGCGTATCATTTAATTGAATTGCTGTTTTCTCTGCAAACTTATCAAATGTATTGTGGTTAATTTTATACTTGCGAATAATATCCTGCAATGTTGCTGAAACGAAAAAGTATTGTTGCTTTAATCGTAAAAACTTTCCTTTGTCAATCGTATCATTGGGATATAAAACTTTAGATATAGTTTCCGAATCTGTTTTCCCTGCGACCGCAGCAACATAATTTCCCGTATTAAAATCTTGAAAGTTAAATGAACTTGTTGCTTTAGCTTCCCAAAGACGAAGGTTGTTTACAGTGTTTGTGCCATAGCCCGGAATAGGAATATCATAAGCGAGAGCATTAACATCTTGAGTATCAACCCAATTAAATTTTAAGTGATTGTCTCTATCCTGAATAATTCTTCCATAAAACTTTACTTTGAAGATGAGGTTGCGTCTCATAATTTCCCAGGGATTACCAAGCTTCAGCCAATTGTCTGCTTTTTCAACCTGATAACCATTAATAATATCCTGCTCAAAAATTCCGTATTCATACCTAATTCCGTATCCGAATGCGGGCAATTCAAGTGTAGCCATCGAATCAAGAAAACATGCAGCTAATCTGCCAAGACCACCATTCCCAAGCGCCATTTCTTGCTCATGGTCTCTTATATCTTCAAGACTGTAGCCGTCTTTTCTCAAAATATCATAACACTTATCATAAAAGTTCATGTTAATTAATGCATTACCAAGAAGCCTTCCCATTAAAAACTCGAGAGATAAATAATAAACTCTTTTAACGTCCTCTTCTTTATATTTTTGCTGGGTTCGAATCCATCTTCGGACCAGACGGTCACGAATTGACATTGATAGAGCATGAAAAGCATCATCCGGTGTTGCGGTAATTTTATCCCGCACTAAATTAAATTCAAGATGTTCGGCAAATTGATTGGATAGGCGGTAATTTTATCCCGCACTAAATTAAATTCAAGATGTTCGGCAAATTGATTGGATAGAGAAAAACTTGAAGGATCTTCTAAGTCAGTAAAAAATATTGAGCTGTTTTTAGGTTTCATAATAATTTTTTTTGGTTTTTAGAAGAATAAATCAATTATCATCATCTAGCTCGGAAAGTAATGCAAGAACATCTAAATGTTTCGTCGTCATTTCTAAATGACCTTTAGAATCAATCGGCCAGTTCTCTTCGCGGCGATCAGCATAAAGTTCAATACCATTTCCATCCGGATCAGAAATATAAATAGATTCAGAAACACCATGGTCGGATGCACCATCAATTTTATAATTAACTTGGTAAAGTCTTCTCACAACTCTCGCTAATTCTTTTCTATTAGGATATAAAATAGCGAAGTGGTATAGACCGGTATGTCCAGCAGGCGGCGATGGTGCGCCTTCGCCAGCCCAAGTATTAAGCCCGATGTGATGATGATAACCACCTGCCGAAAGGAACACTGCTTGCTCGCCATAAAATGAAGTAATCTCAAAACCTAAAATATCACGGTAAAATTTTAATGAACGCTCTAAATCTGAAACCGTTAAATGTATGTGCCCGATTTTTGTTTTCGGATGCGTTTTGAATTCCAATTTAATTTTTCCTTTTATCTGCCTGTATTAATTATCTAAAATTGCTGTTGCTTCTATTTCCACCAAATACTCTGGTAAGATAAGCGAACTTACTTCTACCATTGTTGATGCGGGTTTGACTTTTCCAAATATTTCCTGATGTGCCTTTGCAACCTCACTCCACTTTGAAATGTCTTTAACATAAATTCTTGTCCGCACAACATCATTTAAAGATGCATCTGCCTCTTTCAGCCCAGATTCAATTTTCTTTAGAATAAATTTTGTTTGCAAATATACATCGTTCTCACCAACCACATTGTTTCCGTCCGATGCTACGGTACCCGAAACCTCGATAACATTTCCAACTCGCACTGCTCTCGAGTAACCGACAATATTTTCCCACTTTGCGCTGGAAGAAATATATTTTTTCATCAGGAATTAAAATATGATTTACAATTTGATACTTAAAAATAAAAAAAAAAATTATATGTTACGCAGAATTGTTTCGAGCTGTTCTTCGCTTTCAACAATCACCGATCGTGCCTTGCTTCCATCATTTGGCCCGACAATTCCTGCTTCTTCAAGCTGATCCACAATTCTTGCTGCGCGGGAATATCCAAGCTTTAATCTTCTCTGCAAAAGCGAAACCGAACCCTGCTGATGACGAACAATCACGCGTGCAGCTTCTTCAAACATCGGATCTAAGTCTGATAAATATTTTCCCGATGCTTCTTTTTTCTTTTCATAAAGCGATGGCAGAAAATATGGTTTCGAATAACCCGGCTGCGAATAAATATAGTTTGTTAATTTTTCAACTTCATCGGTTGAAATAAATGCATTTTGAATACGAATCGGTTTGGGCGAACCGGTTGGAAGGAACAGCATATCGCCTTTTCCTAAAAGCTGTTCGGCTCCGTTCATATCAAGAATAGTACGCGAATCAATTTTTGTTGCAACTTGATATGCAATTCGTGAGCTGAAATTCGCTTTGATAACCCCGGTAATTACATTAACAGAAGGTCTCTGCGTCGCTAACACAAGATGAATGCCAACAGCTCTTGTCGCTAACACAAGATGAATGCCAACAGCTCTTGCAAGCTGCGCTAATCTTGTAATTGGCTCTTCAACTTCTTTTCCTGCGGTGATCATCAAATCTGCAAGCTCATCAATTATCACAATTAAGTAAGGAATATGATGATGCTTAATCTCGTCAGTGTCCTTCGGTCTTTTATTCACATCTGCAACTTTATGATTATAATCAACAATATTTCTTACACCGGCTTTGGCAAGCTTATCGTATCTCTTTTCCATTTCATATTCAACTGATTTAAGAAGTAGGACTGCATTTTGCGGTGTTGTAATTATCTCTTCTTCCAGGTCGGGAGATACAGCAAGATAATGTTTGCGCAATTTGTTATAAAAAGATAGTTCTATTTTTTTAGGATCTATCATTATAAATTTAACGTCGGAAGGATCCTTCGCATAAAGCAAGCTGGCAACTATCATATTAATCCCGACACTTTTTCCAGAACCCGTTGATCCCGCTATGAGAAGATGTGGCATTTTAGATAAATCGGTCACATAAACATCGCCGCTAATAGTTTTTCCTAATGCCATTGGAAGCTCAACTTTAGAATCAAAAACTTTTCCAACAACAATGAGAAGATGTGGCATTTTAGATAAATCGGTCACATAAACATCGCCGCTAATAGTTTTTCCCAATGCCATTGGAAGCTCAACTTTAGAATCAAAAACTTTTCCAACAACAGACCTTGCATTAACAATTGACGCTTCAGCATTTGGTATCTCCACACCAATGGCACTTTTCCCCGGAATAGGAGCGATGATTCTAATTCCTCTTGCAGCAAGTGCAAGTGCAATATCATTTTCCAAGCCCACAATTCTGCTAATCTTAACCCCCGGTTCAGGCACAATTTCATAAAGTGTTACAACGGGTCCTGGAGTAACGGAAATATCCTGAATAGAAATATCAAATATGATTCTAATTCCTCTTGCAGCAAGTGCAAGTGCAATATCATTTTCCAAGCCCACAATTCTGCTAATCTTAACCCCCGGTTCAGGCACAATTTCATAAAGTGTTACAACGGGTCCGGGGGTAACGGAAATATCCTGAATAGAAATATCAAATAGCTTCAATTTTTCCTTTAGCTGCTCGGCATTTCTTTTTAATTCTTCTTCAGCAACTTTATAATCTTCGTCTACTACCGGATCAAGAAGTTCAAGACTTGGCTTTTTGTAATTGAGAATTTCCTCCCATTGATTGGGCAAACTTGCTTCTTGATCAACTGCAATTTTCCGGGGAGGAATATCACCGGTTTTTTCTAAATCAACTTTCTTTATTTCTTCATTCAGTATTTCATTTGTCTCTATTGGAAGAGCAGCTTCTTCATCTTTTCTAATAATTCTGATTTTTGTTTCTTCGTCTTCAAGCTCCTGTTCATCCTTAGCAAAAGCATCTTGTTGCGGAATTACTCTTCTTTTCTTTTTCTCTGGTCTTAACTCTTTGATTTTTCCAAGATTTTCATCGTTACCTAAATTGGATTTTCTATCTTCAGCGGCTTCATTTGAACTGCCTGATGCTTTAATAAAAATGCTTTTTATAAATGCAATTAAACTTTCAATCTTAACATTGAATGCGATTATCAGTAAAAGCAAAAATGAGGTAATGAGAAAAATAACTCCGCCGATTCCTCCGAATAATCTTTTAAGAACTTCACCGAAATAATCTCCAACGGATCCGGAGAGGTTTGCAAATAAATTGTCGGCATCCAGGATGTTCTTAAGCATACCGAATAAGCTTGCGAGAATTATTGCAGCAAGCAAAATGAAATTTGACGTGTAAATTATTGTTCTGAACTTTATTTTCTTAAAGAACGCAACTCCCCAGAAAAATAATATTATAGGAAAAGCAACGGAGAAATAACCGAGGGTGTGCTTTACAAGAAAAGTAGAAAAATGTGCTCCAACTACTCCCAACCAGTTTGCTGGATTTTTTGTTTTGCCATTTACAAGATCTGAAAAGAATGATCCCAGCAGTGCTTCATCATACCTTGAAAATGAGACGATACTGAAAAACAAAAAAAAAGAAAACACGAGCAGAAGAATACCGATGATTTTTTTCTTCTTCTCATTCGTGATCGAAAAAAATCCGTTATCATTGGAATTGCTTGCCCGGGGTTTAGTCTTTCTGTTAAGCGCCATTATAATCAATGCATTTTAGGTTACTAAAAATATCTGGTGTTTAAAGTGCCTTCAACACGCCGGAAATCAAATATGGGATTGTTTCAGAAGTGTTAATCCGGCTGCAAAATTTTAGATCTTCATCGAAATTATTTTCAATTAATATTTTTCCGTGTTCAGTTTGCTGCATCATAGTTAATATGCTTTTACCAAATGATTTATTGAGAGCCACACTAGCTTTAGCAGAATCCGTTAGCTCGACATTGTTATTAATCTTTTGAATCTCCGAAATTAATTTTCCCGCACAGATTACATCTTCCATTGAAAAATAATTCCCTCTTCCGGAACATAAAATTTCAAATTCCTTATCAAGCTTTATTAGATGATTTGCCAATGTATTCAAATTTGTGAAAGCAGCAATAAATAAATTCTCTGAGAACTTTGCCTTCACAATTGCTTTTGAACCGTTCGTTGTGAACAAGATAATGGTTCTACCGCCCACAACTTCCGGGGCATATTCAAGCGGAGAATTTCCTAATGCAAAACCTTCCAGTTTTTTAGTGTTTCTTTCACCGCCTAAAAGAGTTTGCCCGCCAAACATCCCACCGGATACTTTAACGGCAAATTCTACGGATGCAACAGGTATAACTTCTCGAGCACCATTTTGCAATGCCTGAATTATGGTGGTAGATGCCCGCAGCACATCTATAACCACAGTTGTTTTTCCTGTGTAAGCCAGCTCATCGGTGTTTATATATGAAAAAAGAACGTTTATCTTCATAAGTATAATTTATTAAACTTCAATTAGAAATTTAGCGTAAATCATTTCTTCACAAAAGGAAGCTTGGTGACTTTTGCGGGGATTTCTTTCCCTCTTATTAGAAAATTTAATTCTGTGTTCTCTTCTGCAAATTGAGTTTCAACATATCCCAAAGCAATGGCTTTATCAAGAATTGGGCTTACTGTTCCGCTGGTTAGCGTACCGACTTTTTTTCCATTGGATGTTATATCATATCCTTTTCTTGGAAATGCTTTTTCTTCAGTAATCAAAGGTACTAATTTTCTTTTCAGACCTTCGGATTTAACTTTCAACAATAGATCTTTTGCAATAAAATTTTGCTTCTTCAGTTTTGTGATCCATCCAAGCCCAGCTTCTAACGGATTAGTCGTTTGATCAATATCATTTCCATATAAGCAAAATCCCATTTCTAATCTTAGCGAATCTCTTGCTGCCAAACCAACCGGTTGAATTCCATATTCTTTTCCTGCATCAAAAAGTTTGTTCCAAACAAGTTCGGCGGTTTTTTCATTTCCGGTAAAATAAAGCTCATAACCTAATTCACCCGTATATCCTGTTCGCGATAAAATCATATCAATTCCGGCAACTTTAGCTTGCATGAAGTGGTAATATTCTAAATCAAGATTTTTATCGCATATTTTTTGTACAACTTTCTTAGAGTTGGGACCTTGAACTGCGAGTAAAGAATAATCGTCGCTAAGGTTTTTTAGTTCAACTCTATATTTATTATTCTCTTTCATCCAGTTGAAATCTTTTTGGATGTTGGAAGCATTAACAACAAGTATAAGCTTATCGTCAGCCAGTTTATAAACAAGAAGATCGTCAGAACTCTACCCGGGAACAAAACTGCGGCATCGTTTACAGTAATATTCTGCACAAAGTCCAAAGCTTTTTCTCCAGAAACAAAAATCTCACCCATGTGCGAAACATCGAAAATACCAACAGAATTTCTAACCGCCTTATGTTCGGCAATTATCGAAGAATATTGTATGGGCATAAGATAACCTGCAAACTCTACTATCTTCGCTCCAAGTTTTTCGTGAATATTGTAAAATGTGGTTTTTTTCATTAGTGTTTAATCTTCCTTTTCAATAAAATAAATTTGTCATTCACCTTACACATACAGCTTTATCTAGTAACCCCAGCATTTATGCTGGGGGACTAAATGGGACCAGCTACCCTGGGCTTTTCCAAAGGAACCCTTCGGATAGCCCATTAATAACTTAAATAGTGGCTAAAGCCAGGTTTCTCTGTTTTAGTACCAACCCCGCCATAAATGGCGAGGTTAATAGATGGCTAGAAGTTTTGCGTAACATGAGTTTATCAGTTGAAAATTTCTGCAAGTTCGTTACCGGTTTTGGCAGAAATAAATTTTAGATGCCCGATTTGCATATTGGTATCTTCTTCAATTTTAATCCTTATAAAATATTTTAATTGAAGCTTTGTTATCGAACCGTCTTTTCCTTCTCTTAAACGTGCGGCAAAAAGAGGATGACATTTAAGAATCAATCTTCTTTCGTTGGAAGTTTTTTTGAACTTCTTAACCCATGCTTCGAGATCATAAACAACATGAGAATGCTTTGTCAGCAAACCGGAACCAAGGCAATATGGGCAAACTTCTTTCATTGTCTGCATAATGTTTTGCCTTACTCGCTGCCTGGTTATTTGAACTAAACCAAAATCGGACATGGGTAGAATGGTTACCTTTGCCCTATCTCTCCTGAATTCTTTTTTCAGTTCATCAAAAATTTTCTTTCTGTTTTTCTCTTCTTCAAGATCAATAAAATCAACAACAATAATTCCGCCGATGTCTCTTAACCTAAGCTGACGCGCAATTTCGCGGGCTGCTTCAAGATCGGTTTTAAGCGAGTTAAGCTCTTGCTCTTTGCTTTTTGCATAACGCCCGCTGTTTACATCAACAACCACCATTGCTTCGGTATGTTCGACGATTAGATAGCCGCCGCTTGGAAGCGGAACCTTTCTTCCCATCAATGTTTTTATTTGCTCTTCAATTTTAAACGAATCGAAAATTGAAGTTGTAGATGGGAAAAGTTCTATTTTATCAACTAGACTTGGCTGAACTACTTGCACATAGTTTTTTATTTGCTTGTACAGTTTCTTCGAATCAATAAACACCTTTGTTATATCGGGTGTAAACAAATCTCTTATTACGCTTGAAGTGGTGCTCATGTCCTGATAAATTAATGCAGGCGGTTTTTCTGTCTTAACTATAGTTTCAATTTCCTGCCAGGTTTTCGTAAGGTTTTTAAGGTCATCTTTTAAAGCTTCTTCGGATTGATCTTTAGCAACCGTGCGAATTATAAGTCCATAGTTTTGGGGCAGAATATCTCTTGCAATGTTACGCAATCTTTTACGTTCCTTGTAATCAAAAATCTTTTTCGAAATTCCAACTTTGCCGTCAAAAGGAAGGAGGACACAAAATCTTCCGGGCAAAGAGATGGAAGACGTTACTCTTACACCTTTATTATTCACGGGTTCTTTGGTTATCTGAACAAGAATCTCCTGTCCTTTTTGAAGTTTTGGAATTGTGGGTTTTGTGGGATTGGTTGAGTCGGTTTTATTTTGATTATTGCTGTGCCTTAAATTCTCATCGTCTTCCTCTTCATCAACATCAGAATCGTCTTCACCGATTATGTCCTGAAGCTGCTTTGTTGTTTCGCCAATATCAGAAAAATGAAGGAATGCATCGTGCTTCATTCCAATATCAATAAAGGCGGCTTTAATACCCGGAAGTACGCGCGCAACCTTACCTAAATAAATGTCCCCGACTGTTCTGCGATTTTCAGGATAATCTACAAAGAAGTCGGCTAAATATCCGTCTTCGGTTATAGCTACACGTGTCTGTGCAGCCGATGAGTTTATTACAATCTCTTTTACCATAATGGAAAAACTCTTTAAATGAAATAAAGTATTTCATTAAATAAAATTTTGTTAATGAATGATTCAAACCAGGATCAATCCTTTTTGTTTCTCCAATTTTGGATAGAACAATCAGCCATAAAATCAGCCAAAGATTAAATTCTTTAAATACCAAGCTTGAACCTGTTAATATTAATTTTTATAAAAATAATTCTACTTAAAAATTATTTGTTAGAAACTGCTTCCGTTTTATTTACAGTGCTGTTTTCTTTTAAAAGCTCTTTTCTGCTAAGAGAAAATTTACCGTTTTCAACTTTAAGAAGCTTTACAGTTACTTTGTCGCCTTCTTTAAAATAATCGGTAACCTTATTTACTCTCTTGTTATCTATTTGAGAGATATGAAGGAGACCTTCTTTACCTGGAAGTATTTCGACAAAAGCTCCGAAATCCATAATCTTTGTTATAATTCCATCATAAATTTCGCCGACTTCAGGGGTTGCTGTCATCTTCTTAATATATTCTTTACACTTAGCTGCATTCTCTTTATTAGGAGAAGCGATATTAACTGTGCCCGTATCATCAATTGCAATCTCAACGCCAAAAAGTCTTTGCATTCCCTGTATAGTCTTTCCGCCGGGACCGATTATCAAACCGATCTGATCTGTATCAACTTTCATAGTTAAAAGTCGAGGTGCAAACTGCGATAAAGATTCTCTTGGTTGAATAATTGCTTCGTTCATTATCTTAAGAATGTGCAGCCGACCATCTTTTGCTTGCTGCAATGCTTTCTCCATTATCTCAAAAGATATGCCATGAATTTTAATGTCCATTTGGAATGCTGTAATGCCTTCATCCGTTCCTGCAACTTTAAAATCCATATCTCCAAGATGATCTTCATTACCAAGAATATCAGAAAGTATTGCGTACTGATCGCCTTCTTTTACCAATCCCATTGCAATTCCTGCAACGGCTTTTTTAATCGGCACGCCTCCATCCATAAGAGATAAAGAACCCGCGCAAACAGTTGCCATTGATGAACTTCCGTTTGATTCTAAAATGTCAGATATAACTCTCATAGTATAAGGAAATTGATCTTCAGCAGGAACTACTACTTTTAAAGCTCTTTCAGCTAAATGCCCATGTCCAATTTCACGTCTTCCAACGCCGGTCATTCTGCCAACTTCTCCAACGCTGAAAGGAGGAAAGTTGTAATGAAGCATAAACTTTTTAGTGTACTCTTCAATTAATCCATCAATTGTTTGCTCATCATTTTTTGTTCCAAGTGTTACAGAGGTTAAGCTTTGAGTTTCACCGCGAGTAAATAATACTGAACCATGTGTGCGCGGGAGAATACCTAAATCAATTGTAATTGGGCGAATTTGTTTTGTGTTTCTGCCGTCAAGCCGAATTCCTTCTTTAAGGATTCTCTCTCTCATAAATTCTTTTTCAAGATCGTGAAGCAGCTCATCAATTACTTTTTCTTGTTCAGGATATTTTTCTGCAATTCTCATCAATTACTTTTTCTTGTTCAGGATATTTTTCTGCAATTGACTTTTTAACGAAATCTATAAGTTCGTTATTCTTTTGGCTTCTTTCTTCTTTTGTAAGAATAGAATAAACGATTTGTTTCAGCTTATCATAAGCAAGATCATAAACATCTTTCTTTATTAATTCGTCAACTTGTGATTGAGGAACAACCATTTTGGGTCTTCCAACTTCACTTCTCAACTCGTTTTGCAATTGAACAATCTTTTTAATTTCTTCATGTGCGAATTTTAGCGCATCAAGAAGTTCGCTCTCGCTAATTTGTCTTGATTCTCCTTCAACCATCATTAAAGAATCAGCAGTTCCTGCAACCACTAACTCAATGTCACAATCCTTAAGCTGCTCAACCACTAACTCAATGTCACAATCCTTAAGCTGCTGGAAAGTTGGGTTGACAATAAATGAACCGTTTAATCTTCCAACCCTTACTTCTGCCATTGGGCATTCAAAAGGAATATCGGAAATTGTTAAAGCTGCAGATGCACCAACGGCAGCAAGAACATCGGCATCATTTTCACCGTCATGTGAAAGCACAAATGCAATTACTTGGGTTTCATTTTTAAATTCACCCGGAAAAAGCGGACGAATCGGGCGATCAATTAATCTCGCACTTAGAATTTCTTTTTCGCTGGGACGCCCTTCCCTCTTAATATATCCGCCGGGAAATTTTCCCGCAGCCGAAGTCTTTTCACGGTATTCAACCTGAAGGGGGAAAAAATCCTGATCGGGTTTTGCTTCCGGTGAAGCAACAGCAGTAACGAGAACCATTGTGTCGCCGTATCTAACCATAACCGAGCCGTTTGCCTGTTTAGCAAATCTTCCTGTTTCAATTGAGAATAATTTGCCGCCAATTTCAATTTGTTTCGTAACCATTATAATAAACCTTTACTTTCTGATATTTAACTCTTTAATAATTGTTCTATATCTCGCTATTTCTTTATCCATAAGATAATCAAGGAGTCTTCTTCTTTTACCAACCATCATCATTAAGCCGCGTCTTGAATGATGGTCTTTTTTGTGCATATTAAAATGATCGGTTAGATCGTTAATCCGTTTTGTTATAAGTGCAATCTGCACTTCGGCTTTTCCGGAATCTTTTTCATTCGCTCCGTATTTCTTTACGATTTCGAGCTTTTCTTCTTTAGTCATGTTTGACCTTTCTATTTTTTGTTTATCAATGTAATCCCAGAATCAACCAGGATTAATTTATTTTTAATTTTATTTAGTCGCCTTGCACAAAATATTAAATTTATTAACCACGCCCTTCAGGGCGTGTCCCAAACAACATCACAAATAACGGCTTTAGCCACAAAACACCGGTCATTATTGGGCTAAAGCCCGGAGTTCCGTGCTCGCTTACCCCCGCCATAAATGGCGGGGGTAAATACAAACACAAAATGCATAAAGTAAGTTTTTTTAATTATTTGCTGTGTTGATTTTTTTTAAGCTGCTAATTTTATTAAAAATTTTTATTCCTGCTTCTCTGTCTTTGTTCATTTGATTTATCAATTCCTCGGGCGAAGAAAATTTTTCTTCTTTTCTAATTTGATCTAAAACATTAACCGTGATTTTTTTATCATAAATATTTTTATCAAACTTGTAAATATAAACTTCGGGAACAATTTCTCCATTATCATAAAATGTGGGTCTTTTGCCAATGCTTAAAAGACTCGCAAATTTCTGATTATCAACAATCACTTCAGCAGCATATATTCCTAAGCCGGGAAGAAGTTTATCGTTATCATCAAGTTTAATATTAGCAGTGGGATAACCGAGAAGTCGTCCTTTTTTATCACCTGAAATTACAGTGCCTGAAAAAGAATAAGTTCTGCCCAGGAATAAATTGGCTTGTTTCATATCGCCATTCATAATTGCGTGCCGAAGTTTTGTGCTGCTGATTGTTTCGCCGTTTACCTTAAATTCATCAACCACACTTAGTTCAAACCGATACTCCTCTCCCAGCATTTTCAAAGTTTTAGATGTTCCTTCTCTTCCCTTACCAAATTTATGATCGTGCCCAATAACAATTTCTTTTAACCCTATTTTATTTATTATAAAATTCTTAAAGAAATTCATTGGTGACTGCTGCGAGAATTCCTTTGTAAAATTAATAATAAACAAATTTTCCAATCCCATTTTTTCTAATATCAACGTTTTTTCAGCAGGTGTACTTAATATTTTTAGATCGTTTGCTTTTGCTATTACTTTTCTCGGATGAGGATGAAAAGTAATTAAAAAACTTCGTGCTTTGTGAGAGCGGCTTCTTTCAAAAAGCTTTTTTAAAATTTCTTGATGACCAAGATGAATTCCATCAAAAGTTCCAATTGTTAAAACCGTATTGGGATCACGTTCTATTTCATCTAAATGTTGATAAACTTTCATTCGTTAATCAGCATCTTAACTCAAACAAAAAATTTTAATACTCACAAAATGTTTTACTGAATACATTCTGATACTTCTTTTTCCCTTTGCGCTTTCATTGCTTTGGAAAGAAAAACAAATTCGTCGATGCTTAACGCATCATTTACAAAAAAATTACCAATTGCAGTCCTTCGGAGTGAACTAAGAACACCTCCGCAGCCAAGTTCTTCACCAAGGTCATTAGCAATAGAACGAATGTAAGTTCCTTTTGAACAGGTAATTTCAAATTTTACATAAGGTTTATTTATTTCCAGTATTTCAAATTTAGAAACGTTAACTTCTCTTGGTTTAAGTTCAATGGTTTTTCCTTTCCGTGCAATGTTGTAAAGCGATTTTCCCTTAAACTTAATTGCAGAAAACATTGGCGGAACTTGCAAAATATTGCCCATGAACTTATCACGTGCATCATAAATATCTCCATCCTTAATTGAGGAAAGG
>Ga0209641_10002615_pt1 | contig 15400 bp, 9 predicted proteins | sample RifCSP16_1_FD_184022 | JGI IMG/M metagenome (GOLD analysis project Ga0209641, IMG submission 184022) | Soil microbial communities from Rifle, Colorado - Rifle CSP2_sed 16_1 (SPAdes) (version 2) | ecosystem: Environmental > Terrestrial > Deep subsurface > Rock core/Sediment | place: Rifle...
AAGCTTCTGGGGTACACGGGCTGCTACGAGATGATCAAGGTATTCGTCCGGCCCTTGCGGGAAGAGCTTCGGCTGGCCATGGAAGCGACGTTGCGGTTCGAGACGGCGCCGGGTCGACAGGGACAGGTCGACTGGGGCACCAGCGCGGTCTGGTTTGGCGAGCGACGCGTCCGCACGCGGTTCTTTGCCCTGGTCCTTGGTTACTCCCGGCGTATGTTCGCGCGGGGCTTCCCCAACGAGCGGCTCTCCAGCCTGACCGCCGGCCACGAGGCCGCGTTCGCCTGGTTCGGCGGAGCCCCGAGGGAACTTCTGTACGACAACCCCAAGACGATTGTGAAGGACCGGAACCGGGAGACCGGCGAGGTGGAGATGAACCCCACCTTCCGCGACTTCCTTAGGCATTACGGCGTCCATCCGCGGTTCTGTCGGCCCTACCGGGCGAGAACCAAGGGGAAGATCGAGTCGGGAATCAAGTACATCAAGAAGAACTTCCTCGCAGGGCGGCGCTTCCGCGATCTCGACGATCTGAACCGGCAACTGGAAGAGTGGCTCACAACCGTGGCCGACGTACGCGTGCACGGTACCACCGGAGTCCGCCCCATCGACCGCTTCCCGCAGGAGAAACTGATCGACCTTCGGCACGTCCCTCCCTACCGGCTGGAGAGTCCCATCCACCGGCAGGTGGGATCCGACGCACGAGTCGCTTTCCGGGCCAACCGTTACTCCGTTCCGTGGCGCTTGGCCGGGCGGCAGGTCGAAGTGCGCGCGGACAACAACGAGGTCGTGCTCTTGCACGACGGAGCGGTCGTCGCCCGTCACGAGCTGCTTGCGGGGCGGTTCCAAGAGCGTGTCGATCCCGCCCACTTCCGCGGCCTCTTCCGCATGATCGTGGAGGAGGAGGGAAGCAAGCCGCTTCATGACCCGAGATTCCCCGTCGAAGACGTCATGGTCCGCGACCTCTCCCTGTACGACCGGGTGGCCGGCATCGGAGGTGCGCCATGAGCCACCTCGACGCCCTGGAGCAGGACCTGCGCGACCTGAAGCTTACCCGACTGGCCGATCAGTTGCAGGGCTTCCTGGCCTCCGCAGCCAAGCAGGAGTGGGATTACGGCACCTTCCTTGGCAACGTCGTCAAGGAGGAGTTGGCGGCCCGGCGGGACCGGCGTACGGAGATGGCCACCCGGATGGCGCGTCTGCCGTTCGTCAAGACCATCGAGAACTTCGACTTTGCCTACCAGCCCTCGATCAATGCCAAACAGTTCAAGGAACTCTCGGCAGTGCGATGGATCGCCAACGGGGAGAACCTGATCCTGCTGGGCCCGCCCGGCGTGGGGAAGACCCACCTCGCCGTGGCGCTGGGGATCAAGGCGATCGAGCAGGGCTACAAGATCCAGTTCACGAGCGCGCAGGCGCTGATCGCCTCGCTGGCCCGGGCCAACATGGAGAACCGGCTCGAGGAACGGCTCAAGCTCTACTGCCAGGCCAAACTACTCATCGTGGACGAGATCGGCTACATCCCCATCGACCGGCACGGAGCGAACCTGTTCTTCCAACTGATCTCCCGCCGCTACGAGAAGGGCGCGATGATCATGACCTCGAACCAGCCGTTCTCCGGCTGGGGCGAAGTGTTCGGCGACGCCGTCATCGCCACGGCGATCCTGGACCGGGTCCTTCATCATTCGATCACCATCAACATCAAGGGCGAGTCCTACCGGCTCAAAGAAAAACTCAAGGCCGGAATCGTCCAGCGTCAGGAACAAAAAGACTGACCATCGGCAGGGGGGGAAATTTCAATTGCCACAAAGGGCCCTTTTTCGATTGCCGTTGACACGGTTGAGGGCGCCTAGTTCGGGAAGGTCGGCCAAGAGTGTGCGACTGACTACGGGGCCGACGCCGGGGACGCTACGCAGGAGGTCCTCCTTGGCGCGCCACACAGGGCTTTGCTGGATGGCCTGGTCCATGTCGGAGTCGACATCGGCCAGGCGCCGCTCCAGCCAACGGATATGCTGTTTGAGACTTTTTTCCACCGGCGGGAGCGCATGGGTGTCAACGGCAATCGAAAAAGGACCCTTTGTGGCAATTGAAATTCGCCGCGTCAGGAGCGCGTCGAGCATCCGGAGAGCCTCGTCGGGAAGAGGCCGGATGGGCGGACGCACTCGCTCGGCAAACAGGGCCAGGACGTGCGCGTCGATGTTGTCTGTCTTGGCCAGTATTCCCATGGCCTTGGCAAAAGCGCGAACCTGGCGCGGGTTGGCCACGACCACGGGGAGCCCTGCAGCCGCCAACGCGGCGACGGCGGCGGTTTCGTATCCGCCGGTAGCCTCCAGAACGATGAGTGCTGGGGAGGCGGCCTGAAGATGCTCCAGAACATGCCGAATGCCGCTCTCATCATTGGAGACCGCCACGAGATCCCTACTTGGGCCAAGGGCGATCACCAGTTCGTCTTTGGCGACGTCGATGCCGACGAACGGGGAAGAAGTGTTCATCGTGCGGCCTCCGGTGCGAAGAGTCTCTCGTCCTTGCCCAGCCTTGCAGGATGCGGGGTGACTCCCCGGGCAACTGTTCGGGCTTGTGAACGAGGAGCGGATGGCGCCCCAGCTAACGCACGGCCTGAAAGACCATAGGTTGAACGAGCTGCCATCCGCCGTGATCCGCCTCCACGGTGCACGAGGCGGCAACTGAATTCAAGATACAAGGTGTCTGACGAACGCAGCATGGGGATCTACGATGGCGGGTACTCGACAACACATCGTGCCCAGATTTCTGCTTAAGGGATTCGCCAGTAGAATGGTTGGCGATGAGATCTACACTTGGGTATGTCGGTCTGATGGGTCTGTCTTTGAGGCAAATATAACAAAAATTGCAGTGCAACGGCATTATTACGGAAGAGAAGGCGAACAAAACGCAGATGTTGAAATTTCAGAGATTGAAAATAAATACAGTCCATTCATAGATAGGCTTCGGGAGATGGACACAGGGGAGATTACAGATGTTCCTATCGCCGAAATAATTGCCCATCTTTGCGTTCGAACCAAGCATTTAAGAGAGTCTTTTAGGGATTCAGTCGAATATTTGGTTGACGCTATTTCTAAGTATGTAACTGATTCCGATAACGTAAAGACGCTAATACTAAATAATCCAAAGCTAATCGAAGACGAAATCATCAAAGAATTGATTCGTCGAGGCGTATCAGAAGAAAATAGGCATATTTTCCTAGGTATTATCAGAGGTTTGGTGCCGAGTTTTTTGGAGTATAACAAGGAAGGTATTAAGGCAATATCAAGTCTATTCATTGACGCGATAAGACGGATGATTCCAAGTGCATTAAAATCTGGGCATATTAAGGTATTGCATACAAATCCTGTCCCGGAGCCGAGAGCGGAAGACTACAGAAATTTGCGATGGCATGTTGTGACTGTGGATAGAACTATAATATTAGGAGACGCAATAGTCCTGTTTGAAATAGACGGAGAGCGGAGATTCAAGACATTAAATGACCATGATGACAAGATATCTAATGTGTTTTTGCCGATATCATATAGCCGTGTCGTGGTAGGAACATCGGATAAATCATTAGAAGGTGTGTATTTTAATATTAACGAAGCTATTGCTAGGTGTAGTAGAGAATACTTTGTATGTTCAGACCCAACCGCAGAAGTAGTTTCGCTTCAATCGGTTATCGGAGCTGATTCCAGTATCATAAGCAAAACCGAGATGGATCAAATAATAACAGAAATGTTTCAGTTCGACAAAACAACTAGAGATGGTTGATACGAAAATATTGATGAACGGTGGACACCTAACACCAGGCTGAAGCTGACGACTCCGGCAACGTTTCTACGATGGCCCGCAGCTTAGCCTGAGCGTTATGCGCCTTGAGAAACCACAAAATGCCCTCGTCAAGGGCATGACCACAGGGAAGAAATGACTGAAAGAAGGAAGCCGAAGTCAAAGGGCATTGTCACTTGGCCGGAGGGCGAGCGACCGCGAGAGCGGTTGCTACAGCAAGGGGCGCAGTCTTTGACGGACGCCGAGCTTGTGGCGATTCTTCTTCGCGTTGGGGTTCAGGGCACAAGCGCCGTTGAACTGGCCCGGCAGATTCTCAAGAAATTCGGATCACTCCGGGCACTGGCCGAAGCTCCGCTTTCGGCTCTTCTCGACGTGAAGGGCTTGAAGGGCGCAAAGGCCGCGCAATTGGCCGCTACGATGGAGGTTGCCCGACGTATTGCGCTACCAGACAGCCGCGACCGCGTGACGCTGAAAACCACAAGCGAGGCGGCGGATTATTTGCGCTCCAGATTGCAGGGGCTTCCCGAAGAGCATTTTCGAGCGTTATTTATGAACCGGCGTGGCACCTTGCTTGAAGACGCCTTGCTTACAGTCGGGTCGGTTGACCAAGCCAGACCACCGATCAGGTTGATTGTCACACGGGTTTTGCAGGCGAACGCAAGCGCGGTGATTCTGGCGCACAATCACCCATCGAGCGCGGCGGATGCGAGCGAATCGGACAGGCTTTTCACGCAGGATGTTTTTGCGGCGCTGAAGCCCATCGGGGTGAAGTTGCTCGATCATATTATCATCGGCGGGGACGCTTGTTTCAGTTTTGCGGACAGTGGGCTCATTGATGAACTTGCATTAGCCACTTGAGGGGGGCGTGTTGTGACGCCAGAACAAAGACAGGAATTGATAAGATTGCTCGAAAAGGGCGAGGACATTTCACCCGAATGGGCACGCATTTTGTTCCCACCGGAAAAACGGGAATACGAACTGGTTTACCACGGCAAGGACCGAGAGGAAGATATCATCGCGGACACGCTGGCCGTGCCTCTTCAAGCCGTCCGCACCTTCGGACAGAATGGCGTGGATTGGCACAATATGCTGATTTTCGGCGACAATCTCCAAGCCATGAAGACACTGTTGGAGATGAAGAAGGCGGGCAAACTCCGTAATGCTGACGGTACGGACGGGGTCCGGCTGGTGTATATCGACCCTCCATTTGCCACACGACGGGAATTCAAAGGTAGCCAAGATCAGAAAGCCTATCAGGACAGAATCGCGGGCGCCGAATTCGTTGAATTCCTGCGTAAACGTCTTGTACTGATCAAAAACCTGCTGGCCGAAGATGGAAACATTGTCGTGCATCTTGACAATCGGAAGCTGCATTACATCAAGGTTGTGATGGATGAAGTGTTTGGCGAACAGAACTTCATCAATGAGGTTATTTGGCACAAGGGTAGAGAAGGCGGAAGTTCAAGGTCTCATTCGGCAGGTTCTGCAATCCCAACGGAGTACCAGAACTTACTGGTCTATGCTTCAAATAGGCGCCAACGTCACTGGAGACTTGTTCTTGGTCCATACAAGGTGTCAACGGTTTCGAGGATCGAAAAGGACGAAAATGGGTGGTTCTACACAAGGGGGAGGATGGGAAGACAGCCTGCAGAGTGGGAAATCGAAGCCGGTGTTTCGCTGAAGACATACGTTTCTGGTGACCCCACGAAAACTAAAGAACAGGTTATTGCGGAAATCACCGGGCCCAAGGCCGAGTTTGTAGCATTGGGCGATATTTGGAGTAGCCAAATTGTTCCGTTGACTACCTGCACGGACTATCCTACGGAGAAACCCGAGAGGCTTCTTTCGTTGCTCGTAAAGAGCGGATCACAAGAAGGAGACATTATTCTTGATGCATTTTCTGGATCCGGAACAACTTTAGCCGTTTCCGAAAAGCTCGGACGCAGTTGGATTGGGCTTGACTGCGGTAAACTATCTGTTTACACGATTCAAAAACGGATGCTCAATCTTCGCGCGGAGATCGGCAACAAAGGTCCGAAACTGGAAGCAAAGCCGTTCACACTCTACAACGCAGGATTGTATGACTTTTCAACGCTCAAAGAGCTGTCTTGGCAGGACTGGCGATTCTTCGCCTTGCAGTTGTTCGGGTGCCGGGATGAGCGGCACAAGATCGGCGGTATTGAGTTTGACGGTTATCGGCAAGGCCAAAGCGTCATGATCTTCAATCATATGGAGGCGAAGCACAAGGGCGCGTGCATCACAGAAGAAACCATTCAGGAAATCCACGAAGCCGCCGGATCACGGGTCGGAAGCAAGGTCTTCATTATTGCCCCGGCCCTGGCCTTCGATTTCCAGCAAGACTACATTGACCTCGGCAAGGTCAGGTACTACGCCTTGCGGATTCCGTACTCGATTATCCACGAGCTGCACCGCCGGGAATTCAAGGCACTGAAACAGCCCTCCGACGAAATGGCCGTCAATGACACAGTGGAGGCAGTCGGGTTCGACTTCATCCGCACACCGGAACTGCAATACAAAACGGGCACTGAGAAGCCGAAAGGCGAACTCTTTGAGGTCGGATTCATCAAGATTGAAACCTTCAAGAGCGACGCCGTTGTTCGAGAGCCGTTCAGAAAAAAAGGGAATCTCGAAACGCTCTCAATGGTCATGTTGGATTTCGATTATGACGAGACGAACAAGGTTTTTGACTTCGACGCGGTTTTCTATGCCGACGCGCTGGAGAAGGAGGGGTGGAAAGTTCGCTTCCAGACGGACCAGCTTGGCAAGAAGATGATGGCCGTTTTCATCGACATCTACGGCAACGAGGCGCGGGTTTTGATTAACGCAGCGGAGTTTGGCAAGGCTGTGCCCAAGAAGAAAAACGGGCAGAAGAAATGAGCCCGATGAGGGGAGATAGGCAGACGTTCAAGAACGAAGACCTCGTTTTGAAGGTCTCCGAGAACATTGACCCCGCGGTATGGAATGAAGCCAAGTACGAACCCTTCATTGACGAGCTTTGCGAGAATCGCGAATACCAGAAAGACGCGATCCGGACGGTGATGCGATTCCTTGCCGGGACGAAGTACGAGAACTTACGAGAGCTGGCCAAGGAGAACTTCGACGACAACGCTGAGATTCAACGTCGGTATGGATCCTTGGCGGGAATGGAGAGCCACCTTCAATTGCCCGACCAGTTGGCTTGCTCAATTGACATGGCGACCGGCACGGGCAAGAGCTATGTGCTTTACGGACTGGCCGCAATCATGCTCGCCGAAGGGATCGTTGACCGGGTGCTATTGCTATGCCCGTCGAACACCATCGAAGCGGGTCTGCTGGCAAAGTTTAAGGATTTGGCGGGAAATGCCGATTTGCGCGATCTTTTACCGCAGGGCGCCAAGATGCGAGCACCAAAGATCATCAACGCTTCCGAAACAATTGTTGACGGCTCAATCTGCGTGGAGAATTACCACGCGATCTTGCAACATGTAAAATCATCCATCCGGGACAGCCTTGTCGGGCGCGGCGATCGCGTGGCCGTGTTCAACGATGAAACCCACCACATTGCCAACGAGTCCGGAGCGAAGGTCAAGAAGTGGAAAGAATTCCTGCTGCATCCTGAATATGGCTTCCGGTATGTGGTAGGGGTGTCCGGGACATGCTATGTCGAGGACGAGTATTTCGCGGATGTGGTCAGCCGGTATTCGCTACGGGAAGCGATTGAGGAGCGGTTCGTCAAGAAGGTCGAGTATGTGGCCGAAATGCCGCAGATAGATAACGCGGACGAGAAATGGCAGTTGATCTACAATCGGCATCAGGACTGGAAGAAGCGCCTAAAGAAACAAGGGATTCGCCCGCTAACTATCATCGTCACAAAAGATATCAAGACCTGTAAACTGGTGGCCGAAGTGTTGCAGGCATTCTTGCAGGAATGGGAAAAGATTTCAGCGGACGACGCCGAAAAGAAGGTTCTCCCGGTCAGTTCCGCAGCGGAACACCAGCCCAACATTGCGCGGCTGAAGACCGTTGACCGGCCCGCGAGCAAGGTTGAGTGGATTGTGTCGGTCTCGATGTTGAGCGAAGGCTGGGATGTGAAGAATGTTTTTCAGATCGTTCCGCACGAGGAACGCGCCTTCAACAGCAAATTGCTGATTGCCCAAGTTCTCGGGCGCGGCTTGCGCCGTCCCGACGGCTGGCAGGGAGCGGATCCTGTCGTCACGGTCTTCAATCATGACGCCTGGGTGGGCCGGATTCGTCATCTTGTTGACGAGATTTTGGAGATGGAGAACCGGCTTTCCTCTTCGATTGTTGAAGGCTCCCGATACCACTTTGACCTGCACAACCTCGACTACACCCGCGAGACAGACACGAGCCATTTTACGAAAAAAGGCGAATACCGCTTGCTAGAGGAAGGCTTCGTTGACCTACCCGACCAAGTCGAAGTCGAAGATGTAACGATTGAGTTTGAGCGGGCCGTTACCGGCGATCATACGAAGTTCAAGACGAAGATTAAGCACAAGACCTATTCCTTTGAGGAAGTTGCCGAGGAAATGTACCGGCGCTTGCAGTCCATTGATGAGGAATCCAAGGAAGCGGAAGACCCGAAGGATCGCACGCAGTACGGGAAGAGGTTTCCATTTGAGCGGTGCATTGAAATCGTAAAGGCATCCGCGAAAAAGGCCCACATCAAGAGCGGACAAATCGTGGAGGAAAACCGACAGAAGATTTTGCAGTCCCTTGGGCCGCTACGCCGCAAGCAGGCAAAGCGCGTAGTGTATAGACTTACGCCGAACGCTCTACTGGTGGTCAACACGAGTCAGCGTCAGGATGTCAGCACCAGCGGCGCAGAACTTCGCCGCGGAGACAAGACGGTTTTTTTCACGCCGGATTGCGAGAAGACGATTCCCGACGAGCAACAGGAGTATTTCAATTCAGTGATTGACCAGGACGGCGACTACCGCGCCGGGATCGAACACATTGCCAACTCCCACGACTTCAAGACACCGTGCAACATGGCAATTGCCGATTCCACGCCGGAACGGAAGTTCATCCGTCTGCTTTGCGCGCGGGAAAACGCCGATGCGGTGGACGGTTGGCTGAAGAACGCACCGCAGCGATTCTACCAGATTGAATACGCATGGAAGAAGGGCGAGCACCCGAAGCGAGGAGATTTCAGCCCTGATTTCTTTGTTAAAAAAGGTAAGACGGTTTACGTCACGGAGATCAAGGACGACGGCGAAATTAGCGATCCCGCGCCCGATAATCAGAAGAAGTTCGAGTATGCACGTGACCACTTTGACCGGCTCAACAAATGGCTGCAAAATGAAGGCATTGACGAAACCTACCAGCTTAATTTTCTGACGCCGAAGGATTTCAACAAGTTCTTCATCAAACTGCGGAAGGATGACGCGCAGGGCTTCCGGTCGGAGTTGGATATTGTACTTGGTCGTCAAACGATGGGAAATGAAACTCAAGGGAACTAAGCAATATAGAAAAGCCGCGAATAACAACCAAATACAGCGGACAGCATTCCGCCGCCGCTGAACCTGAGCATTGATATGGTGTGACCGGCGTAAAGTGGTATTTCGATCCGTTTCTCTTTTTTTCTGTTGCGGTGGGGCGGGGCGCGGCGATGTCGACGGTGATCATGCTGATATGCGCGGGTTTGGCCGCATGACTCCTCCAAAATTTCAGAGCCTTATCGTAGATGGGAACAAGTTCGCAACGTTGCATATCGATTACCGCTGCCGGATGTGCTATGCGTATGGATAACTTATGCTTGCCGTAGAAATTGGGGGACACGATGCGTGTTTCTGATGCCAGAGGCCCAAACGTCGGCCCCTGGTTGACGGATCGCCTGACCGCATGGGGTATAAACACGCTGACCCATGTACAGGAGATCGCATTGTCTTCGGGTATTGCGGACGGCCGCAGCTTGATCGTGAGCGCGCCGACGTCATCGGGTAAGACGCTCGTCGGCGAAATCGCCGTGCTGGCGTCCTTGCGAGCGGAGAAGCGCGCCATCTATTTGGTGTCGCACAAGGCGCTCGCGGACCAGAAATACGTCGACTTCGTGAATCGGTTTGGCGAGGACGCTGTAGATCCGATCGCGTCCGTCGGCCTTAACACCGGCGACAGGGCCGAGGGCGACATCGACGCACGGCTGATGGTTGCCACCTACGAGAAGGCCCTGAACCTGGTCCTTACCGGCCAACTGAAACCTGCCGATTCGTTGGTCGTCGCGGACGAACTGCAGATTCTCGGCGATCCAAACCGCGGACCTGAGATCGAGACTCTCTGCGCCGTCATGCGGCAGCACGGGATCAGGCAGTTCGTCGCGCTGACGGCGACGGTGGAAAATCCCGATGACATGGCGGGGTGGATGGGATGCGACCTAGTCCGAAGCTCTCGGCGCGACGTTCCCCTTCATCAGGAAATTTGGTATGCAAATAAGGCATACCGGACAACATTCGGCGAAGAAGATGGCAGCGAGGTCGATGGAATCGCGTGTCCGTCCAGCAACATCAACGCCGTCGTCGATAGGCTGTTGACGCTCAAGCGGGAGCCAATCCTCGTCTTTACGGAAAGCCGGAAGGAGGCAGCGAAACACGCTGCTGCTTTCGGGCAGAGTCGCCCGCGGGTAGGCAAAGGGATTGCGCTCGCCGAACAGCTGAACCTCTTCTCCGAACCGACCGAGTCGTCGGACCAACTCCGGGCAAACGCCGAAAAGTGCGTAGCCTTCCACACGGCGGATCTCTCCCCTCAAGAGCGACAGGTCATCGAGGCTGGCTTTACGGACTCCAAATTCGAGGTCTGCTTTGCCACCTCGACGCTGGCAGCAGGCGTCAACTTTCCTTTCCGGACGATCGTGTTCCCGAAGCTAACCTTCGATTGGGGGGACAGGGCGGGAACCCACCTCCCGCGGACAGATTACAGAAACATGTCCGGCCGAGCCGGCCGCCTCGGTATGCATAAGGATGGATACGCGGTCCTCCTGCCGACCAATGGGGTCGAACTTGGGCACGCCAACGAACTTGTGCGGCCGGACAACGATCATCTTACATCGCAGCTTGTGAGGTTGAGCCTGCGGAAAACCGTCCTGATCTTGGTGGTCTCCGGCCTGGCGCGCAATCTCAATGAAGTGAAGGTCTTCTTCCGGAACACGCTGTACTGGTATCAGACGTTGCAGCGGAACCCGAAGAAGCTCGCGAGCTTGGAAATGACGATGGAGGCAGCCATCGAATGGCTCAAGTCGAACCGATTACTTGTTGATTCGGAAGGGTTACTGTCGGCAACACCGCTTGGCAAGGGAACCGCGTTGTCCGGTCTCCTCCCCGATACTGCAATCCAGCTTTCGAAACTGCTCACCGAATCAAGCTCGAAGTTCGCCGAGGCCTTTGACGAGTGGCTCCCCGGGCTGGTGTATGCGATCTGCACCAGCAACGAGTTCATCGGGAAGTCGCCGTCTCGCTTCCTCCCTTACACGGCAAGACCTTCCTACGACTCCGTGACGTTTTGGTCGGGGAAGAAGTTGCCCGTGCCCCTCGATCGGACAGATCTCAGGCTCGCACAATGTGCACATGCGCTGGTGCTTTACGTCGACGGCGTGGCGGAACGGAAGATCGCACACGCGACTAAGGTCTCGTCAGGCTCCGTCCACAGGCTGGCGATTGACGTTGCCTGGGCCTTGGACGGCCTTCACAAGTTGACGTGCGTCACCGACCTGGGATGTTCCCAGGCCCTCAGCAACCAGGTCGCCATGCTCGCGCGCAGGGTCCGATGGGGTGCGCCGGCGGAGGTGCTTGATGTAATGCGAATTGCCGAGCGGAATCGCGTTCCCGGGTTCGGCCGACAGCGGGCGATGGCCCTGCTTGCCCAAGGCATATTGACGATGCATGACGTCCTCGCGACGCCGAGGAAACGGTTGGCCGAACTGCTCCGAGATGACCGCAGAGCGCAGGCACTCCTCGAAGCGGCATCGGGCTCGGTGGGCCATGGACCCAACCGGCTCGAATCGGCGCACCACCGCGTCGCGAAGGATATCGGGATAGAGCGGGTGGTAGACGCATGCTATCGGGAACTCGGCGTCGAATACGAGAAGGTAATCGAGGGTCTCCTCCGAGTCGAGACAAGTTGGGTTGTGACAGTGGTGGATGACGGTATCCGTCAGAACGTCCCGGACTTCTTGGTCGTGTTGGGTGAGCGTCAGGTACTCATTGAGTGCAAGACCTGTAGCAAATCGCCGCCGCTGATCAAGAAGGAGGAGGCCTGGGCCGTGCTGCAGAAGGGTGCCGATTATGAGAAGGGGATGCGACGAGTGACCCTCGGCAAACCCCATTTCGATGAGACGTCCAAGAAGAAGGCTGCGGCTTCGGAGGATATCACGCTGGTGGAGCACAGCGTTTTCGTAGAAGGGCTCCTGCGTGTTCATAGTGGCTCGTTGTTGGCAGAAGAATTCTTGATCTGGCTCGGGACCCCGGGAGTGGCCGATCTTGATCGTCTTGGAGGCAGGCCCACATACGCCGTATAATTCGGCTCGAGACTTGGCAATGAATGGCTGGGGTGTTGAGAACCCGGCCGCGGCTATGTCGTAATTCTGCCGTTGGAAGATTAAAGACGGTTCATAACCGCTTGAAAATATTGAAACTGGTTAAAAGACGAAAGCTGCTTCGTAAGAATACTAATACTAATACTAATTTAATATCATATAGTTGACTCATAATATATAGTCCAAAAGATCACCCCTCATATCCCGAAGGTCAACGGCCGAATTGCGGTCGGTGACTTTCGGGTTCGTTCCCCGAAGGTCGAACCCATCAACTTGTTTCACTGAATATCTATGCTTATTCCTGCGCAATCTGGCCAGGGGGGAGAAGATACCGCCCATCCGTAGTGCAGGGGGATGTTGTGAGTAAAGGGTTTGACATTGTCGTGCAATCATGCATTATGAATGCATGATTACGGCATACGTATATCCGGAGACGTCGTGACGTACATCGAGCGGTCCCTGGGGAAGGTGATCCGAAAGGCCGCCGGAGAGTTCCCCGCGGTTGTCCTCACCGGTCCGAGGCAGTCGGGAAAGACGACGCTCCTGCGGCACCTGTTCCGGGAGACCCACCGGTACGTCTCCCTGGAGCCGCCGGACGTGCGCGCCGCGGCCACGGAAGACCCGCGGTCATTCCTCGAACTGAATAGCCCTCCCGTGATCTTTGACGAGGTTCAGTACGTCCCTGGCCTGTTGCCGTACATCAAGGAGCGGATCGACGCGCGCAGGGGCAAGGCCGGTCAGTACCTGTTGACCGGGTCCCAGAACCTACTACTGACGGAGAAAGTCACCGAATCGCTTGTGGGTAGGACCGCCATGCTGCGCCTGCTTCCGTTGTCGTACAAGGAGATATCGAAGACCCCGCAGGCCGCCTTCCCCTGGGAGCGGGGAGCTTCGCCGAAGCGGCACAGGCACGCCTTCGGTCCCCTTTGGGAGAGCTTCCTCCGGGGCGGGTATCCGGAACTTTCCGCCCATCCGAAGCGGGACGCGGGTCTTTGGCATTCGAGTTATGTCCAGACCTACCTGGAACGGGACGTTCGCGGTCTCCGACAGATCGGAGACCTCACGCAGTTCCAGGCGTTCCTTCGCGCGTTGGCGGCGCGAAGCGCCCAACTGTTCAACGTGACGGATCTAGCCCGCGATCTCGGCCTCGCGGTGAACACGGTGAAGGCGTGGATCTCGGTCCTGGAGGCGACCTACCAGGTCATCATCCTCCGTCCGTATTTCCGGAACGTTGGGAAGCGGCTGGTCAAGACGCCCAAGGTGTATTTCGGCGACGTGGGCACCCTGTGCTACCTGGCGGGGTTGAAGGACGCGAAGCACGCCATGTCCGGCCCGATGGGCGGTGCTATCTTCGAGACGGCCGTCGTGGGGGAAATGGCAAGACGCCTGTCCGGGAGGGGAGAGCAGCCTCAACTGTATTTCTGGAGGACATCCGCCGGGGTCGAGGTCGACCTGGTAATAGAAACAGCGGGGAAATTGATTCCCATCGAAGTGAAATCGTCGGCGACACCGGATCGCTCGATGGCGAAGAACATCGAGTCGTTTCGGAAGGACCTCGGCGGCAGTGCGGAGAAGGGATACGTTGTCCACCCGGGCGATGTGACGCTTCCCCTCGGGCCGGACGCTGTCGCCTTGCCGTTCACGGATCTTTGATCCTTGCGCGCGTCCCCAGTGAAATATTTACTATTTGGCGGAAGTGACCGTCTCACCGTTGCTTAGGATTGGAAACCCCGCTGCTTAAAAATGCGGCTCACAACAGGTTTGGCACACGAAAAAGAATCCGAATGATACCTTCGGATGTGTCTGTTAGGCGACTTTCAATTTACGCTTTGATGAGCCGACAACCAATTTAATGTGAACTCCAACGCGTGCGAGCATATCGACTAGGGTGTCAATGCTGAAGAGGTGGATCTTCCCTTTGTAAAGGTCGCTGACCCGAGGTTGAGTGACTCCCAGTAGTTTTGCGGCCTCGGCTTGTTTCATCCCCTTCGCGTCTATCGTTTTGCGGAGGTGGATCATCAAGGTCGAACGGATCTTCAGGTATTCGGCTTCCTCGGAGGGGAAACCAAGATCCTGGAATACGTTTCCACTCGAACGTGTGATCTTCTCCTTCATTAGGCACCTTCCTTTATCCCTGGTCTCGTTGACTGCCGTGTTCCCCAACCGGACGTCGTCGAGCGACGATCCGACCCATAAGATGGATTTTTCAGACACGAGGGAAGTATACAAATATTTATATATTGTGCCAATGCCGCCTGGCAGATGGGCGACAGGACTGTCGGGCAACCCAACCCGAAGGTCCCAGGTTCAAATCCTGGCCCCGCTACCATATCAAATAAAGGGGTTACGGCCCAACGCCGTGGCCCCTTTTCTTTTATCCCGTTACAGGTTCAGTTTTTCCGCAATTCCGGTCGCGGCTCGAAAATTATATCGCCTGCCTTGCTTCCCCCTGCTCAAATATCCTCGCTCGACAAGATCGAATAAGTCCGCTCTCGCGGTGGCCCGGACGACGTTGTGGGAGTTCTTGTGGGATTCGATGGTATATGCCGCGTTCGGATGTTTCAGGGCGTGCTGGAGAAGGGACAGTTGTCGATAATTCAGGTCGGGGATGTTTCGTAACAGAGTGGTAGCCTTCCGCATCTCTTTCTGCTTGCGGGCCAGATAGTGATGCAACTCCTCCAACGCCAAATGGATCGCCTTCAGATGGTAAACAAGGAAATAGGTGGCGTCGCGGTCATCGTGCTCGGCGTATAAATACGCCCTTCCGTATTGCCTGACCGATTTCAATATGATTCTCGAAACGCTGAGGTACTCGAACAGCCAGTAGTTATGCGCCAGCATGTACCAGTAAAAGACCGCCCTGGCGGTTCTTCCGTTGCCATCGACATACGGATGTTCATAGGCAAACCAGAAATGGAGCAGGATGGCCCGAATTACCGGATGAACGAAGGGTTCGGTGCCCTTGTCGTTGGCAAACGCCAGGAACTTTTCCATCCGTTGGGGAAGTTCCCCGGCAGGTGGTGGCACATGCAATATTTGTCCGTCGCTTTCGTCCACCACGATGAT
>Ga0209641_10002619_pt1 | contig 15388 bp, 11 predicted proteins | sample RifCSP16_1_FD_184022 | JGI IMG/M metagenome (GOLD analysis project Ga0209641, IMG submission 184022) | Soil microbial communities from Rifle, Colorado - Rifle CSP2_sed 16_1 (SPAdes) (version 2) | ecosystem: Environmental > Terrestrial > Deep subsurface > Rock core/Sediment | place: Rifle...
TCCCGCGCACCCCGACCCCCGCCCCGCCGCGCGCCTTCGAGGCGGAGCCTACGGCCCGGCCCGCGCCCGCCGCCGGGCCCGATCGCTCGGCTCCGCAGCCGCCGGAGGAGGCGGCGCGCGAGGCCCGGCTGCTGCTCGAGAGAGGCCAGCGTGACAGGGCGATCGAGATCCTCAGTTTGGCTCTCCAGCGCCGTCCGGACGCTCACGAGTGCCGGCGGCTTCTGGTGCTGGCCCGCGCCCAGGAGCCCGGCTTCCTGCCCGAGGTCGAGAAACACTTCCTGACCGCGCTCGAGGCCGACGCCAAGGACGTCGAGCTGCGCTACCGCCTCGCCGGCTACTACCGGCGCGCGGGGATGGCCGCGAAGGCTCTCCTCCAGCTTCGTCTGGTCGTCGAGGCCGATCCTTCGCACGCGGCGGCCTGGCGCGACCTCGGGGAGCTGGAGGCGGGGGAAGGCCGACGGCGATAGAGAGCGGCTACTTAACGCCCTGGCAGCGGGCGCAGACGTCGAGGAGCCGCCCCTCGAGCATGTCCTTCTTGCGCTGCTTGAGCAGGTCGCCTTTCCAGATGGCCTCGATCGAGCTCGCGAAGACGTTGGCGGTCTTGGTCCGCCCCTCGTAGTCGGTGCAGCAGGCCACGACGTCGCCGTTCCAATGCACGACGAACTGGTCGTAAGGGGCGGGGCAGTAGGTGTCGACGACCTCCGAGAGCTTGTGCGAGCCGACCACGTTGCCCCAGCTGTGGCATCGCTTCCAGATCAGGTGGACCCCGTCCAGCAGGGTGTAGCGGCTGCCGTTCTCGTCCTGGTCCAGGAAGTGCGTGCTCCGGATGCGCTTCCAGTCGTGCTGCCGCGGGACAAGGCCGTAGCGGCCCTCGAGCCCCTGGGCGAAGGCGATCCAGTCGGAGAGAAAGGCGAGCGCCTGCTCGTCCTCGCTGACGATGCGGTAGCTGTCGGCGTGCTTGGTGTTCATGATGTCGATCTCGAGGTTTGTCCGTGCCCCGAGCGCCACCTTCCCCTCGACGGCCAGGCGGACCTTGTCCCGGTACTCGTCGAAGACCAGGCGCGGCGCCTTGCGGGTCTTGAACGTGAGCGGGTCCGGCGTCTGGTAGGACAGGATCAGGTTGGTCAACCCGGCGCGGTAGAGAGCCTCCACCTTCTCCGCGGTGATGAGGCCGCAGTTGGTGTTGAGCTCGATCCCCACCCCCCGCTCCTCCGCGTGGGCGACGATCTCGACGAGGTCGGGGTGGAGCATGGGCTCGCCCATCTGATGCAGCTTCACCGGGTAGAGCGGTCCCAGCCAGGGGCGCTTCTCCGCGATCTCGTCGAGCAGTCGGAAGACACGCTCCTTCTTCATGAAGCCCCGGCGCCGGCTCATGATCTCGTCCGGGCACCAGGTGCACTTGAAGTTACAGGCGTTGGTTATCTCCACGAAGAGGTAGTTGATGGGGTAGAAGCGCCCTGGCATCTTGCGGAGCTCGGGCACCGGAGCCAAGGCGGGGAAGGCCTCGAGGTCGGGCGGAGGGGCGAGGCGGGCGGTGACCCCGGCGACGACCAGCTCGCGCCGGAACTCGAGACGGATGGAAGCGCCGAGGTTCTCGGTTCGCTCGGGATCGAAGTCGGGCAGCAGGAAGACGGCCCGCCGGAAACGCCGGAGGCCCACCGCCTCCGGCGCCCAGCGCTGCTCGGCCGCCCTGTAGAGGCCCTCCCACTCCGCGCCGCGGTCGGTCGAGGCGTATTGAAGGCGGAACTCCCCGTAGCGCGTACCCAGGTACTCGACCTCGATCCAGAGGCCGGCGGCGGCGCGGCGGCGGAAGCTCTCGGGGAGGACGAGGTAGAGGTAGTACGAGGATTCGTCGGGGGCGAGGCCGAACCGGCCCTGCGTGGTGACGACCTCCCACACCCCGTCGCGCGCCGAGGGGACCGTGATCGAGCCCCGGGGGCCGTCCGGTCCCACCGTGAACGAGACCTCGTCCCCACCGTGGAGCAGGCGGCCGAGGCCCTCCCCGATGCGGGCCAGGGTCGCGCTCACGGCCGGCCCTCCCCCGGTGCGGAGAGGCGAAGCGAAGAAGCGATGACGTCCACCCAGGCCGAGGCGCGCGGGAAGACGTCCTCGCGCGCGTCGAGGCTGAGCGAGCAGGCGCGGCTGTCGGCGGTACGGTAGAAGCGCTTGACGTAGGACACGGCGAGCGAGGTCTCCGTCCGCATCACGTCCACATAGCCGCCCTGCCAGTCACGGTGGCTCACAACGAGAAAATTCTCCCCCAGCTTCGAACGCGTCCTCTCATAGTAGCCGATGAGGCCGTCGCTGTCAGGGACGGGCTCCACGGTCAGCGTCATCGCCGCGTGCACGGTCTCGCCGCTCCGCTCCGCGGAAAGGGGGGGAGAGGCGAACTGCACGAGGAGCGTCCCCCCGCCGGAGAACTGCCGGGTCTCACGCCAGGAGCCGGGCACGCGCAGGCGGAGGCCGAAGTCGTCCCACCGACGCTCCGGGTAGAGCTCGGGGCGCTCGAGGGTGAGGCTCGAGGCCATCCGCTCGAGCGCGGTCAGATGCTGCTCGAAGGCCGGCTCCTCCCCCTGGGCGTGCAACCCGACGACGCGGGCGCCGTCCTGGAGGAGCAGGAGGCGATGGCGAACCGTCCCGTTCGACGAGCCGAACACCCACGCCCGCCCCCGGACCCCCTGTCTCTCCACATCCTCCGTCGCGGAGACGCTCTGTCCCGAGACGTAGCGGCGCCCCCACTCCTCCACGAAGGCGTCGGCGGCGACGAGGAGCGTCGCCGACACCAGAGGAGCCGCCGCCGTCCCCGTCCTCGGCGGCGCGAAGTAGCGGTAGAAGACGCCCTCCTGCTCGGCCTGGTCGCTGCGCCAGCCGGCGGGATGACGGAGGGACAGGCCGTGCTCGCCGTCGAAGTAGGTGACGAGCACGTTGCGGTCGCGACCGCAGGCACTCACCAACGAGACGGCGGCAAGCGCGCCCAAGAGCTTCCTACTCAAGGCGGTAGTTGGGGGCTTCCTTGGTGATGATGACGTCGTGGACGTGGCTCTCCTTGAGGCCGGCGGGGGAGATCCGCACGAAGCGCGCCCGCGACTGCAGCTCCCGGATGCTCGCGGCGCCGCAGTAGCCCATCCCCGCCCGCAGTCCGCCCACCAGTTGCTGGACCATGGCCGTAAGCGGACCCTTGTAGGGCACCATGCCCTCGATCCCCTCCGGCACCAGCTTGTCCGCGGAGCCGTCGAACTCCTGGAAGTAGCGGTCGCGGGAGCCCACCTTCATCGCCCCGAGCGAGCCCATGCCCCGGTAGGCCTTGAAGGAGCGCCCCTGCCGCAGGATCAGCTCGCCGGGGCTCTCGTCGGTGCCCGCGAACAGCGAGCCGATCATGACCGAGGAAGCGCCGGCGGCGATCGCCTTGGTGATGTCCCCCGAGAACTTGACGCCGCCGTCGGCGATCACCGGCGTGCCGCTCGCCGCCGCCGCGCGCGCCGCCTCCGCGATGGCCGTGACCTGCGGCATCCCCGCTCCGGACACGACGCGGGTGGTGCAGATCGAGCCCGGGCCCATTCCGACCTTGACCGCGTCCACTCCGGCGGCGATCAAGTCCGCCGCCCCTTCGTAGGTCCCGATGTTGCCGGCGACGATCTGGAGGTTGGGAGACTGCTTCCGGATCCGGGCCACGGTGTCGCGTACGCCCTTGGTGTGGCCGTGGGCGGTGTCGACGACCACGACGTCGACCTTGGCCTTCGCGAGCGCCGCCGCGCGCTCGAACACGTCCGGGGTGACCCCGAGCGCCGCCCCCACCCGCAGGCGTCCGAGCGTGTCCTTGCACGCGCTCGGATACTTGATCTGCTTCTGGATGTCCTTGACCGTGATGAGGCCCTTCAGGTTGAAGTCGCCGTCCACCACCAGGAGCTTCTCGACCTTGTGCCTGTGCAGGATCTCCCGGGCCTGCTCGAGCGTCGTCCCCACCGGCACCGTGATCAGGTTGTCCTTGGTCATCAGCTCCGAGACGGGCAGGTTCGTGCGGGTCTCGAAGCGGAGATCCCGGTTGGTCAGGATGCCGACGAGGCGGGTGCCGACGGTGACGGGGACGCCGCTGATGCGGTAGCGGGACATCAGGGCGAGGGCCTCTGCGACCGGCGCATCCGGGGCCACCGTCACCGGGTCGACGATCATCCCCGACTCCGAGCGCTTGACCTTGTCGACCTCCGCCGCCTGGGCCTCGATCGACATGTTCTTGTGGATGATCCCGATCCCGCCCTCCTGCGCGAGGGCGATGGCGAGGTGGGCCTCGGTCACGGTGTCCATGGCCGCGGACACGATGGGGATCCGGAGGGCGATGCCGCGGGTCAGCCGCGTCGTGACGTCGACCTGCGACGGGAGCACGCTCGAGCGCTGAGGCACGAGCAGCACGTCGTCGAAGGTCAGGGCCTCGGGCGGCCCCGCCCGGAGGGCGTGGCGGATGGCGGGGGCGGAGGTGACGGCGGTGCGGGCGGGCCGAGCCCGACGCTTCTCCGGCCGCGCCGTCCGCCGCTTCACGACGCCCCGTGGCATTTCTTGTACTTCCTTCCGCTCCCGCAGGGGCAGGGATCGTTGCGGCCCACCTTCGGCCCCTCCCGTCGAAAGGTCTGGACCTCGTCCGTGCCGCCCTGGGCCGCTCGGGGCGGGGTGGCGCGGGCGAAGGCAGAGGGGGTGGCGGAGGGATCGTTGAAGGCGAGCCCTCTCGGCATCGACCGTGCCCCCACGAGGGCGGGCTCCGGCTCCGGAGCACGCGCGCCGAAGGCGGGCGGTCGCGCCCGCGGCGTCGCCCCCCGGGCGACGAGCTCGACCTCCTCCGCGGGCTCCGGGGTCGGCACCGGCTGGTAGAGGAAGATCCAGCGCAGCATCTCCTCGTCGATCCGGTCCATCAGCCCCTGGAACATCTGGAAGGACTCCTTCTTGTACTCCACCAGGGGGTCGCGCTGTCCGTAACCGCGGAGACCGATCCCTTCCTTGAGGTGATCGAGGCCGTAGAGATGGTCCTTCCACTGCGAGTCGACGATCTGGAGCCTGATCAGGCGCTGGTGGAGCAGCAGCCGCTCGGGGCCGATCTGTCGCTCGCGATCCTCGTACCGATTCCGGATCCGGGCGCCGAGCTGTTCCGCGAGCTCCCGACGGCCGAGCGCCCCCAGCTCGCCGAGCGTCGTCTCGAGGCCGAAGGTCTCCTTGAGGGCGAGCTGCAGGCTCTCGAGGTTCCAGGCGGCGGGGTCGTCCTTCTCGGAGCAGTAGCTGTCGAGGTACCAATCGAGCACCTCCGCGCCCAGCTCCAGGACCCGCTCCCGGGCGTCCGTCCCCTCGAGGATCAGGCGGCGCATGTCGTAGACCGCCTTGCGCTGCTTGTTCATCACGTCGTCGTACTCGAGGAGGTGCTTGCGGATGGCGAAGTTCTGGGCCTCGACCTGCTTCTGGGCGCGCTCGATCGACTTCGTGACCATCCGGTGCTCGATCGGGACGCCCTCCTCCATGCCGAGCTTCAGCATGAGACCGCTGATGCGATCGGAGCCGAAGATCCGCATGAGGTCGTCCTCGAGGGAGAGGTAGAAGCGCGAGGAGCCGGGGTCGCCCTGGCGGCCGGCGCGGCCTCGGAGCTGGTTGTCGATGCGGCGCGCCTCGTGCCGCTCGGTGCCGAGGATGTGCACGCCGCCGAGAGCCACCACCCGCTCGCGCTCGTTCGTGTCGAGCAGGGCCTCGACCTTCTGGAACTCCGGCGTCGCCGCCACCGCCTCGAGGGTCGCCCGCAGCGGATGGACGGTCAGGAAATCGACCGGGTTCTCGATCTCCGGGTAGAAGGCGCGCGAGATCCTCTCCTTGGTGGCGCGGGGAAGCTCGTGGACGGTGTCCAGGAAGGCGCCGAGCGGGGACCCTTCCGAAGCCAACGCCCGCACCGCCGCCACCGAGGGGTGGTCGGGAGCGAAGGAGGCCATGAGCCCGAGGTAACGCTGGGCAGGGCCTCGCCGATCCTCGGCCGCGGGCTTTCGCTGCTGCAGCTCGCGTCTGAACTCGCCCGTCATCTCCGCCATCACCTGCTCGGCGGCGGCCTGGCGCTCCGCGGGCGGGACCTGCTCGGGGTCGAGCTTCTTCTCGAGGAGCACCGCCTTGGCCCGGTGGTCGGGGACGCCGCCGAGGATGATGTCGGTGCCGCGACCGGCCATGTTGGTGGCGATCGTGACCGCCCCGAAGCGGCCGGCCTGGGCCACGATCTCCGCCTCTCGCTCGTGGTACTTGGCGTTCAGCACCACGTGCTTGATCCCGGCGCGCTTGAGGAGGGAGGAGAGGCGCTCGGACTTCTCGATCGAGATCGTGCCCACGAGCACGGGCCGCCCCGACTCGTGAAGGGCCCGGATCTCCTGGACCACGGCGTCGAACTTCTCCCGCTCCGTGCGGTAGACGACGTCGGGGTTCTCGACGCGGATGAGGGGCCGGTTGGTCGGGATGACCAGGACCTCGAGCTTGTAGATCTTGTCGAACTCCGCGGCCTCGGTCTCGGCGGTGCCCGTCATGCCCGCCAGCTTGGAGTACATGCGGAAGTAGTTCTGGAAGGTGATCGTGGCGAGGGTCTGGTTCTCCCTCTCGATCTTGACCTTCTCCTTGGCCTCGGCCGCCTGGTGGAGCCCGTCCGACCACCGCCGGCCCGGCATCAGCCGGCCCGTGAACTCGTCGACGATCGTGACCTGACCGTCCTTCACCACGTAGTCGACGTCGCGGTGGAAGAGCGAGTGCGCGCGCAGGCCCTGGTTGACGTGGTGGAGGATGTCCATATTGGAGGGGTCCCACAGGTTGCGCACCCCGAGGAGCCTCTCCACGTGTGCCATCCCCTGCTCGGTGAGGGTGACCGTCTTCGCCTTCTCGTCGACGATGAAGTCCCCGGTCTTCTCGAGCTCCGCCCTCTCCTCCGCCTTCTTGTCCCCCGTGATGCGGGCGCCCGGCTTCAGCTTCGGGATGATGGCGTCGATTCGGTAGTACTTGTCGGTCGACTCCTCCGCCGGCCCGCTGATGATGAGCGGGGTCCGTGCCTCGTCGATGAGGATCGAGTCGACCTCGTCCACGATCGCGAAGTGGTGGCCGCGCTGGACGTACATGGAGAGGTCGAACTTCATGTTGTCGCGCAGGTAGTCGAAGCCGAACTCGTTGTTGGTCCCGTAGGTGATGTCGGCCCGGTAGGCCTCCTGCCGCTCCTGGTCGTCCATGTGGTGCTGGATGACACCCACGGAGAGCCCCAGGAAGCGATAGAGCCGGCCCATCCACTCCGAGTCGCGCTTGGCCAGGTAGTCGTTGACGGTGACGACGTGAACGCCCTTGCCCTCGAGCGCGTTCAAGTAGGCGGCGAGGGTCGCGACGAGGGTCTTGCCCTCGCCGGTTTTCATCTCCGCGATCGTCCCGCGGTGAAGCACCACCCCCCCGATGAGCTGCACGTCGAAGTGCCGCATGTTGAGGGCCCGGCGGCCGGCCTCGCGGACCACGGCGAAGGCCTCCGGAAGCAGGTCGTCGAGGCTCGCGCCTCCGGCCCGGCGCTCCCGGAACGCCGCCGTCTTTGCCGCGAGCTCGTGGTCCCGAAGCGAGACGAGCTGCGACTCGAGCTCGCCGATGCGCTGGACGAGCGGGCGCAGGCGCTTGAGCTCCCGCTCGTTCTTCGTGCCGATGATACGGGTCAGTACGAGGTTGATCATGGCCGCGCGACCTCACCCGGGGGGCGCGAAGCCACCCCTCCCCCCGACTGCTGGCGGCCCTCGCGGTGCGGAGGCGTTGTCGCTCCCGAGATCCCGCAGGATACCAGTGCCCCGTGGGGGTTGGCAATCGAGGGGACGCGGGGGATGAGGCGCCGGCCCCGTCTTATCCGAAGCTGCGGTACTCGTCCAGGATGAAGCGGATCGGGTTCTGCATCTGGTCGCTGACCCAGACCTCGTAGTGCAGGTGCGGGGCCGTCGACCGTCCGGAGTTGCCGACGAAGCCGATCACGTCGCCGCGCTTCACCCGCTGCCCGGGGTGGACGTTGAAGCCGTCTAGGTGGGCGTAGCGGGTCATGACGCCGTAACCATGGTCGATCACGATCGCGCTGCCGTAACCCCCTTTGGCGCCCGTGAAGACGACGACACCGTTCGCCGGCACGACCACTTTCGTCCCGATTGGCGTCGAGATGTCGATGCCGGGGTGGAAGTCCCTGAGCCCCGTGAACGGGTCGATACGGTTCCCGAATCCGGCGGACAGGTACCCGCGGACGGGCCAGATGGATGGCGTAGAGGCGAGCACCTGGTGGCGATCCTCGAAGACGCTCTCGATCTGGCTCGACTTCTCGGTCAGGGCGCTCACCGTGCGGTCCAGGCTGCTGAGTGAGCTCTCGATGTCCAGCGAGGGGGCTGCGGTTTCGAGGCGAGACAGGCCGCCGACGCCGCCGACCCGCGCGTCAGGCAGCGCGTCCTCGACGCCGGCCATCAGGCCGAGCTTGGTCACCGTGTTCTGCAGCGCCAGGACCTTCGCCTGAAGCCGACCCGCGTTCTCCTCGTAGGCCTTGGCTTTTGTGGCGAGGGCCATGTTCTCCGTCCGCAGGCGCCGCAGCTCGGCCATCTCGACCGCCATCCAGGTGTAGTGGACGAGGATCCCGACCATGACGAGGACGAGGACGCCGGCCGCCGCCGCGACCCAGCGTGTCAGCAGCACCGACACCTGGAACTTGCGGAAACGGGCCCGCGCGTGAGGCACAACGATCAGCGTGTAGAACTCGTTTGCCATCAGCCACTCCGAGCCATCGGCCCGGGTCCGGCAGTGACCGGCGCCGGCTCCGGAGCCTGCCCTTCACTCCGTTCGCGCCCGAGGTTGGGCGCAAAAAACCGGAAGAGGCTAGCACGGTCGTCACACAGGCGTCAATCGAATCCCTCCAAAACCTTGAAGTGGGGTGCGGCTTTCTGGATTGCCTCGGATGGGCCGAAACTGCAGGGCTTCGGCGATATCCGGTGACTCAACTCTTTCTCTATCAGCGAGATCCGCGATAGTTCGAGCCACCCGCAGGACGCGGTCGAGCGCCCGACCGCTGAGCGACAGATGGTCCGCCGCTCGCTCGAGCAGCCGGAGCCCCTCCGCAGTGGGCATCGCCACCGCCCGAATCGCCTCCGAGGGCAGCCGGGCGTTGGTGGACACCCCCACCCGGTCCCGGCGTCGACACTGGGCCTGTCGCGCCACCTCCACTCGGGACCGGAGGGTGGCGCTCGGCTCACCCGGGGGACCCAGAAGCTCCGTGAACGTCGGCGCGGGAAGCGACACGAAGAGGTCGAGCCGGTCCAGGAAAGGACCCGACACCCGGCCCGCATAGGCGCGGACCTGACGGGCGGTGCAGAGGCAGCTCGAGGCGAGCCCCCCGCACGGGCACGGGTTCATGGCCGCGACGAGCTGGAAGCGTGCAGGAAGCCACACCGCGCCCCGGGCGCGAGCAACCGTGATGTGACCCTCCTCGAGCGGCTGCCGTAGCGCCTCCAGGGCGGCGCGACGAAACTCCGGCAGCTCGTCGAGGAAGAGGACGCCGCGGTGGGCCAGGCTCACCTCACCCGGGCGTGGCGTCGAGCCTCCGCCGACGAGGGCTACGTCGCTCGCCGTGTGATGCGGGCTGCGAAACGGGCGCCGCCCGCGGGGGCACGGGAGCGGATGGCCGGCCGCAGAGTGGATCGTGGCCACCTCGGTGAGCTCGTCCGGCTCGAGCGGCGGCAGGATGCTCGGCAGCCGAGACGCGAGCATGGTCTTGCCGGAGCCGGGAGGGCCCACAAAGAGCAGGTTGTGCCCACCCGCGGCCGCGATCTCGAGTGCCCGGCGACCCAGGCACTGGCCGCGGATGTCCGCGAGGTCCGGGGGGGGAGCCCCCTCCACGGCCGGGACGGGTGGAACCGGGCGGACGGGCGGCAGCTCCTCGCCCGACATCAGGGCCACGGCCTCGGGGAGGGAGGCGACCGGATGGACGGCAAGTTCGGGTGCGAGCGCGGCCTCAGCGTGGCTGGCCGAGGGCACGACGGCCGCGGCGAGACCGTGCCGCCGGGCCACGAGCAGCATCGGCAGCACGCCCGACACCGGACGCACCGAGCCGTCGAGGGCTAGCTCACCGACGACGAGCACGCGGCGCAGGTGCGCCGCCGGGAGCGCTTGGTCGGCGGCCAGGAGCCCGAGGGCGGTGGCAAGGTCGAAGGACGAGCCGTACTTCCGCAGGCTCGCCGGCGCGAGGTTGACGGTGATGCGCCGGTCCCACTTGAAGCTGTACCCGCAGTTGCGGAGCGCGGCGCGGATCCGCGCCTCGCTCTCTCTCACTGCGGAGTCCGGAAGCCCGACGATCGTGAAGCGTGGAAAGCCACACGCGGTGTCTGTCTCCACCCTTACCAGGTGCGCCTCGACGCCGACGATGGTCGCGGTGAGCGACGTGGCGAGCACGGCCCCTCCTTCCTCCCAGGGCCGGCGCACCGCACCCGGCGGATCCTTCGGGGACCCGTGCCCGGGGCAGCGCGGGGAGAGGCCGGCCGCGTCAGGATACTCGGCAGGCCGGCCGGCGGAGGTCCGTCGCGGACGGTCCTTCTACTCGCCCTCGGAGCTCATGTAGATCGTGAGCGTGTCGCCGATACGCATGCCACGCAGGCGGTTCCACTGCTGCAGCTCGCGCAAAGAGCCGGGTCGCTCCTGACACCGTTCGGACTTCGCGTGGGTCCGTCGCTTGCCGCGGGCGCCGTACAGCTGCGGCTGCTCTCCCGGCTCTCGCGGTCGAGCGAGGAGACGCACGCAACCGCCGGCAAGACCCTCCAGGACCACGTGGTCGTGCTGGGCTACGGCGTGGGCGGGGAGATGCTGGCGGAGGTGCTCGAGCGGGCCGCGGTCCCGCACGCGGTCGTGGACATCAACGCTACCCGCGTGCGGCAGGCGCGACGAGAGGGACGACCCCTCCACTACGGCGACGTGACGAGCCCGGAAATCCTCGCTCACGTGGGTGTCGCCCGGGCGCGCCTGGTGGCGGTGATGCTCAACGACCCCGATGCGACCGTGCGGGCAGTTCGTGCGGCGCGCCGACTTTGCCCTGGCGCGCGCATCCTCGTGCGTGCGCGCTACGTGGCCGAGGTGCCGCGCCTTCTCGCGGCGGGGGCGACGGAAGCGGTCGCGCAGGAGTTCGAAGCCTCGCTCGAGCTGATCGAGCGGGTGATGAGGGAATTGGCGGCGGAGCGACCGGAGCGCGCCGGACGCGAGCACATCGAGGGCCTCGGGCCGCGCCTGCCCGCAGGTCTCGAGGTCGAAAGCGTCCCCGTCGGCTCCGAGGCCTGGATCGCCGGGCGCAGCCTCGCCGAGTCGCGCCTACGCGCGAGGACGGGGGCGACGCTCGTGGCGGTGAGCCGCGCGGGGACGGCGACGCATCCCGATCCCGAGGACCGGCTGGAGACGGGCGACGTCCTTTGTCTCGTCGGGAGCGCCGAGCAGGCTGCCCAGGCGCGCCGTCTGATCGAGCACGGACCGGCGGACTGAGGCCCGGCTCGAGCCCTTCAGAGCCTCCGCAGCACCATCATCGTGAGGTCGTCCGTCCGGGCCGCACCCGCCTGGAAGCCGGCGAGGTCGTCCCGGCAGGCGCTGATCAGCGCGGGAGGGGACAGGGAACGGCCTCCCGCCACCGTCCGAGAGAGCCGATCGAGGCCGTAGGCCTCGTCGGATCGGTCGAAGGCCTCGGAGAGCCCGTCCGTGTAGAGGAAGACGGTGTCGCCGGGGCGGAGGCCGAACGTCCTCGTCTCGTACTGCGTCTCCCGAAACAGGCCGAGAGGCATGCCGGTCGCGGGCACGCTCGTCACCTCTGCCCCGCGCACCAGGAGCAGAGGGCAGTGTCCGGCGTTGCAGACCTCCAGCTCCCCGGAGCTGCTGCACGATCCGCAGGCCAGGGTGGCGTAGCGGTCGGTCATGGTGCTCTCGCAGAACAGGCGGTTCGCCCGCTCGACGAGCTGGCTCACGGGTAGCCGGTAGCCGAGCAGGCTGCGAAACATCGCGTGCAGATGGGCCATTAGCATCGAGGCGGCCACGCCCTTGCCCGAGACATCGCCCACGAAGAGGAGCAGGCCGCCGCGTTCCTCCTCGTCCTCATCCAGCACGTCGCAGTAGTCGCCGCTCACCGGCCCCGCCGGCTCGTAGTGGTACTCGATCTGCCAGCCGTGCCGTTGCAGGCCAGGCCGGGGGAGCAAGCCCCGCTGGACGCGGGCGGCCGATTCGAGGTCCTGCTCGAGGGCCCGCTGTTGGGGAGGGGTGAGATCGTCGAGGCAGAACCGGGTGAGGGGATCGGCTCGCAAGCGGTGCTCCTCGATGGCCCCCTTGCACGCCTCGCACGCGCCGAACGAGCCCTCGTCCATTCGTGCCAGGGTGGCGTCCACTTCGCGCAGAAGCTTCAGGATGGGCTCGCGCTGCCGGAGGCCGCCGACAGTGCCCTCGAGCCTCTGGCGCCGCTCCATGAGTTGGCGGCGGAGAACGAGCTGGTCGCTGGCTTCCATCGAGTGCATCTCCTTCGCTGGCGGGGCCACCTCGGTAGCTCGTGTCCCCGCCGGTCCGGCGGAGTGGTCCATCATCGTTCCCCCGCCGCTTGTCGCTCTTGTTCCAGCAGCCGTCGCTTCCGCTTGACGCCCCAGCGGTAGCCACCCAGCCCGCCGTCGCCCCGCACCACACGGTGGCAGGGCACGACCAGGGCCACCCGGTTGGTGGCGCACGCGCGGGCCACCGCCCGCGTGGCCTTGGGCCGGCCCAGACTGGCCGCCACGTCCTTGTACGACCGTGTGCTGCCGGGCGGGATCTGCTGCAGCGCCCTCCAAACGCGCCACTGGAAAGCGGTGGCGTGGACGTCCAGCGGCAGCTCCAGGGTGCCGGCTTGACCCTCCAGATAGCGGGAGATGGCGCCCGTCCATCCCTCGGAATCGCCCTTGGTGCGCTCGAGGTGCGCTAGCGGGTACTCGCGGCGCAGCTCCTCTTCGAGGTAGCTTTCGCTGTCACCCAGCATGACCGCGCACACCCCGCGCTCTGTGGCGGCCACCAGGGTCCGGCCGAGCGGAGACGGAACGACGGCGAAGCGGATTCGCATTCCCTTCCCCCCACGGCGGTAGGTGGCCGGCGTCATGCCGAGCCGCACCGTCGAGTGCTCGTAGAGGCGGCTGCTCGATCCGTAGCCCGCCTCGTAAACGGCATCGGTCACGGAGCCGCCCTCCTTGAGCCGGGACTTGAACCGCTCCAGCCGCCTTGCGGTCACGTACTCCCGAGGAGTGACGCCCGTCAGGCGCTTGAAGTTCCGCTGGAGATGGAACGGGCTCAGGGCGACCGCGCGGCCGAGCCGCTGCAACGTGACTCTCTCCTCGAGGTGGTCGTCGAGGAACGCACGGGCCTTGCCGACCGCCTCTGCGACGCGAGAAGCAGACGGATCCCCGGGGTGGCAGCGGCGGCACGCGCGGTAGCCGGCCTTCTCGGCGGCGACCACGGAGGGGAAGAACCGCACGTGCCGGCGCTGGGGGCGGCGGGACGGACAGGAAGGCCGGCAGAAGATCCCGGTGGAGGCCACCGCGTACACGAAGCGCCCATCCTGGGAGGCGTCGCGGGCCAGGACGGCCGCCCAGGCCGACTCCGGGTGGGGTTCGCGCCCTTTGTCTCGCACCTGCATGCTCAGCATTCGTTCCTCCCTCTCGTCAGGAGCAAAGTACTACCCGCGAGAGGCCGCCGCTACCCGATCCTTGCTTTCAAAGTGCCATATCCTCCGTCATGGCGGCGGTTCGGGCGTGGGAGAGGCGATGGGTCAACGAGCCTCCCTCACCCGCTGCCAGACGTCGCCGTAGTCCACGACCAGACCGTGGTCGTCGACCTCGATCTCGGCGACGAGCCGCGGCGAGCGCTCGCCGCCCGCTTCCCGCAGATCGATGGCGGCCGACCGCGTGCTCCACGCGGAGTCGCAGCCGACCTCGTAGCGGACCTCGAACGGCGAGCCGCCCGACACGACGAGGACCGTGCCCCGTAGGACCCAGCCCGACCCGTCCCGCCACATCTCGAAGCGCTCGAGTCCGGTGGCCTTGAGCCATCTCCATAGTCCCGTCGCCACACGCTCACGCGTCGTGGTTTCGGTCATCCGGGTCGGAGAGGGTCCGCGGGATCAGCGCCCAGGGTCGTCGGCGGAGGGGCCGTAGATCGAGGGCACCTTGCCTCCCATGGGGCGCAGGTAGGTGCTGAGCTGCCCGCGGTGATGAACGGCGTCGAACAGGAACCCCCAGCCGAACTCGGCGATGGTGTCCTCCCAAGGCGGGCTGCCCTCCATCAGGAAGCGACCCTTCTTCTGCCAGCCCGCCTCGTCGAGCCGCCCGAGCCGCTCGTCGACGGCGGCCGCGTGGCGCTCGAAAGCCGCCACCATCTGATCGACGCTCGCCTTCGGCTTCTCCTCCTTCCACTCCACGGTGCCCGCGTCGAGGAGGCTCACGAGGGCGGCCTCCTCGGTTACCAACAGGGAAGCCAGCTCGCCGGCCGTGCGCGCCTTCGGATCCGGCCGGTAATCCAGCCGCGCCTGAGGGACGGCCTTCAAGACTCGAACGAAGGCCGGCAGCTCCGTCTTGCGGCGGCTCTTGTAGAACTCGAGGTTGGTCATAGAGGCCTCCTTGCGCTCTCGATAGACGACCCCTGAGGCATTGCCTGGGAGTGAGTGTCGTCCGGGACGAGCAGTCCAGAACGTAGGCGAAGATAAAGCGAAAGTCAAGGCCCTGTCGATAACGGTGCTGGGCCTGGAAGCACCCTCGCCGGCAATCTGCCGATCGTGGGCAGCATCGCGAACATCATCAATGGTGGACGCCGCCGACCGTCGCGGAATCCTGGTCGACTGGCCCCGTCACGCACGCGTCGGTGTGCCGGTCACGATCGCGACCGTCCGCGATCGCCGCCGGCTGGCTGTTTCTCGCCGGTAGCGGATAGGGGGGAACGGGGACCATGAGGTGGAGCGATTGGCCGCCGGGCGCTTGGGCGCGGACGTGCCGATCACGCTTTCTCGGCCCGGTAGTCCCTCATCTCCGCCGCCCTCTCGCCCACGAGAACCTGGTTGACATGCCAGCAGTGCGGGCAGGCGGCGGGAGCGTTCTGCCGTCCCTCGCCGGCCGTCGACTCGAAGATCACGACAAAGGCCCGGCGGCACTTCTCGCACTGATACGAGTTGCCCGGCTCGGAGGCCCGAGCATGGGCGGCGGGGGCCGGAGCATGGGCGGTCGCAGGTGGCTTCCCGAGCGCACCTGCGATCGTCTCGCCGAGCTTGTCCCCGGGAGCGACGAAGTTGAGGGCCCGTACGGAGGGTCCGTCGAGGGTGACCGACCACATGTCCGCCATGCGGACGAGCGACACGGTCCAGGCGCCG
>Ga0209641_10002620_pt1 | contig 15386 bp, 16 predicted proteins | sample RifCSP16_1_FD_184022 | JGI IMG/M metagenome (GOLD analysis project Ga0209641, IMG submission 184022) | Soil microbial communities from Rifle, Colorado - Rifle CSP2_sed 16_1 (SPAdes) (version 2) | ecosystem: Environmental > Terrestrial > Deep subsurface > Rock core/Sediment | place: Rifle...
GGCTGCGCCTATCGAAGTGGTGATGGAGCCAGACGCTCAGGGGTGGTGGGAGGAGTGGTATGTGGCCCATCGGGAGATGGAATCTCCTTCCTCGTTGCTGGAGGGGTGGTGGCAGCGCAAGCCGGTGCATCTAGCGAAGGTGGCCATGTTGCTGACTGCGAGCGATCTGTGTGCTCCAGACCTGGACCTGAGTAGGGCAAGGTCGGTGCCTGTCACCTTGAAGGCCCTTCAGCTAGCGAAACGGCTACTCGATTTGGAGCAAGAGAGAATCCCAAAGCTGCTGGAGCACATCGACAGGGCCCCAGAGGTGTCCATACAGCAGCATGTGAAGGAGAAGCTCCGGCATCTGCTGGCCAAGAACGACCCAGTGACCCACACCCAGCTGTTCTTTGCGTGTCGGTGGAGGGTGGGCACTTCGCTGAAGATGAGGGCAGTGATGTCGGCTTTGGTGGAGAGTGGGGATGTCATTAGCTGCCCGGCACCCGCCACTCCCAAGGACGCCAGGGCGGTGGCCTACACGATGGACACCACGGCTAAGGAGCGGAAGGAGGCCGACGGGCATTGACGCGCACTCACAGCCAAGAACGAAGAGAAGAACGCTCGGCCGTCTGCGCTACGCGACGCTTCGCGTCGCTCCGCGCACGGCCTTCGCGGACGTGCGGCTTCCCCGCGCCGCAAAGCCGGCGCGGGTCCTTCGCCGCAAAGACCAAGCACCCGAGAGCAGCCTTCGGCTGCATGCAGTCAGCTTACTGCACCCCAATGCAGACAGCCCAGCCGGCCGAAGCTGACTGGGCTGCTGGCCGTCCCTCTGGGGGACGTAGGACCTCTCGGTCCGCTTGGACCGCCAGGGCGTCACCCCGAGCGATTGGCCCAACACTACCACACCCAGAGGAGGGGTGTCAAGATGTCAATACTACTGCTCGCGATCATCCTGGTCCTGTTGGCGTTCATCTACGAAGAGAATAGGGGAGACAGCAGATGAGGTGGTGGGACCGACGACTCCGCAAGGTGGCTGACCGCTACACTACTATGAAGGTACGCATCGCCGTGGGCACATCGGCGAGAGAGGAGAAGCTCAGTATGCAGGACTGGCGGACTCAGCTACTGTCCAATAGGAAGCCGCAGCACCTGTGGAGCGCGGCCGGGGGCTCAGGGATGAGTGACGAAGCCGCCAGGTTTCTGGTGACCTCGACAGTAGGCGAGTCAGCTTGTGTTAGCTGGGTGGAGGTCGAGGTCCTAGTACCTAAGGAGCCTACCGCTGTTGGGACTGGAGTTCTTGAAGGGTGGGAGCCTCCTCCCCAACAGGGGAGTAGCCCTCACCCTCTCCCTCCTCAGGAGCCCCAAGGTAGTAGACCAGCCCATCATACAGCCGAGGCACACCTTCCATCCCCATCCCGAGGCCAAGGGTCCCAAGAGTGAGGGCGGCTTGGTAGGTGGGGAGCTTGTTGGCCCGATCCACCACCCGATCGAAGTCCCGGCTGAGGATGCCGTGCATCAGGTAGGCCATATCCTCCACGGTGGGGCCTACCCCCAGGCGGATGATGCCCTCAGGACCCCAGGTCCCAGCCCTGTAGAGGTCACCCGCGATGGCCCACCCACCGACGGCCGCGAAGTTCTCCACCAGCCGGGTGATGGGGTTGTTGGGGCGCTTCAGCTCACCCTGCTTGGCTAGGGCACGGAGATCCTGGGCCACCTCCCCAGCCACCGGGAACGCCGCAGTGACGTAGAGGAGGGGGCCCATGTTCCCCTTGGCCGCCTCGTTGATTACGTGGTCACGGATGAGCCTCGATTGGTTGAGGACGAAGCTCTTGAACTGGAAGGCCACCCGCCCGGTGGGGGTGTTCCAGAAGGTGGGAAGCCGAGTCTTGTCGGGGAGGAACTGGGTTTGCCTCACCGCACCGAGGCCGATGTTCTTCATCAGCTCCATGTTGTTGTCGAGCAGCAGAGCCTCGGCCTGCTCGGCGGCGTTGCGCCCTCGGTAGCCACGGGCCCTACGAACTAGGGAGTCGAGGTCCTGGCCCATCCCCTGGAACCTGCGGCGGGCGATGTCGAGGGTGCTGCCCCGGAGCCGGCCCTCCACCGCTTTGACGAGCTGCTTCTGAGCGTAGTGGTTGCCGGCGTGGAAGGCCCACAGCCGGTTGTTGCGCTCGAACGCCGAGAACCCAGTGGTGATGAGCAAGGAGTCCGCCATCTTCCCTAGGGGGGTGCGGAAGTAGGGATCTAGGAACGTCTCCCGCATGCCGCGGATGAGGGAGTCGTTGATGGCGCTGGCCTCTGCGGCTGCGGAGATGGGCCCCGAGCCCCTGAGCCGACTGTAGAGGGCCTTCGCCACCGGCCCGGGGCCGGTGAGAATGCCGGTCTGAAGCCACTGCCACATGTTGGGCAGCCAGGCGAGGCCCATGCGGCTGAAGGTTTGGGCGTTGGAGACCGCACCCATCATCGCCTGCTCAGCCACCGTACCGTAGCTGCTCCCGAACACAGCTTCTACCATCTGGTCGTAGAGCTGGAGGCTGGCCCCCTGGGCCCCTGCCACCTTCCGCATCCCCTCCCTAGCGACCCGCCCAGTGGGGCCAAACCGCTTGGCGTAGGCGACCCGCCTGGAGACTGAGTTCGCGAACACCTCCATAGCCACCACCGGATCTGCAATCACCGGGGCCCCGCTCGCCATCACCTCCTCGAACGTCTTGCCGCTGAAGAGGTGGTTGAGGGAGGTCTCATCGTACATCGACCAGACGGTGCGCCCGCTCCTGGTTTGTTTATTGCTCCCCAAGAACGGGGTGCGGTGGGCGTCTCCGAACACCACCTTGGCAGCTGCGCTGTCGGCGTCCACCTGGTTGTAGCCTACCTTCTGGAGCGCCTTGGACAGCTCTCCGGTTAGTTGCTCCTCACTCTTTGGTCGCCCAACCACCTTCCCGAGCAGGTCGTCGGTAGCATCTATGCGGTTCAGCACGATAGGTAGCTGCTCCATACCACCATAGCCGGCCCTTAGACCTTGCGGAGCCTCCAGCCCCACCTGCTGGAGCTGGTTGGTGAGGTCGTCCCGCATAGTCCTTAGCTTATCGAATGACCGTTGGAGGGCTGCGGCATCCTTGGTCTGGGCAGTTATGGGGTTCCCGGTACGCTGCCAAGCCGACAGCGACTTCAGCAGGTAGCCACCTTGCTTGCGCCCAGTGAGCCCACCAGCCTTCCAGGCTCCAACACCCTGCCTGGCCAGCTTATCTATCTCCCGTAGCTCAGCGGTGTGGAACCCTCTGGCAGTCAAGACCTCCAGATTGGCCATCTGTGCCATGTTCACCATCTTGGCAGGGGCAGGGCCTAGCTCCCCAGCCATCTGGTCGGGGGTCTTGGCCAGCTTGAGCAACACAGTTTGGATGGCCCCAGCTCTGGCCCTAGGTGTCTCCAGCAGGTAGGAGCGGAAGAGTGGGGTCATGCTGGCGAAATTACTGAAGGCCAACGCCTCAGTCCGCGTCCGCGCCTCCACCTTCGCGGCCCCAGCGATCCTCTTGGTGGTGGCGGTTGGGCTGTCCTGTACGGCAATGAGCTTCTGGCGAGCAGCGTTGGTCTTGGCGTTCAGCTCCACCATCACCTGCGCCGTGGCTGCTCGGGAGGGCTGGCTCAGCTCCGTCCGGGCCAGCAGCTTCCCGTAGTCGATCTCCCTAGCACCACTGGATAGAGCTTTGGCCCCGAGGGTGATCCCAAGCTCAGGGACCCCAATGAGAGCTGCCGCGAACGCCCCGCTTCGGGCGGCGGCAGCCAGGTCCTCGCCCTCCGCCAGCTCGCCACCGCCGTAGAGCCCACCGAGCCCGAGAGCCCTGCCTAGGATCTCAGCCCCACGCTCCACCCCCGGCTTGGGCACCGCGTAGTTGATGCCCAGCTTGGCCAGCTCTGCGGACCCCCCAGGCCGATCCATCGCCCTGGCAGCCACCCGCCCGAAGCTGGTAGCCATCCTGCCCCCTTGGGCGGTGGGAGCGGCGAGAGCCGCCATCCCCTTGGGTACCACGGTCTGGAGGCCCTTCACCAACGCCTTCCGGCCGAGGCTGAGCGCCCCACCCGCCATCAGGAACTCGGCCCCGAACTCGGTGAGGAACCGGATGCCCTTCCCGTAGGGCTCGCTGTTGGCGATCTTCGCCATCTCCTCCAAGGCATCTTGGTCCACCAGGCCGCTAGAGGTGAGGAGCTTCCCGAACACACGCCCAGCTATGGGGACCTCCCTGAGGCCACTAACGACGGCGCTGGCGGCGACGCTCGGGGGGGTCTCCAGGACGGTCTCCCCACCCGCCTTGATCCGTACTGGCCCACCAGTGGGGGTAGGGCGGGGGCCGATGTACCCGTCCCCCGTGTTGATGATGGCCTTCTGGGGACCGAGGTCAGCAGGGTCGAGGGGGCTTGCCATAGCCCACTACCCTAGCGCGCTCGCTGGGGCGGAGGGTAGGAAGGCATCATCCCCCGAGGCACCAAGGCCCGGATCTGTGGGGGCATCTGTCGCGCCTGGGCGGCACCCAGGATCTCCGCCACCATGCTGGCAGGCATGGTGCGGATCACCTCGATAGGGAACCCCATCGCCCGCAGCATCATCGCCTCTTTGGCAGTGAGCACCCTGACCTCAGGGCCGAGGGGCCCAGCCGGTAGAGCCCTCTCCTCCACCTCAGGGGACGGAGGGCGCGGTGCCCGCAGCTCAGCTCTGGGAGCTGTCCTTGCTCGCTGGGGTTGTGCTACACCACCAGGGAAGCCCTGAGGGGCAATCTCCGTGGGCCCTACGAGCGGGCCCGGTGCCCCGCCCGGGTAACGGTAACGCTCTGGGTCCCCCTCCGGCGTACCCAAGAACCCCAGTATCCATTGGTCGGCGTAAGTGATCTTCTGGCCCGTCCACTTGGCGCCTGTGAGAGCCCCGCGCCCTGCTGCTTTGGTTAGCTCACTGGCCCCAGTGACGACCTGCTTACGGGCTCCACTACCTGCTTCCCTAGCACTTAGGGGGGCAGCTGACGGAGGGATAGCAACAGGGGGTGCGGCCTCCCCGCCTGTGGGGGCCCCCACTCCCCTGTAGAGGTTCTGGGTGAACACTGGGTTGGTGAGCCAGATAGGCAGCGCCTGGCCATACTCTAGGGCGGCCTTCATGTTGTGGATGAACTGGCCGGTCATGTCCACAGCACCCCGGTCGTGGAACCCAGGGTCCACATCAATGTCTACACTACCGTTCTCGGCCACAGCCACATCTAGCCAGGGCACCGACTGGAGGAACTCGACAGCCGCCTTGCGGGCCGCTGGCTCGCTGCTCTGGGAGGCCACCACGAGGCTGGATGCTACATCCGGCATGTATACTGATGCCAGCTCCGGGCCCCCCGCCACCATCCGACGTACCGCATCCAGGGCTCCGGAAGCTGGGCGGTAGTAGATACGCCCAGTGTCCGCAGCGTTCGCTTGCTGCCACTGGAGCCACGCGATGTCGTTGATATCGCCGTCCTTGTTGAAGAGGTTGCCAACGTCGATGCGCTGGACGCGCTCCCCAACCATCCCAACGTCACCGCCGCCGCCGCCGCCACCACCGAGGCCCGGCATCCTGGGTACGCCGCCGCCGCTCAGGGACCCAATGCCACCACCACCCGTCCCCACCCCAAACCAGGGGCCGAAGTTCTGGGCGTCAGCCAGCCCGGCTCGGGCGTACTTGAGGTAGGCGGCCTGCTGCTCAGTGAAGTCACCCTCCAGGAGTACCTGGCGGGTTTGGGCTCGCATGAGCCCCTGTTGCGCCCTCCGCATATCCAGCTCTGCTCTCACCACCGCCTTCCCCATCGAAGGGTACTTGCTACCGAAGTCGATGAGCCGGCTGCTGTCCCCAGTGGTGGCTAGGGTGCGAACTGCGTCGATGACCGCAGGGAGAGGGGCTCCCTCCTCCGCATCCTGCCATATCTGGATGCTGAGGTCCCTGATGGACTCCTCCTGCCTCATCTGGAGGTGGGCAACATCCCCAGCGGTGAGGACGTTGGGCTCCCGGATGGTCTGGGTCTCGAAGGTGGGGGCCATCCCATAGCCCCCCAGCAGCCTGACAGGCTGAGCGCCGAGGGAGGACACCTGCCTCACCATCTCCTCAGGTGCCTGGAAGGTCTGCCCACCCACCTGGACGCTGGGGCCCCCCGCCCCGCCCTGCCCACCCATCGCGGCAGATAGGGCCTGCTCGGGCCCAGCCCCTCGCTGGAGGGTGGCGAGGCCCTGCTGGGCCTGCCGGCCCCCCAGCACTGCGTTCTGCACGGCCCCTGCTGCCCCACCTCCTGCCATGTCGCCCTTGGGGGAGGTGCTGAGGGGGTTCTGGGGCCGGATGCTGGGCACCTCAGTGCCCCCGAGGGCCTGGTCCACCACCTCCTGGGCGGAGGGCTGGCGCTGCTGCTGGGCTGCCTTGGCCCTGGCCGCCTCGTCCTTGAGCCTGGCTGTGGAGGTGTCTACCTGCACCTTCTGGAGGTGCTTGGCGCGCTGCTGGGCCCCCTTCTCCAGAGCGCGCTGGAGGTCTGCGGCAGCCTTGGTCTCTAGAGCCCGCTGGTCCGAAGCCGCCTTCGCGACGATCTGCTGGACATCCAGATCCTCGCTGGCGTCGATAGCCTGGCCTCCCATCACCCCCCGGCCGTAGATGGTGGCGCGGGCGAGCTGGTGCTCACGGGGGTCGTAGGTGGGCCCCTGCCCACCTCCCTTGGAGCTAGAGGCTGCCACCGAGCCTCCCCAGGAGGCCACCAACGGTGCCCCAGAACCCAGGACCCTGGTTGGCCTGGCCCCACTGCCCAGGAGTCACTCCAGTACCGCCGAAGATGCGCTCCCATTGACCTGCGTTAGGCTGCGCCATCGGCTCCCCTCCACCAACAGCGTTGCCGAGCATCCCGACCATCTGCCCCAAGGCGCTGGGCTGCGCGGGTCGGCCTCGGATAGCAGCTAGCAGCTGCTCCATCTGCCGCCGGTTGGCGTAGTCGGCCACCACAGCCGCGAGGGCGGCCTTCCGCTTCTCAGGCTTCTCGATCACCACCATCCCGTTGCTGGACCCGAGGGCCCCAGGCCGCAGGGGGTAGAGGGCGTTCGCTGTTTCGAGAGGGTCGTACTGCCTGGTCATCAGCAGCCGGACGTAGGCTTCGGGGTTGTTGGCGATCATCGCTGGGAGATTACCCTGACCTGTGAGGGGGTTGTTGCCCCCAGGCATCCCCTGTTGCCCAACCCCACTCATGGGGTGGGGAGCATAGGGGTTGAAGCCCGGCGTCATCGCAGCCAGAGGGCCCTCTTGGCTCCAGGTGCCATCCATCCACGCCATCTCAGTCTCCTTGGGCTAGAGAAAGCCTTTGAATAGCCCCATCGGATCCATGATCCCAGCGATTGCCCGCTCCCACCCACGGTCAGCGTGCTTGGGCTTCTGCTGGGCCCCACCGCCCCCACCCATCATCCCTCCACCACCCATCATCCCCATCGGGCCCCCTCCGCCCATCATCCCCATCCCGCCGCCGCTCGTCATTCCGCCCATGCCGGGGATCATCCCACCCATAGGACCACCGCCACCGCCACCCAACATTCCGAGGATGCTACCGAGCCCACCCATACCACCACCGCCGCCACCGCCCAGCAACCCACCAAGGAGGCCGGCTCCAGCACCTCCGGCGAGAGCCCCACCACCGAGGCCAGCTGCGGCCCCGCTGCCAGCGGCTCCTAGTCCGGCTCCGAGTAGTGCCATAGGGATAGCCATGTTGGTCTCCTAGACGCCAGCGACGGCGTTATACTTCTGCGATGGTTCGACCGCGGCTGCTGATCTGGCTGAGAGGCTCCAGCCCGCTGCTGAGGAAGCTCGGGTAGAGGCTGGCAGCGCCAGGCATCGTGGACTGTTGAGCAGACCGCTGCGCGGCATCCAGGTTGCTGAGCTGCTCAGCCCCGCCGAGGGCCAGGTTGGAGGGCTGCTGAACAGCGTTGAAGTAGCTCGTAAGGCCCCCTTGGTTCACCAAACCCTGCTTGGCCTGGAACTCCATGAGGGCGTCCTGGGCTGCTAGGTCGAGGTAGGTGTCCCTTACGGCGTTGGTGATCTGCCCGGTAGTGTCACTACTGAGGGGAGACCCAAGGGTGGAGAAGGTCTGGGAAATGGTGGGTATGGTCTCTCGCCTGAGGCCCCGCTCCGCAAACTGTTGGGCAGGCCCGATGTCAAAGAAGTTCCCACTCAGGCCCTGGTTGACGGCGTTCGTCCACTGAGGGAGCATGGCCTGCTGCTGCCCGATGGCTTGGCTGAGGAGGCCGGTAGGGCCGGAGAGCTGGCCCGCCAGATCCTTGGCGTAGAGGCCGCCAGGTCCGAGCGGAGGGTTGGGGGTCTTGAGGTAGGTGAGGAGCTGCTCCCTGAAGACCTTGCCCTTCTTGCCCTTGAACAGCTTTTTGGTGAGGATGTCCGCCCATCTGCTCGGCTTATCTACCTTCGTGGCCATTAGGGACTCCTACGCACTAGCCGGAAACATGAAGAGGGTGATGGTGAGGGCACCGTTCTGAGCACCCCCTAGGGTGAGGTCAGTGTAGAACCGCAGCTCCACGGAGTTGGCCCCCACTGCCCCATCATTATACAGCACCAGGGCCCGGTGGTCAGTTCCCACAGGGGCTACCACCGCATTATCGGCCTTGTAGCGGATCCCTGCCACGATCCACCGGACGTTCAGGAGCTGAGCCCGCTTCTGGGCTGCCACAGACCGCTGGGCAGGTGCTGGGAGGTTCAGGTTGTGCTGGGCTACCAGATTGACGTTCAGGTCCCCGACCGCCGTGAGGGTCACTTCTACGAAGGACCCGAATAGGTTGTCGGACAGACCGATCCGGGTAGCCGGGCGTGGGGTGCCAGGTGCCGCCCGCGCTAGGAGGGAAGTCCCTGTGCCGGCATCCCCGAACCCGAGACCTCGGGTGAGGATACGTTGAAGCTCCATCAGCCCCTCAGCTAGCTGGGCGGTGCTGGCCTGGGGTGTGATGACGACTTGGGGAGCCGGCATCTAGGTGCCCTCTGCCCGGCGGTACTTGCCTTCCAGGAGCTGAAGCTCCAGGTCTATAGAGTGGATCTTCACCTTCCCAGCACCACTCAGCTCCACCTTGTGGTGGTCACCTACCACCCTGAAGTGAGCGTAGTCCTGGGCCATCTGCCCGGGTGACCCACGAGTGAGGGAGAGGCCTGCTGAATCAGAAGATTCCGCCACTCCCCCAGACTCGGTGCCATAGCCATAGACGGTAACGCTGGCAGCGGTTCCAGTATCGGCCTCGTTGTTCTCGTATTCCATGTCTATTCGCTGGACTAGGCGTTCCTTCGCTCCAGGCAACCCATAGTTGTGAGGAATGGTAGTCAGACTCCAGTTAGTGACGTAGCCATCTCGTGTAGCCAGGCGGCTATCGTGGGTGTAGACATAGCCTCCTAGGTCACCGTGTAGGACTGCGCTACCCCCGAAGCTGGGAGAGATGGCATCCCAGCTACCTGGGTCAGTGAGTGCATTCCAAGGCGGGGCCCCGCCAGCAGTTACCTCTGCCCAGCTGAGGGAAACACCGGATTCTCTTACCGAGGTTGCCCACACCAGTGGGGATTGGTTACGGCCAGCCACGCTGGAGTAGTCATCTAGGAATACTCGGTCGTTCTTGAGGTCGTAGATCCACACCTCATTAGCGGTGGAGAGCGTAGCGCCAGTACCTTCTGTGAAGCTGTTACCCGAGTTCATCGAGGCAGCGATGCGGATGAACTGTTCTTGTGGGTCGTAGCCAAGCTGGAGGTGGCCCTGATCGGTAGCTTCGGAGTTGAGGCGAGTGTAGAAGTCCTCCTTCCACTTGTAGTTGAGTTCCCCAGTCTTGAGGGGAGCAGGCTTGGTGATTCCCACCTCCTGGAAGGTGCCGTTGGCGTTGATGAGATACCAACCATCACTGAGGATGGCGAAGTGTTGGGCTGGGCTGGTCATCACTACTGCCCCAGGGCTCAGCAGCCCCCGCTCGAAGGTCAGGTACTGGACGGCATAGGGGGCTGCGGCTGAGCCAGTGCGCCTCACTACAGCGATGCCGTCCTTACTGTATACCGCAAGGAGGTCACCCAGAGGGAGGATGCGCTGGATGGGAGTTTTGAACTGCTCTAGGTCTATGAACCCAGCACCCACTCCATTGAGGGAGACGGAGGTGCCGGCGTCCACTATCTCGAAGCCCGGCCACACGATGAGGGGGTTACCTACGATGGAGCGACGGAGGCGGGTGCTATAGTAGGTCCCTCCCTCCACAGTGTTGCCATACCAGGCCCTCCCATCGAAGGTAGTTAGGGTCCGACACTGGAGAGTCTTGAAGATGCTGGTAGAACCCGAGTAATAGTCAGTAGCTACGTCTAGGCCCGTGTCGTCTACCTGTTCAGCGTAGCTACGGAAGTCGGTGTAGTGGGTACCAGCAGTAATGTCTGGGTAATACATCACCTGGTCCACGTAGTTGGTAAAGATGAACACCGACTCCGCCACAGTCTGGATGGTGTTGGCGCCGATGGTGCCGCCGGTGACCCCCAGGGGGTAGACGGTGCTATCTACCCAGCTGCTCACCCCACCAGTGAGGGGTACAGCTCCGGGCACCACAGCCCCGAGACCGTCGTTGCTATCGAACTCTCTGCTCGTCCAAGTGCCAGAGTCGTAGGTAAACAGGTGGCCGGTCTCGTCCCTGGGCCCAGGGTCAGTGCCGGTGTCAGCAGTGATGGCCACTGTGTTGTGGTTACCTAGCCCACTCGCTGCCGTGAAGCGTTGGAAGGGGTAGATGTGCCGTACCGGCTGTACGATGTCGTTGCCTGCGGTGACCACCGCGGTGGCCCCGGCTGCGTAGTTGACGCCACCTGATACGAAGCCATCAGCATCCCCGTTGCTACCAAGGGGGAGACCAGCGGAGCCCAGCTTGTTCCATCCGTGGTCAATGGTGAGTGTCCCAGCCAACACCACCAGGGCCCGGCAGTCGGAGAGGCCGTTGGGCATGGAAGCAGGGACTGCGAGATCGGGGGTATAACCAGCCCAGGGGCTGCGGAGGGCTACCCACTGGGTACGCTTCTCCGATTGCGCGGCTGCGCGGTTCATGGGGGCGCGGGCAAGGGCGGAGGTGGGCATGGCTACACCAGGTCGGCTTCGCAGGTGGCGTGGGCAGCCAGGGCCTCCCCGTCGGCGCCGGCTACCGCAACCAACCTGAAGGCAGTACCATAGGTGCCACGCGGGTCCACACCCGCAACCGCGATGGCTGGTGAAGTGATAGCCGGGCTTGTGGCAGCACTGTAGTTACGGCACGACCCGGTAGCTCCGCTGTCAGGGTTGTAGATCGTCACGGTGTAGTTGGTACGCACCTTGCTGGTCTTGAATACCCAAGGGAAAGTAGGGGGGTTGCTGGCTTCGTTGGTTTCCCACAGCGCGCCTGCGGGGCTGGCGGCAGTCCCTGGAGTCACGGCGTAGCTGTAGGTCTTCTCGTAGTAGCGTTGACAGGCCCGAAGCTCCTCCTCGAAGGGTGGCTCCACGAAGACGCTGCGCCCCAAGCCCCACTCCAGGATGGCCTCACCGATGAACACCTGCCCAGCCGCAATGGCTGCTGAACCCACGAAGGTTAGCTCTATCTGGAGGCCGTTGTTGTTGGCGTACCCAGAGGTATCGAGGGTGGTAGTGAGGTAGGCTTCGGTGTTGTTGAGTACGTCGGGGAGAACGGTGGTGCTCTCCAGAAAGACAGCACCAAAGTTGTTGCTGACGTTGGCAGTAGACACTCTGAGCGTGGGAGTGAGGGTTACTCCAGTAGCTGCGTTCCGTACCCTGATGCTGAAGTTTAGGTTGCCATTCACCCTAAGCCTAGGGACGTTGGCGGCCTCGATACGGGTGCCAAGGATGAACTGAGTGAGGGCCGCTACCCCATTGACTCTGAAGGATGCAGTGGAGCGTTGGGGGGCTGCGAACCCAGGCGCGGTATCCAGTTGGACCGTACAGGCGGCACCTGTAGGATTGACATACCAGCGGTCAGCAGTGTAGGTGCTGGTGGCGGCGGGGCAGTTGATAGTAGCGCTGGAGTTGCGCTGCCACACTTGGAAGCTGCCGTTTATCAAGGCGTTGTTGTAGCCGTAAACAGCGCTCCACCTGCGCGGGGCGACCGATACGTCGTAGTACCTGAATACCGAAGCTCCCCCAGACTGATCTACCCACAAGCGCCCATCGTCGGCAGCTCCTAGGAGAGCTACGAAGCTGCTACCCCCGATCGCGACACCTCCAGAGTCAGGGCGTTGGAGGCCGGTGGGAGCAACGAGACGATCTAGGACCCCACCAGTGATTCCCCCTGTGAAAGCCCGTGCGCTGCCGGGGCTGTGGCGTCCTGTATCGGAGTAACCAGCGTTGAGGGTAGGATCACCTACGTTGTGTTCAGGCTGGAAGCGAAGGAGGGTCTCACCACGGGTCTCCCGGATGCGCTCCCCGCCTCTCCCGTGGTCCTGGGACTCAGGGGGGCTGGTGTTGAAGGTGGCGTTCCAGGTGAGAGGCATTGGCGATTCCCTAGCTTACAACCATGTAGGACTGTAGGTCTACCTCGAAGGCCCCACCCCAATCCTCTGAGTCCAGCTTGCGGGCGTCCTGCTGCTCTTGGATGAGGAGGGCGAAGTTCTGGCGAGCCAGCTCGGCCCTGGCGTTCTCGTTTAGCTCACGGAAGCCCCGCCAAGTGGCTCCGAGCACCACCACCTCGTCCCACAAGGGGTGGAGCACCGTGAAGCTCCCATCGGCAGCCAGGATGGCTGGGGTGCGGTAGCCCCTCACCAGGAGCACCCTCCCTGCGTCGGTGGCGCTAGGTCGGCGGTCGAGGTTGAGCACCTGCCCCCCACCAGTGGAGGTGGTCTGACCCCACAGGCTGTAACGGGTGGGCCGCCCCTGGCCGAGGGAGCCGTCGTCGGTGCTGCGAACGTCGAACGCTCCCCGTAGCCTCTGGCGACGGAGGGTGCGGTCGGTGATGCTGGCCCCCTCGATGTACCAGACTCCGTAGAGGCCCCAGAGGGTGTAGCCCAGCAGGGTGGGGAGGTCGTACTTTACCTGGTCGAGGACCAGGGTGATGGAGCCCTCAGCTTGGAGAGGCTGGTGGCGGTGGACGTTGGGTTGGGAGACCTGGAGGTAGGACCAGTTGATCCAGCGGTTGAGCTGAGCGTCCGAGATGCCGGTGCGGTTATCCAGCGCCCATTTGGTGGCGCTGCGGAGGGTGGAGAGGTTGAGGGAGCCCATCAGTACCCCGATGATCTGTGGCCGATGTAGCGCGAAAGATCAGCTATGGCCCTATTGGCTCTATCGTAGTGTGGTCCCGCTATAGTATTCTGCATTGCACCTCTACCGATGCGTTGCATGTCACCGATGGTATTCAGTGGGTTTATCGCGTGGGACCAACCCTCTGGGTCCTTCCTGTACGAAGGAGTATTTCCTAGATACTGCTCAGCCGCCAACCCTGATAACGCAGCACCTGCCGGGACCGCAGCAGTCCCGATACCAAGCTCCGTTGCTCCGACGAGCCCGGAACTCAGCAGTATGTCCACCAGTGAGTCCCTGAATATGCGGTCTTGGCGCGCGCGGGAGTTCTTGGGTTTGCGAGTTGTACCGGGCATCAGCCCTCCCCACTGCCGGGGCGCTCACTCCCCAGCCCTTGGTAGCTCCGACCCACCAGGTCGGGCTCATCGTAGCACTCGGGGCACACCATCATCTGAGTGTACCCGTCCCGTACCCAGGTGTCTCGGGTAGACTTGCCACCACACTTCGGGCACTCATCGGCCCTACCCCTAGCATATGCTTTACCTGCTAGGCCAGTGAATGCCTGGTCATAGGTGATGCGAGGCTCCCGGAAGGTAGTTTGGTTGGCGAGTACGGATCCTACCCACCTGGCCCCGATTGCTACACGGGTGTGGGCAGACCCCATTCCTAGCTGAGCGAGGAAGGTATTGGCCCTCCCATCTGATAGGTTGAGTGGAACTGTGATAGAGTTGGGGACCCCATTGGTGAGTAGCACCGTCTCGGAGGAGAATGGCTCTGTAGTGGGGCGTGGCGGGTTGGCGGTGCTGAAGTTGTAGAGGGGGGGCCTCAGCATGCAGAACAGCTCCAGGACCCTATACTCGGAGAGCCCGAACCAGAACAGCTCCAGGGTCACTGCCTGAATGCTGGTCCCCCCTACCAGGTTGATGGCCGTCAGGCTGGAGCGGTCGAACTGGAGCCACCGCTCAGTCGTGTCATTCAACGTGTCCTGGAGGAGCACCTCGTCCGTCCACACCCCAGTTGTGCGGTCGAAGGAACCCCCCTGGACAGAGGTGTCGATGACGAGAGTCGGCATCGGGGCTGCCCCTCTAGGTTTGCATCAAGCCGGCCGCTTGGGCTGGAAGTAGCTCCAGAGGCTCAGGAGTCCCATCACTCCCACTATCACCTTGTCGGTGACGCTAGTGAGGGCATCCTCAGTGAGAGGTACACCGAAGGCGTTGCCGACCAGCACCGCTGCGGGAATAAGGGCGATCCAGAATCTACGTTGCGTGAAGATGTCCATTCAGGTCTCCTTAGTTGGGCCACCGCAGCCCGAGCAGCCTATCCTTAGGATAGGCGGCTACGGACACACGGTCCCCTTGGTTGCCCCCCAACAGATAGAGGGAAGAATCGCTGATGTCGAGGATGAAGGCCACATGGCCTTCCCAGCCACCTCGGCTGCCCCGCCAGAGCACTCCCACGGCCCCCAGGCGGGTCTCGGAGGGGGTGCCCCATGTTCGGTAGCTGCGGGCACTGGGCTGTCCGGTCCCAACGTACCCAGCATGCTGTAGGCAGTAGTGAACGAAGGCCGCACACCAAGGTGTCTCGTCTCCAGGCCGGAGTCCCACCCCAGCCAGGTAAGTGTCGATCCGGGGGTTGGAGGCCGGGCCAGGAACTTCATGCACCCCATGCTGAAGCTCACCGAGAGCGACCTCCAACCATCCCGGAAGGCCCACCTCAATAGCCCTCCCGAGCGATACGGGTCATGCACTTCTGGCAGCACCTGATGAGGGGATTCCAGACCGCCTCCGAGGCCACCGGGTCCAGGGACTTGGGGAGGCCACAGTAGGTGGTAGGGTCCTCCTTGTGGATCCAATGCCAATAGTTGGCGTTCCTGTGGCGGGGACGGGGCTTCACCCACTGACCCCTCACCTGGGAAGTAGCTACTTGCGACGACGTTGCCTGTAGTCTAGCCATACTCCTGCCACTCCATAGATTGCTAGGACTACCAGTAGACTGATTACGAATCCCTTGAGGATGCCTTCCAGGATGGAGTCCACCGTGTTCCTCTACTTGCTGATGTGCTGCCTCATCGACTTGTGCTCACCAAGGTCATCGCGCGTTCCCTCTAGCCGCTCGCGCGTCTCAGCGAGCAGCGTCACGACCTCGCGCTGCCGCTGGCTC
>Ga0209641_10002630_pt1 | contig 15360 bp, 10 predicted proteins | sample RifCSP16_1_FD_184022 | JGI IMG/M metagenome (GOLD analysis project Ga0209641, IMG submission 184022) | Soil microbial communities from Rifle, Colorado - Rifle CSP2_sed 16_1 (SPAdes) (version 2) | ecosystem: Environmental > Terrestrial > Deep subsurface > Rock core/Sediment | place: Rifle...
ACAAGAGGTCCGCCGGCAATGCTACCACAGCCCTCGGGCTGCCAATCAATGGAGACAAGTCCCGTTGACCGATCGCACTTGGTTGTCGTGCAGGATGCGTACCGAACGAGGCTGGGGGCCAACTCTCATGGCGAACTACTGCCTGAAGGAAGGCATTGGGGCAAGCCGTGACCGAACAGCGGTGCAGCCCGATGAAATGAGGGCCCTCCTGCATGTCGGCTTCTCTCGCAACAAGAGTCGACCTCAGGTGCAGCAGAGGCCGTTCTCATCGCGTTCCTTGGGAAGCTGATCAAGACTGGGCCCGTCGGCTAGGTATACTGTGAATTGCCGGCATGAACGGTCGCGGGGCTCGGTATGGTTCTCCACAGACAACTGATCGCGACGGGCCTATCGTCTTCTTTGGTCTTGCCGTCGAAGATATCCGGGCATGCGAGTATCGCGGTACGACGGGCAGCCTCGCGAGCGCGCAAATGGTCTCCGAGACCCCCGCTGCAGGAACGTAACTCAAGACCCGGAGATCCCAGGTTCATTGGCCTCGCGAAGGATACCTGGGCTTTGTGCGGCCTGCCCCCTGCCCTGGGGCCGCAGGCCAGGGGGGCAGGCAAGTCCCGGGCGCGTCAATACTCCAAATCACACACCGCCGGGCTTTCGTCTTTCTCTCCTTCACCGATTCTTCCACCATCGACGAGATGGGAGGAGGTTGTTGACCTTTAGACCCCGTGGAAGGTTGCCCGCCTCATGCTTGGATGGACGGGCTGCACATTCCTCCCAGTGGTCCAACTGCAAATGCCTTTGTCGGAACACGAGACATTGGGCCGTTTCCTCGGCCTCAGAACACGCCTCGTCGACAGCGGAACCTGGAACGACTTGCACAATCGCCAGCGTGTCCTAACACCGCGTCTCCTGGCCGTTTGAATCCCGGGGCTGGACTTTTTTGCAGAAGTAGGGTATAGTTTTCGCCTGAGATCGCGGACAAGTTGGCATTTGTCCGGTTTCCTCTATGATTGGCAGCATAGGGCTGCCGATTTTTGTTGTTGTAGGGCTAAGCGTGCGACTTGGCTCAACACAGCCAAGGAGCATTGTTGTGAGTTTCGATCGTTTCACCCTGGATGCGCGCATCCGCGCCAGCATCCAATCGGCGGGCTATTCGACGCCGACCCCCATCCAAGAGCAGACCATCCCTCCCATCCTGACCGGGCGAGACCTGATCGGTATCGCCCAGACCGGCACCGGCAAGACAGCCGCCTTCATGTTGCCGATTCTGCAGCGCCTGGTCACCCATCCGGGACGCGGCGTCCGAGCGCTGATCTTGGCACCCACCCGTGAGCTGGCCGAACAGATCCACCAGGCCACCCGGCAATTTGGCGCCCGCACCAGCGTACGCAGTGTGTCGATCTACGGCGGCGTGGGCAAGCGCCCGCAAGTGGAAGCCTTGCGCCGCGGCGCCGACATCGTCGTCGCCTGCCCGGGACGCCTGCTCGACCTGGCCTCCGAGCGCAGCATCGACCTCTCGAAGGTCGAGGTGCTGGTGCTTGACGAGTCCGACCGCATGTGCGACATGGGCTTCCTGCCCGACATCCGCCGCATCCTCAAACTGGTGCCGGTCCGGCGCCAGACGCTGTTCTTCTCGGCCACCATGCCAGACGAGATCCGCCAGTTGGCGGACGGCATCCTGCACGATCCGGTCACCGTTCAGATCGGCGTGATCGCCCCGCCCAAGTCGATTTCCCATGCGCTCTATCCGGTGACCAGCGGGCTGAAGAAAGAGCTGCTGCTGGCCATGCTGGAACGTCGAGCCTCTGGCCGGGCATTGATCTTCACCCGTACCAAGCATCGGGCGCGTTCGCTGGCCCGCGACCTGGACAAGCAGGGCTATCGGGTGGAGGCGCTGCAGGGCAACATGACCCAGAACCGCCGGCAGGGTGCCATCGATGGTTTCCGGGGGAATAAGTACGATATCCTGGTGGCCACCGACGTCGCCTCGCGCGGCATCGACGTGGCGGGTATTGCCCACGTGATCAACTACGACGTGCCGGACACGGCCGATGCCTACACCCACCGCGTCGGCCGCACCGGCCGCGTGGATCAGACAGGCGAGGCGCTGACGCTGGCGGTGCCGGAGGACGAGGTCATGGTGCGCCAGATCGAACGCGTGCTCGGCGAGCCGATCGAGCGGCGGCGGCTGGAAGACTTCAATTACGGGAGTTTCGACCCCGAATTCAAGCCGAAGGCCCAAGCTGTCCGCACAGCCGGGCGCAACTCCTCCAGCGGAGGGGCTCGCCAGTGGTCCGGTTCCGGCCGAAGGCAGACTGGTGCAGGCAAGGGCCGGGCTCGCTGGTAGGCGCTAAGCATCGGACGCAAAAACCCAATCCCGCGCGGTCCAGAAAGGACTGCGCGGGATTGTTGATTCTTGACGAAATGGGCGAAACCTTCGCAACATCGACAGGCACCGAAACTCTGGCTCGGCCGAAACGGATACACCGGCCCACCGCTCTGGTCGGTTTCACTATTCGCTCGCCGCGCGCCAAGCGACTAACAACAGCGCGCGGGTCATCAATTCCAGACCCAACCCGCTCCATGCGTCAGATGCCTATGCATGTCACGGCTGGGGTCCCCCTTGCTCTGATGCGGTGAGATGACGCTCTTCGCCGCGGCTCGGCTAGTGGGGCTCCTTCCCTTGCTCATCCGTGACTGCCTGGCGGATCCGTGCGGCTTGTGCTGCCAAACACGACTCTTCTCCAGACGGGCCAAACGCACTCGCACCTTCTCGTCCGCTGAAACGTGGTTCGCCGGGTCGCGTTGTGCGTTGGCTGAACCTGACGAGGCGCATCTGCTCGCCGCATTCGGCAGCGCAATCGATTGGCCCTGGTCGCAGCCCAATACGTCCATAACCGAAGAGACTGCGCATTGACGCCGGGCCTGCCTATAGTAGACTGTCTTATGACCATATGCTCGAATCAGTCATATGGCCACAGGCGTCCAGGCATGCCGAGAGCCTTTACCGAGCGGGAAAAGCAATTGATTCGAGGGCGGTTGCTGTCTGTCGGCGACTGGCAGTTCTCCGGTCACGGATTGAAGAAGACGACCATCGAGGACCTCGCCGAGGCGATAGGCGTTTCCAAGGGCGCATTCTACATATCCCATGCTTCCAAAGAAGCTCTCTTCGTGGACGTCGTAGAGCAGGCCGAGCTGCGCTTCCGCCAGGAAGGTCTTGCAGCGGTCGATCTGCCGGGACCTTCGCCCCAAGCTCGCCTATTGGGTGTCTTGAAGAAGGCCCTGCATCTTGTGAAGACAATCCCCGTTTTGCAGTTCCTTACCGGGAACAGCTATGACCTGCTCATTCGCGGGATCCCTGAAGGAAGACCCCAGGAGCACCTGGCTGGCGATCGACAGTTCTTTGAAGAGTTGATCACTCGCTGCAAGGAGGCGGGCATACCAATCCGCGCCCGGGCCGATGAGATCGGCGGCTTGGTGTATCCACTCGAGTTGACCGTCCGACATGACGACGCCTCCAGCCCAATCAGCCTTGGCGGCACCATCGATGTGCTTCTGGAGCTGGTCGCAGCTTTCTGTTTGGGTGAAGTCGTCATCCGACTCGGAACCCAATCGATCCCACTCTCCAGCGGGCAGAGGGATACCCGGCATGAACTTGCCGATTGAGACAGTCCAGCTCGGGAAACGCTACGGAGACGTCGCCGCCGTTAGAGATCTCTCCTTGCGGGTGGCCGAGGGCGAAATCTACGCGTTCCTAGGCTTGAACGGTGCAGGAAAGACGACCACGATCCGCATGCTGTTGGGGATGATCAAACCCACGACCGGATCTGCCACGGTGCTCCAAACCAGAGTTCGAATGGGCAGGCGCGAGCCCTGGGCGTCGGTCGGCTACTTGGTGGAGATTCCATACGCCTACCCTGAGTTGAGCGTCTATGAGAACTTAGAAGTCGCCCGCCGTATGCATCCGGGCACTGCACCTCGAGCGGTTGGGCGAATGATCGAACGCATGGGGCTGGCGGCATACGCCGACCGTCGTGCCGGCACGCTCTCGCAGGGCAACGCGCAAAGGCTGGGGTTGGCCAGAGCCATGCTGCATGATCCCACGTTGCTCATTCTGGATGAGCCGGCCAACGGACTCGACCCGGCCGGGATTGTTGACATCCGCTCGCTCTTGCTCGAGCTCACGCGCGAAAAAGGCGTGACGGTCTTCATGGCGAGCCACATCCTCGCAGAGGTCTCTCGCCTTGCCAGGCGCATTGGGATCATCCACCAAGGCCGCCTACTCCAGGAGATCGACGTTGACGAGTTGGAACGGAACCGGCGCAGGCGACTCTTGCTGCGGACACGAGACGTTGAGGCGGCTCGCCGTTATTTGTCCGCCGCCGGGCACCCGACCGAAGTCCTACAGGATGGCACCATCGAGCTGAGGGATGCGTCCTCGGTCGACCGGCCGGATGAAGTCAACCGTCTGCTGGTGGAGGCTGACGTCCCGCCCACGCAGTTGATGGTGGAAGAAGAGGACCTCGAGCAGTACTTTCTCAGGCTGGTGGGTCTGGGTGGAGATGCGGGATGAATCACATCGAAGACATGGTTTGGATAGAGTCGCGGAAGGCAATTCGCTCGAAGATGCCTCTGTTCACAGCCCTGGGGTCACTGTTAATGCCTTTGGGGATTGGATTCTTGATCTTCCTCGCGAAGAACCCCGACCTTTCACGCGACCTTGGTCTCCTCGGCGCCAAGGCCGATCTGACAGCTTACTTCGCGACGGACTGGCCATCGTACCTGGGACTGTTTGCCCTGATCATTGCGGCGGCCGGTTTCTTTCTGTTCGTCCTGATCATCAGCTGGGTGTTTGGCCGCGAATTCGCCGACGGCACGCTGAAAGACATGCTGGCAGTTCCCGTGTCGCGGTCGAGCATTCTCATGGCGAAATTTGCCGTGGTGGCGGTCTGGTCCGGCATGCTGACGGCAGGCATCTTCGGCCTGGGCCTGGTGATGGGAGCCGTCATCAAGCTTCCAAATGGATCGATGGATGTCCTTCTGCATGGCGGTGCCAGCGTCGTGATAGCGGCTTGTCTGGTATTCGCGGTCGTATTGCCATTCGCGTTCCTTGCGAGCGTCGGACGGGGTTACCTATTGCCCATCGGAGTTGCAGTTCTCACACTGATCATGGCGAACCTGTTGATGGTTGCTGGATGGGGCGATTACTTCCCATGGGGCATTCCAGCCATATACGCCCAGGGACAGGACTCTCTGCCACCGATCAGCTACATGATTGTGATCTTGACCGGACTGGGAGGTATCGTGGCCACCTATCTCTGGTGGAAGCATGCAGACCAGAGCCGCTAGTCGCAGATTGGCCGTGATGGGATCCCACACTCGAGCGTATGCCATCGGAGGAGCCGGGGTTCCCCGGCTCCTCCTTGAGTTGCAGCGAGATCGGGGGATTGACGATCGCGAGGTAATTCGGGCTGCGAAATCAAAGACCCCACAGTCGCCGGAGACGGGCTCCCCAGGGAGCCTTGTCCTAGCCGAGTATTGCATCCGACTGAAAACGGACTCGGACCGCGAGGGCCACGCACGCTCTTGTTGGATTCCGCCAATCCATTGACGCATCGATTGGCCGACCTTCCTCTGCCAAGCTGTTCCTGCGACTCTTCCCCCCAAAGTTCCCTTTCGGGAACGGGCTTCCCTTCACCCCGCCCTGCCCGCCTCAACCACTGGAAGTATGTCTTGGGCCGCATAGAGGAATGGCGCGAGCCCCAACCCAAGGGGGACGCGCCTCTGAGTGTTCGTATCGCCACCTTCCTTAGACATGGCTGGCGGCCGACCCCACACACGCTCACGCGGAGGTATCATACGCAGGGTGTGGAGGCGGCCGGATCGCCCGGCTGCCCGTGCTGCCTGGCCAGGTGTCGATGACCTTCAAACTCACGCGCTTCTTGATCCGATTGCTGTATCGACTGATCACGCGGATTCGGGTGATCGGTGCGGACAACCTGCCCGCCTCCGGCGGCATGGTGGCGGTCACCAACCACATCGGGCGATTGGATGCCGGGTTGGTGTATTGCCTTGTTGACCGCGACGACATCATCATGCTGGTTGCGGAAAAGTACCGCGAGGTCGCCATCTTCCGGTGGTTGACCGCAGCCCTCAACGGCGTGTGGGTCGATCGCTTCAACGCCGACCTCACGGCCGTGCGCACCTGCCTGCGGCGGCTCCAGAAAGGCGGAGTCCTGGTTGTCGCGCCGGAGGGCACGCGCAGTCCAAGCGGCTCCTTGACGCGTGCCCGGTCCGGCGCAGGCTTCCTGGCGGCAAAGGCCCGGGCGGTAATCCTGCCGATTGCGATCGTCGGCACGGAGGACACGGTGGTGAAGTCGCGCCTGCGCCGTTTCAAGCGCATCGACGTGATTGTGCGCATCGGCGCACCGTTCCGACTGCCGCCACGTCCCGACCTGGATGGGCAGGCCCGGCTTGCGGTCTACGATGACGAGATTATGTGCCGCATCGCCGCCCTGCTGCCGGCAGAGCGGCGCGGCGCGTACGCCGATCATCCCCGCTTGAAAGAACTGCTTACCTCGAGCTGACCGAAACCCGGGCAAGTAAGTAACCCGGAACTGCGTCCAGACTGGGGAAAATGAAAGTGGCTGCTGAGGCCCTCTCTTCGAGGGCATGCTCATGACTCCGAGGCCGGCTGCTTCTCTTGGTCCGCAGCCAGCCCGCACTCGGCGCGCGGGCCGAGGGGGCGGGCGAGTCCTGGCCCCACCACCCAACTGAAGAACCGAGGCTCACTCAGCCTCGGTTCCCGTCCCCTCTAGTCGTTCGCTTTCAGCCCGATTGCCCTTTGTTTGCGATGTCCTCCCCAACCGCAGCTTGCCAGGTTCGCTCTCACCGCGCCTCGACCGATGCGTTTACAGGCGATGTGTCGGGAAGCAGTGTTCGATAGTTATGGACTGTGCTTTTGCGGCGCTCATCATTCAAACATAGGAGAATCCGGTCGACCTACTTAACGAGAGTGGGTAGGGAAGTAGGACCCTGCACCGGAGTCGGACGACCAACCGGTCGGCGGCAGCTGACCGGGGTGGGACCGCCCCCGATTGGAGTGGGGCATCCGCCGACCGCTGTGGGTCCCGCAACCGGAGTTGTGCAACTGACGGGGGTGGGACCGCCGCCGATCGGCGTGGGGCATCCGCCGACCGCCGTGGGACCACCAATCGGATTTGTGCAACTGACGGGGGTGGGACCGCCGCCGACCGGCGTGGGGCATCCGCCGACCAATGTAGCGCCACCAACTTGAGTTGCGCAGCTGACGGGGGTGGGACCGCCGCCGACCGGAGTAGGACAGCCGCCGTCAAGTGATGAGCCGTCGACCAAAGTAGGGCAATTCACCGGGGTGGGCCCTCCCCCGACCGGAGTGGGGCAGCCACCCACCGATGTCGGGCCGCCAACAGGGGTCGGTGTGGGCGGCGGGGTCGAGATTGGCAGGAGGACGGGATCACCGGTGACCGTGGCGAAATCCTTTTTCAGCCACAAGAGGACCACTGGATTGGCAGGGTTCCGAATAAGCAGGTACTCGCCATCCGGGCTCAGGCCAACCGCCTCGGCTTCCTGACCGGGGTTGAGCACTCCAACCAGGTCGTACCCTTGGCCCGGACCGGTGCGATATTCGGTGGCGACACTCACGGTGACCTTCAAAACGGTTTTTGGAGTCCCTTGGCCTCCCAGAGCTGTTGGAAGGTTGCAGGCGGCGATCGCAAACACAATTGGCAGAACAATCAAGAACAGAGTCTTGACTCTTGTCATACATCCTCCGAGAAGTGGTTGAAGAGTGGGCCTGCCATTCAGGGCTCGTCCTCAGTCTCAGAATCCAATCGTGACGGCAAAGGGGACGTGGTGAAATGCTATAGGGTCCCTGAACAGCTTCGGGCGGCCCGGCTTGGACCGACAGGTCAGTATGACCTTGGCGAAGAACGGGAGTTGCCGGGCGGCGTGACCCCCGGCACTTATTCTATGTCCGACGCGCCTGCATGCAAGTGCGCAGCCCCCCTTTCGGCGGAGCCGCGTCGGCTACAGCGACTGGCAAGGTATGAAGGGCTTAGGCGTGTGCCGCGTCAAGTGGCAGGACCATGGCTGGCATGCTCTGCGCCCTCGAAGGCGACACGGGCTCGAGTCAAGGTAAACCTTACGACAGGCTGCCCTGGCGTATTGAACTCGCGACACCGCTGAGCGAAATCACCCGGACAGCATCATCGTCTCACTCGAGGTTCATTGGACGATTCCTTTTGCAGGACCACAGCAGACGCGGGGCGGCTTGCCATTGACATTGGTCGACTCTGATGTACTGCAATTCCTGACCTTGCCATCGAGGACATCCGGGCTGTTGAGTTACACAGCATCAAATGGACCTTCAGGAGGATCAACTCAATCTCCGATGCCCCATGCCCAGAGGCGTACCTCATGAGCCGGAAACCCCAGGGTCCCCCGGTCTTTGGCCAGGCCTGGGGGGCAGGCAAGTCCTGACCGGCTACCTATTGATGAAGACCCGAGGCTCAGTCGGCCTCGGTTCTGTCGTCATCTACTTGCGCACTTCCAGCCAGAATCCCCTGTCTTTGCGAAATCGTCATCGCATCGGCCGCATTCGGGTCATGACCTGCTGGTCCTGGGGTTGGGTCCTGGGAGTGTCATTGCCGCCCCCAATGTCGACCGGGCTCGCGCGCGCGCCGCGCGTGGCCCGATCCTATTGCCGTTGACGAGTCGAAACGGGGTTTTCAGCTCGCAATGGACCCGCAGGATTGGATCGCTGTTAATGGTTCCACGAACGACAGAGGTTAGGCAACTTCGAAGGTCCTCGCGTATATCCCGACGTAGTCTGCAAGCTTCAACACACGAGGGTTGCCGATCGTTTGCGGGTCTTTGAATGCCAGATCCGCAAGCATCGGGATTTCCTCGCGGCGGAAGCCAAGGGACTGCAGCGAGGGAATGCCAAGATCTTCCGTCAGCCTCATCACGAATTCCACACCTTTCTCAGCCGCCCGAGAGGCTGTAAGCCCCCTCACATCCTCTCCGAGCGCGAGCGCAATCCGGGCGAATCGCTCGGGCGCGGCGGCATAGTTGAATTCCATGACCGGTCCCAGCAAACGTGCCGTCAAAGCCCCGTGGGGGACGTCGTGCACGCCACCGGCGGTCTGGCTCATGGCGTGCGCCGCGCCGGCGCTTTCCGTCCCATAAGACAGCCCCGCGAGCATAGCGGCCATACACATTCGGTAGCGGGCTTCCAAATCGTTCCCATTGGCGAAGGCCGTCTGCAGGTATCGGCCGATATACTCCATCGCCTGGAGTGCCACCGCATCCGTGATTGGCTGGGCATAGTCGCAGGTGTAGCACTCCACGGCATGCGCTAACGCATCCATTCCGGTGCCCGCTGTGACGGCCGGCGGCAAGGCGAGCGTGAGCTCCGGATCGATCAGCGCCAACCATGCGCCGATCAGCGCCGTGCCCCCCACGTTGAACTTGATGCGGCGTTCGGGGTCCGTGATGACCGCCCACAACGAGACCTCACTCCCGGTTCCGGCCGTCGTCGGGATGCATATCGTTGGCGGAATCCTCGCTCGGATCGGCTGGGGGTCGGCCCACTCATAACCGAGTATGGATCCTCCGTTGGCCGCAACTACCCCGATCGCCTTGGCCGTGTCGAGTGAACTGCCTCCGCCTATTCCGATGAGGCCGTCGCAGGCCTCGCCGTGGTAGATACCGGCTCCCGTGTCGACAAGCGAGATGGGCGGGTTGGGCGCGACCTTGTTGAAAACGACATGACCGACGCTGGCTGCGATCAGCGAGCGCGTGGCCTCCGCGAGGATTCCTGCCCGCTCCACGCCTGGATCGGTCACCAGCATGGGGCGCTTCAAACCCAGCGCGGCCACCTCACCCCCCAACGACCGGATGGCGCCTGGACCATGTTTCATGACCGTCGGCGTTTCGAAGCTGCGAATCCTGGCCATCGCTCCCTCCCCTGGCCTGGCGAGAACTTGCTCCGGATCAACAACCCTCGGCATGCGATCCGCCCCCAGACCTCATCCCCGCAATGCGGGAAACCATCCGCTCCGAGACTCAGCCCTCACCGGCTATTGACCGACCGGCAATTCGGGGCGTCGCGCGACCTCAACCGCTCGGTTGCTTCCCCAAGAGGTCGACGAGTTCCTGGTATTCCTCCTCCGCCATCGAGAACCAGTTCTCGCATCGCGGGTACTCTCGGGCTCCCACCTCTTGTACGTAGCTTCGCAGGCCCTCGGTGATGATCTGCCCTGCATCGGCGTAGACCTTGGCCATGCGCGGCTTGAATCTCGGGTAGAGACCAAACATGTCGTGAAAGATGAGCAGCTGGCCATCGGCATGCGGACCTGAACCCTGACTGATGATGATGGACCCTTTGGTATTTGCGCTGACCAGTTGGCAGACCTGGTGAGGGACAACCTCGATCACGATCGCAAACGCGCCGGCCGCCTCAAGGATGCGGGCGTCCGCGACGATGCGTTTCCCCGCCTCGGCGGTCTTTCCCTGCAAACGGTAGCCTCCCAGCGCACTGGCGCTCTGCGGGGTGAGGCCCAGGTGCCCCATCACCGGTATCCCGACCGAGGTCATGGCCGAGACTCGGTCTGCCATTTCCGCCCCACCCTCGAGCTTCACGGCGTCACACTCGGTCTCCGCCATGAAACGCCCGGCGCTCCGCACTGCGGTCTCGACCGAGGGCTGGTAGCTCATGTAGGGCATATCGACGACGAGCCATGTGTTTGGCGCACCGCGGCGCACCGCCTGCGAGTGGCGCACCATATCGTCCATGGTGACCGGCAGTGTGCTGTTGTAGCCCAACATGGTCATTCCCAGGCTATCGCCCACTAGAATCATATCCACGCCCGCCTGCTCCTCAAAGAAGGCGGTCGGGAAGTCGTAACAGGTAAGCATGGTGATGGGCTCGCCCTGCTCCTTCTTCTTCATCAGCGCCGGTAGGGACGACTTCTTTCTCATTTCAGGCATGTGGGGCACCTCCTCGAACATCGCATGGAACGTGTGGGTTCCGCTCAGCCGTTGGCCGCGATTGCGATTGTTGGCGGGTTCGCTAAGGCGGCTCAAACGTGGAGTCTCCTTCGATGCGCACGTGGAGAACTCGTTTGCCACCCATCGGCGACGATACCCGGCCGGTTAGTAACCCGCGACACCCAATTTCTTGCAGATGGCGACGAGCTCAGGGTGAGCGTACTCCCCCTCCTCTTCCAGTTTCGCCTCGTCGACCCACAGTGTCGGGTTGAGCACAACACCATCGGAATGGGTTGGGGCACCCTGAGACGTGATGCCCAGCCCGATATCCAGTGAGCCGAAGACGCGGGCGTCTTCCGCACTCCTGCCGGAACAGCGTCGAATCCCTGGATTGCAGCCATAGGAGAAGTGGGCAATCTGAAACATGAGTGGGTTGTTCCAGCTGGCAAGCCATCTCTTGTAGAGCTTGGCTTGGGGTCCGCCCTTGATGCTTTTCACGTAGCCACCCGTCACTTCCATGATCACCGGCGACTCGAGGACTCCGATGCCTTTGGGTGGGAAGATCGCGCCATCGAAAACAAGCGTGCCCTCAACCGTGTCGAGCTTGTGGTTGAAGCCTGAGGCGCCTGGAGGGAACTGCGTGAAGCCTACGCCGGGGGCAGGTTTTTGCGCTTTCTGAGGCGCTGCCTCCGCCACCTGTACCACCAAATTAGTGCCTTCGGGGGTCGTGATGCGAACCGTTCTCCCCGCCTGGGAAAGCGAGCGCAGCTTGGTCTCGAGTTCGGCGAGCAGCACGTGGTCTTGCAATCCGACCGTCCGGATAATGCCGTCCACATCCATCGCTGTCATGCACAGAAAGCGGCAGCCAGCCTTGAGGGCCTCGCGATGGGCTGGGCCGTGCAGAAGATAGGGCGGTGCGAATTCGATCCAAGCATGGGCCGCCTTAAGCGCTGCGGCGACCGGTGCCGGCGGGTTCCCAGCGGCCTCGGGCAGTGCTTCGTACCAAATGACAACCGGATGGGCGCCGAGGGCGAAGATGGCTTCGGCCGTGGCATTGACGACGCGCGAATCACTCGCCGTGTCCGCTGTGATGGCCACGTCTTCTCCCGCATGAATGGGGAAGACCTGCTCCACGAGTTTGCGCGCCGTCTTTGCCAACTCGTAGGACATATAACCGTCTCGTGTCTCTGTTCCAATGTCAATCCTCATTTCGTGCTCCTCCCTTTTCGAGTTCGCGCCTGAGCGTGAGTATTGGCCGTTCGGCTATGGGCTGAGGGCGGCGCTCGTACGCCACCTACTTCCCGGGATAACGCACTGTACGCGAGCGCTCGCTGGACCTGCCCGGGGAATCGCGCCCCATTCCACGGCTATCGTTGCGAGAAACGGATTCTCGGATTCAGCACCCCATACAAAATGTCGGCCAGGAGATTGGCGAAACCGAAAATCGTGACAACCACCATGCTGCAAGCCTGGATCAAGGTCAGGTCTCGGTGCTGAATTCCATAGACGAGCAAACGCCCAAGCCCCGGATAGCCAAAAACCGATTCAACGACGATCAGACCACCAAACAACCATCCGATGGACACCGCGACGACGGTAACCGTCGGCAGGAGTGAATTGCGCAGCACGTGACGAAGGAGTACTTGCATTCGGGGAATCCCCTTGAGGTCCGCGGCCATCGCGTAATCGGAGCGTAAGGCGTCGATGGTACTGGCCCTGGTCATGCGAGCCACGTATCCCAGGCACGTCAGACTGATCGCAATGGCTGGCAGCACGAGATAAGGAAAGGCCTCGATGAAGCCGCTATCGGGGCTGATCGACGAATTGGCGGGCAGCAAATCCCAGGTCAACGCCAGGGTGCCGATCAAGATGAGGCCGCTCACGAACTCCGGGAGGCCTACAAACGTCATGGTCAGAGCGGAGATCGCTCGGTCCAGTGCGCGATCCGCGTTGACGGCGGCCACCACCCCCAGGGCGATCCCCAGAGGCACATACAGCGAGAAGGCCAAGATCGCGAGCATGAAGGAGTTGCGCAGTCTGGCCAACACCAGGGGCCTCACGGCATAGCCTGAGACCATCGACTTCCCCCAATCGCCTGTGACAAAACGGGCCAGCCAATCCGCATACTGTACGACGGCCGGCCGGTTCAATCCCAGTTCCTCGCGCAGGTTTTCAATGGCGGCAGGGGTCGCGAATTGGCCGAGGATGACGTGAGCCACATCGCCCGGCAGCAGCTGGGTGGCAATGAAGATCACCATGGACGCGACCAGCACGGTGAGCAAGATAAGACCCAATCGCCATCCGATGTAGGAAGTCATACGTGGACGCCGACCTGAACCGCGTTGGGATCGACTTTGGCGTTCTGCATGGCTCGCAGCTGCTGAATCGGGATGTGGCACTGGATGAAATGATCGTCGCCCGCATCCTGCCACGGTGGCTCGTGGTCTTCGCAAATCGTTCCGATCTTTCGGGGGCAGCGGGTGTGGAAGCGGCAACCGGAAGGTATGTGCGTGGCGCTCGGGACAGACCCGCGCAATCGGATGCGTTCGCGGTGGACATCCGGGTCCGGGATCGGAATGGCCGAGAAGAGCGCTTCGGTATAGGGGTGGTACGGCGGTGCGAACACGCTCTCCGCCGATCCCGTTTCCACGATCTGGCCAAGATAGATGACCGCGATGCGGTCCGACAGGTGCCGCACGGTGGCCAAATCATGCGAAACGAAGAGGTATGTCGTTCCCTTCGACGCCTGAAGTTCCGCGAGCAGATTCATCAACGAGGCCTGAACTGAAACGTCCAACGAGGATACCGGTTCGTCGCAGATGATCACGCTGGGACTCGCGGCAAAGGCCCGCGCAATAGCCACCCGCTGCTTCTCGCCGCCACTGAGCTCGTGGGGGAGGCGCGAGGTGTAGTCCTCGGGCAGCCTGACAGCGCGAAACAGCGCGCGGACTTGAAGGTCCACCTCGCTTCGCGACATCCTACTCCGCAGAATGATGGGTCGCGAGACGCTCGTCCCCACCGGGTGAAACGGGTTGAGCGATGCATCCGGATTCTGGAAGACGATCTGGATTTGCCTCAGTATCTCGGGGGAGCGCTTCGCCCAAGTGCTGCCAAGACGCTTCCCGTCCAGCATCACCTCGCCAGCGGTTGGTTGCTCGAGGCCCACGACGCACCGTGCGAAGGTTGTTTTCCCGCACCCGCTCTCTCCGACGATGCCAACTGTGGCTCCGGATTGCGCGCGCAGGGAGATGCCGTCTACGGCCCGCAGGCTGGTGGACCTTCGTTTAAGCGCCCGGGTCAACCAACTGGAGCCCGCGCCGAAATACTTCTTGATGTCCTTCGCCTCCAGCCCGGTTGATCCAGTGGCTGGAGGGGGTTCCTGGCCCGCTTTGTCTTTGATGCCAAAGGCGATATGAACTCGGTCCATTTCCGTCCAGCGGCGGCATGCAGTGAGATGCCCGGGTTCACGCTCCACCAGCGGCATCAATGTGTTTCGGCAAGTCTCCTCGACGATCGGGCAGCGTCCGGCAAAGATGCATCCGCGCGGCCATTCGCCAGGCCGTGGGATGAATCCGGGAATCGTATTCAGGTGGATCCCCCGCCTGACGACGTCGATTCGAGGCACACACCCCATCAGTCCCATCGTATAAGGGAAGAGGCTGTGCTTGAACACCTGCTGGATGGACCCTTCCTCCACTAGTTGTCCGGCATACATGACGCCCACCCGATCGCAAACGTTCGCGATCACCCCCAAATTGTGAGTGATATAGAGCACCGCGGTCTCGTAATCCTTGAGGAGGACACGGATCAAGTCCAGGATCACGGCCTCGGTGGTCACGTCGAGTGAAGTGGTCGGTTCATCCATAATCAGGAGCTGCGGGCTGGTGATGAGCGCGGCCGCGATCAGGATTCGCTGTAGCATTCCTCCGCTCAACTGGTGAGGATAGCGCCGGGCCATTGCCCCCGGATCCGGCAGCTGCACCTTGTCGAGCATCTCAAGTGCCTTCTGCCAAGCCTGCCCTCGAGAAAGACCGAGGTGGATCCTGGCCACTTCGGCCACTTGCTCCCCCACTGTCAGGGACGGGTTCACCGCGGCTGAGGGGTCCTGGTGAACCATGGCTATCTTCGCCCCCCACACTCGGCGCATCTCCGCCGGCGACAGATGCAGCAGGTCTATCCCGTTGAGCAGAACGGTGCCGGAGCTGATTTGCCCGTTGCGGGGCAAATACCGCACAACGGCACGAGCCAACGTGGTCTTGCCGGAGCCCGATTCGCCGACCAGGCCGTACACCTCGCCGCGACCGATCTTCAGCGAGACGTCACGCACTGTCTCGA
>Ga0209641_10002631_pt1 | contig 15360 bp, 16 predicted proteins | sample RifCSP16_1_FD_184022 | JGI IMG/M metagenome (GOLD analysis project Ga0209641, IMG submission 184022) | Soil microbial communities from Rifle, Colorado - Rifle CSP2_sed 16_1 (SPAdes) (version 2) | ecosystem: Environmental > Terrestrial > Deep subsurface > Rock core/Sediment | place: Rifle...
TTCCGATCTTGCGTCGATGCTCCTCGACGCATGTTCTCCCAGCGAACGGCGTGGGATCTGAGGGCCAACCGTCTCGCCCGCCTCCTGGCCGCGAAGCGGGGGCGCGGGGAGGCGGTCCTCGACCTGACGGAGTCGAACCCGACGCAGGTCGGCCTCCCCTATCCGGCGGACCTCCTCGCCCCCCTCGCCCACCCCGCCTCGCTGCGCTACGAGCCCTCGCCCTTCGGCCTTCCCGCCGCCCGCGAGGCGGTGGCGGCCGACTTCGGACGCCGGGGGTTTCCGCTCGAGCCCGAGCGCATCGCCCTCACCGCGAGCACGAGCGAGGCCTACGCCTTCCTGTTCAAGCTCCTGTGCGACCCCGGTGATGAGGTGCTGGTCCCGCGTCCGGGCTATCCGCTGTTCGAGTTCCTCGCCGGGCTGGAGTCGATCCGCGTGCGGTCCTATCCCCTCGCCCACGACGGCGAGTGGCACCTCGACCTCGCCGCGCTGCGCGGCGCGGTCTCCGCCCATACGCGGGCGGTGCTGGTCGTGAACCCCGGCAACCCGACGGGGGCGTTCATCAAGCGGGCGGAGAGAGACGGGCTCGAGGCGCTGTGCGCCGAGCGCGGCCTAGCCCTCGTGTCGGACGAGGTCTTCGCCGACTACGCGTTTGTGGAGGATCCCCGGCGCGCGTCGAGCCTGGCGCGCGACGGGCCCGCGCTGGCCTTCTCCCTCGGGGGCCTCTCGAAGAGCTGCGGCCTGCCCCAGCTCAAGCTGGCCTGGATCGCCCTCACGGGTCCGGAAGCGGCCCGGACGGAGGCGCGGCGCCGGCTGGAGGTCGTGGCGGACACGTACCTGTCGGTGGCGACGCCGATCCAGGGCGCGGCGACCGAGCTCCTCGCGCGCCGGGAGGAGCTGCAGTCCCCGATCCGTCTGCGCACGGCGGCGAACCTCGCGCTCCTCCGGACGCGTCTCGCCGGCGGCTCGCCCGCCACCCTCCTCGACCCGGAAGGGGGATGGTACGCCGTGCTGCGTGTGCCGGCGACCCGGAGCGAGGACGAGCGCGTGGCGGGGTTGCTGGAGCACCGCAACGTGCTCGTCCACCCCGGCTACTTCTTCGACTTCCCCCACGAGGCCTTTCTCGTCGTGAGCCTGCTTCCGACCCCGGAGAGCTTCGCGGAGGGGGTCGCGCGCCTCCTCCAGGACCTCGTGCTATAACGCGACCAGGAGGATCCCCAGGATGCCGATCCGCCGCGTCTCCCCCGAGGAGGCCTTCGACCTCATGCAGAACGACGGCTGGGTGTACCTCGACGTGCGCTCGATCCCGGAGTTCGAGGAGGGGCATCCTTCCGGGGCGTTCAACGTCCCGCTCCTTCACCGGGGCCCGGGCGGCGGCGGTCCGAACCCGGACTTCCTCTCGGTCGTGGGGCGCCACTTTCCGCGGGAGGCCCGGATCGTCGTCGGCTGCCATTCCTCCAGCCGGTCCGAGCACGCGGCGGCGGTGCTGGAGCGGGCGGGCTTCACGAACCTCGCCGTCCAGCGGGCCGGCTTCGGGGGGAAGCGTGACCCACTCGGCCGGGGCGAGGAGGGGTGGGCGCGCAAGGGCTTGCCCACCAGCCGCGAGAGCGAGCCCGGCCGCTCCTGGGAGGAGCTGAAGGAGTGAGCGGCCCGCGCGGCGTGATCGTAACCGGCGGCACGGGGGCCCTCGGGCGGGCGGTGGTCGGCCTCCTTCTCGAACGGGGGGCGCGCGTTGCGGTCCCCTACCGACGGGCCGCGGCCTGGCGCGAGCTCGTGGCCGGGGCTCCGAAGGACGCCGCCCTCTTCGGCGCGCAGACGGACGTGGCCGATGCCGGTTCGGCGGGCCACTTCGTCGAGCGCGCCGCCTCCTGGCTCGGTGTGCTCGACGGTCTCGCCCTCGCCGCGGGCGCCTGGGAGGGCGGGACGAGGTTCGAGGACTCGTCGGAGGGCGAGTGGGAGCGCATGATGCACGCGAACTTCGCATCGGCGCGGGCCGTCGCCCGCGCCGCCCTGCCCCATCTGCTCCGTCAGGGGGGCAGCGTGGTCACGGTCGGCTCACGCGCGGCGGAGACCGCGGGGGCGAGCATGGCCGCCTACGCAGTCGCCAAGGCCGCTCTTCACGCGCTGACGCGTGTGCTCGCCCTCGAGAACCGGGATCGGGGCGTCCGTGTCAACGGTGTGCTTCCGGGGACCATCGACACCCCTGCGAACCGGCAGGCGATGCCCGACGCCGACCGATCGGGTTGGACCTCGCCGGAGGCCATCGCGCGGGTCGTGGTGTTTCTCCTCTCGCCCGAGTCCGCCCCCGTGACGGGCGCGCTCATCCCCGTCGACGGCCGGGGTTAGGAGCGTGGTCGGGTCCGCTCCTCTGGAGGCGAGCGGGGTCGCGCGGGAGCGCGACCCCCGAGCCCCTCACCTTGGGCCGCTGAGCTGGCGCAATGTGATGAGAAAAGCGGCCATCGCGGCCAGGAGCGCCAGAAGGAGAACCAGCAGGCGCCCGGGGGACGGGAGCGGCGGACGAGTCGTCCGCCGGGGCCCCCGCGGCACACCCCCCGCAAGCGCACGCTCCTGGCACCGGGGACATGCCGACAGGTGCCGGGCCAGCGGCTCCGGAGCCTCGCCGGGAGGGGCGGCCCTCACCGCCGCGATGCCAGCCGGCGTCAGGCAGCCGCTTGCATCGAGCTGGTCCCCGCCCGTCGTCTCGCTCATCGTCTGACCTCGGGAATGGTACCAGGGGGGAGCGCCTCCGCGCGGAGCAGGTGGCGATCGCCCTCGCCACCGTCGCGGGGCACATGGAGGCCCGCCTCGGCAAGGGCCGCAAACACCGCCTCCGGCGGGTCAACGCGCCAGCGGAGCGGCCGGCCGTCGAGACCGGCGAAGTAGGGGCAGCCCGGGCGCTGGCAGTCGAGGCTCGCCCACGCCGGCCGGCGGTCGAGGTCCTTGTGCCCCCGGATCGCCGTGACGTCGAGGCGTCCGCCCGACATGTCAAGGAGGGTGAGGAGGAGCCAGGCGAGGGTGCGGACCTGCTGCGGTGCGAAGGGATCCTGCGAGGCCCCGCTGTGCGCGAGCTCGATCCCCACCGTGCCGGAGTTGGCGTTGTGGACGTGCGAGTAGACAGGCGCGGCCTCTCGCGCCAGCCTCGCCCGCCACGCGGCGTCGGCGGGGGCGTCGACCGGGGGCCGGACGGAGGCGGGCTCCCCGCGTGCGGGATGGCGCGGCCAGAGTGTCCCGTCCGTCCCGATGATCCAGTGCGCGCCGAAGCTCGCGCGCCCCCAACGCCGTATCGTCTCCTCGGGCGGGAAGAAGACGAAGCGCAGCGTGGGATCGCGATAGAAGGGCCCGCCGAGGGTGTGGAGGACGATCCGTCGAACGCGCGCGGGCAGCTCTGCGGGCGAGTCGGGGAACACCGCCCGCCCCCCGGCCGGGCAGGCGAGCGCCAGCATCAGGAGGGCCGAGCGGACGCGCCGATCGCTCAGGGTACGAGATTCTATCCGTCTTGCCGCCGCTTTCGCGCGGGTGCTAGCATCCCCGTCCGCGCGAGATGCCCCCTCCCAACAAGCGGGACCTGATCGCCCAGTGGGCCTTCGACACGAGGCCGCTGCTGCTGCGCTTCCACCTCTGGCTCGAGGACGTCGAGGTGCAGTGGGTCGAGAGCGACCCCGGGCGTGGCTTCGACAGCTCCACGTTCATCGCCGGCGGCATCCGGCGCTGCCTCGCGATGACCGCCGGCCTCACCGCCCTCGGCACGCGTCTCTTCGGGCGCTTCGGCGACGGCAAGGGGGCCGACAAGCAGACCCTCAACGAGGCCAAGAAGGACGCCGATGCCATCTCCGCCTACGTGATGAGCGAGGCCCTGTGGCACTTCACCCGCGGCCTCCCCGAGAACCACGCGATCATGGTCTGCCTCGGCGAGGGCCTCATGCCGAAGGCGGGCGAGACGCCGGAGATGGGCGCCAACCCGCTGCTCGGCTTCGGTCGGGTCTACGCGCGGCCGGAGGTGGCGAAGTTCATCGATGCCCGCGTGCATCGGCTGCTCAACGATCCCGACTACGGCTGGGCGGGCTTCTACCGGAAGATGCGGGAGAAGGGCTTCACGATCTGGGGCGCCGCCGTCGACACCCTCGAGAACACCTCGCGCTTCGCGAAGGGCGAGGCCCTCGGGCCCATGGCCGTGCTCCACCTCTTCGATCAGCCCCTCGCCGTCGCCCGCCCCTACGAGGCCTACATGGGCTCGCTCACGGTGCCGCGCGCGGTCGTCGAGACCGCCGAGGAGCACGGGGTCCACGTCGACCTGCTCACGCCGCGCCGCCGGCTGGTGGAGGCGATCGAGCTCACGGTGCCGGGCATCCGCCGCGAGCACATCCACGTCTGGACCCTCGGCGGCAAGAGCCGCGAAACCCGCATCGGGGCTCTCTGGAAGGAGTGGCGAGAGCTGGGCGTGCACCTGGTCGAGGACGGTTGGCTGTGTCCGAGCGGGCTGCCCGCCTTCACGGAGTCGGGCACGTACGCGCCCACTTACCTCGTCGGAACCTGGAACGACGACTCCGGCGCCCCCCACGTCTTTCTCTGCGACGGCTATGCGGCCTCGGCGGAGGCCGTGCAGGCGGCGAGCCTCGCCCAGGCCCTCGACGTGGACGTCTCGCTGGCTCTCTTGTCGCCGCGCTTCGAGCTGCCCATGGATCGCGAGCTGCACCTGAGCCGCCTGGATCCCGAGGGGCCGGACTTCGAGGCCCGCCTCGCCCGCCTTTTCGGGGACGAGGCGGTGAGACCGGAGCGGGTCGAGTTCTACCGCGCGTGCCTCCGGGAGATGGCGGAGGCGAACCTCCCCCTCGGTCGCCGCGCGCTGCGCGCGGACGACTTCTTTCCCGAAAAGAGCTGGCAGGTGCTCGCCGCCACTGGCTTCATGGGACCCGATCCCTACTCCGGACTCCCCGGGGTGGAGAAGGTCGCCGAGAAGACCTTCCGCGTGACGGCTCAGCTCGCTGGGCGCGGCGTGCGCCAGCGGGTGACCTTCACCTTCCGCTTCCTGGAGACCTTCGAGCAGACGCGTCTCGTGTTCAGCCCGCTGCTCGAGCGCTTCATGGCGGGAGAGAACTACCGCACCCGACCCGTCAAGGTGTCGGACTCGGGCCGCATCCGCAACGAGCTGCAGACGCTCTGCTCCCAGGCCCTCGAGTACTCGGACGAGGACCACATCCGTGTGCGCTTCGACCGCATCGACGACCTCGTGATCTCCGCCGAGCGCAAGCGCTCCATCCGCCAGGTCCTCGAGTGGTACAAGGCCCACCACCCGGTCTGGTTCCACTGGCTCGAGATCGCGTGAGCGCGAGGGCCTTCCACCCGACCGCGGCCCGTTTGTGGAGGCACCTCGCCCCGGCGGAGCGGCTGGCGGCCGCCGTGGCCTTCCTCCGGGAGCCGCCGCCCGACCTCTTCGCCTCCGCGCTCGGCGCCGTGGCTCGGGCGCGCCGCACGCGGCCGCAGGCCGCCCGCGCTCTCGCCACCGACGCCCAGGCGCAGATACTGGCCACCGTGCTCGACCCCGGCGAGGCGCTAGCCCAGGGCCTGCTCGTCGCCCTCCACCTCTCGGAACGCCGCCCCCTGCTCGTCGCCTTCCTCGATGCCCTCGGCCTGGCCCACGACGAGGGGGTACTCAAGGACGAAGGAGAGTCCCCGCCCGTGGACGGCGAGAAGGCCGGCGCCGCAGTGCGCGCTCTACAGGCCTTTTCCCGCGAGCACGTCGAGACCTACCTGAACACGCTCTGGCTCCAGGACCCCGATCGCTGGGCCGCCCTCGCGGCGGCGGCGCGGGGCCCGGACGAGTCCGCGTGCGATTAACGACCGAAGCGAACGGGCGGGCGAGGCACCCGAAGCGCGGGCGTCGGTCGGTGCATTTCGGTCGGGGCGGGCCCGACCGTCGAGCGAGCGCGCGAAGACACGCATTCCTTTGATGCGGCGCGCGAGCGTCCCGCGCGAAGGGTGTGCTCGCTCCGCCCGGACCCCTTCCGATTCGACCGCTAGATGCCGGGAACCGACTCCAGCGGGTGCCGGAGCTCCGGTAGGCCCTCGCTCGAGGGCAGCAGCAGCCAGAGCCGCTCGGCGTGGTAAGCGGCCCCGAAGCGCTTCGCCGCAGCGTCGGCGAGGGCGTTGAACCGCCGAGCCGCCCGCGGGCGTCCCTTGCGGTCGCGCGGCAGGACGGCCTCCGCCGCCGCGCGCGCGCGGTCGCGGGTCTCCTCGTCGGCGGAGTGCACGATCGGCTGCAGGCGGGGGCCCAGCGCCCGAAGCGGGTTCCACGCGCGCGCCCTTCTCCACTCACCTACCGCCGGTCCGAAGGCGCGCAACCGCTCGCCTAGGCGGCGTCCCTCGCCGCGCAGCCTCGTAGGCTCGTTGAGTCGCCACAGCCGGCGCGCGAGGCCAGCCCGCTCCAGACCCGGCGCCGCCGCCGGCGGCAGCCGTGCGCCGAGAAGCGCGAGCCGGGTCCGGACGACACCGGGCGCGAATGCCTCCGGGCGCTCCTCGTAGAGATAGAGGTTCCGCCCCGTCTCACTGGCGAAGGCCCGCAAGGCCGCGGCGTGCGTCAGCCGGTGAGCGGCGCTGCCGGCCAGCCCGAGGGGTGCGTAGAGCTGCGTGGCGCCGCTGCGCGGGCCGAGCTCGGCCAGAAGCTGCGCCGCCGCGAAGAGCACCTCCTCGGCGTCGTCGCTCGTCGCCCGGAGGGCGAGACGGGGATCGCCCGCCCCCGGGGCGGGTGGAGCGGGGAGGCCCGCGGTCACGTACCCGGCACCGAGGGCGCGGAGGATCCCGGCGGCGCTCGGCTCTCGCCCGACCACATCGAACAGCGCGAGCACGAGGACACGCCGCCCCCTCTCCGACTCCCCCACGATCCGCCCCGGGCAGGCGAGAACGGCGTCGTGGCCATGCGGGGAGACGAAGAGCGAGTCGAACCGCTCCCGGCCCTCGCTCCCAGGTGGCAGGATCGGGCCGCTCATGTCAGTCGCACGAGGCGACTCACCGGAGGGAGGCACCGCACGTCGTCGCAGGCCTGGTAGCTGAGCTCGATTGCGGGGGCGCCGCCGCCGCGATGCTCGATCTCGCCCGCGATCCGGATGCGCCCGTGATAGGCGGCGGGGCCCCCCTCACCGAGAGACTCCCCGGCTGGATAGCGCACGGAGCGAATGGCGCCGACCACGGGCCGGACCGCCGTCGGCGGCCGCGAGCGATCGGAGGACGGGTTCGGGTTGAGATGGAAGCCGCGGCGTATCTCGAGATCGAGCGTGAATGGCTTCCATCCCTCGTCGGCGCCGCGACCGAGGCGTCCCTCGACTTCCACCGACTCGCGCGCCTCGTCTTCGAGGGCATCGGCTGCGCTCGCTCCGGAAGCGGGCTCGACTCTCGGCCGGACGACCAGGCGGGCCGCCGCTCGCACGAGCGTGAGGTGCGCCAGCGGCGCCTCCGCCATTCCGTCGGCGAAGGCCAGCAGCAACGCCTCCGCCCTCTCGCCCCAGACGGCCTCGCCCGTCAGGCGGCCGAGCTGGATCAGGTTCAGCGCGGAGACTCCGTTGCCCGAGGCGACCGCGCCGTCGAAGCCGGGCTTCGCCCGGAACAGCAGCTGCGGATCTTCCCCCGCTGCGAAGTAGCCGCCGCGGGCGGAGTCCGCGAGCCGGCGCTCCTGCTGCTCCGCCAGTCGGACCGCCTCCTCCCGGAGATCGCCTTCGCCGGTGGCGGCGTGGAGGCAGAGCAGGCCTTCCACCAGGAATGCGTAGTCGTCGAGCAGCGCGGGCACGCGCCGGCGGCCGTCGCGGAGGCTGTGGCGGAGCTCGCTCGTCGAGGGGTCGGCCATGCGCCCGAGCACGAAGCCGGCCGCCCGTCGCGCGGCCTCGATGTATCTGGGCTCGCGGAAAAGCGCGCCCGCCCGCGCCAACGCCCCGATCATCAGGCCATTCCAGTCCGCGAGGATCTTGTCGTCGACGAGCGGACGCGCCCGTCGCGCGCGCGCCTCCAGCAGCGCCTTGCGGCCCCCCTCGAGCCGGCGGACGAGCTCCTCCTCCCCCAGTCCCGCCCGCCGCGCCTGTTCAGCGAGGGGCAACGCCAGGTGCAGAACGTAGCGGTCCGACTCGAAGTTCGGCCGGCCGTCGAGGCCGTAGGCGGTGCGGAACAGCGCGCGGTTGTCTTTCGGCAGAATCTGCCCGAGCTCAGCCTCCGTCCAGGTATAGTAGATGCCCTCCCGCCCGTCGGTCTCGGCGTCGATCGCGGAGACAAAGGCGCCCTCCGGCCCCCTCATCTCCCGCAGCACGAAGTCCAAGGTGAGGCGTGCGACGCGCTCGAAGCCCGCGCCCGGGGCGAGCAGGGACGCTTCGGCGTAGAGCCGGCCCAGGGCGGCGTTGTCGTACAGCATCTTCTCGAAGTGCGGCACCCGCCACATGTCGTCCGTCGAGTAGCGATGGAAGCCGCCCGCGAGCTGGTCCATCACCCCGCCGCGAGCCATCCGGTCGAGGGTCTGGATCAACATCCCCCGCGCTTCCTCGTCGGCGGCACGGTCGAGCAGGAAGTAGAGGTTGGCGGGAGAGGGGAACTTCGGGGCGGGGCCGAAGCCGCCCCATTCGGGGTCGAAGCGCGCGGCGAGGGCGTCCTGTGCCGCGGCGGCAAGGTCCCCGGCAGGACGGCTCGCCCCCCCTCCCGGCCCCGGGGCGAGATACGCGCCCATGGCGCGGGTGATCATCTCCGCCTGCTGCAGGACCTCGGCGCGTTGGAGCAGCCACGCCTCACGGAGACTCTGCAGGACGCGCGGGAACCCCGGCCGCCCGTGGAGGTCCCGCGGGGGGAAGTAGGTGCCGGCGAAGAACGGCTTCCGCTCCGGGGTCAGGAAGACGGAGTTGGGCCAGCCGCCGGAGCGCGTGAGGAGCTGAGTCGCCGCCATGTAGATCTCGTCGATGTCGGGTCTCTCCTCGCGGTCCACCTTGATGCAGACGAAGCCCTCGTTCATCTGCCGGGCGATCTCCTCGTGCGAGAAGCATTCCCGCTCCATGACGTGGCACCAGTAGCAAGTGGAGTAGCCCACGGAGACGAAGATGGGCTTGTCCTCGCGGTGGGCGGCCTCGAAGGCCTCCTCGCCCCAGGGATACCAGTCGACCGGGTTCTCGGCGTGGAGCAGCAGATAGGGGCTGCTCTCACGTGCCAAGCGGTTCGCCACGCGCCCTCCCGGGCCCATGCCCCCGTGGACCCGAGCAAAACGAGAGAGGCCGCTCATCGCGGCCTCCTCTCGGCGACTCCGGATCGGCTGTCGGACGAATGAGTGCTGGTAGCGGGGGGAGGATTTGAACCTCCGACCTTTGGGTTATGAGCCCAACGAGCTACCTGGCTGCTCTACCCCGCGCCCGTCTAATGCGTCGCAGTCTATCAGCGCGCCCGCGGCGGTGTCAACGAAGGTCGGTGCCGACGAGCATTCTGTGATCCCGCATCTCATTCGAGAGGAATGAGTTACGTGGGGCAAAAGGTTGTCAGACCTGGGGAGCATCACGAACCTTTGCCGCCTCCGCCTCGTCCAACCGGGTGAGGACAGGGCCCGCCGGACTCGCGGAGGAAAGGAGGGCTCAATGAGCACCGACATGGTCGCCATCCAAGCGCGCTGCCCGCTGTGCGGAGCGTCCGTGCTCTCCATCGGCAGGGGCGGCCATGTGGTCGAGGGCGCTCTCCACCCCGTGCCGCTCGGTGAGGACGTCACCCGTGGTTATACCCTCTGCGATGACTGCGGGGTGCTCGCCGACCTCCCCGCGAACCTCACACTGAACTAACGAAGCTGCGCCTCAAGCCGACGAGGGCCACCCGCCGGAAGCGGCTCGGCGCGCGGGGCCCCGGGGAGGACCGCAGCTCCAGGCTGGCCCTGCGAGGACTGCACACGGGGTGCGCGCCGAGCCTGCAGACCGAAGCGGGAGAACCTGCTCCCTTCGCGTACCATCCGCACTCGCCGCTTGACGGCGGGGCCGGACGAGCGCAAACTTCGCCCGTCGCACGGTCGTCCGTGCCGACGAACGGGGCCCGGCTCGTGGGCGAGCCGGCACCGCAACGAGTCTGCTGGAGGTTGAGCACATGCAGGACGAGACGCCTGTGGGTTCGCCGGGGCCGGGAGCCCCCCCCTTTTCCACTCCCCCGTCATCCCCCTTCGCGGGGTCGGTCGAGAGCGCCGTTGAGGCGGTGAAGAAGGCCGTCCGCAAGCGCAAGGCCGCGAAGAAACGGAAGAAGGGGGCGAAGAAGGCCAAGAGGGCCGTCAAGAAGGCCCGGAAGGCCGCCAGGAAGGGCGCCCGGAAGGCCAAGAGGAAGGTCAGAAAGGCGGCACGGAAGGCCAGGAAAGCCGCCAAGAGGAAGAAGGGGCGCAAGAAGCGCTAGTCGGGTCCGGCTCGAGATCTGGCTCGTTCGCCTTTGGGGGGTGCCGCGCGCACCCCCTTCGTCATCCCGACCGACGGCTCACTCCCGGCCCCAGGGGAGGATGGCCGTCTTCAGTCCGTCCCCGCCTCGTGCCATCCGGCCCAGGACCTCGGGAAGCCGCTCCAGCGGCTCCTCCGCAGTGATGAAGGCATTGGGGTCCACGTGCCCCTCGACGATGAGCCGGAAGGCCTTCCGTATGCTGTCCGGCGTGTGGTGGAAGGTGGACTTGATCGTCAGCTCCTGGTAGTGGAGCCGCTCGGAGTCGATGCCGATGCGGGAATCGGCCGGGCAGCCCGCGAAGAGATTGACGACCCCGCCCTTACGCACCGCGCGCACCGCCGCCTCGCAGGTCTCGGGGAGACCGACGGCCTCGATGACCACGTCAGGCCCGTGGCTATGCCGGCTTCGCTCGCGGAGCCGGAGGGCGAGGTCGCCCAGCCGCGACGTCACGACCACCTCCTCCGCCCCGAGCTCGCGGGCCTTCTCGAGGCGGCCCGCGTTGCGGCCGGCCACGATCACGTGCGCGCCACGCAGGCGCGCGAGGGCCGCGAACATCAGGCCGATCGGGCCGGAGCCGATCACGGCCACCGTCTGCCCGCGTCCGATCCAGCTCTCCTCGACCCCGCGCACCACGCAGGCGAGGGGCTCGACCATGGCCGCCTCTCGGAAGGAGACCCCCTCCTCGAGGCGGACGACGTTCGACCGCACGACGCGACCCGGGATGTGGACGAACTCGGCGTAGGCCCCGTTCCAGAACAGCAGGTCGTCGCAGAGGCTCGGGCTCTCGTGCCGGCAGAAGTGGCACTCACCGCAGGGCGCGGAGTTGGCGACCGAGACCGGCGTCCCCGGCTCGAGCCCCTCCACACCTGAGCCGACCTCCTCCACCACCCCGGAGACCTCGTGGCCGAAGATCGCGGGAGGGGTGATCATGCGGGCGTGGTAGCCCCGCCGGAACACCTTGACGTCCGTCCCGCACGTGAGGGCCACCTTCGTCCGCAGGAGCACGTCCCCGGGCCCCGGGCGCGGCAGGTCCACGTGCTCGATGCGCACGTCCTCGCGGCCGTGGAGGACCGCCGCCCTCATGCGCCCCCCCAATCTCAGCTCCCCGTCCCCGGCCCCATGTCGAGCAGGACCTTGAGCGTGCCCGGGGCAGGCTGTGCCGCCAGCGCGAACGCCTCCGCCGCGCGCTCGATCGGAAAGCGATGCGAGACGAGCTCGCGCACGCGGATCTCGCGCGAGAAGACGATCTGCGCCGCCTGGTCCTGCAGATCCAACGACGAGCTGTAGGAGGTCAGGATCTCTTTCTCCGAGGTGGTCAGGACCCCGAGGTCGACCTCCGCGGTCTCCCCGGGGGAGGTCGCGGCGAAGGACATGATACGCCCGGCGGGTCGGGTGGCGGCGAGCGCCTGCGCGAACGGGGCCTGTCCTCCTGCGGCCACGAAGGCGTGGTCGGCGCCACGACCCTCGGTGAGCCCGCGGAGCTCGCCAAGCACGTCGTCGGAAGGGTCGAGCGCGGCCGCGGCCCCGAGCCGCAACGCCAGAGCGCGGCGCTCCGGGAGGGGATCGGTGACCAGGACTCCGGCCCCCGCTAAGCGAACGAGCTGCATCAGGAGGAGCCCGATGGGCCCCTGTCCGACGACGAGCGCGGTCTCGCCCTTCCCGACCCCCGCCTTCACCACCGCCTTGAGGCAGGTGGCTACGGGCTCGACGAACACGGCCTCCTCCGCGGTGACCCCGTCCGGGATCGCGACCGTGCCCGGCCCGACGATCCAATCCAGGGCCTTGACGTACTCGGCGTAGCCCCCGCCCGCGGGCTCGAATCCGGCCGTGGTCCCGTTGACCTTGAACTTGGGGCACTGCGCGAAGGCCCGCCGGCGGCAGTAGAAGCACGTCCGGCACGGCATGTGGTGGAGCAGGACGACTCGCTGCCCCTCGCGCAACCCCGTCGTTCCCGGGCCGAGCGCGGCGACCGTGCCCGCGATCTCATGGCCGAAGACTCGCGGTGGCGGCTGCAGGCCCTTGTGGATCTTCTTCAGGTCCGTGGGGCAGATGCCGGAGGAGTCGACGTGCAGGAGCATCTCCCCCCGCCCCGGCTCCGGGACGGGGATTCTCTCCACGCGCACGTCGTCCCGGCCGCGGTAGACGGCCGCCCTCATCTCCATCCGTGTCGGCAGTATACCGGCGGACCCCGCCGCTCGCTCAGCCCCCGAGGAGGCCGCGGAGGACGAAGAGGATGTTCTCCTTCCGCTCGCGCAGCCGCCGGTAGAAGTACGGGATCCAGTGTGTGCCGTATGGCACGTAGACGCGCATGTTGTAACCCGCGGCTACGAGCTCCTCCCAGCGCCCCCGCCGCAGGCCGTAGAGCATCTGGAACTCGAAACGCGAGGGCGCGATCTTCTTTCGGTCTGCGTACTCGATCGCGTCCTGAATGAGCGCCTCGTCGTGGGTCGCGATCGCCGGGTAATGGCCGCCATCGAGCAGCAGGTGTGAGGATCGCTTGAAGCTCTCGCGGATGTCAGCCATGTCCTGGAGGGCGACCTCGGGTGGCTCCTTGTAGGCCCCCTTGCACAGCCGCACCCGGTCACCACGGCGGATCGCCTCCCGGACGTCGTCTGGCGTCCGGTGCAGGTAGGCCTGGAAGACGATGCCCACGTTGTCGTAGCGCCGGCGCAGCTCGTGAAAGATCTCGATCGTGCCCTGGGTGAGCTTCGAGCCCTCCATGTCGAACCTGACGACCCCACCCACCGCCTTCGCTACCTCCAGGATGCTCGCCGCGTTCTCGATGCAGAACTCGCGCGAGATCTCCTGCCCCATCGAGGAGAGCTTGATCGAGACGTTGCGGTCGATCCCGTCCGGGATGAGGCGGAGCAGCCCCTTGACCGACTCCGCCGCCCGCCGAGCCGCCTCGCGATCGCGCACGTCCTCGCCGAGCTCGTCGAAGGTGGCCCGGATGCCCCTGGCATGGAGGTGCTTTCCCACGCGGACGGCGTCCTCCGGGCTCTCCCCGGCCACGAAGCGGCGGGCGAGGAACGTGAGCGCCCTCATCGCGCCCTCCCTCGACGGCGCCGGGGTGCCTCGTAGCCGGCGGTGACGACAGAGGAGATCCCCCCCCGCACGTGGAAGTCGCCTTCGATCGTCATGCGCCGCGGGCGCACCGCCGCGACGAGCTCCTCGAGAATCACGTTGACCACGTCCTCGTAGAAGATGCCCTGGTTGCGATAGCCCTGCAGGTAGAGCTTCAGGCTCTTGAGCTCCACGCACGTGCGGTCGGGCACGTAGCTGACGCGGATCGTCCCGAAGTCCGGCTGTCCCGTCTTCGGGCACACGGAGGTGAACTCGGGACAGGTGTGCTCCACCACGTAATCACGCCCCGGGTGGCGATTGGGGAAGGTCTCAATCCGTGCCATCGCTCCCGCTCCGGCGGCGGGGGGCAGCGAGGACGGCGAGGGCGGCCTCGACCTCGGTCGCGATCTCCCGCTGCAGCCCGGGGGGGCCGATCACGCGCACGTGGGGGAGGAATCCCTTGATCCACGCCTTGAGCTCCCAGCCCGGGGCCACCTCCATGACGAGGCGCACCGAGCCCTCGGGACCGTCCTCGAGCCGCTGGCTCTCGTGCCAGACCCGCTCCCGGATGTATCCCGCCATCTCCGCTGAGAAGACGAGCTCCACCCTCTCCGCCGTCCCCCCCGTGATCCCGAAGGCCGATCGCCCATACTCGGAGACGCTGAAGCCGGAGGGGGTCTCGAAGCCCGGCTCGAGCACCTCGATCTTCTGCACGCGCTCGACGGCGAAGGTGCGCACCTCGTCGTACTCGTGGGCGCGCGCGTAGAGGTAGAGCCCCCCCCGGTAGTAGACGAGGCGGTAGGGGTCGAGGGTGTAGGTCTTGGTCTTCCGGCTCTGAAAGGAATAGTACGCGATCCGCGCCTGCCTCTGGTGCAGGATCGCGTCGATGAGTCCCGCGATCACGTCCTGCTTGCGCGAGTAGTCCTTCCAGGGATCGGGACGGGCGCCGAAGAGGTCCTGGATGCGCGAGAGGTAGGGCAGGCTCTTCGCGGGCAGCGCCTCCTTGATCCTGACGAAGGCCGACTCGAGGTCCTGGGCGAACGGTGACCCCCCCAGGAAGGAGAGCATGTTGCGCGTGAAGTAGAGGGCGGCGAGCTCGGCGAGGGTGAAGGTCTGGGTGAGGCGCTGGCGATAGCCTTCGACCAGCCGCCAGACCTTGCGCCCGTCCGCCCGGTCGTCGTAGAGGGGGAAGCCCGCCTCCTGCAGGGCCTCGATGTCGCGCCGGATCGTGCGCTCGGTGACGCCGTGCTCCTCGGCGAGGTCGGCGGCGGTCGTCCACCGACCGGCCTCGATCGCCTTCAGGATCTTCCACTGCCGAATGACCTCGGCGTTGCGCATCCGCTGCCGGCTCCCGGTGGGATTCTAGCAGCGTGTCCCGAATCCGTCCGCGTCGGTCAGGCTCCGAGCGCGCGAGCGCGACCCCCGAGCCCCTTCGAGGAATCCCCCAGGCGAGGGGGTTGCGCGGGAGCGCGCTCGTGTTTGATGGCTGCCGATTCCGTCCGCGTCGGTCAGGCTCCGAGCGCGCGAGCGCGACCCCCGAGCCCCCCCTGCGCTATACTCCGCCTGACCCACCGGTCGGAGGATCCGATGCCGGATCGCGCTCCCAGGCTCGGCGACGTCATCGACGACTACTGCCCGCGGTGCCGCCTGCTGCTCAACCACGACGTCACCAGCCTGTTCTCCGACCAGGTGGCCAAGGTAACCTGCCGCACCTGCCACAACACCCACGACTACCGCCATGCCCAGCTGCCGCCCCGCCGGCGCTCCAAGACGGTGGAGAAGAAGTCCCTGCTCGAGCAGGTGCTGGCGGGGATGCCCAAGCCGCCCGAGCCGCCCCCTCCCCCGCCGGCGCCGCTGCGCAAGAAACGGGATCTGTGGGCCGAG
>Ga0209641_10002632_pt1 | contig 15358 bp, 10 predicted proteins | sample RifCSP16_1_FD_184022 | JGI IMG/M metagenome (GOLD analysis project Ga0209641, IMG submission 184022) | Soil microbial communities from Rifle, Colorado - Rifle CSP2_sed 16_1 (SPAdes) (version 2) | ecosystem: Environmental > Terrestrial > Deep subsurface > Rock core/Sediment | place: Rifle...
CGATTTTCGCCGCGCGCTTCAGCCAGGGGACCAGCTCAAACAAGGTCTCACCGCGGACACAATGCCCTTCCGTTGACGTTGTTTCAAACTGGTGGAGGCTTATTTTTTCCTCCGGGGACAATGCGCCGATGTCGTGAAGTAATCCCGAAACAAAAAGCCTCTCAATGGCGTCTTCTGCAAGATCGGCCGCCTTGCCGATCTCCCACGCAATGAACGCCACCCTCTGTTGATGCGAGGAAATAAGAGGGCTCACGAGGTCCATCGCGTCGGAAAGAGAAAGGAGCAGATTGCCCAAATTGACCGCAAGCGGCGGCTTCATTACTTTTTCAGTGTCTTGTAGAGCTCTTCGAGCTGAGTTCTATGACCCAGCTCCGTTGCTGCAAAATTCTCAAAAAGCTTTTTCGCCTCTATATTGGAGGAGTCTTTGGCCGCCTTCAGATAAAACTCATATGCATTATGCTCATTGACTATCGCCGCCTTAAAAACCTCAAAAAGAGTTTCGTTATCCATATTGCCTCCTCAGGTAAGAATTAATATATTCCCCAGGTTCAATTGTTTCCGGCTCCTCTTTTAAGTATTTCCGGCTACAATAATTGAAATTATAGCATGTTTCGATTTGCGGTGCAGAGAAAGTGGTTTACCTTTTTCAATCATTTCATTGATCATCTTCCAGCGTTTCAACAGAAACTTCAATCAGATGCCTTGTGAATAAACCTCTTCAGCCCCTCTTTGAACTTCACCGGCTCTATCCCGAAGACTTCGCGGATGTCCTTCATGCTGCAGACATTGTCCTCCTGAAGCATGATGAGCTGCTGCGTGGTCACCGGCGGGTTGGGGAGTATAGTCTCGAGCACTTTGGCCATGGGCTTCATGAAAAAGAGCGGGACGTGGAGCATCGGTCTGTTTATTCCCATGGCCCCGGCGATCTGTGCCGTTAGTCCTTCGTACGTGAGCTGCTCCGGCCCGCCGACCTCGTAGATCTCGTTCAGGAAGGCATCGCTGGTCACGATCTTTTGTATGCACGAGACCACATCATCAATATAAATGGGCTGGATCTTCGACTTGCCTGAGCCGATAACGGGCAGAACAGGGGACAGCTTGAACATCTCCGACAGCCGGATGGTGAACAGGTCCCCCGGGCCGTAGATGAGAGAAGGCCGGAGGATCGTGTACGGGATGCCGCTCGCTCGCACAAGCTCCTCTGCCTCCCATTTGGTCTTGTGGTACTCGCTCTGAGCTCCGCGCCTGGTGCCGAGCGCGCTCTGGTAAAAGAAATGACGGACGCCCGCCTTTTTTGCGGCATCGAGCACATTTCGTGTTCCTTCGACATGGACCTTGCGGAACGTCACGCCGGGAGCTTCTTGAATTATGCCGACGAGGTGGATTACTCGCTCCACACCCGCAGCGGCCTTCTCAATCGATACCGTGTCCGAAATATCGCCTGCCACGACCTCAACGCCCAGGTCTTTGAGCGCCTGTGTCCTGTTCGGGCTCCGCACGAGCGCCCGCACCGGGACCTTGCCCTGTCTGAGACAACGGATAAGATGTCCGCCCACAAACCCCGTGCCGCCGGTAATGAGTATCATGGTTCACCTTTTTTCCTGTTGGGAACATTACATCAAAAGGTTCGCTATTTTTTCTCCAGTTGCTTCTGCATCTCTTCCAACGCCTTTTGGGCATCTTCCGAGTTCTTCTGCATCTCCTTCGTCGACTGTTCCAGCTGTTTCCGGTACTTCATGGTTTCCCCGCGCTGTTCGATACGCGAGCTCATAAGCAGGACAAGAAGTATTGCGCCAAGAATTCCGAACACCAGCCATGTGCGCCGGGAGGGGATCTTGTGGGCCTCGATACTTGCTATTCCGTAAAAACTCACCCCGATGGCAATAACGATAAGCACACCCGCGCGCGAGATGACATTGAGCGCCGTTATTATCGGCCACAGAGAAGTGATGTACGCAGAGCACCGATATGCCGTCTCGTACGGCTCCCGGGAGCCCATGAATTTCCATATCACAAAGACGATCGCCGACCAGATAAATCCGAGTACCGCAACCACAAGAGGATACTTGATGATCGACGACAGGGCCTTGCCAATACCGACACCGGCATGGATACCGACGATGCTCAACACGGCGTTCACGATGCCGGCTGCAACTCCCATGACCATCATGAACACCAGCGGCTCGGCAAACCCTCCGGTCTTCGGCATGTCCCTGAAAAAGGCCGCAGGGGACGTTATCACCCTGACCGCCGTCCGCGGCATTGCCTTGAAATCGATACCGTTCTTTTCTTCCATACATTTTTTCCTTTCGCGTTTTTTTTACCTTCGATAATGGAGCTCACATCGTATCGGCCGGCTCCCGGCAAGTTTCCCGGCCTCTTGTTCGATCCGTTTATGTTCCTTGGGATCATGCGTGACGCCGCGCACAATGATCACACTGAGCGCAGTTTTCTTCTCAAAAAAGCCTTAACGGCCTCCATGGAGATGAACACCACCATGCCGAAACCCATGATCAGTCCGAGATCGGATGCCGAAGGCCTGCTGATACCGAAGGAGTCGCGCACCGACGGAATCTGGATCAGCACGGCGACCAGCAAGATTTCCCAGACAATGGCGATGAGAAGCCACTTGTGCGGCGGCGTGGTGAAGACGCTGTACTTCATGGACCGGAAGTTAAGGGCGATGATGATCTCCGTGATGATGAACAGGAAGAATATCTCTGTCCGGGCGTGCGCAATATCTGCGAGATCGTGGAAGAACAGGAAATAAAAGAACGGCACCTCGATGAGCAGCGCCAGCAGGATAAAGGCCATTACATCCCTGGAAAAGACGCTCTCTTTCGGGTCCCTCGGCGGCCTCTGCATGATATCGGGATCAGGCGGAGCAATGCCCAGGGCAAGTGCGGGGAGGCCGTCGGTCGCAAGGTTTATGTACAGAATGGCAGCGGGCAGGAGGGGCAGGTACTCCGGCCCCATGAGCAGGACCACCCCGCCGATCACGACTACCTCGGTGATGTTACACCTGAGAAGGTAGGTAAGGTATTTTTTGATGTTGTCGTATATCCACCGGCCCCTCTCAATGGCCTTCACGATCGTCGCAAAGTTGTCATCGGTCAGGACCATGTCCGCCGCCTCTTTCGCCACCTCGGTACCGGTTATTCCCATAGCTATCCCGATATCAGCGTGCTTCAGTGCCGGCGCGTCGTTCACTCCGTCGCCGGTCATTGCAACAACCTCGCCCTTCTTCTTCCATGCCTTCACGATCTTGAGCTTGTCATGCGGTGATACCCTGGCATAAACCGTGACCTTGTTCACAATTTTTTCAAGGTCCTCATCACCCATTTTTTCCAATTCTTCGCCTGTCAATACCAAGTCGCCTTCGTTGTAAATGCCGATCTCCTTGGCCACGGCCACTGCCGTAAGCCTGTGGTCTCCCGTAATCATAACGGGCCTGATGCCAACCTGCTTGCAGACCTTTGTGGCCTCTATTGCCTCTTCTCTCGGGGGGTCCATCATGCCCGTAAGGCCGAGGAATACAAGGTCGGCCTCGATGCACTCCTCTGTACAGGCAATGCCGTCGGGGAGTTCCCTGTGCGCAATGCCGAGAACCCGGAGCGCTGCCCGGGCCATCTCTTCGTTCATTTTTAAAATACGTACTTTTTCCTCCGCACCCAGTTCACGTATTCCGGCCTCATCCATTACGCGGGAGCACCTCTCCAAAATCACCTCAGGTGCGCCCTTTACATATGCCACCCTCTTCCCGCCTGCAGACTGGTGGATTGTGGACATGCGTTTTCTTTCGGAGCTGAAGGGCACCTCTTCCAGCCTCGGGTTTTCAAGCCGCGCCTCGTGGATAGGCACGCCTGCCTTTACTGCCGCCACGACGAGCGCGCCTTCCGTGGGATCGCCCTTTATGTGCCACTTTCCATCTCTCTCATGCAGGTCTGAGTCATTGCACAAAAGTCCTGCCTGAAGCAGCGTGCGGAGGGCAGGGGTATTCTCGATTCTGACCGCTCCCGGGCCCCTGAACTCTCCCTCCGGAAGGTATCCCGCGCCTGTCACCTCGATCATCTTTCCTGCCGTGAATATTCCGCGTATTGTCATCTCTCCCTTGGTAAGCGTGCCGGTCTTGTCTGAACAGATTACCGTGGTGCACCCCAGGGTCTCAACGGCCGGCATCTTCCTCACCAGCGCGTTGTTCTTTGCCATCTGTCGCATGCCGATGGCGAGCGCGCCCGTGACGATCGCTGCGAGCGCCTCGGGAACTGCCGCGACCGCAAGGGCAATGGCAAACATCACCACCCTGATCACAAACTGCGCATTGACTGTCCCGGCCGCGGCCTCCCGCGCGATGCTGACGCCGGCAACAAGGAAACATATGGCGAGTGCTGCGAAACCAAGCCACTTGCCGATCTCTTCCGTCCTTTTTTCGAGCGGCGTTTTCTCCGCCTCCACTGCCATTACCTCCTTTGCGATGGCGCCGAATTCGGTGTTCATGCCGGTTGAGGTAACAACAGCCCTGCCCCTCCCGTAGGTAACGGTCGTTCCTGTGAATACCATGTTCTTCCGGTCGCTCACGCGTGCATTTTCCGGCAGGGGGTGTATGTCCTTGCCCACGGGGAGTGACTCTCCGGTGAGCGGGGCTTCATCACACCTGAGGGAATGGCTTTCGATCAGTCGTGCGTCGGCAGGTATCTTGTCTCCTGCCTCGAGGAGAAGAACGTCTCCCGGAACAAGGTTCTTTGAGAAGATTTCCTCTTCCCTGCCTCCACGGAGAACGGTGATGGTGGGAGAAAGCATCTTTTTGAGCGCATCGAGCGCCCTCTCGGCCCTGTACTCCTGAATAAAGCCGAGCACCGCGCAAAAGATAACTATGACGAGAATAATGGCAGCGTCCACCAGCTCGCCCACAAGAGCCGAAAGAACCGTGGCCGCGAGAAGAATGATAATGAGAATGTTCTTGAACTGGTTTATGAAAAGAGTGAAAGAAGAAATACCCTCTTCTTTTGTGAGCTCATTATAACCGTATTTTTCGAGCCGCTTCCCGGCTTCTTCCTCGGTCAGGCCGAGATGAAAGTCGGCACCCAACTCTCTCAGTGTCCGTGCGGCCTCCATGGAATGCCAGAGAGACTGCGCCATACAATTACCTCCGGGTTTAATTACAAAAAGATGGGAAGGCATCTGCCTTCCCTTCGACGATACACCGTAACGATTACTTGATGGCAGGAACCTCGAAAATGACCCCGCCGAACAGAAGGTACGCAAGGAGCAGCGTCCAGATGATGTTGAATCCCTGGCCGACGAGGAACGCGCCTGCAGGCCGTCCGCCTTGCATCGTCGCCAGGTCCTTGAACCGCGTCTCAAGGCCGATGCTCGTAAAGGCAAGGGCAAACCACCACGTTCGCAGGCCGCCCAACATTCCCTTCGTGGCATCCACGGTCTTGGGCTCAACAAGGAAGGAGAACACGAGTGAGGCAATGATGAACCCGAGCACGAATTTCGGGAACCGGTGCCATATCTCCATGGCGCTCGGCGTCTCTTTTTTAGACTCGCCGATCTTGCATGCCTTGAGCGTCCAGACAATGGCCAGGATGAACGCGGCAACGCCGATGAGCACGTTCTGGGACATTTTTACGATGACGCCGGTCTTCATCGCGGCCTCGCTGATGAGCGCGCCTGCCGCCACCACCGAGCCGCTCGTATCAAGGGTCCCGCCGAGCCACGCGCCGGCCACAATATCGGACATCCCCGCCCACTTGGCGATGATCGGCTGAAGGACCATCATGGGGATAGCGCAGATGAGCACGATGGACGTGGCGTAGCTGATCTTCTTCGGGTCCGCCTTGATCGCGCCGCCGGTTGCGATGGCGGCCGATACGCCGCAGATCGAGACCGCGCTCGAAAGCACAACGGCAAACTCCTCGTCAACCTTAAGCTTCCTGGCGACCCAGAAGGTGAGGTACCATACCACGCCCACCACGAGGACCGCCTGGACGATGCCGTAGAAACCCGCCTTCACGATCTCGCCGAACAAAATGTTGGCGCCGAGGATCACGAGGCCGGATTTGATGTAGAACTCCGTCCTCACCGCTGGCTTGAGCCACTTCGGCGTGCCGATGACATTGCTCACAAAGAGGCCGATGAACAGGCACCAGAGGACGAACTCAATGCCGTACGTGTTGAGTATCGTATAGTTGCCCGCGATAAGCTGGGAAACCCACGCGATAAGAAACACCACGGGAAATCCGGCGATGATCTTGCCGGCCTTTTCTCCCAGGAGCGCCATAGCAATAACGCTGATGATCAGATAGGCAAGACCAATGAAAATGGCCCACTGGATGTTTTCCGTTGCAAAGACATTCTTCAGCAGATTGCCCGCTTCTCCCTTTACGTCCTTCGCCACTTTGCCGGATTTCTCCTTGAGACCTTCATCTTTCACTGCTTTTGAGGTCTCCTCCATTTTCTTGGCGGCATCGCCGATGCCCTTCCTGTCCATCGCGGCAATGGCCGACTGGAGGGCAACAGCGTCCGCTTGAAGCGCCTTCTCCTTTTTCTCCGCCGCGGCCTTCACCAGGCCTTCAACAGCGGGCGTTGTTTGCGCAATAAATGTCGAGAACTCTTTACTCGTTGTCCATTTGAACTTCGGTGTTTTTACGGTGAGGCCGGCCAGGATGAATGCGATGACAAGAAAACCTACCCAGACAGCAAGCCAGTCTTCTGTTTTCCACAATAGAGATATGCCCTTCGGTTCTTTTTTTGCCATATTGGACCCCCTTATCTCCTTCCGTTATTTGATGACTGCTTTACACCTTACGCAGGCAAAACACTTCAGGCAAACGGCGAATCCGGCACCTTTCATCACCTCCTCCGAAAACCGACAGCGGGAATCAGCTTGTCAAACAGTGTTTCTAATTATACTATATTTTTTAGCATTTTTTTAGCCGGACAGCGAAATTCCGGCGGATCAATGATATTTTTATCGCCCCTCCCGGTGTAATTGCCTGAAATTTCAATGGATTATTGCGGCAGGGGAAAGATTGTTCGTCAAGATTTTTTTCGTGCAGCCGCGTTCCTCTTGAGAAATTTTTCTATCTCCACCGCGACAAAAACCACTGTGGAAAGCGCAAGAACCGCAAGAAGCTCGGAACGCGTCAGGGGCTGGGTTTTGGAAACGGGGTTTGATGAATGAACAGATACAACTATGCAAAAATACCGCATTCTCGTAAGGAAAACTTTTTATGGCAGAGCCCTACAAGAGAACCCGCTGCGTTCAGGATTGGCTATTGAGCGCGATCGGCAGTCATAGTGAATAAAGCCTCAAAGCTACTAACTCCTTTTAAGAACGTCGGAATCCGGGTCGGCGATGTTTTATATTTATAGCCCGGCTTGAACTCCAGAACATACTGCCCGGCATCTTTTACGGATATCTCCGTCGTCGTAAAATATGGTTCTCCAGGAAGACCGAAAAATACCGTATGCTTCCCCGCCGCAAGCCGAACTTTCTTATCAAGCACGTACTTCATCCCTTCTCCTGCCTCGGGATCGCGACTGGTCTTTCCATCAACGTATTTCGGGAGCTGGTGTTTTTCCCCCTTCACCTTCCAGAGCACGGCTTGTTCGTCGATATTGATCAGGAAGGGATAGACTTCCTTGCCATGGGCCGATTCCTTTGACTCGCCGATATAATATCCTTCGACATGCGTCTTGATGTTCGCCCTGATCGTCAGGTCCGCATAACCCGCGGGGATCGCCTCCGCTCCCGATATTTCCTGAAAGACATCCGCCCGCTCGCTCTGCGATTTCGCCACGATCATCTTTGCCGCCGCGCCGCATCCGACCAGTGCCAGTCCCAACACCAACACTACTACACCTATGGTAATTTTGTTCCACATGGCGACCTCCTGTTTTTTTAGTCAAGTGCCGTTTTTTTACGAAGCAGTTTTTTCTCTAAATCTCCGGTACAGCGACAGCAGCGCGCCGCCCGCGACAAGGAGCAGCATGCCGAGCGCGATGCGCTGATCTGAGGAGGCATGCCGCGATTATAACCGCCCATGCTGTTCCAGCGGCGTGATCCAGAAAATACCGCACCCCGCCAGACCGCAGCCGTCGGCGCGCAACGCCTGTAAGACGTCGTCCACGTCCTCGTCCTTGAGCAGAATGTCCACGCGCACGTGCGGCGTATAGCCGACCACGCGGTCGCGCGCGGAAAGCGTCGGATCGGATTCGTCCTGGGCGCCGTGGCCCTCGACATGAGTGAAGGTAAAACCCGTGACCGACGGCTGACTGCGGAGAAGGTCGGCCAGGTTCTGCCGGCTGTCGGCATGCACTATCAGTGTGAGGTTTTTCATGGCGTTTCTCCCTTAAAGCCCTTGATCCGCCGTTCGGCCCGCCCCTCGAGCCAGGCGTAGAGCGTGGGTAACAAAATGAGCGTGAGCAGCGTCGAAGTGATGAGCCCGCCGATCACGACAACGGCGAGCGGCCGCTGCAACTCGGAACCGGGGCCGGTCGCCAGCAGCATCGGTACGAGCCCGAGGCTCGCGATCAAGGCTGTCATGAGCACCGGTCGCAACCGCCGCTCGGCGCCTTCCTGCACGGCCTGCAGCACCGAGCGTCCAGCCTCACGCAGTTGGTTGAAGTAACTCACCATGACCACACCGTTCAGCACTGCTACGCCAAACAGTGTGATAAAGCCGACCGAGGCCGGCACCGACAGGTAAAGCCCCGAGACGAACAGGCCGACGACGCCACCGATCAGGGCGAACGGTATATTAAGTATGACGAGCCCCGCCTGGCGCACCGAGCGAAAGGTCAAGAACAGCATGAAAAAAATGAGCGCGATGGATGTCGGCACCACCATCGCCAAGCGCGTCGCCGCGCGTTGCTGATTCTCGAACTGCCCGCCGTAATCGATGTAGTATCCCTGCGGCAGTTTCACCTCACGTTCGATCGCCGCCTTGAGGTCTTCGACGAAGCTCACCACGTCGCGCCCTTCTACGTTGGTGCGCGTCACCACGTAACGCCGGGCCGACTCGCGCTGGACCAGCACCGGGCCGTCCACCTCGGTTACCCTCGCAACCATGCCGAGCGGGACCATCGCGCCACCCGTGGTCTTGATGAGCAGCCGCTCGATGTCCGCGGGTGAGGTGCGCGCGGGCTCGGGAAAGCGCAGCAAAACGCCGAAGCGGCGGTTGCCTTCGATCACCTCGGTGACAACCTTGCCGCCGACCGCGGTTTCCACGACGTCGTTAACGTCTTCGTTGTTGAGTCCATAGCGTGCAAGCAGCTCCGATTTGATGTCCACCGTGAGGTAGCCCTGCCCGGAGAGGCGCGCGCGGAACACGTCGTTTGCGCCCGGCGTGCGCTTGACGATCTCCTCGATCTGCCCGGCTTTCTCTTCCAGCATCGCGAAGTCATCGCCGAAGAGTTTGATGGCGACGTCGGCGCGCACACCGGAGAGCATCTCCGAGACGCGCATGTCGATCGGTTGACTGAAGCCGTGCTCAACGCCTTGACCCTTGAAGCCCTCGAGTTTCGCGCGAAGTTTTTCGTGCAGCGTCTCCAGTCCGTAACCCCACTCCTCGCGCGGCTTGGTCTGCAGAAAGCAGTCCGACTGGTAGAAGCCCATCGGGTCGAGGCGCAGCTCGTCGGAGCCGCTGCGGCAAAGCATACCCGTGACCTCGGGGATCTCCAGGACCGCCTTCTGGATCGGCGCATCCATGGCAAGCGAGGCCTCGAGCGAGATGTCCGAGGCCTTTTCCAGGTTGACCAAAATATGGCCCTCGTCCATCACCGGCATAAACTCCTTGCCGATGAAGGGGAACAAGGCTGCGGCGAGGACGAGCGCGGCCAGCGCGCCGCCGACCGCCGTCTTGCGATGGACCAGCGCCCATTGCATCGCCGGCAGGTACACGCGCTTGATGGCCGTGAGCACACGGTCCTCGCCGTGCGCGCCCCCGCGCATCAGAAAACTGGCCAGCACCGGAATCACCGTGAGCGACAGCAGGAGCGAGCCCAGAAGCGCGAACACGATGGTGAGCGCGAGCGGCGTGAACATCCGCCCTTCGAGGCCGGTCAGCGAGAACAGCGGCAGGAACACGATGGCGATGATGAGAATGCCGGACAGCACCGGGGTCGCGACCTCGGTCACGGCGCGATACACAAGATGCAGCCGGCTCACGCCCTTCGGCGCATGCGCAAGCTGGGTGTGAATGTTCTCCACCACCACGACCGCCGCGTCCACCAGGATGCCGATGGCGATGGCCAGCCCCCCGAGTGACATGAGGTTGGCCGTGACACCGAAGAGCTTCATCATGATGAAGGTAAACAGCACCGACAGCGGCAGGATCAGCGCCACGGTGAGCGCCGCGCGCAGGTTGCCGAGCAGCACGATCAGCACCAGGACCACCAGCACCACCGCCTCACCAAGCGCCTTCTCCACCGTGAGCACCGCGGCGTTAATGAGATCAGCGCGATCGTAGTACGGTTCGATGGTGACACCCTTTGGAAGCGTGGGTGCGAGGCGGGCGAGCTCCTGTTTGACGGCTTCGACCACCGTGCGACTGTTCGCGCCGACACGCAGCAGCACCAGGCCGGTCACGACGTCGCCCTGGCCGTCGGCGGTCACCCCACCGTAGCGCACCAGTGCTCCCTCGCGCACGCCGGCCACGTCGCTGACGCGCACGGGCACGCCGCTGCGCGTCAGCACCGTGATGCGGCGGATGTCGTCTGCATCGCGCAACTGGCCCAGCGTGCGCACCAGCAGCATGCTCTCCCGGCGGTTGATGCGGTCCCCCCCGGCGTTGCGATTGTTTCGCTCGATGGCGTGCTCGAGATCGTCGATGGAAAGTCCCTGCGACGCCATCCGGCGCGGGTCAGGCTGCACCTCGAAGGCGCGCACAAAACCTCCCATCGAGTTGACATCGGCGACCCCGTCCACGGTGCGCAGTCGCAGGCGTATCGTCCAGTCCTGGAGCGTGCGCAACTCGCTGTTGGTGTAGCCCTCACCCTTCACGCGGTACATGAAGATGTCGCTCAGGGGGGTGGAAATGGGCGAGAGCACGACCTCGGCGCCCGCGGGCAGTGCCTCGCGCGCCTGGGTCAGGCGCTCGGTAACCTGCTGGCGCGCCCAGTAGATGTCGGTGCCGTCCTCGAAGTCGATGACGATGTTGGACAGCGCGTACTTGGTGGTCGAGCGCAGGATCCTCTGGTTCGGGATGCCCTGCATCTCCATCTCGATCGGGAAGGTGATGCGCGACTCGACCTCGGTGGGCGCGAGCCCCGGGGCCTTGACAATCACCTGCACCTGTGGCGGCGAGATGTCCGGGAAGGCGTCGATGGGAAGCGCGCTGAACGCCCACACCCCCCCGGCGGTGAGCGCCGCGGCGGCGAGCAACAGCATCAGCCTCTGGATGAGCGAAAAACGAATAAGTGCGGAGATCATGGCTGTACCTCCCTTTCTTCCAGCAGCGATATTCCGGCGGCGAGGCGCAGCTCAGCGGCGGCAAGGTGCGCCTCCTTGAGCAGATCAAGGTAGCGCGCCTGTGCGTCGAAATGGGTGTTGTTGGCGTCCACGAGCGCGAGGAGGTTCAATTCTCCGGAGGTGAAACCACGGCGCGTGAGATCGAACACCTGTCGAGCCGGTTCGAGCAAATTGTCGCGTGTCCGCCGCGCCTGTTCGATCAGGCGCGCGAGCTCGGTATAACTCTGGCTCAGGCGCGTGAGCGTGTCGCGCTGCCGGAGCCCGAGCTGCGCCTGCGCCCGCAGCACCTCGGCCCTGGCCTTGGCCACGGGGCCGCGGTTCTGGTTCCAGAGCGGAATCTGGAAGCTGATGCCGACACCGGTGACGTCGCGCCGCTCTCCATTGAGAAAATCTCGCTCGCGAAATAGATTGAGCTCGGGATCGGCGAAGCGTTGCGACTCGGCTACCGCGACGCCGGCGCGCGCCGCTTCGACTTCCCGGCGGGCAGAGGCCAGCAACGGGTGCGCTTCGAGATTTTGTTCGTGCCCGGCCAGCTCGGGCGGTGGCGCGGGGAGATCGAGCGGCGCCGCCTGGACCGCCGTGTCCGCGGGCAGCGCCAGCAGTGATCGAAACTCGGCAAGCGCTTTCTGGTAATCCTTCTCCGCCACCATCATCGCTTGTCTCGCCTCCTCACGCAACACGGCGAGCCGGATGCGCTCGAGTGGCGTGAGATAACGCACCAGCGGATCGCGCGCCTTCCCGCCCGGCTCGGGGCGTCCGTAGCCCTCGGCCAGATCGAGACGGCTGCGTGCGAGCCCGACCCCGGCCTCGGTATATTGTAGCGCGTAGAAAACGCGCGACGCCTCGCGCTCAAGCAGCAGGCGCTGGTAGCGGCGATTCTCTCTCGCGCTTTCGAGATTCGCCCCGGCAGCAGCACGCTGCCGCGCGAGGCGTCGCAGCGGCAATGGTTGGCTTACCGCGATCTGGGTGAGCTCGGTCCCGCCGCGGCCATCCTCCTGACCGAGACTGTCATCTGCTCCCAGGTCAACCGTGGGGTTCGGCCAGGCGCCGGCCTGGGTCAGCTCGCCGGCGCGCGCCGCAATCTCGGCCTCGGCAAAGCGAATTTCCGGAGCGACCTCCATCGTGCGCTGGACAACGGCCTCCAGGGTCCACGTGTTTGTCCCGGCCATCGCGACAAACGATGGGACTGTTACCAACCCACCCGTTACGAGCATCCCCGTTACGAGGATAAATAGCTTTTTGAGAAACATTCGATACTCCTTTCAGTAACAGCCACCGTGAATACACGCGCATCCATTTTTATTAAAGACTGCACGTAAAAATAAATATTCGCGTCATGAACACACCTCGTTCTGTTGTTAAAAATAGTAACGGCTCAGGTCAAATTTATCGCCCCCATTGACTGGGGGCGATAACCCCGACGCTACAATCTTCTGTGATTGTTGCGCCTTTTTGCGGCTGACCTGAGTCGCCACAAAAATTGAATGAAATGGGAATGTGAGCGCGCAACGGCACAGCAAGAGACGGTCCTCTCGCGCTGTGCGGAACGGCTACCGGATAAGAATAGGGAGATTAGTTCTGTGGCGGCTTGTTGATGGGATACGACGGGTCCAGGATGGCGAGCAGCTTCGGCATGCTTACGACGTGAACCGTCAAGAAAGGCGCGGTATATTTATGGCTCTTCATTCCGGAGGCTGCATTGGAACAGAGAGGACAAAGATCTTTCTCCATTCCCGAGTCGGAAGGTCCGCTTTCTTCAGAAGCGGTGGTTTGGGCAGTCGAGTCCGAATGAGACACTTCGTTTGACAGGACCTCTTGCTCCGTGTACAGGGATATAACGTCCTTACAATCGTCACAGGCAACGGCGTCTAAAACAGGAGCAAGAACATAGGTCGCCAGAAGAAGCAGTATGAAAAGAATATTTGGCTTCATTATCGTGATGTAAATATTACAACTTTCGCATACACGAGTCAACGGGAATTTGCATCAATATCATCCGTTAGGAGTATGAACAGGCAATTACATCTTCCGCCGTTTTAGTAATTTCTCGATCTCCACTGCAAAGAAAACCCCGGATGACAATGCGAGGGTGAGCATCAACTCATTCACCGTCAGGGGCTCCGTCTTAAATATCGGGTTTAAGATCGGCACGTACACCGTGGCCATCTGAAGAACAAAAGTCAGCACAACCGCGCCAAGGAGATATTTATTGGAAAATATCCCTATCTTGAACAACGACTCTTTTTCCGATCGTATGGCAAGAACATGCCCGAGCTGGGTCAGACAGAGCACGGTAAACACCATGGTCTGCCAATGAACGTGTTCTGTCCTGATGGACCAGGCCTGAACAAAAAGGACGATGCCGGCCATCAAGAGGCCCACCCATATCGCGTGGGCGCCGAGGCCGCGGCTGAATATGCTCTCTTTTGGATGCCGCGGCGGCCTGCTCATGACATCGCCTTCAGCGGGCTCGGCTGACAGGGCAAGGGCGGGAAGCCCGTCCGTCACCAGATTGATCCAGAGCAGATGGATCGGAAGCAGGGGTATCGGCAGGCCTGCCAGAGGCGCAAGGAAGAGGGTCCATATCTCTCCTGAATTCGTCGTGAGGAGATACTTGATAAATTTTCTGATATTGTCGTAGATCTTTCTCCCCTCTCTCACCGCCTTTACGATGGTGGAGAAATTGTCGTCCAGGAGGATCATATGGGCGGCTTCTTTTGATACATCCGTTCCGGTGATGCCCATGGCAACACCGATGTCCGCCCTCTTTAATGCCGGCGCGTCGTTTACCCCGTCGCCGGTCATGGCAACAAATTGACCTCTGTCCTGGAGCGCTTTTACGATCTTTAATTTCTGTTCGGGAGCGACCCGTGCGTAGACCCTGATATGCTCGACCCTTTCCTCAAATTCCTCGAGTGATAATTTGTCAAGTTCTCTTCCGGTGATGATCGCTTTTGAGTCATCTTCTATGATGCCCAGCCTCTCGGCTATTACCCTCGCGGTGATGGGATGGTCGCCGGTTATCATGACAGGCTTTATCCCCGCTGCCTTGCACAGGGCAACAGCTTCTTTGGCCTCCTCCCGGGGCGGGTCCATCATGCCGGTAAGGCCGATGATCGTCAGGCTATTCTCAACATTCCCTGAGGACATATCAGCAGGCAGGGCGTCCCATGATCTCATTGCGATACAGAGGACCCTCAGTCCATCCGCAGCCATCTTTTCATTCATCCGGTGAAGCTCTTGAACATCAGCGGCCCTCAATCCTTCCGCTGTTAAAATATTGACTGACTTGTCGATCAGGACATCCACTGCTCCCTTGGTGAAAGAGACGTATTTGCCTTTGTCCCCTAACCCCTGACCCCTGACCTCCGACCCCGGCAGTCGATGGAACGTCGTCATGCATTTTCTGTCGGAATCGAACGGGATCTCCGCCACTCTCGGAAAATCCTTTTCCAGTTCTTTTTTCTCAAAGCCTTGTTTCTTTGCAATATCATAGAGCGCGATTTCCGTGGGATCGCCGATGACAGCGCCGTCAGCGCTCGTCTGCGCGTCGTTGCTGAGCGCAAGGGCAGTCATGAAAATGCCGGAAGGCGTGAGGGGTGAGGGGTGAGGAGTAACTTCCGGACTCCTGACTATTTTCCCATCCACATACACTTCCTCCACAGTCATCTTATTCAGCGTGAGCGTCCCCGTTTTATCGGAACAGATGTACGTCACGGAACCAAGGGTCTCTACGGCGGGCAGTTTTCTGATCAGGGCATGTTGCCTGATCAGCTTCTTTGCCCCCAAGGCAAGGGAAATGGTTATGACCGCGGGAAGCGCTTCAGGGATCGCGGCAACAGCAAGAGAGATCGCGGTGAGGAGCATTAACAGGGGCGG
>Ga0209641_10002633_pt1 | contig 15353 bp, 14 predicted proteins | sample RifCSP16_1_FD_184022 | JGI IMG/M metagenome (GOLD analysis project Ga0209641, IMG submission 184022) | Soil microbial communities from Rifle, Colorado - Rifle CSP2_sed 16_1 (SPAdes) (version 2) | ecosystem: Environmental > Terrestrial > Deep subsurface > Rock core/Sediment | place: Rifle...
TTCCACTTTCTCCGCTTCCCTGCTCAGCGTCTCTTTTGTCTCAGAGGCAGGAATAAGGGCCGGGGGTTTATCACTGCTGATTTCTTCCAACGAGCCGGCGTATTCCAATAACAGTGACAGTTTTCTTTTTATCGGGGCAATATCTATTAATTCCCTGGACCCTTCTTTTACCTCTTTAATCAGGCGCTTGAGCACATCAACCGACTCAAGGATAATATCAATGGCCTCCGGAGTAGTCTGCATCTCCTTCTGGCGGAGCTTGTTTAATATATTCTCAGCCTGATGGGCCACCTCAACGAGCCTGTTAAATCCAAGAAAGCCGGCCGAACCTTTGATGCTGTGCACTGCCCTGAATATCTCGTTAATTAATACGAGATCCCCTGGCGAGGCCTCAAGTTTAATAAAATATTGATCCAGGCCTTCTAAAATCTCTTCCGTCTCGGCAATAAACTCCTTGATCAGTTCCTGCATCTCATCTTGAGGCATAAATTCTTCCATGAACTCCTCCCATCATTATTCAAACCCGAATTCCTTGAGTATAGTATCTACCAGGCCCTGCTCAATTTTCGTGTTATCAGTAAACCCTTTCAATGGAATATTCTCCTCGATCCCAGTCCTCGATTTCAATCCGAATGTCACTATGAGATGAATAATCCGCTTCTCGATTTCTTCTATAAGACTGATGATCGTCTTTATTTTCTGCCCTGTCAGGTCCTGAAAGGAGAGACCTGTGATAATATCCAGCAAGATCTCCTTATTATCTGCGGTTATTTGTTTTAACTCTCCTATTTCTTTGGTAAGATCGCCGCCCTTCCCGATAGCCTCTATGTGGTAGAGTAATAAATCCTGATTATCCAGTGCGCGCTCCACCTGCCCCATAACACCGTGTGTGGCCTCTTCTGTAGCCTTCACAATCTCTGACAATTGCAAAGAGGCCGCAGGTATCTTATCGGTTGCTGATGCGATATTAGGTTCCACAGTTTGAAGTTTCTTGATGGTCGCATTAATATATTTTGCCAGCTCCCCTATCTGGCCATAAAGCTTTCCATCAATTTCATGATGGAAATCACCTTCCGACATGGCCCTTGTCACTTCAACAATCTGGTCTATCGCATCACTATTATTGTCCTCCTGATTTCGTCCGTCTTCCTGCACAGGGGCTATATTCTCTTCTGAATTGATAAGGTCCTCTCGTGTCAGTGATGGGCTGTAGTCTTTAAATAACCGCAGGAAGTCCAGGACAACGATAAGTTGGTTGCTATTCCGGATAATCCCGCAGATATATTCGGAATTGACCCTCTGAATAATGGAAGGAGGCTTCTCAAGGCTGTCATTGGAAACCCGTAAGACCTCTGATACGCTATCTACCAATATCCCTATCTTATCCCCATTGAACCCTACTATAATTATTCTCGTATCCTTTGTGATGCCCTGGCTTGAGATTCCAAGCTTTTCTGCTAAATTGATGACCGGGATCACGACGCCGCGCAGATCTATGACCCCTAAGACATGGTCCGGCAGATCAGGGATCCTGTTGATATGTTCAAACCTGTTAATCTCGTGGACTTCTGAGATATCTATCGCAAACCTTTCCTCGCCCACAGTAAAACCGATAAGCTGCAAGACCTCGTCAACCTCATTTTGCATTGGCATATTTGAGAACCTCCACAGTCTATTTGTTATCAAACACCTTTTCGATCTTCTCTCTCAGCACCTCTGCGGTAAAAGGTTTTACGACATAATTATTGACACCCGCCTTGATCGCCTCGACCACGTTTTCCTTCTTTGCCTCTGCCGTTACCATGAGCACAGGGGTGCCATTTAATGCACTGTCTGCACGTATGGCCTTCAGCAGATCAAGACCGCTCATATTGGGCATATTCCAATCCGACACAACAAGGTCATACTTATCCTGCCGCAGCTTGGCTAAAGCGCCATTCCCATCCTCTGCCTCATCAATGTCTGTGTAACCAATCTGCTTTAAGATATTTTTTAGAATCCTTCGCATCGTCGAGAAATCATCCACGACTAATATTCTCATTTTCAGATCAAGCATAATTCCCCCCCTTACTTGCCTCAGCTATCTCCCTGACTTCGTTGATAAGCAACTCCTTAGTTATTGGCTTTGTGAGAAATGCAGAGGCCCCGATGCTCATTCCTTTAGCCCGGCTTAAATCATCCTGTTCTGTTGTCAATATGACGAGCGGCAAGTCCTTGAATGTTGTGTTGCTACGGATCCATTTTAGCAACTCTATTCCATCCATTTGCGGCATATTCAAATCTGTGATAATAAAATCAACCTTGGTAGTCACCAGTTTTTCGATCGCCTCAACTCCATTGGCAGCGGTTATCGTATTGTAGCCGGCCCCCTTCAGATAAGAGACGATAATCTTTCTGGTGGTGCTGCAATCATCTACTATCAAGATATTACCAGTCATAGACATGACCTCAATAAATCCAGAAATTCACCTGATTATTTTTGGTAGAGCAGAATATTATTAATGTTTACGAGCTTAAAGGCCCTCGATATATTAAACAAAGACTCTGCATAACCTATAAAAAGATATCCTCCTGGCGATAGACAGTCATAAATATTGGCGATTACCCTCTTCTTGGCAGCCTCGTCGAAATATATCAAGACGTTTCTACAAAAGACGATGTTCATCCCGCGGAACATCTGCAACCTCATATTGTCAAACAGGTTGATATTGCTCAACCGGACCATTCCTCTCACTTCAGGTTTCACGGTATATTTACCATTTCCATTTTTGGTAAAACACCTATCTAAGTATTGAGGTGGCACATTTCGTATGGAGTAATCATTATAGTCCCCTCTCCTTGCTGAATTCAGGACACACTCGCTGATATCACTCCCATGTATCTCAATATCCCAGCCTGAATTCTGAATCTTTGGGAATCTATTTAACAGAAGCATGGCAAGGGTATAGGGTTCTTCTCCTGTTGAACATGGGGCACTCCATATTCTCAGCTTTTTGCATCCCTTTTCTTCAGCCTCCTTTACTATTTGAGGCAAGACAACAGATTCAAAGACCTGCAATTGATTTGCATCTCTAAAAAAACTCGTTTCGTTCGTCGTTACTAAATCAAAGAGCGAGGAGAACTCTTTATCCCTTAAGGGGTCATGCCTCAAAAAATCGATATATTTATCAAAATTATCAAATCCTCCATCTTCTATACGCCTTAAAAGTCTGTTCTCTAAGATATACTTTTTCTGGTCAGGAAAAAAAATGCCACTGCGCTCGTATATCATATCCCTTAAGGCATAAAAAGAATTATGGCTCATCTCTATTTTCTTACCGAATAACATTGTCTTTTGTTCTTAGCTTCCTATAAGCCTCTATGGCGGCATCCCTGACCTCAGGATGGTGATGGAATGCAGCCAGTTCACCTAATGCCCATATAGCTGCCTTCTGTGTCGGGGGGTCGTCACGGCGGGCAAGTTCTATTAAATAAGGTATAGCCCTTGCCACCCTAAGTCTTACCAACCCTTCCATGGCCTTACAGGCAACCCTGGTGTTCCTGTCTTGAAGGAGAGAGATAAGCAGGTCAGCCGATTCTTGTTCAGGATATTTAGCCGCCAATTGTGCCACAAACATCCTGATCTCCTCTTTCTCATCAGAGGCTGCGGTGACGAGTGCATCCAGCAAACCTGGGACATTGAGATAATTCAGAGTCTCAAGACATGCCTTTCTAACCCGCCAGTTCTCATCACTCAGCATCCCCCTTGCATGTTCGATCGCCCTTGTCCATCCTAACTTGCCAAGGCCTCTAATGACTGCTTCTCTGATATGAGGTTTCTTACTGGAAAGGTTTATGGCAAGATTTTCAGGCAGGTGAGGTATCATGTTTTTTTGACCTATTTCTACTATCGCGTTTACGATCTCTTCCGCAACGTCATGATATTCTTCTTCCCGGAGTCTGTTCAAAAGTATCTTTGCGGATTCAGGTGTAGATAGGATACCCAAGCCACGGGCTGCAGCAGCCCGGATGTGCCCCTCTTCAAATGAAAGCATATTCATTAGAAAACCCGAAGAATCTTTTCCCCCTATTCGGCCCAGGGCAAGCACTACCTCTACCCTGACATCCCTGTCTGCCCTCTCAAAAAGGTTCATCAGATTCGGGACAGCCTTAACCAATCCAAACAGTCCCAGTACTCGTACGGCCACTAAGAGGGCCGTATTACTTTCACCCTCTAATGCCTCAATAAGTGTGTCCTCTTCATCCAAACTCTCTAATACGTCCATAGCCCTTTGCAGTATATCCGGGTTGTCCACCTCGAATGAGGATATTAATCTCAGGATACATACAGAACCTCCCTGCATCCTTAAGACAGAAAAGGCCTGCATAAAGTCCATCTTCACCTCTGTCTCTTCTATATCCAAATTATTCATTGCATCAGAGAGATCATTAAAGAATCTCTCTGCCCCAAACCTATTTACGGCCTTCTCTATATTCCCATGTGTGAGTCTTACGATACCCTTTACTGCCGCATGGATAGCCTCAGGGTCTGCTGAATCCATAGCCCCCATAAGGCCTTCCACAGCCTCTTCACCGCCAATCTGCCCTACTGCCTCTATCGCGGCAATCTGTAAATCTATCTTACCCGAGTTGACAAGACGCATGAGGGGCCGGATTGCCTTTCTATCTCTGATTCTCCCAAGGGCCCCGGCCGCGAACACGGCCACCCAATCCTCGTCATTAAGCAACTCGATAAGGGCCTCAACGGCTGACGAATCGCCCACTCTTCCCAATCCCTCTGCCGATGAACTCCTGACGTTGCTGCAAGGATCTTTCAGCATCTCGATGAGCATCTTTTTAGACTCTGGCCCGTGTATGCTGCCAAGGATATCCGCAATCATCTTGCGAACATCCTCATCCTTATCTTTGATATGGGGCTGAAAAAGACCGATGCCGTACCCCCCTATCTTATCCAATATCTCTCGTGCCATATTCCGTACATAGACACGACTGTCTGACAGAAGGGAGAACACCTGATATACCGCCGCCTCATCTTCGAAGGCAATGAGGGCGTCCATTGCCGCCTGTTGTATACCCGGATCATCGTCCTGCAAAGCCTTAACCAGTGGATAGAGTGTCCTGGCATCTTTTACGCCGGTTAATACCCCGATCGCATCCCTGCGGACACAGGGGTCTTTCTCATGCATCCGATCCAGTTGCTGCAACATCTCTTTCTCACAAATTATCCGCATGGCACGCCTTTTATCGGTACGGTCTAATAGTTCCTTAATGTTGTTGACCTTCCTGCAACGTAGGCAATCTTCTGCCCTTCAACCTCTTACTTCCTGCTCATGATTTTCACCCCTTGCAATCGAGATTCTGGTGACGACAGGGTCTGTTCTTTGAAAATTTCTTATCTTAGATATATGGGATGGCTGAATCACCTCTCCACTTGCAATCAGCAGAAGCCCCTTCTCCGTCTTGATATCAGAGGCAAGGACCATCCCCTCTTTTAACTCAGTAACCGCTATCTCGATAATATCCGATCCGGCCCCCTCCTCCTTCCCCTCAAGGACTTCAATAAATATATCCAGGATCTCCGGATCAAACTTCTTTCCTTTGCTCTCCAACAGTATCCTCTTAACGTCCAGATACTCCATGGCTGGTCTATAGGGCCTGTGACTGATCAATGCGTCATAAACATCCAACAAGTGAATAATCCTTGCGATTACCGGAATGTCTTCTCCCTTAAGACCATCCGGATAACCTGAGCCATCATAATTCTCATGATGATGCCTTATAACCCTGGATACTGACTCAAATCCTTTTAAGAAGGACAATATCGTTTCCCCGATGACAGGATGTTGCTCAACCTCTTTTCTCTCTTCCGGAGTTAACTTTTCCGGTTTATTCAATATGCCGGAGTCTATCCCGATATTCCCAAGGTCATTTAACTTTGCAGCAATACATAATGCCTTGGTTTCCTCTGCAGTAAGGCCCAACTTATGAGCCACTTTAAGACTAACCCTGTCTATCTCTTCAATATTGGTCGGGAGTTTGTGATTCTTGGTCTTTAATATGTAACTCAACATCTCTATGGTGCATAAAATACTTTCCTGTATCTCATTAATCTTCTCAGAGAGCAGTTGGTTTATATTCTTTAACTCTTCATTCTGTCTTTTGATATCTTCCAGCAATCTCCTGTTGGTGCTTCCCAGCTCATACCTCTCCAGCGCATGTCTTACCTCCACTTTCAGCAAATCATCTTCCCACGGCTTTGTAATGAATTTATAGATCCCCCCATCATTGATCGCCGCGATAATCACAGAACTTTCCGCATAGCCGCTTAATACGATTCGTACGGCATCAGGTTGTAATTTCATGGCATTGCGCAGAAATGTTATTCCATCCAATGTGGGCATGCGGTAATCGGACATTATCAAATGAACGTTACGTTCTTTCAGTATATCCAATGCCTCAAGAGGGTCATCACTTATAAGAACCTCATATTCTTCTTTTCTGAAGACCCTGTATAAAGAGGTCAATATACTTGGTTCATCATCAACCAGCAAGATCGTATATTTACTCATTTTCTCCCCTCACCTTATCTTCCCTGAGTTGGCAGTATTCGATCGGGATAAAGACTCTGAAACAGGAGCCCTTTCCAACTTGACTCTCTACTTTTACAAACCCACCGTGCTTCTGCACAATGGCATACACCATAGACAAACCAAGTCCGGTCCCTTTCTCGACCGGTTTTGTTGTAAAGAAGGGTTCAAATATTCTGGAAAGGTTTTCAGGGGGGATCCCCTCACCCGTATCGCTGACCTCGACGACAACATGGTCTCTCTCTGTAAGAGTCCGGATCTTTATTTCGCCCCTCTCTTTTATGGCCTGAGCCGCATTGACCAGGAAATTCATGAAGACCTGATTCAACTGCTGGGGATAGCATAATACCTGAGGGATGTCTCCATATTCCGTCTTTACATCTGCCTTATACTTGAGCTCATTCCATACAATGTTCAGGGTGCTCTCGATGCCCTTATTGATATCCGTATATTCCGGTTTGTCGGACCCTGCATGGGAGAATCCTCTAAGATCCTTTACGATCTTGGTGATACGCTTCATGCCATCCCGGGCCTCACTGATCAGCTCGTCAATGTCATTCAGGAGGAAAGGAATATCAATCGCCTCTTTCTCCTCTTCAATCCTCTTCGCTGCATCGTGTAATTCCTCATCCGTTACCTTTTCACACAGCCTTACGACAGCATCATACCCTGCTAAAAGGACCCTGATATCCTTCATGTATTCTTCCAGGGTTTTCAAATTACTGGACACAAAACCGGTTGGGTTGTTTATCTCGTGAGCTATGCCTGCGGCCAACTGCCCGATAGAGGCCATCTTCTCACTCTGCACCAATTGCGTCTGGATATGTTTGAACTCTTTTAACGCCTCTTCACCCGCCTCTTTTGCAACTCTAAGCTCCTCGGTGCGTCTGTTTACATGGTTTTCCAGCTCAGCATTGGTCCGGACAAGTTCATCTATCAGATGATGGACCCCTCTCATATCCCTCGCAACCCATACCATCCCGTCAATCCTGTTGTCATCATCTCTGATGACAGCACCGTTTAGAACCACCGGGACCCTCTTCCCGCTGCCGCCCATCATCCAAAGCTCCTTCCCCCTCACCTCCCCTTGTGTAATCAGGCCGCTTACAAAATCAGAAAAGTTCATCTCCGTTTCGTCAAATAACTTATCTGCCGGCATCCCTTCAATATCTTCAAGATCATACCCCAACGTCTCTATTGTGGCCCGGTTTACAAACCTTATGGTGGCATCCGGGTTGATAACGATAAGGATATCCAACATACTCCCCAATATATTCTCAAAGAATTTCTGACTGTATATGGCCTCTTTATGGACCTCAGGCATTATAGTATCCCTCCACCTCAGGACATCCTAAAAAATAGGGTAATCGTTGTCACCCATTCCTCTCCTGCAATTTTCCTTTAAGCCTGAACATCGCCTGTGTATGAAGTTGTGAAACCCTCGATTCGGTAACCTCCAATATCTTCCCTATCTCTTTCATGGTCAGTTCATTGTAATAGTACAGAGAGACGACCTTACATTCTTTTTCAGGAAGGTTCTCTATGGCCCTGACCAGTATTTTCCGGGTATCTTTTGAGAGGAGCAGTGTCAATGGGTCTCGTTTTTCCGGCTGTTCGATGCATTCAAGGATATCCCGGTCGTTATTCTGATTAAAGCCTAAGTCTTCGATACTAATCATCGCCGAGGCATGGGCCTGGGCCAGAAACTCCTGATATTCTGTCATAGGCATCTTAAGCTCCCCGGCCATCTCTTCTTCGGTAGGAGGCCTTCCAAGCCTCTTCTCCAGTTGGGCTATGGTTCTGTAGAGCAGGCTCGCCTTTTCCTTTACCGACCTCGGTATCCAATCCATCGCGCGTATCTCGTCCAACATAGCCCCCCGGATGCGGAACTCTGCATAGGTCTTAAACAGCGTCTCTTTGCCGGAATCATATTTATCCATCGCATCCATCAGTCCTATAATCCCGGCGCTGATAAGGTCATCGATGCCTATGTCCGGCTGGAGCCTGTAAGAAAGTCTATAGGCCATATACTTAATTTTGGACCCATATTCCTGGATCAGCTTGTCCCTGACAGCAGGATCAAAAATCCCTTTCTTAGCTTTACTGCCCTGGGTCTTTTTCCGGATGACCTTCTGAACTGTCTTTTCCATATTTTACCCTTTCTTAGTTATACCCTGCTCCAGTCACTCTGCTGCATCAACCTTTTCCACATAAACTGTATATTCCCCTTCAAGTGAGTATTTGGCGGCCAATCACACACTGCCTTAGCCAGTGAAAAGAAACCTTTGCTGGCCTCTGCCCACGGGTACAGGTCCACTACAGACCTCTGCTCCATAATGGACATCCTGACATATTTATCCTGGGCAATACAACCCATGTCATCTATAGAAATATTCAGAAACCTATCTGCTGCAGCGCTCAATTTACGGTATACTTCTTTCCCCTCTACCGGGCTTTTGACCATGTTCACCAACAGCTTAAAGTGACATTCCCCATATTTTGTATGTAAAACCTTCATCACCGCGTAGGCATCTGTTATCGAAGTAGGTTCAGGAGAGACAACGACCATGATATCCTGTGCCGCCGTGTTAAAATACATGACATTGCTGGATATCCCGGCGGCGGTATCAATAAGCATCACATCAACGGTCTGTTCCAGTTTATCCAGTTCAGCGAGGAGATTCAACTTCTGATGAGGGGTAAGTTCAGATAATTCCTGGACACCTGAGCTGGCCGGCAAGATCATCATACCACCCGGCCCATGAATGATCACATCTGCTATATCTATATCACCATTAATGACGTGATGCAAATTGTACACGGGGGTAAGTCCCAGGATAACGTCCAGGTTCCCCAGCCCCATATCCGTATCTAAAACGAGGACCCTTTTACCAAGCCGGGTCAGTGCAAAGGCAAGATTAGCCACGACATTGGTCTTACCCACGCCCCCTTTACCGCTGGTCACCGCGATGACCTTTAAATCCCTTTTATACGTCCCCGGATATCTCTTCTCTGAGCTCTTGTCCACCATCTCTTTCAATGTTATGGCCTGGTCCATTCAGTCTCCCTCTCCTTAATGACTATTGACGGTATCCATCCCGAGGATCAATCTGCATAGCCGTTCCGGTGCAGCAAGTTCTATATCCTCTGGGACGCGCTGGCCGGTAGTAAAATATGACAACGGCCTCTGTGCCCTGATCATCATATTGAATACAGACCCATATCTTTCCGCCTCATCCAACTTTGTGAATAACAGTCCGTTGACCGGAATTTCTCTGAACCGGTTTACAACATCGCTTAATACCGCGTCACTGCTCGTGGATGATAGAACGAGATGACAATCCAATGTGACGGTATGATTCAACAGCTCTTTAATCTCATGAATGTAGAGTTTGTCTTTATGGCTCCGTCCTGCGGTGTCTACCAGGATGAGGTCTGCGTCACTCCTCTTCTTGATCGTCTCGTGCAATTCGGCAGGAGACAGCACCACATCCACCGGCAGTCCTATGATCCTGGCATAGATCTTAAACTGTTCGATGGCCCCTATTCTGAAGGTATCCAATGTGATCAGGGCAACCTTCTTTTTATCAACCAGGGTGTATTTTGCGGCGATCTTAGCGATAGTGGTTGTCTTCCCAACCCCTGTCGGACCGACAAAGACTGCTATCTTCTGCCCCTTCTGCGGGTTATAGACAGGGCCTGTCACCCTGACCTGTTTTTGAAGCAGTTCAAGACCATACCGGTTTATCTGTTCACTGTTATTTTTCTGCTCTTCGGAGAGTTTGCTGTCAAGGATCCGGACGATCCTGTTGGAGAGCGCCATATCCATCCCCTCAGACATCAACCTTCTATAAAACAGGACAAGACTGTCGGACAGGCCTTTCAGCCCTTCATCCTCTCCACAGCGCAACAGTTCCTGGACATACCCCTTCAGCACCCCTATCTCAGACTTCATATCCTTCAGCTCAACCGGTGTCACGCTGATATACGTCTTAATCTTCCGGATCTCTTCCATCAGACTCTTATCCGGTAAAAACGCATCCGTCGGAGGATAAGGAACAGTCCCCTGATCCTGCCCCTTGCCCTGCTCCTTGTCAGGATAATCCCTTGCGGCAACGACCTCAACCATCTGACGGCTAAACATCCCGAATACGCCGTCACCCCTCTTCACCTTCTTGGTAGACAATATGACCGCATCAGGGCCGATATCATTTCTGATCAGCCTTAATGCCTCCTGCATATCCACGGCCTCAAACTTTTTGATCTGCATCGCTATACCTCACTATACCGATAGGTTGTATATTGACTGCCGACGACACCTCATTCGACGACAACACAACAGCGCTGGGGATGAACCTTTCTAAAAACTTCCGCAGGGGACCCCGAATCGAAGGGGTTGTCAGAATGACAGGGTATATCCCCCGTCTGTTTGCACTCTCCATGAGGCCGTTGATCTGGTTTATCATGCCCTTGGCTATCCAGGGTTCCATCGTAAGATACATCCCCTGAGGGGTCTGGCGTACAGAGGAACTGACCTTCTCCTCCAGTGATGATTCGAGGGTAACGACCGGAAGACTGCTTTCAGACTGACTCTGATACTGCCGGGTGATCGTCCGCGAGAGGTTTGCACGGACATATTCCGTCAGGATCTCCGGGTCTTTTGTCGTGGGGGCATAATCCGCCAGTGTCTCGAGTACGGTCAGGAGATCTCTGATGGCAACCCTCTCCTTAAGCAGGTTTTGCAAAACCCTGACGACAACGCCTAAGGAAAGGAGATTCGGGACAAGCTCTTCAACAACTTTGGGATAACGCTTTGCAAAGTTGTCAAGTAAAGACTGGATCTCCTGCCTCCCTATAAGCTCATGGCTATAGGAACGTATCACCTCTGTGAGGTGGGTTGCAATCATGGTGGACGGATCGACAACGGTAAAACCTGCAAGCTCCGCCCTCTCTTTATCCTGTGGTGAGATCCATAAAGCAGGAAGTCCGAAGGACGGCTCCCTCGTCGCAATCCCCTGAATGCCCTTATCCACTCCCCCCGGATTAAGGGCAAGATACCGGTCTACCATGACCGCCCCGCCTGCGACTTCAGCCCCTTTGATCAATATGGAATATTTATTGGGATCGATCTGAAGACTGTCTTTGATGTGGACAGGGGGTATCACGATCCCCATCTCAGAGGCAAACTGGCGCCGGACTGTCCTGATCCGCTCAACCAATTCCCCCTTCTGTTCCGGATCCACCAGCGGGATAAGGCCATACCCCAGGTTTAATTCCATGACATCTAAGAGAGGGACACCCTCCTCCTCGTCTCTGGATTTACCCTTCTGGGCCTCTGCTTCTCCTTTGCCACCTCTGCCTTCTCTGACGGATGCAGCCCTGGGACTCCATCCCATCTCTGCCCCCATCGTATTCTTCAGATAATAGGCAACCCAGGCCACAAGGGCTGTCACGATTGAAAAGGCTATAAACGGCAGGTGCGGGAGACCCGGAATTAATGCAAGGAAGAATATGATCGCGGCGCTGATACCGATGGCCTTGGGATGAATCAGGATCTGTTTGGATATCTCTGCCCCCAGATTGGATTCAGATGCCGCCCGGGTCACGATCACGCCGGCCGATGTGGACACAATCAGGGCCGGGATCTGGCTTACCAGTCCGTCTCCGATTGTCAGAAGCGTATAATTCTGTGCGGCTGCGCCGATACTCATGCCATGCTGAAGGATCCCTATGACCAGCCCCCCGATGATATTAATGATGGTGATGATGATCCCGGCAACCGCATCCCCCCTTACAAATTTACTCGCACCGTCCATCGCCCCGTAGAATTCCGCCTCTTGAGCAACGCCCAGCCTGCGCCTCCTGGCCTCGGTATCATCGATTAATCCTGCATTCAAATCCGCATCAATACTCATCTGTTTTCCGGGCATCGCATCGAGGGTAAATCTTGCAGTAACCTCTGCGATACGGCCGGCGCCCTTTGTGATCACCACAAAGTTGATGACAACCAGGATCACGAATAGGATCATCCCGACAGCATAGTTCCCCCCCACAACAAAATTGCCGAAGGCCTTTATGACCTTGCCCGCGGCATCCGTCCCTTCATGCCCTCTGAGTAAGATCAATCTTGTCGAGGCGACATTAAGAGACAGTCTTGCAAGGGTGGCCACGAGGAGGATGGAGGGAAATACAGAAAACTCAAGCGGTTTCAGGATATACATGGATACCAGCATGATGACTATCGAGAAGGTGATGCTGAAGGATAAAAGCATATCCATAATAAAGGGGGGGACCGGGATAATCATGATGATAACAATACCCAGCACCAGCAGGCCCAAAAGGGCATCTATATTTTTTGCCAGCGCCCCGATGAATCCTCTGTTTGTCTCTGCCATTGTGACTGCCATGGATACCTACACCCTCCTCTTTAACCGGTATACATACGCCAGGATCTCTGCTACGGCCTTGTACAGATTTGTTGGGACTTCTTCTCCGATCTTAACGACCTTGTAGAGCGTCTGTGCCAATGGCTTGTTTTCAACAATCACCACCGCGTTGGCCTTTGCGATCTCCCTGATCTTCTCCGCAATGATCCCGGCGCCCTTTGCAACGACCCGGGGGGCCCTCATCTCTCCATTTTTATAGGAGATGGCTACCGCAAGGTGTGTCGGGTTCGTAATGACTACATCCGCCTTAGGGACATCCGCCATCATGCGTTTTCTGGCCATCTCCCGCTGAAGACTCTTGATCCTTGCCTTGATGAGGGGGTCTCCTTCTGACTGTCTGAACTCTTCTTTTATCTCCTGCTTTGTCATCCTGAGGCTCTTTTGATGTTCCCACTTACGGAATCCGAAATCGAGGGCAGCGAGCATGACCAGTACGGCGCCTGTCCAGATCACGAGTCTTAACGTCAGCCGGACGGTGTAAGAGAGGATATAGTCCACATCCATGTCGATAAGGGTTGGGAAGTTTCCAAACTCTCGTCTGATCAGTATATAAGCCGTATATCCTATAATGCCGATCTTTAAGATGGCCTTGATCATATCTGCGAGAGAATGGAGAGAGAATATCCTGTTCAGCCCCTCTACCGGATTGATCCTGGATAATTTGATTTCCAGGGACTGCAGGGAGAAGATGAAACCGACCTGGAGGATATTCGCGGCCGCCCCTGCAACGGTAACCATCAATAAGAATGGGGCTATTGTAAAGAATATCCGTTTCAGTATCCCGGCTCCAAGAGGATAGATATTGTCTTGCGTGATCTGCATCGTCCCGCTTGATGAGAGGATATTCGATGTAAGATCCAGGAAGTTTGAGTAGACCCTGGGGAAGGTAAAATAGAGCATCGTTGCACCCATCAGCAATACCGCAACAGAAGGAATCTCCTGACTCTTGGCGACCTGCCCCTTTTCCCTGGCCTCCTGCTGCCGTTTGGGCGTCGCCTGTTCTGTCTTTTCAAAATCGTGTTCAGCCATCCCTTATCTACCTTCCCATCGTGCTCAGGACACCCATCATATTCCCGCTCATCCCTTCAAAAACCCTCTGTATCAGATAGACGAAGAGGGGAAGCGAGAGGCTCATGACGAGCAATCCCACCGAAATCGTCAGCGGAAATCCAACAATCAGGATGTTGATCTGAGGGATCGTCTTTGCGATAATGCTCATCGCCATATTGGTTATAAACAATGCCACGATCACCGGGGCCCCGATCTTAAAGGCAAGGATAAACATATCCCCGGTAAGCCTTACCACTTTGCTCATCAGCTCTCCGGATAAAGTGACGTGCAGCGGCGGGACCAGCTCAAAGCTTCCGGCAAGGGCCGTTAAAAACTGGTGATGGGCATTGATCGAGAGGAAGATCAGGGTCCCTAAGATCGTCTGAAATTGTCCGATGATAGGAACCTGACTGCTGGTCTGAGGATCGATGACATTAACGATCGCAAACCCCATCTGAAATCCCATGAGTTCACCGGCCATCTCTAAGGCCGTGAATATCAGCCTGGCCATAAGGCCTATGATAAAACCGATCAGACATTCCCCGCCGATCGCCACTCCTAATGATAGAAGATTTGTTGACAGGCCGGAGGTATCCACCCTGACGATGTGCATCAAAATTATCGAGGTAAAAAAGGCTAGTCCGATTCTGAACCCCTTGGAGACGTTCCTGGCCCCTATGATGGGGATGCCGAATAACATAGACACCACCCGCGTAAATATGAGTAAAAACGATTGAAAATCTATTTCCATGCCGATCCTTTCTGCTAATGTATGTATGCTGGTATATTCGTAAACAATGTCGTCGTAAACCCTAACATCACCCTCAACATCCAGGGGAAGAATATGAGGAGCGCCAGGAATGTCACGATGATCTTGGGAACGAAGGTCAATGTCGCCTCGTTGATCTGGGTCACTGCCTGAAATATGCTGATCAACAGTCCGGTCACAAGGCTTAATAACAACATGGGGGCTGAGATCAGGAGTACGGTCTCAAGGGCGCTCTTGCCTATGGTCATCACCAGTTCCGGAGTCATCTGAATCCATCCCTCCTTATCCAAAACTCTTCACAATAGACCCGACTACCAAATACCATCCATCCACCAGCACAAACAGCATGATCTTGAATGGGAGCGATATGACGATGGGAGGGAGCATAAGCATCCCCATGGACATCAGGACACTGGCCACCACCATATCCAGAACAAGAAATGGAATATACAGCAGGAATCCTATCTGAAAGGCCGTCTTCAGCTCGCTGATCATGAAGGC
>Ga0209641_10002634_pt1 | contig 15352 bp, 17 predicted proteins | sample RifCSP16_1_FD_184022 | JGI IMG/M metagenome (GOLD analysis project Ga0209641, IMG submission 184022) | Soil microbial communities from Rifle, Colorado - Rifle CSP2_sed 16_1 (SPAdes) (version 2) | ecosystem: Environmental > Terrestrial > Deep subsurface > Rock core/Sediment | place: Rifle...
CAAGGGATGTCGTCCGCTGTAGGAAGGTTTTCATGTAATGGAATGTCTATATTAGATATAATTGCCCATACAGCGGCCATCCCATTACTTCGGGCTATTTTTTTAGCATTTCCATGCCTACTTCAAGATTCTTATACTCCTCTATCAATTGGTCCTTTAATTTAGTAGCGATGTTCTGAAATGTTTCAAAAGACTTGAAGGCCTTCTTTTTAAACTCTGAATCGGTATAAGTACCAAAAAACACGCATTGTTCATAATAACTGTCTATCATTTCCGCCTGACACAACCTGTCTATAACCAATCGTTCATATTCATTATAAAGCTGTTCTTGCGTCAAGGATTCTAGACGCTTTAGCTCTGTCTTTTGAATCTTCTTTATTTCCTTTCCCACCGCTTTAGTGAATACTTTAGGATAATCATCTATTTCTTCTTGATACTTCTCCTGTTCCTCTAAAGTAGCGTCGGCTTTTATATCCTTTGGAAAAGGTACTGATGTTGATTTTACTGCTTCGTTTTGAATCTGCTCCGTCATAAGAAGTAAAATGAATGTAACTATTGTTTCTTTATCCTTTAATTCACTAATTTCATTAATAAAGGATGCTCTTTCTGATGAATCGGGAGACCTTAATTTTCTCCTCAACTCTCCAGATTTCCTTATGGCACTTGTCCTTGCTATATTTAAATCCGCATCTCCTATCAGTCTTACGTATACAGTAACATCAGTACTGGTTACTGGATCAGAGATGGTTACTTCTCTACTCCATTTGAATAATTGGGTAATATCAACATCGTTTTTCTCAATTGATCTGCTCATTTCTCCTACCTCTTTGAGTTAATGTTAAAAGGAGGCCACTCATACTGGTAGTATGAACAGCCTCCTTTTATGAAAATCCTTTAGGCTTAAATTATGATCTAACGCCTGAATAAACTATTAGATTACCCGTTGTAGATTTGATATCAAATGTTTGCTGTGCATTAGCGTTGACATTCGAAGTAAATCCTTCACTGGTTATTTCTAATTGTGGAACATATACTGTTTTTAGAACTGCATAAGGAACTACTACATCTGATGGGTCCTGAAGAGTAATATCCAAATATAAACCGGCAGCAGTTAATTCGATGGTCTGAAATTCTGTATCTGCTGGGGCCAGTGCTCCAGTTGTAAACAAAGAAATCAACTCAGTATCAGTATCAAGAACTGTTATAGTACCTGTTACTGTAGGAACCTGTATCTGGTATCCAACAATGTCTCTGTTACCCATTTCCTTAACTGTTTCAGGATTGAAGGCACCATTCAAAGTAACTGACTGTACTCTATCAATTCCATTTGCGGCAATCAAAACTGGAACATCAGTACCACGAATACCTGCCGGCATTGTAGTATCACTAATGTATGACCAGTTGGTTCCAGCGGGAACAGCCTGATATACTACAAGCATTTGGTCCGCTGTTGCAGCGCCTACTGTTAATGAAGTACCAGTAATCTCATACTCACCGGCAACGGGTCCGGCAACAACCTCGTCTAACCAAACGCCGTCTTGAATAACGGAAATAGCGTCGTCCCCATTCTTTAGTGCAACAGGTGTTTCTGATAATGCGAATGGACCTGCTCCAGCGGTGAATCTTTCAACAACAACGTCGTTTTTGAACCAACGCTTTTGTGTACCAATTAGTGTATACTCTTCTGTTGATTCTCCATCAACTGTATAGTTGAATGAGAAGTCTCTAACAGTACACCTGCGAGCGTGTGCCATTTTTACATAGTCGTCGATAACGTCGTCCTTAATTTGTGCGATAACATCGACATCCTTAATTTCAGAAATACTTACTCCAGATGCGGGGTAAGCGGTCCAATCTGTCCCTGTCAATACTGACCATAACTTAACTCCAACATCCATTGATTGAAAGGTTACAGTAACCGCTGGAGTATCTTCTACCGTTCCAGCGTGGAACTGGTTGCCCAATTCATCAATATCTGTTGAAGGTCTATCGGCAGTAATAGACAATCTCTGAATTCTAGGAACTGTTAGAGCGTTTTCAACTCCGACAAGTTTTAATTCTACGTGCTTTGATGGAACAGCAATTCTTCTTGCCATTATTCTAGTTCCTCCTACATTTCACTATAATAAGTGATAAATCTAACTGAGTTTCTCCAATAAATCTTTTCCATTAACTGCGGGAAAATCCTTATAGGAATTATATTTATATCATAGGGCATTAATACACCGAGTTGTGGTACAGTTGTTGGAGGAAACCCGTCATTATAATCATATACGGGTATACCAACCTCAAGGTCCTCTAATATAACTGATGTTAGCTCGTCTACCTGAGCCTTGTTTGCACCATAAACTTCCAGGTCCCATATTCTATTTCTTTGACCTTTTCTTTCTCCCAATTCAAGCGGTACTATGTTCATCGGTTGATTTACAACTGCAACCGTTGGTAATACCAGATCGTCTAGTGGAAAACCATCAACTACTGTAACAGACGGGTATGAAGCTAAAATATCATTTTTTAGCCAGTGATATATACTAAGGTCCTGTAATCTTTCAAGAAACATTAGGTAACTCCCGCCTTTGAACGGGCTTTTCTGACGCCCATTCTACCCTTTGGAGTAACATGGATTAGATATCTCTGACTGTCCGAGAAAAACTCTTTTAGGATGGTTCCGGGTTGATGTTCGTCAGGCCTTTCAATAAATCTCTCTAATTCTTGTGTAATAAGGTTTTCTACATCCTCATTAACTCTAATTATAGCATTGTCCAAGATATGTTGTGCATTCAATTGCATCGCTTCTACGATCAAAAGAGGCCCATAATTAGGGTATGCGTGCTGATCTGTCATTCCTCTTTCCATCATTAGCCAGTATGGAGCAAGTCCTCCAAAGGATTCTACTCTAGCCTGTATTGTTTTGTCGTAGCTTTCTTTCATATCATCCTTGAAACTAAGCTTTTTACCACTTTTTACGCTAGAAGGTGCAGAAGCGTTCTCTCTGGCAGTCGTATACATCAATTTCCAGAAGCGTGCTCTCTCCTCTATAGGATTGTTGCCTTTTAGCCCCAACATATCTCTAGCGGCAGCAAGTCCGTCGGCCAAATCCTTTTCATCTCCTACTAAACCTTCAATACTCTGTCTTAGGTTTAATCTTCCACTAGAATCTGCGTGTATAATATCTGGATTAGAGAATAATCTTAATAATTCTGATTTTAATTCTTGATAATCAAGTTCTTTAGTATGTTCTATTCCAGCCTTTACTACTTGAAGAATAACTTTTGTTATTGCCTCTCTAACTCCTGGCAACGATAGGGCCTTTGATACTATATCTGATTCTGTTATATTTAGTCCAGAATCTAGCTCTCCGGCAAATTTTTTGGCATTAGTAGTTATTCTATCTAATAGCTGCTGTTCATTTTGTTCTGCCATTACTTCATAACCATACCTTCAATTCTTCCAAATAGAATTCTCAATAATGATCTGGTATAATCTCCAAAATTATCTAGGACAATCTTTCTAACATATTTATATTCATTAGATTCTTTGTCCATTACTTCTTCTAATTCGGAAAGAGTGATGGCGATGAATTTATCTCTTTTCTTTGTTATAAAGTGTAGTACATCCAGTACGTCGAGACCCTGAATGGTTATGCTGGGTTCAACGTGGTCCAATTCTTGCCTTTCCATTTTATCCCTCTCGTTCTACTAAGGATATTATTATCCTATTTATTATAGGTACTCCTCTTAGTAGAAAACTTTTCATTATGAATTCCTTTTCATCTACCACAAAATGACTACTATTTTCTACTGCATCTATACTGGCAACAGTGTATTTTATTTGTGCCGTAATATCGCCCTCTACTATAAAACCTCCAGCCTGCCATAGTGGGGTATTAAGCGCCTTGTCAATTATATGTGCAGTTACCACTAAACCTGATGCTGTATTTATCCAATATACACCACTACACGTTGGACAGAATTGATTCGTAGATAAATTCGTAACAGGGTCCAGAGAATCGGTAGGGTCTGGACATGGAATTCCACTTACTGTTCTGTAAATGGTTATGTCCCGTCCAATCGCATCTCTAATTTCATCTGTTATATCTGCCGTATTATCAGGCCAAACTATTGTCATTAAGTTAGTACCTTGGTAAATACTTCATCAAAAGTTCTGGCAATATTTTTCCAATTATATTCCGGTCTAGTTACGACTTCATATGCCTTTTCATCATATTCTTTTAGAGTTCCACCTGACCACATCTCATATGCAGCTTCCAATGAAGCAACTATAGAATTAAAGTCGGGGATTCTGGCTAGAGTATCTATTCTATCATAGGTAAAGTCCGCAATAGTTTCTATGAAGATTGCACTATCTTTCCAAATTTCCTCACATGCGGAGTGTCGTGGCACTATCTGAGTTCTTTTAGTTGCAGCGTGTTCGAAATTTGTTAGACCCCAGCCCTCTCCCATGGATGTATTTATTCCCACATCGCAGGCATTGTATATCATATTTAGTCTGTCGTCAGACACACCAGGAATAATATTAGTTTTGGCAGAAAGTATTAGTTTATTATCTATTCCATATCTTTTTGCCAGCACTAAAATGTTATTTCCCGCATCGGTTACTCCCATATGACAGTACAATCTAGTATTATTAGGTTTATCTTTTGAAAATTCCGCAAAAGCCCTAAGAGTTAAATCAATTCTCTTCCTTGGTTGGTTTCTGTTTGCATTTAAAACTATGAAAGAGTTTAAAAATGTGGGGTCCTGTTTCCAAGGAAGAAGTTCCCTAACAGCCATTTCTCTTCCCGATATCTTATCTCTATCTTTTATGGGATAAAATCTGCTTAAGTCTACGCCATGGGGAACTACTTCTATATCATTTTCGTCAGTAAAGACCCCGGTATCCATCATTACTTTTTTGGCAAACTGCGTGTATACACATGTTTTATATACCAAATGAAACTGCTTGAACCACTCTGGATTATGTTCTCTGGCATCCACTGGAAAATATACTACAACAGGAATGTCAGTTAACTTTTTAGCTATTAATTCTTTCAAATATATATCAATAATCCATGGATCATTTAGAATAAAGATTAAATCTGGTTTTATTCCTTTTATCATAGATTCGAGTCTATTTACCCCATAAACGTCTCCTCCTATGAGTGCGGGATATATTGAATAATTGAACTCATGAGGATCGCCCATATAATTCACGCCTAGTTGATGTACATCATATTTAGTTCTAGGTAACTTTGTTATAATACTATGGGCTACCCTTGCAAATCCAGTAGTAGCTACTGCATCACTGATCCAGAGAATCTTCTTCTTTTCAACCTTTCCTTTAGACATAGCTCCTCCAACATAATACTAAGTGTTATTCTTCCGTACCCTCATATGGATTATCAAGATAACCCTGTAGATGCTTTTTAATAGCAGAGGCGAGACGCTTTTGTGGAGGTTTCAATATAGATGTCAGTTCCTTCCAGTCTGACTCAATCAGATTATCCTTTCGTCTACTGGCCTCTATATTTGAGTATGAAATCTCCGCGTCTCGCCATGCTCCAACATTCCATGAAAGATTCTGTAAATCACCCATTTTTAGTATAATGGCTGACATTAGAATAATTGGTTTATGATCGCCTCTTTCAATAACTGGAGGCTCTGGAAATAAAAACCTTATTGCAGTATTTCTATATACGTCGTCATTATCCAATAATAAATATTTATAGTTCCACCACGTTTGCAAAGATTCTATGGATGTCACCAAAGCCAGCCGTAGCCACTCGTCTAAGTACCTATAACTAGACGTATTAGTATCTCCCAAATGTAGTCTAAGTCTAGGTATTAAGAAATCTACGGTGGTTGTTAAAGGCATTATTAGCCTCCGGCTGTTGGTTGTTTATATTGAACTTTGGAAAGAGTCTCTTCTAGATGTTTAACAATCTTTTCTGATTTATCAACATCTCTTGCTCTATTTATCAATCTAAATAAAGGAGCCTCTTCCGTAAACTTTTCAATTCTGTTCTTGAAGGCCAAAAATCTTAGGCCCAAGATTCGATCTAACTCCTCATCGCTGACTTCGTTAGGGGACCTTGGTTCCTCAAATACCTTTGCTAATTCAATTAGCCTTCCTGCCTCAAAGTGTTTCTTATTGATTTTTCTGAAGAACAAATCCTGACGTTCATCCCAAATCTCTACAACCTGTTCGTCTAATTCATCAGGATTGGCTGGATTTCCTTGTAGAATGATACCTTCTGGTTCATCTGAAAATGGATTTAGTGCTGTTACATATACCTTGCCAAGAATAGTTTTCTTATACCTCTTTAGTGGAGTTCCCGCTTTCATGGCGTCCACTAGCCTTCTATCTACTACCTTTTCTGTCATTATATATTCTCCTTATGATTTTGTGTATACAAACAAAACCCCTCATTACCCTTACATTAAATTGTAAATGAGGAGTCTTTGTTTTTACTGAAATTCATTGTATCCTTCCATGTAGGATAATCAAAAGAGGAGAGGAGAGATCATTCCCGCCTCTCCTCTTTTGCCAATTAATAAAATAACTTCAACTATGAAAGACCACCCAAGACATAAATACCCTGAGCATTGTCTATAATCATACCAAATTGCTGATAGATTTCTAGGAACCACTGAGGAGGAGTTGGATTCATATCCTCCCACTGCTTCTGACGAACATCACCGTAGGTAATAAATTCGCCAACATTTTCACCAACTACCAGAACCTTATCCTCCGGTAGTAGGGCTGTGTATTCCTCGGGGTTGTTGTAAACCTGATCTAATGTGATAATAGGTACTCCATAGTACTTACCTAGACGGCCTCTTTCACGAATTTCGTCTACGGCTGTCTGTGACCCCTCTACGTTGGTACCATCAGTCCAAAAAGCTCCGAACTTAGTAATAGGGGTAACTGCGGCACGAACACCAAGAATTGCCTTTGCTGATCCAACGGTGTTATTAACCTGATTGATGGCATCTTCTAGTGCGGAAGCCGTAATAGTACCACCTACTGATGTAAAGTTACTAGGAGTATTAACTGCTGACCAAACTGTAGATAGGGCTGTGAATACTTTATTTACATAGTAATCACGTAGTTTTGCTGCCATTTCACGACGGATTTCTTGAACGGTTCCAATTTCTCCGCTCTCAAGTTCCCAAAGGTTATAAGTAACCTTTACATCGGCACCGTCTAGAACATAGTTCATACGTTCTGAAACAGTGATTTCACTTGACAAATGTACTGAACCAGGAACTAAAGTACGAACCTCGATTCCCTTACGCAATTTCTTTACAAGAGAATCTCCTGGCTTTAGCGCACGGGTGCTAAGAATATCACCGATGAACTGATTTGCCAAATGATTTGGCTGAACAAATTCTACAATTATTTCAGCAAGAGCCGCACGTTCATGCGGATTCTTCATTAATGAAGATAGTGCTTCGTATACTTTCTTTTCATCTAACTTTGACATGTTATTATCCTCAAATAATCTTATAGAGTCCTGAATGTCAATGATCCGTCTGTACTATTGTAGTGCTCTACAACAGCCACAACTGTTTCGCTACCACTTGCTTCCTGTAGCTTTCCTGCTTCTGCTGCTGTGTCGTCTCCAGCATTAGCAACTGATAAATCTGCTCCCGGGGTCTGTAATGCGGCTGAATAAATATACTGGCCTGATGGAACACGGAATACACCGCGATCAAATGCAAGTGCTTGAAAACCTGATGGAATAGCTACGCTATCACGATTTCCAGGCCATGTCAAATGAACCGTAGCTGAAAATGGAACATTAGCAGCCTGATCCCATCCACCATGGCGTAGGGCCCACTCGAATGAAGGCTGTGGAACAAACAGCTTCACTGGTCCCGTTGCTGTGGCGTTATTTACTGTCCAAGTTACGCAAAACTTGGCTTTATTAGCCTCGGCCTCAGTGTCCGGCAACTTTACTCCAGGCAGATCACTACGACTTCCAAAATCATAGTCACCAGGAGTATTGGTTGTTAGAAGAACCATGCGGCCCTCTACAATATCTTCTGTTACTACTACACCAACTATATCGGTATACTTTCTGATTTCCATGGTAGAAAATCCTCCAAGTTATTTCTTGTCCAGATTAGTTAGAAATTCCAGAACTTCTTTCTTGCCAACCTCTTCTTCCGACTTTCCACGAATTGCTGGAGCGTTTGTAGTACCAAGTCTTACGCTGGCAACTGCTTCCGGTTTGAAAGCTGAAAGTTCCTGTAGGAAAAAGTCTAGCTGTGCATCAGACATAGCAAGAAGTATTTCGGCCTTAGCTTCAAAATAGCCATCTTCTACTTCAATCTTTGCAGTAGCGAACTTTTCCTTGATTTCTGCGAGCTTTCTTACTCTTTCTTTCTCGGTATCTATTTCTGACTTAAACTCTCTAAGCTGAGTTGCCTCAGCCTTTAGTGTTTGTAACTCTGAAGAAAGAGTTCCATGCTCTGTCTTTAATTCATCATATTTAGCTTTTACTTCATTCAATTTTGCTTCGTGAGCAGTATTAAGTTCCTGTCTTAGTTCCAACAGACCCCTCTCATGCTCTACTGTAGAAATTGTATCCATGATATCTTCGTCCTCCAAAGATGCTTGTATAGTCTCTTTGATAGATGCGAGTGCTTGTACACTCGTTCTACCTAAATATGCGGGCATTCCTACTATTGTTGCAGCATTCACCGAAACTCCCAATAAATCTACAAAACCCTCTTGCTGTTTTTCTTCTGAAAAGGTTATTTCCCAAGAAAAATTAATATCCTTTTCTTCTGCAAATTTTTCTTTTAGGAGTTCAACATCTTCTCCTCTTTCTCTCAACCATAGTGCGGCTAGAGCCTCGATCTTATCATCTCTTTCTAGGAGATGTGTTATGACGCCTAGGGGGAAGGTTTCCTGGTGGCCTTCACTTATTTCACCAAGAGCCATCTTTATTGGCATATATAAACCTGTCTTTAATACGTTTGCGAACTCCTCTTTTGGAACCCTTTGTCTATTAAGATTTGGTTTATCGTCCAATAATGTGAATTTTATCCATGTAACGTTGGGGTTTAATGATACTGCGGCCAACGCCTCAAGTATCTTTCTTTCATCAGTATTCAACATCAGTTGAATATCATTGACACTAAAAGTAGAAATTTTGTTCATATCATTCTCTCTTATTATAGCATAATTCATAAAATATGTAGGTTTCCATCATTAAATTATGCGTAAGGGGGTATAATAGGGGGTTCTTATGGTGTTTCTTCTCCAGAATTATGAGAAAAAATAGCCATCAATAAGTCTTTCAATGGCATGGTCCACAGGTCTACCTCGGCCATGCCTCTTTCTTTTGCTTTATTTGGAGACATACCATGTCTCTTTATAAAGCTAATGGCACAGATTCGCTGTGCATCGTCTTTTGATTTACCACCATTTTCCATTTCGCTTCTTACACAGTTTTCAAATTCTGCTGGCATAGCTTATTCCTCTGGAGGTTGGGCTGGTCTACCCGGCTGTTCTCCACCGGGCTGATTTGCCCCTGGTTTATTAGATGGAGCCACTGGGTCTAACTCCAAATCATCTAACGTCTGGTTTTCTTCTACTCTTTTTTCTAGTTCTGTATTTAAATTATATCCATATGCTTCATCATATGACGTTCTAGACAAGTTACCACTTTCGTATAATTCTTTCAATCCCTCGAAGAATAGCTGCATACTCATTAGATTTATAGGCTTCCAAGAAACTTTAGGAAGAGTAGCTATGATTTGATTCCTACTCTTCATTTCAATAAATATCTGATTTACGATTGGTAACAGTGCGTCTCTCAATCTTTCCATGGTATGAAGAGGAGAAATTGTAGCTATTTGTGGATCGGATGCAAATGATCTTTCAGTCTCTCCAGTTATCAATATCCTTGGAAAACCCAGTGCAACCATAATGTCCTGATTAACTGATTCATATTTATCACTGTTTAGAAGAGGATTTACATCAGGAAAAATCCATTCTATTGATACAGTGTGATTTGTGAATAATGCAAAGATTCTTTCTAATGGGCTGGTATCATTATTTCGTTGCCACTGAAGTTGTTGTTCAAGATCAGTTAAGATATCTTCCTGGTCCTCTGTCAACGGAAACTCATCACTTCCAACTTTAACCTGCATTATGGCACTAATGACTCTTGCGGCCAGTGCATAATCCATTCTTCTAAGATTCCTCTTGTGCTTCAGTGACTCCAGTGCCGGGGTCAAATATGGAATTGGATATGAAGAATCCTCTAACGAATTTCCCTTGACTATCAAAGGATTGTCCAGTCTAACTTTTGTTTCTCCTTCCTTAATTAATTGTACAAACTCTGGATATAATTTGACTATTTCTAGATATAGTTCCCTATCGGCGGTGCCATCAACATACTCACCTTCATTCTGTATAAAGTAGGCAGTTTCATCATCTATCTTTATAAAATATGATTCCTTATCAGACAACAGGGGCCTATTGATCTCTATATTGGCCGAATCTCTTACCCACATACTCGTAGGGTATAGAAGGGAGTTCAATCTCTTGATTCCCTTATTTCTTAAATCCGTAATTCTAACTCTTGTAAGACTGATTTCGGGTACTACGAGACCCGTAATCAGATATTCCAGTGCCGCCTTTCTCATAAAAGGAGCAACATCTTTAGCCACCGCTTCAAATATTGACTTTTCTGTTACACTTACTGTTTTATCTAATGTTACAACTAATTCATTAATAGCGATGTCTACTACCTTATTTATAACAGTGGCTGCTAAAGGGTCATGTCTATAATAGAATCTACATTCTTTTATTACGTCACAATACTTGCTTTGTTTATCAAAGAATAGTTTATCTACAGTAACAGGACCAAAGGTATCATCCCTAGTATTTGTAACGGGCTGAAAAACCTGAATTGTGGCCTCTGCTACTCTCGGCTTTGCCAATCTAACTACTGCATTGGCCTCTTTATTTTGATCTGTTTTTGTTACCATATTACATTCCTCTGACTACCCATCTAGCTTTCATAAGCGGCTTTTTAGGTTTAGTAAACAGTCTATGTTCCATCTTGGTAAAATAAGCCATTACAGCACATAGCATAGCAGATGTATTGTGATCTTCACCCCTCTGCCCTCCGCCGGGAGTTAGAGTTCTATATACAACGTCTCCACTAGGATTCTTAGTATACGTCATTCTCTCTAACTCAACTACCAAATCCATATCTGTAGAGGAATAGATTATCTTGTGAGAATTTGTATACTCTTGTAAAAGGGTTATGCTATAGGGTTTTACCTTTACCTTTATTTCCTCATTGTCTGCATCCTGACCTAGACTGATCCAGCTTCCGAAATCCACTGGAACGAGTCTTTTATCATACTGTTTGTGTAGATAATTATCGCCCAAAAGTAGTTGTTGAACTAGCGGTTTACCGGGACCTCCAGCGTCTATCCCTATCATTGCTGGATTCAATTTGCTATCCAGAAAATCTATTAATTTTTCCTGAATAGGATATGGTACTTTTATTAGGTTTATTCTTGCGTGTTCATATATCTGTCCGTTCTTCTCATATAATACCATAATAGCGGTTGCTTCTGTGTATCCTAAGTCGATTCCCAGGATTATTATATCATTTTCTGGCAAAATTGGCAGTAATGCCAACTTATTTATCATTTCTGACATGTTTTTATTATCAATTCCTGAGAGTTTTATTTTATAAGTAGGATAGGTTTTTATCTCCATTAGTCTCCTATCGAATACTGCATATGTAGGAGAACCGTGTCTACCAAGAACAAAATGTACGTAATCCTCCCCATCTACTCCCCCATATTTCTTTAGATTGTTCTCCTCATCACTAGGGGAGTATCTAGGATTTTGATGGGCAGCCGTTCTATGATGTGAAAAACCGTCGTCTATCTCATCAGCATAGTATAGAACATTGTTTTCCCTCAGACCCGTAGGTACCCCTGACACAAATAATTTGAACCCGCTTTGCCATGTATTTAAAACGGGCTGTAATTCTGTCCAGGTTCCCCAAGGATAATAACCAGCCTCGTCCACTATGACGATTGGGCTGTGAATACCAACTACATTGGCACCAGTACCACTGGTTCCCGCAATTCTACATAGTAATTGCGATGAATTTAGAAGTTTAATAGAGAAGTTTGAACTATTTATACCCTTAGTTGGTTCTATAAATTCTGACAGTAAATAGTTATTTCTTAATGATCTTGTAATATTTTGAAATACGGGTTCCAAATGGACCTTATTAGGAACGGTATATAGTATATAATCATTAGGAAATAGATTGTTTACTAATAGCCAGAGAATATAATCTGTAAGCGACCAAGTTTTTCCTACTGATCGACCACAACAAAGGGATGCATAGTGATTGAAATCTGCTAAATACTCTTTTTGATATTGAGAATAATCAAATCGGTCGTCGCTCCATTCAGGAATATCAAGAGTTCTATAAAACTCCCCGAATAATATAGGATGTCTTACAATTTCATATAGTATCAATTCATCCCGTTCTAGTCTTTCTATTAACGCCATTTTACATGTTTCTCCAATACTCTGTTAAAGGAACATCCCCATCTCTACTATCTATTTTTATGGATGGCTCTAGGGTTACTCCAGCTAATTTAATAGGTTCGCCGTTGAAGGGCAATGTCCACGCTTCGCTGCCAAATCCCCCTCCCCACTTCTTTTTGTAGAAGTCTGCGTTTCTACCGAAATGCTTATTAGTAGACCCTCCATGTCCCTGATGTATTGTTCTGCTCCAGAAATGAAAATAAAGTGAATTTGATAAAGTACAAGAATTAATTTTAGCGTGTACAGCTCTCCTGGCATAATCGTTGTCGCTATAATATGCTGGATAAAAATTCACGTCTATATACCCTATCTTATCAAAAACCGATCTATTAAATAGGGCCAGATTGTGAACATCACTTAGACCGGCTTCGTCTAAAATTATATTCTCTGAATATCTATCAAAGACTTCCCACGGTCTTTCATTGAAGGCACTGAATCTCATTTCTGGCCCTTGAAAATATCTAGCTGCACTTGGAAACGCCTTGACCAGCGACTTTGCACTAACCTCTTTAGAACATATCCACTCATATTTTCCCATCTCTTCCACTTTTATTAATGAATCTATGGCAAATGGATAGGCAATCACATCGTTTCCCATAATAATAATATTGTCGGTAATTGAATCTTTCCAACAAAAATCATATATGTCGTTTAAACTATACGGGAATCCATAATTTCTAGTATGGGTTATATATGGTATACCGGATTGATTAGCAAAATCTACTGTTTGTGTATCTCCGGGCTTTCCTACTACTAAGATAATATCCCTGATCCCGATTCTTTTAGACGTTTCTAGAATCGACCTAATTGCCAGTTTAGTAAATTCAATATTACCAAATGTTACCATTCCCAATTTAGTAAGCATAATCAATTACACTCAGCATGGTTTCAGCTACGTATTTGGTATCTGTGGCCCCACTCCAAACCTTTTTCACCTTTATAGGAGTAGTTCTTACGAAGTGTCCTCCCTGTACTCCATATGTAAAGGATAGATTTATCTTCCTCTCATTCATACAATTTTCTCTAACCATAGTGTGAACATGAGCACCGGAACATCTTCCTATTATTACATCGCAAAAGAGGCTAAGATAAGAAACTTCATTCAAGTCAAATCCATCGCCTGTAAGGGTTACATCTGATGTATGAATTATATTTTCTAAGGAGGTATCTATCTCTTTGGTTACAAATATCAACTTATCCTTATGATAGTTTGCTACTATTTCTATTGCGTCTTTGAAATCGAAATTCTCGGCCTGGCTCGATTGAACATGTTCGTTACAAATTAATATCTTTTTATCTGTAGAATTTTGTATAAAAAATTTAGTAGGCTCTATCTCATGTTTACCATAATCTATGCTAGGGATATAGTCTATAAGATGTTTATTAAAAAGCGAGATGTCCAGTTCATGTGCTATATCATTGTGCATCTTTTGAAACTGCTCTACTGTACAACCTATCCCTGGTAGAACATATTTAGAATCCCTACCTATCCAGGTGTTTATATAAAGTATGTTATTCTGCAAAGCCCATGCCTTATCATTTCTCATGTTACTGTCGGGTTTCATATATTCAAGTTTATCTATGTCCTTCAATATGCGGGGATTTCTTAAATGAGCATAGTAGAAACTTTCGGCATCTAGTTTATTCATATAATCTTTTACGAATTCTCTGGATGTAAATAAATCCCCGTGTCCGTAATAATTATAGAATATGACGGCTTTTAGCATATTCTCTAACCTTTTGTATAACGTAGTCTTGTTCTTCTCTAGTTATCTCTGGATAACTAGGTAGTAATACTACTTCCTTTGAAAGCTTCTTTGCTACAGTCTCAGTTCCTCTACCGACTAGAGAATTATTTTGATAGTTCAAATGTCTATGATAACTTATCGGATAAAACATGGGCCTGACTTCTATTCCATTGAAATCCATAAATCTCTTTATATCCCCATAAACACGGTTTCCAACTAAGCGTATTCCGAACATCCAACGAGAATGGGTAGAGTACGCCTCCTCATATTGTGGTATTAATTTTTCTTCCTCAAGATTACTTCTATAATAACTAAATATATTATCCTTCTTTTCCCATATATAATCTTTATACTGTAATTGTCCTAACAAAATAGCGGCCTCTACATTTGTCATTCTATAGTTATGGCCCGGCATATGGTGTATATACTGTAGTCCCGACTGTCCTTGTCCATAAAATTTAGAGGCGTACTCATATGCATCTTTATCATAGGTTATAAATGCCCCGCCCTCTCCACTGGTAACATTTTTATTTCCATAAAAAGAAACAGAAAAGCACTCGGATGCGGTGCCGCTTTCCATGCCCTGATATGCACCTAGAAATCCCTCACAGTTATCCTCTATAACTGGAACGCCAGGATACTGTTTTTTCAATCTTGGAATATCTATTATATTTCCTAAATTATGAACCATTAGAAGTATATGTGTTCTATGTGGCTTATATCCGGTAAGGTCTATATTCCACGATTCTATATCAGCGTCTTTAGGCCATAGCTGAAAATCTTCTTCTATAAATGGATTCCAGGCGGCTACATATACATTATTGGGACAGATTATATTTCTTCTCCATTCGTACTTTAATCTCATAACGCGAGCCATAATATGATTGGCCGCTGTTCCGCTATTTGTAAAAACTATATAATCTGTGTTCCAAAATTTTGCTAATTCATTTCTAGCCCTTTCTAAGTAGGGTCCTTTTGATGAAATCCAAGTAGAATCT
>Ga0209641_10002636_pt1 | contig 15349 bp, 15 predicted proteins | sample RifCSP16_1_FD_184022 | JGI IMG/M metagenome (GOLD analysis project Ga0209641, IMG submission 184022) | Soil microbial communities from Rifle, Colorado - Rifle CSP2_sed 16_1 (SPAdes) (version 2) | ecosystem: Environmental > Terrestrial > Deep subsurface > Rock core/Sediment | place: Rifle...
CGTGGCCAGTCACATGGCCCACCCCGACGTAGGCCACGTGGAACATGTGATGCGGGATCGGCTGCTTGGGCAGGTGGTCCGCGAGCCTCCGTTCGAGTCCTCGCGGCAGTCCTCGCTCGCGGAGGCGCTCGAGGATGCGGTGGAAGTCGTCCCGGGTGAAGCCGTCCAGGAGGTCGTTCCCGATCCAGTATGCCTCTGCGACTTCGCGATCGAGGGGACTGAGGTCGCTCTTCTCCGCGATCGCGCGCAGGTACGGTTCGAGCGCCTCGAACTGCAGGAGGGATTCGCCCGCCGCCTCGAGGTCGTGGCCATCCACGATCGCACGGTAGAGGAGGGGCTCGGCCTCCTCGGGGCCGCAGAACCGCAGGCGATTCGTCGCGATGCTGAAGCGTGCCCCGAGCTGGATCCCGTTCATCGTCCCGCGATCTTTGCCCGCGCCGCGACGAGTTTCGCGCGGCCCGTGTACAGGATGAATCGCCACGTCTCTCGGAGGGCGGCCGTCCCGATCGCGACGACGGCACCCGCAGCGACGGCGGTCGCCCCGGCCGCCTGGACGAAGGTGACCGGCGAGGCACCCGCCAGGACGCCGAGCGCCCAAGTGATCGGGAAGGACAGGACGAGGATCGAGGCCGCGGTGGAGAGGGACACGGTGCGCAGGCCCGCGTACCACGTCGTCACGAAGCCCACGAGCAGGAGCGCGCTCAGGCCGACCCATCCCCATTGCGCCGGGCTGAGCGCCGCAGCGGCCCACTGGCCCGTGAGGCCGATGTAGGTCGCCAGGAAGACGCCTCCGAAACCCATCCGTCCCAGGGCGACCGTCGAGGAAGGCAGATCCCGAAGCGTGCGCTTCGAAAGGGTGTACTCTCCGGCCCACAGGGCCGTCGCCGCGAGGACCAGGAGCGTCCCATCGGACCACACGGGGGCCGTCAGGGAGAGGAGGAGCGCATTCCCGGCGAGGAGGAGGCCCGCCGCGAGGAGGATCCGCATCGGGATCCGCTCCCGCAGGAAGACGAAGGCGAAGACGGAGGCCATGATGAAGAGGGTACGGTACCCGAACGTCGCGGTCGCCGCACCGGCCGTGCCGGCCATCTGGAGGCCGCGGAAGAAGAGGACAAACGGGATCGCTCCGCCGAGGAGGCCGATCGTCACGAGGCGCGCCCAGTCGCGTTTCCGAAGGCGAGTGCGGACGTCCCTCCGGGCCAGGAGGGCGAGCGGCAGGAGGAGGGCCGTGACGGCGAGATTGCGGACCGTGATGAAGGCATCCGAGTTGAATCCCTGCACGGCCCAGAAGTTCACGAACGTCGAGACCCCGCTGATCACCGCCGTCAAGAGGACGAGGAGAATCCCTGCGGCGATCATGCGACGCTGCGCGTTGGCCTCGGAGGAAAGGGACATCGATCTCACGGTTCCGGTCGGGCCTCTGAGGAGGTTCCGATTCGATTTGGCCTTAGGGTACCGGCTATATATACAGTCCCTAGAAGAATCGCGCGGTCGGGCGATCGCGTGACGCTGCGTCATGCCAATCTACTTAGTCGAGGGGCCTCATCGCGGACCAGGGAGTTCCCGTGGCGGAGGTCGAGATCCGGTCGTTCAAGGACGTGACTCTGAAGGACGGGACCGTCGTCCGCCACGGGAAGAGCGTCGGGCTCGTCAGCACGATCACCGCGACGTACCTCATCACGATGCTCCGCACGGATCAGGTGTGTGCCCTCGAATCGCCCGACTTTCCCTCCCTCTCGATGGTCTACGCGAAGAAACCGAAGTTCCCCGCTCGGGTGTACTACTCGAAGGACCCGCCCCTTGCGATCTTCATCTGCGAGATGCCCCTTCCGATGTCGACCCACCGCCCGGTCGCATCGGCGCTCATGCGCTGGGCGCACGACCACGGCTGCCGACAGATCGTGCCGCTCGAGGGCCTGCCGACGGACCTCGAGGCTCCGCCGGCCGCGGAGCCGCCGGTGTGGGGCGTCGGGTCGACGGACCGGGCCCGCGCCGAACTGGACCGCAGGGGGATCGCGGAGCTCGAGACGGGCATGATCACCGGGGTGACAGGCGTCCTCCTGAACGAGGGCCGCTGGCGGAACGTGGACGTGATCGCGCTCCTCGCGGAGGCGCGCATCGACATGCCGGACGCGCGCGCGGGCGTCGCCCTCGTCCGCGTGCTCGACGCCCTCCTGCCGGAGCTCAGCATCGATCTCAAGCCGCTCCAGGACCAGGCGAAGAATCTCGAGGAGCACCTCCAGCGGCTCAAGCAGCAGGCACGCGCCGTCGTGAAGACGGAGCCCATCCCGTCGGAAATGTACCGATAGGCGGGGCACAACGCCTTACATGACGAATTCCAATTCCTAATCGTCGGAGGACCCTCGGGAACCAGACTATGGCGACGGATCCGGTATGCGGCATGTACGTAGACGAGACGACGTCCAAGCTCACGGCGGTCGTCCGCGGTCGGACGTACTACTTCTGCTCCGAGACGTGTCTCGAGACGTTCACGGCGCCCGAGAAGGAGATGCGCCGTCTCAAGCTCTACACGGCGTTCAGCCTGGGCATCGGCCTCCCCCTCTTCTTCGTCGCGCTGGGGATGGAATTCGGCTGGTGGCTCGCGGACGCCATGCTCCTCGCGAACGTCGCGTTCTTCGTCGCGGAGACCCCCGTGCAGTTCGTCGCCGGGTGGCGCTTCTACCGCGGCACCCGCGACGCGATCAAGAACCGTAGCGCGAACATGGACGTGCTGATCGCGATCGGCACGTCGGCCGCCTGGGGCTACAGCGCGATCGTCACGTGGCTCCCGTTCCTCGGCGTGGCGGTCACGGATCCGTCGACGTATTATGACACGGCCGCCGTGATCATCGGCCTCATCCTCCTGGGGAAGTACTTCGAGGAGATTGCGAAGGGCAAGGCGAGCGACGCGATCCGGAAGCTCATGGACCTCGCACCGCGGACCGCGCGTGTGATCCGCGATGGGAAGGAGGAGGACGTCCCCGTGGAACTCGTCCAGGTCGGCGACGTATTCATCGTGCGGCCGGGGGAGCGGGTGCCCGTGGACGGGATGATCATCGAGGGCTACACGGCCGTGGACGAGTCCATGATCACGGGCGAGTCGATCCCCGTCGAGAAGAAGGTCGGCGACACGGCGATCGGCGCGACGATCAACAAGACGGGACTCCTCCGGGTACGTGCGACCCGCGTCGGCGCCGACACGATGCTGAACCAGATCGTCAAGCTCGTGGAGGACGCCCAGATCGCCCGCGCCCCAATCCAGAAGCTCGCGGACCGGGTCGCATCCGTCTTCGTGCCCGCGGTCATCGTGATCGCCCTCGCCGCGGGCCTGTTCTGGTACTTCATCGGATACGGTTGGTTCTTCCCCGTCGCGCAAGGCTACGGCCTGCACACGCCCATCACGGCGTCCTTGTTCGTCCTCGTCGCAGTCTTGATCATCGCATGTCCCTGTGCGCTCGGGATCGCGACCCCTGCCGCGATCATGGTCGGCACGGGCAAGGGGGCGGAGAACGGCCTCCTGATCAAGGGCGGCGAGTACCTCGAGAAGGCCCACAAGCTCACGACGGTCGTGTTCGACAAGACAGGAACCCTGACGAAAGGGAAGCCGTCGGTCACGGACGTCGTGCCCTTCTCCGGATTCGCGGAGGACGAGGTCCTCCGCCTAGCGGCGTCGGCGGAGAAGGGATCCGAGCACCCGCTCGGCGAGGCGATCGTCCGGGCGGCGACGGACAAGGAACTCCCGCTCGACGACCCGAAGGAGTTCGAGGCGATTCCCGGCCATGGCATCCGCGCGCGCGTCGTCGGGCGGTCCGTCCTCCTCGGGAACCGGAAGCTCATGGCGCAGGCGGACATCCCCGTCGAGGGGGCGGAGTCCACCTTGGAGCGCCTCGAGGCGGAGGGCAGGACCGCGATGCTCCTCGCCGCCGACGGGAAACTCGCGGGCGTCATCGCGGTCGCGGACACCCTTAAAGAGCATTCCGTCGCCGCGGTCCGCGCGCTCCGGTCGATGGGGATCGAGGTCGCCATGCTCACGGGGGACAACCGCCGGACGGCGGAGGCGATCGCGCGCCAGGCGGGGATCGACCGCGTGATCCCGGAGGTCTTGCCGGGGGAGAAAGCGGCCAAGGTCAAGGAACTCCAGGCCCAGGGGAAGATTGTCGCGATGGTCGGCGACGGGATCAACGACGCTCCCGCGCTCGCGCAGAGCGACGTCGGGATCGCACTCGGCAGCGGGACGGACGTCGCGATGGAGGCCGGCGGCATCGTCCTCATCAAGGACGACCTGCGGGACGTCGTCGCCTCGATTCAGCTGAGTCGCAGCACGGTCCGGAAGATCCGCCAGAACCTCTTCTGGGCCTTCTTCTACAACACGGCCCTGATCCCGGTCGCAGCGGGGATCCTCGCGGGAGTTGGGATCCTGCTGGATCCGATCCTCGCCGGCGCGGCGATGGGATTCAGCTCCGTGTCCGTCGTGATGAACTCGATGACGCTCCGGCGGTTCCGGCCGGCCGTCTGATCGGCGTGCTCGGCCTCGTGTCGAGGGAACCGGAAAAGCCAAAAGGGACGACGGGACTTTCGCGGGCACCGATGGAGGAGGTGACGGATGGAGAAGGACCCGATCTGCGGAATGATGGTGGACCCCGCGAGGGCTGCGGGCAGTTCCACATACCAGGGGAAGGCGTACTACTTCTGCTCGCCCGGCTGCAAGTCCACGTTCGAGAAGAACCCCGCCCGGTACGCGAAGTGACCTCGCCGCCGCCTCCTGCTGGAGAAAGGTTTATTCGACCCGCCTTCGTACCGCGAGGCGTGGCCTCGGCGACCTGGCGGCGCCTCACGTGGAGCAAGGCGCTCTTCGCCCTGCTCGTCCTGAACCTCGTCTGGACCGCATCCCTGTTCGTCGCCCCATACACGGTCCCTCCCGGATCCTTCGCGAACGAGGTCGGCGGGGCGAACTTCGTCGACCATGGGGACATCTGGGAGACGTTCCCCATGTACGCCCGCGTCGTGTACACGTTCGGGGATTCGCAGTGCCACCAGCTCTACTTCCGCTCCTTCTGGCTCAACGGAAACCAGATGCCGATCGACGCGCGCATGACGTCCATGTACATCTTCGCGAACCTCGGCGTCCTGGCCGTCATGTTCGCGCAGCCGTCCACGAGTACGGGTCAGGTCGTGCTGAACGTGTTCCCATTGTTCGTCCGGAAGCACCTCCAGCGGCTCGGAGCTGAGCGCGCGGGAGCACTCATCGTGATCGCCGGCATGCTGCCGACGGCGATTGACGGCTTCACGCAGCTCTTCGCGATTGGCGGGTACGAGTCGACGAACCTGATGCGCGTCCTCACGGGCGCGCCCCTCGGATACGTCGGCGGCTTGCTCGTGGGAGCGATGCTCGTGACGATCCGGCAGTTCACCGCGGAAATGGACCAGATGCGTGCGCTCGCTGGCGTGGCCACCTCGCGGTCGCCGCCCTGAGCGCCTTCCGTCAGGTTCTTTTGCGTCCACGCGGTTTCCCGACCCGACGATGGCGATTTCCCTCGAGTCTCGTGTGACCCTGAACAGCGAGGTGCGCATGCCCGTCCTCGGCCTCGGGACCGCCGGGGCGAATGGCGAGGAGTGCGTCCGTGCGGTCCACGAGGCGCTGCGAATCGGGTACCGCCTCCTCGACACCGCGAGTGCATACGGGAACGAGAAGCAGGTCGGCATCGCGGTCCGGGAGAGCGGACTCCCCCGGGACGAGGTGTTCGTGACCTCGAAGGTGCGAAACGGGGACCAGGGATACGAGTCGACCCTCCGGGCTTGCACGGAGAGCCTCGAGCGACTCGCCATGGACTACCTCGATCTCTATCTCATCCACTGGCCTCTCCCGACGAAGCGCGTCGACACGTGGCGGGCGATGGTGAAACTCCTGGAATCGGGGAAGGCGCGCGCGGTCGGCGTGAGCAACTTCCTCCCATCCCATCTCGCGGGGCTCGCCCACGAGAGCGCGACGATTCCTTCCGTGAACCAGATCGAGCTCAGCCCGTTCCTTCAACAGAAGGATGCGGTCGCGTACTGCCGCCGCAAGGGGATTCAGGTCGAGGCGTACAGTCCTCTCACGCGCGGCCGGCGGCTGAAGGACCCGGCGATCGCCACGATCGCGGCGGATCTCGGCCGAACGCCCGCGCAAGTCCTGATCCGTTGGAGCCTCCAGAACGGATTCGTGACGATTCCTAAGTCCGTCACGCCCGGACGGATCAAGTCGAACGCAGACGTGTTCGATTGGGAACTTTCCCCCGGGAATCTGAAGGTGCTAAATGGCTTGAACGAGGATATGCACTTCGACTGGGATCCGACGGACGTTCCATAGGGGACTCCGCGCGGCGCGGAGCGAAGGTTTTTGAAGGGCTCCTAGCTTCCGACGCCCCATGGCCCGCCGGAAGCGGAAGGATGAGGCCCCGGACTGGGTCGCGCCCGAGTTCGACGAGATCGGCTACATGCGGCAGGAGATGCAGGCCGCGCGGGCCTCCGTCGCCACGATCGTGTGGGCGATTATCGGGGCCGCCGTGTCGTTCCTCCTGTATTCGGTCTTCCCGCCCCTCGCCTTCCTCGGGGGGCTCGCGATGGGGTTCGGTCTCTACTTCATGCTGCCTCTGTTCGGTATCCGGACCGCCGCGTTCAAGCGTCGGGACTGGATCGGACACGGGATGATTTACTTCTTCAGCTGGCTCGCCTTCTGGATCATCCTCCTGAATCCCCCGTTTGGGGACTTCACGGACCCGACGGTCGACTCGATTTCCGTGTCTCCGTACGGCGCGGGGCCCATGACCGGCCTCAGTTGCCTGCCCGTGGCGACCGGCTCCGTGAGCGTGCCCGTGACGCTTCCGAACAACAGCCTGTACATCCTGTTCCGAGCGACGGACAATGTTGGGGTGGCGAGCCTCACGGTCAACGTGACACCCTCGTCCGGCGTTCCCTTCAATGTGAACGCGACTTCGCGGACCGGCAACAACCCCTGCATCGGTCACGAGAGTGCGGCGCTGCTCGGGGGCACGTTCGCGGCTGTCGTACAATTGCCGGTCGGGACCACCTCGCTTCGTGTCCTCATCACGGCGGCCGATCCTGGGGGGCGTCGTGCCGCAGCTGCGTTTAACGTGGCCATCACGGGATGACGCTCACCGCTGCCACGGGAAACGCTTGTCAAAGAGACGTGTCCAACCGGCCGCGGTCGGCGCCCGGATCGCGGCGGCTCCCGCGTGCACCCGGAAGGAACGTCGCGCGGCCCTGTCCAGATCCTTGCCGAGGCTCAGCTCTCGCCATTTCGCCTTCAGGAGGGATCCGGCCGTCGTCGCATCGCGGGACACGTCGACCGCCCAGCGCTCTCCCTCGATGAACGGACCCGCGAGGGTCATCCGGTTGCGCTCCCATTTGTCGAGGAAGTCCTTCGCGTTCTTCACCCACACGGGCGGTCCGCCATGGCGTTGGGCCTTCGGCAGGGAGGCGACCTGGAACTCGAACAGGAACGTGACGTCGTTTCCCGCTGCGTCGAAGCGCGAGTCGAACACGACGAAGCCGTTCCGGTCGAACAGATCGAGGAACCCGCGATGCGCCTTTCGCAGCTGCGGGTAGAGGACATCCTCCGTGACGTCGGGTGCGCGGATCGTGATGACGAGGAGTTCCGTGCCCCTCCGGCGGGAGACCGTCCGGAGCTTCGGGAGGGACAGGGCCTTCAGGGGCCTCGGGAAGAAGAAGCGCTCGTTTGCCTGCCGCAGATATTCGCGCGCGGCATGCACGAACGTCGCCATTTGCTCCACGGAGACCGCGCTTGCGACGTTGCGGTTGGGATCGACGGGGTCCACGACGACGAGGGGCTCCGTGAAGACGCGGCCTGCCGTCCGGTCCAGCTCAATCACGTCCCCTTTTTTCCATCCGAGGCTGCTCTCGAGGACGCCGCGGAACGTGCCGTACCTCAGGACGAGGAGCTCGCACAGGTACCCGCTGAAGCCGAGGACCTTCGCTTCCGCCCCGTAGACGCCGATCCCCTCCGCCCACGCCTTCAGGAGGCGGATCTCGTCCGCCTGCTCGTCCTTCATCCGCCCGAGGACGTAGTCGACGTGGAGGGGCGTCCGGTCCACGGCGCTCATACGCTGGGTCGCGTCCGTGATTCGATAGCAGGGGACGATCTCCACTTCGGAGCCGTCGTACCATCCTCGCGTGTACGGATGCTCGGCATAGAGATGAGTCCGCCGCTCGAGGATCTCCCCGAGGGCGAGGCCGCGCGACTCGAGGTCCTTCCTCGGGAGATCCGGCGGGAACGCGACGAAGATGTCGATCTCGGGGCCCGTGAGATGGGTCCCCTTCGCGACGGAGCCCGCGAGGAACGGCTTCGCTTCCCAGCCCTTCTCCTTCAGGATGTTCGTGAGGCGGTCCAGGAGTTCGCGGACGACCTTCCGGATCCGCGCCTCCTCCTCGGCGGACGGCCGGATCCGAGCGAGGACCTTCGCCTCCACGCTCACGCGGACGGCATGCGGGGTCGCGGATAAAAGACCATGGGGCCTCGCGTCACGCGAAGAGGCCTTTCATCCGGGCCGCGTCGACGACGCCGTCGATGATGAACTGGACCGCGATCGCCGCGAGGAGGAGCCCCATCACTCGGCCCACCGCGCGCGTCCCCGTCCTCCCGATCCGCTTGAAGATGCGGTCCGCGTTGTGCAGCAGGACGAACGCGGACAGGGTCGCGATCAGGATCCCCGCGAAGATGAACAGCTTGTCCGCTGCGTCGGCCACGGGATGGGTCATGTAGATCATCACGGTCGTGATGGCTCCGGGCCCCGCGAGGAGGGGAATCCCGAGAGGCACGATCGCGACCTCGTCCGCGCGGCTCAGGCTCTCCTCCCGCTCCTTCTCCGTGAGCCGCGACCGCGACCGCTCGCCGTGGAGCATCTCGAGCGCGACCCCGAACAGGAGGATGCCTCCTGCGATCTTGAAAGCGGGGATCGTGAAGCCGAACCCCGCGAAGATCCACTGGCCGAAGACCGCGAAGACCCCGAGCGTGATCGTCGCGGTGAGGCACGCCTTCGAGACGATCTCCTGCTTCTGCTGGGACGTCATGCCTTCCGTGAGGGAGGAAAAGAACGGGACCACACCGAGTGGGTCCACTATCGCGAAGATGGAGGCCATGGCGGTGGCGCCGAACGCCAGGTCCACCATGGTCTTCCCGGAAGAGCCGCGGGGCCGATCAGTGCTTCCGCATCAGCTTCATCCAGCCGCCGCTCTCGTATATGGCGAGGTTGCGGCTGGTCGCGGTCTTCTCGAACTCGTCCCAGGTGATGACCTGGAGCTTTTCGCTGCCGCCCTTCGTGAACCGCAGCGTGGTCGTGCCCTTCACCTTGCTCGGTTGCAGGCCCTTCACGCCCGCGATCTGCTTGGCGGCCTCGAACGAGATCTCCCTGAGTGCCGGCATGTTCCATCCCTTCTTGTGCGCACCCCTCCCATGGAGGGACGCAGACGGGCGTACGACAATATGGCTATAAGTGTCTTTCGTTTGTCAGACGCCTTGACAAAGGGCTGCCATCGGGGACGATGGGAGGGGCCCGGACGGCCCCTCGGTTTGCGTCGTCACCCGATGACGGTGAGCCAGCCCGTCATCTCCGGTTGGTGGTAGTTGCACCGGTACGCGAACGTACCGACCTGGCTCACGACGAAGTCCGGAACGTTCGTCACGTTCCCCACGCCGGGTCGAATTTCCGTGTCCACTCCGAATTCCGCGATCGTGAAATCGTGGTCCTCATCCTCCGTGTTCGTGATGTGGATCCGGAGCGTGTCGCCCCTGTACGCCGTGAGGCTGCCGGGCAAGAATGTGTCCGCGCCGAAGTCCCCGGCGATCATGTAGACCTCGACGGTCTGTGGCGTCCTCGCGGCGGCTCGAGGCGTCATGAGATACGAGACGCCCGCCGCCACGACGGCGGCGACGACGATCGCGACGACCAATGTCACCATCATTCCCTGTGTTGCCCCTCTCTCCATAGATGTGCCTCCGTGTCCGGATGCGGCGCCGGAGTTCTCCGGGCCCTATTTCTTCGTGGAGTTCGTACAAGATATATTGTGGGAGCGTTCCATCCGGGTCGGATGACCGCCAATGCGTCCGCTTTCCGAGTCGCAGGTCTTATGTTCTCACAAGTGATTCCCTCGGCCGACGCCTTAAATAGCGTGCGACCCACCCATGGGGCGTTACGCCCAACGCTGGCGGTGACCTGACATGGCGAGCGAGAAGCCGTCCCCGATCCTCCTGGACGCCGTGAAGGCGTCAGCCTCGAAGTTCAAGGAAACCCGCAACCTGCTCGACGCCCGGGCGAAGGAGCTCGAGGCGCTCCGGGCGCAGCTCGATGCCCAGCGGGCCGAGCTCGAGAAGCAGACCGCGCGGCTGCGCGCGGAACGGGAGGAGTTCGCGAAGGAGAGAGACCAAGTCCAGGCCTCCCGCGCCTCGATCGATCGGGACCTGAATGGCGTGAAGGCGGAGCGGGAGAAGGTCGCCGCAGAGGAGAAACGTGTCGGGGAATGGGCCCGCGTCCTGAACGACCGGGAGAAAGCCATCAAGGAGGCGGAGGACCGCGTGAAACGCCTCGAAGCCGACATGATGGACCACATGCGGGAGTCCGAGGCGAAGATCCAGGCCCTCGTCGAGCGGGAGGACCTGTCGGCCCAGCGCGAACGCGCCCTTGCCGACACGATTGAGAGGCTCACCGCAATGGAGCGCGGATTCGCGCAGCGGGACCGCGGGCTCGCGAAGCGCGAGGAGGAAATGATCAAGCTCCAGAACGAGCGGCTGCGCGCCTTGGAGGAACGCGACCGCGAGATGATCAAGATCAGCGAGGAGATGCATGCACGGCAGAAGGAGTCCGCCACCCAGCACGAATCGTTCGTCGAGTTACAGGACACCCTGAGGGAGGAGCTCCTCCGTCTTGCGACCGAACGGGAGAAGCTCGCGGTGAAAGAGAAGAGCCTCCTCGAGGCGGAGAAGTACCTCGCCGCGGCCCTTGAGGCGAGTGGGATCGACGTGTCCGACGAGCCCGAGGAGCCCACGAGGACCGCCCCCCCACCCCCGCCGATGAGCGAACCCCGACCTCCGAAGCCACCCATGGTCGCACCTCCGCCGGCGCCCCCGGTGGCCCACGAACCGCTCCGGGACGAGATGCTCGAGGACGAGGCGTCCGAGGAGCGGCCCAAGGTGTCCCGCGCGGACGCGCTCGACCGGATGACCCGGGCTCTCGAGACGGCGAAGAGGGCACGCGACTCCGGGCGGAACGTCAGCGAGATCCGTAAGGCGCTCAAGCAGGCCCGGGCCGCCTTCGAATCTGCGGACTACGACACGGCCGCCCGCCTCGCCGAGGAAATCCTCAGGGAGCTCGAGTCCGTCGCTCTGAGTCGCTAGGCTCCGACGGACTTCCGCCGTCCGGCATCCCGTGGATCGGCATCGCATAGATCGGCACGCCGGGCACGCGCGCCTCGTGTTTCTGCGCGGGGATCTCTCCCCACGGATCCGTGTCCGAGACGGGCCCCTTGACGAACGTCCACACGACATTCGCCACGAAGACGAGCTGTCCCGCACCCACGACGAACGCGCCCAGGGTCGCGAGCCAGTTCAGGGTCCACATGGAGGGCGGGTAATCGAAGATACGCCGCGGCATGCCTTCGAGGCCGAGGAAGTGCATCGTGAAGAACACGAGGTTCATCCCGACCATCGTGAGTCCGAAGTGCCAGCGCGCGAGCCGCTCCGAGTACATGCGTTTCGACATCCGCGGGAACCAGAAGTAGAACCCCGCGAAGACGCCGAGGATCGTGCCGCCGAACAGCACGTAGTGCAAGTGGGCGACGACCCAGTACGTGTCCTGGAGGCTGTAGTCCAGAGGGATCGGCGCCTGGAAGACCCCGTTGATTCCGCCGATGACGAACATCGCGATGAAGCCGATCGCGAAGAGCATGGGCGCCTTGAGCTCGATCGCCCCGCCCCATAAGGTCGCGATCCAGTTGAACACCTTGATCCCGCTGGGCACGGCGATCGCGAGGGTCAGGACCATGAACGGGAGGCGGGCCGTGATGCTCAGGCCCGTCGTGAACATGTGATGGACCCAGACGCCGAACGAGAGGAAACCGATCGCGACGGTCGAAAGGGCGATCGCCTTGTACCCGAAGATCGGCTTGTGGGCCATCCGCGGGATCACCTCGGAGATGATGCCCATCGCGGGTAGGATCATGATGTACACGGCCGGGTGGGAGTAGAACCAGAAGAGGTGCTGCCACATGATCGGGTCCCCGCCGACCCCGGGGGAGAGGAACGCCGTCACGCCATGGCGATCGAGCAGGAGGACGAACAATCCGGCGGCGAGGACGGGGGTCGCGACGAGCGTGATTCCCGCCGTGACGAGGATCGACCATACGAACAGGGAGAGGTTGTTGAACGTGATCCCGGGCGCTCGATGCTTGAGGATCGTGACGATGAAGTTGATCGCGCCCATCGTGGACGAGATCCCGATGAGCTGGAGTCCGACGATCCACATGTCCACCCCGCTGCCCGTCTCGTACACGCTCAGGGGGGTGTAGCCCGTCCAGCCGATGTTCGCCGCGCCGAACCACATGATGACCCCGGCGGGGGGGAGGAGCCAGAAGCTCAGCGCGTTGATTCGCGGGAAGGCCATGTCCTTCGCCCCAACGAGGGGCGGGACCATGAGGTTCCCGAATCCCGCAAGGATCGGGATCGCGACGAGGAAGATCATCGTCGTCCCGTGCATCGTGAACAGTTCCGAGTACGTCGCCGGATCCACGATCGTCCTCCCGGGATAGGCGAGTTCCGTGCGGATGAGGAGCGCGAGCACGCCTCCGATGAGGAAGAAGAGGAACGACATCGCCAGGTACAGAATCCCGATCTCATGGTGGTTCGTCGTCGTGAGCCATCGCGTCACGCCGACGGGACCGTGCTCGGTTCGATGTCCCGTGACGACCTCGCCCGCCATCGAACGAAACCCCGAAGAGCGGCCCCCGATGGGAGGCCGCCGAGCCCCCGTACTCGGGGACCGGGGAAAAACCTTTCCACCGGCTCCCGAACGATGCGTGTCCCAGCCGGTGGTGTCACGCGGAGTGACGCTCCGACCCACCCACTTTTTCGGCGAACCGCAAACGCTTTAGAGGTCCGAGGATTTCGGCAGGCGATGTCGGGGCTCCATCGACGTGTCGGGGTGGGCCTTGCCCTCCTTCTCTCGCTCATGTTGGCCGCGACGACGAATGCGCGCGCTCAGGAACCCGTCTCCCCCGGCCAGGAGGCCATCAGCCAGCTCTTCTTGCTCGTCCTGATCCCCGCGATCGGGATCGGAATTCTCGTCATGGTCCTCCTGACGTACGCGGTCATCAAATTCCGGGCTCGGAAAGGGAACTCGCATGGCCCCTCTCAGCCGAAGACCCACGACCGGAAGCTCGAGACCGTGTGGACCGTGGTCCCGGCGCTCATCCTGCTCCTCGTAGGCGTCGCGACCTTCCAGACGCTCCGGATCACGGACACGATTCCTGAGCAGCCGGACGTGACCGTCTTTGTGACCGGACACCAGTGGTACTGGGAGTTCAACGTGACGTATCCGAACGGATCCTTCGTCCACACGAACGGGGAATTCACCGTGACGGTGGGTCAGGTGGTGAAGCTCGTGATCGAATCGTCCGACGTCGCGCATTCCTTGTATATCCCCGCCTTCAACCTGAAGGTCGACGCGATCCCCGGCCATGAAAACGTCTACTGGTTCCAGCCGCTTCGGGCGGGGGCGTACGACATCCACTGCGCCGAGTTCTGCGGCCTGAGTCACTATCTCATGACGGGAACGCTCCATGTCCTTCCGAATTAAGGCGGTCGCGCTCGCGGCCGTCGTCTTCGCCATCGCGTTCGCCGTGCCGCCAGGTCCGGGCGCGGCGGCGGATCAGGCCGTCACGCTGGCGGGCGACGCAGGTCGCGGCTGGGGCTTCACGAACGCCACGATCACGGACCCGGGCCCCGACCTCTCCTTCGTGATCGGGCAGCCGGTCGTCCTCACCCTGATCGGGGCGGATTCCGCCCTGCACAACTGGTTCATCGATTACAACGACAACTTGCAGCCGGATCCCGGCGAACCGAGTTCCCCGGACTTCCAGGCGCCGTCGAATACGATCATCACGTGGTCCTTCGTGCCCGACCGTCTCGGGAACTGGACATACCGGTGCCGCGTGCACCAGACGTCCATGATCGGCTCCGTGTCCATCGTCGCGGCGACGAACTTCACGCTCGTCGGGAATGCGGGGATGGGATGGGGCTTCTCGAACGACACGATGGACAATCCCGGCCCGCGCCTCGTGGCCGTCGCGGGAACGAATCTCACCCTCACGCTCTTCGGCAACGACTCGGTCGACCACAACTGGTTCATCGATTACAACAACAACCTCGTCCCGGACGCGGGCGAGCCGAGCTCCCCGGACTTCAGCGACACGTCCCCGGTCGTCTGGACGTTCCTCCTCGACCGGGCGGGGAACTTCACGTACCGGTGTCGGTTCCATCAGACGTCGATGACCGGGAACATCGTCGTCCTCGGGGAACCGCGGGAGGACCGGCCCCTGTTCAACGTCGCCCTCATCCCCGGCATCATGATCGTGACGCTCGGAGGGGTCCTCGTCTTCGCGGCGGTCTACCACGTCCGCGCGGTGCGCGCCTCGAAGCAACAGAAGTGAGGCGGGTCCTTGTCCGACCTGGTGATCCTCGCCGTCGGCTTCAGTGTTATGCCCTTCGCGGCGATCCTCCTTTACCTCGTGCGGGATCTCGAGCCTGGGCTGCGCGACATCGCCTGGGGTCTCGCCGCCGGCGTGATCGCCTTCTTGGCCCTGGCGCACGCGATGACGCTCGTCCTCGTCGACCATGCCCTCCTTGGGCTCCTCGCGGACGACCTGTCGTCGAGCCTCGTGGCGATCGTCGGACTCTCGATTGGCGCGGGGGTCGCATGGGCCCTGTTCGAAGGGCCGTTGATCCGGATCGAGGGCGAGAGGATCCTCTGGACCGCCGTCGCATTCCTCGGCCTGCACAGCTTCTCGGACGGCCTGGTCCTCGGCGTGGGCTTCGTGGGTATCGGAGGCCCCGGATACCGGATCGACGCCGCTGCGACGGCAGCGACCGTCGTCCATCGGTTCGCAGAGGGAGCCATCGTCGTCCTCCCGGCGCTCGCGGCCCGATGGCGACCCCCGCTGGCCCTCGGGCTCCTGTCCGCAGGCCTCCTCACGATCCCGGGGGCCCTCGTCCCGCCCGCCCTTTTCAGTCCCTCCTCGGAAACCGGCGCCTTGGCGTCCCTCGCGGTCCCCATGCTCTTGGGCG
>Ga0209641_10002639_pt1 | contig 15342 bp, 5 predicted proteins | sample RifCSP16_1_FD_184022 | JGI IMG/M metagenome (GOLD analysis project Ga0209641, IMG submission 184022) | Soil microbial communities from Rifle, Colorado - Rifle CSP2_sed 16_1 (SPAdes) (version 2) | ecosystem: Environmental > Terrestrial > Deep subsurface > Rock core/Sediment | place: Rifle...
CGGCCTTGCGAAGGAAGACGCCGAGCTGGTCGCGTTTCTGGTCGAGCACCATCTCGCCATGTCGATGACGGCGCAGAAGCAGGACGTGCACGACCCGGAGGTGGTGCGCGCCTTCGCGAATCTGGTCGGCAGCGAGCGCCGGCTGGTGGCCCTGTACCTGTTCACCGTGGCCGACATCCGCGGCACCAGCCCCAGGGTGTGGAACGCATGGAAGGCGAAGCTGCTCGAGGACCTGTTCCGGGCGGCGCGGCGCGCGCTCACCGGCGAGGTGCTGCGCGTGGACGCGGCGCTCGCCGAGAAACAGGCCGAGGCGCTGCGGCTGCTGCGCCTGTACGCGCTGTCCGATGAAGCGAAAGACCGGCTGTGGCAGCAACTCGATACCACGTATTTCCTGCGCCACGACGCGCAGGAGATCGCCTGGCACACCCGCTACCTGCATTACCGCACGGACACCGAACAGCCGGTGGTGAAGGCGCGCCTGGCGCCTTTCGGCGACGGGCTGCAGGTCATGATCTACTGCCGCGACCGCGAGGCGCTGTTCGCGCGCATCTGCGGGTATTTCGAGCGCGCCGGGTTCAACATCGTCGAGGCGAAGATCCACACGACCAGGAACGCCTACGCGCTCGACACCTTCGTCGTCATGGGCGAGGGGCGCGACGCCCACTACCAGGACCGCATCGGCATGATCGAGGCCGAGCTGGCGCAGGAGCTGACCTCCACGGGACCGCTGCCGCCGCCGCGCGGCGGGCGGCTGTCGCGCCGCGTGCGGCATTTCCCGATCTCGCCCGCGGTCGACATCCGGCCCGACGAGCGCGGGGCGTATCATGTGCTGTCGGTCGTGGCGAGCGACCGTCCGGGGCTGCTCTACGGCGTGGCGAGGATCCTCGCCGGCCACCGCATCAACCTGCACACGGCGAGGATCAACACGCTGGGCGATCGGGCGGAGGACGTGTTTCTCGTCTCCGGGGGGGCGCTTTCGGACTCGAAAGCCGTTCTGCAGCTGGAGCAAGAACTCCTGGGTGAGCTACAAGTGCAGTAGCTCAAGGCCAGCCGCCCTCTGACAGCCTGCCTCGAACTGCGTCCATGATCGCGCGCCAGTCTCCGGGACGCGGCTGGCGGAACAGTCGCATCGTCGGATACCAAGCCGTGGTCTCCTCTTTTCGCAGCCACCGCCAGTCGGGGTCGAAGTTGAGCAGGACCCAGACCGGCTTGCCCAGTGCTCCCGCGAGGTGCGCTACGACCGTATCTACGGTGATGACGAGGTCGAGGTTCTCGATGATCGCAGCCGTGTCGGTGAAATTCCGGATCTCCGGCGAAAAGTCCACCAGACTGCGAGTCTCGGCTACTTTCTGCACCAGCCCTGAAGCCTTTCCCACTTGCAAGCTGACGAAGTCGAAATGAGGAAAGGCGTCAAACAAGGGCAGGAATTCGCGCACCGGGCACGAGCGACTGTAGTCGTTCGGATGCGTCGGCCGCCCCGCCCAGGCGATGCCGATCCGCCGACCGGGGGCCCGCCCGAGCCGCTCTCTCCAGCGTTCCACGAGCGCCGGGGCGACCCTAAGGTAGGGGACGTCTGCGGGCACGGTCCCGGTCCTGGTGCCGAACAGTCCCGGCAGGCTCATCAGCGGAATGTGGCAGCTCGCGTCGGCGGGCGGCTGCACACGCGTTGTGAACGCGTCGTAATCTGGAATGCCCGCGAACAGGTCGCGCAAGACCTCGTCGCAGCAGAATACGATCTTGGCCGGATTTCTACCCCTCAGCAGGCGCAGATAGCGGAAGAACTGGATCGTGTCTCCATAGCCTTGCTCCGCGTAAACGAAGATCGTCTTTCCGCGCAGATCGGCGCCCTCCCAGCGCGGAACGGGAAGCTTTCGAATCCCCGAAAAATCGGCTGTCTGAAGACGCCACTCGAACTCGCGCCAGCCGCGCTCGAAGTCCCCGAGGAGCAGATGAATCAAGGCGCGGCCGAAGTGCGCGTCGGCGTAGTCGGCGCGGAGCTCGATCGCCTTGTCGAAGGCGGCGAGCGCGTCCTCGTATTCCCCACGGCTCCGATGACAAAGACCCAGGTTCGCGTGGAATAGCGCAGACGATGGTTGGCCCCGTAGCGCCTGCCGGAGTTGGCCGAGCGCCTCTTCCAGCCTGCCGAGCTTGAGGAGCGCGACTCCCGCCATGTTGTGCGCGTCGGCGTAGGCGGGCTTGAGGCGTAGAGCTTCGCGAAAAGCTGCGAGTGCCTCTTCGTACCTTCGCTCCGCTTCGAGAAAGAACCCCAGCTGATAATGGCTCACCGGAGCCCGAGGAGCGACCGCGACGGCCTTGCGATAGTGAGCCTCGGCCGCCGCGACGTCGCCCGCGCGCCGCAGCGCATCGGCGAGGTTGCGCAACACGACTGGATGATCAGGGCTCTTGGCAAGGGCCTGCCGGAGCACCTCTTGCGCCTCCACGGCTCTGCCTTGCCCGATCAGAGCGGAGCCAAGGTTATTCAGCAACTCGAGGCGATCCGGCCTAGCATGCAGACCTTGCCGGAATGCAGCTTCGGCTTTCTTGAACTCCTTGAGCTCGAGGTACCGCAAACCGAGGTTGAGCACCCTCTCGTCGTGGCTCACAGCGGGCTGAATATCGCGATCGCGAACGCAGGAATTCTTGGTTCGACAAGCGGTCCGCTACAGGAGAGTGCTGCGCTAAGAGATTAGGAAGTCTGATGCGCTAAGAACATCTCTGGCCGCGGAATCATCGATCCACGCGAACGCAACTGAGGAAGCGGCACCGCTGCCGTCGGCATCGTAGTAGAGCACTCCATTCGTTAGATTGAGAATCACGCGATCGTCGAGGTCGCCTCCTGCCGTCGCGCCAGGCGCGGCGCGGAATTGGCTTGGGCTAAGTGCCGGCCCGATCGCGGCAAAGATCGCATCGTCCAACACGATCTTGTCTCTCATAACAGCGAAGTCCACGATGTGATCGACGTTGGCCGAAAGCGGCGTCGAGAAAACGAATAAGTCCTCCCCAGCACCCCCGGTGAGTGAGTCGTTGCCGGCACCTCCATCCAGAACGTTGTTTCCTGCATTGCCGGCAATAACGTTGGCAGCGGAAGACCCTACCACGTCGAAGTCGCTGCTGCCGAGCAGCGTTAGGTGCTCGACATACCACAGCTCTGATCCAGCTGATGGCAGCGGATCGGGCGGTGTTCCATTATTCTTCAAGCTTGCCGTGCCGGTGGTCTGACCCGTATCCAAATAGACCGTGTCGGTGCCGCCGCCAGACACCTCAATGACTACGTCAGCGGGATCGATGTAATAAGTGTCGTTCCCGCCACGTCCGCCGAAGAAGTCGACTTCGTATGTCCCGTAGAAAGTGTTGTTAAGTGAATTTCCCCAGGCCTCGACCGAGCTCACGTCAGTTGCCAGCTCGTATCGAATAATCTCTATGGCGCCTTTAAAGTGACTTGCATCAGCAAGGTCGACCAAGCCACCCTGGGAGACCACTGTGTCGGTTCCGCTGCTGGTTGCAGTCGATTCGTCGAATATCGGATTTGAGGATACAGTCTGCACGTAAATATCATCCCCGGCCTCTCCCGAGACGGTGTACGTGAAGCCGTAGAACCAGAAGTAGTCATGTGCGGTTATCGTGTCATTGCCTCCACCTCCGAGGATGGTCGCGGCCGAGAATCCCGGATAAACAACGATCTCATTGCTGGAAGAATTCCCGGTCAGCGTCAGGGTTCCTTCGGAGCCTGAGATCTCGACTAGCTCAACGTTTGCAGGGAGCGAATACGTTAGCGAGCCGTTATCAGCAGCAAGTGATATCGTGTCGTTACCCGCTCCCGCAGCTTCTACCACAGTGTCCATTCCCGAGAACGCGGAGATGTAGTAGTAGTCGTCTCCAAGACCCCCTTGCAGCGTATCCGCACCGCCGAGACCACCCTCCAGAACGTTGTTCCCGCTGTTACCAGTAATTACGTTGCTCAAATCGTTGCCGCTGGCGGTGAAGTTGCCAGTCCCAAGGAGAACAAGGTTCTCAAGGTAGACTGCCTCCCATGAGTATGGGAGCGAATAGCTAATCCAGCTTTGAACGGTGTCGACGCCCGCACTAGCATTCTCGATTGGCGTATCGCCGAGAGTGTCGATGATGTAGGTGTCATTCCCCGTCCCACCAACCAAGATGTCTGCTCCCAGTCCTCCGTCCAGCGTGTCGTTTCCGGCACCACCGTCGAGCACATTAGTCTCCGAGTTGCCGGTTAGCGCATTTCCTCCTGTAGAGCCCGTAGCGTTGAGGTTGGCGCCGCCGAGCAGCACCACGTTCTCCAGCGTGCCCTTGTAGTGTACCGTGTCGCCGAGATCGACATCCACGAGCGAGTACACCGTGTCGGCGCTACCAGCCCCGCCCGTAGCCGAGTCCTCATCGACCACGTCGCTCGCATCGTCCACGTAGTAGCTGTCGTTGCCTCCCGCCCCGCGCATCGTGTCGGCGCCGACGAGTCCGTCGAGCACGTTCGCCCCGGAGTTGCCGACGATCAGGTTGTTGAGCTCGTTGCCCGAGCCCTTGATCGCAGCGCTGCTCGTGAGCGTCAGGTTCTCCAGCCCCGCACCCAGCGTGAAGCCGGGCGCCGTGCTCTGCACCAGGTCGAGCGTGTCGGCTCCCGACTCGATCACCACGTCGTCGTTGCTGTCCACCACGTAGGTGTCGTTGCCTGCGCCCCCGACGAGCGTGTCGTTGCCCGCCCCGCCCGAGAGCACGTTGTTGCCGCTCGTGCCGGTGATGAGGTTGTCGAGCTCGTTGCCCGTGCCGTTGCCCGCTCCGCCCGTGAGCTGCAGCTCCTCCAGGCCGGAATTCGCCGCGAACGTATAGTTGACCGAACTCTGCACGATGTCGTAGCCGCCACCGCCGCCCAGCGTCTCGTTGACCACGTCGCCCGAGCTGTCGCGCACGTACAGGTCGTCGCCCAGACCTCCCACCAAGCTGTCGTTGTCGGCCCCGCCTGTCAGGGTGTCGTTACCGTCGCCGCCAGAGAGCGTGTCGTTGCCCGAGCCCCCGTCGAGCGAGTTGGCGGCGGTGTTGCCGGTCAGCTGATTGGCCGCGGTGGAGCCCGTCACGTTGTAGGCGCCCGTGCCCTCCAGTATCACGTGCTCGATGTTTGCTGGCAGCGTGTAGGTCCCGGAGGCTGTCCCCGCATCGAGCATCACCGTGTCGGTGCCTGCTCCGGAGGCCTCGACCACAGTGTCCGCGAGATCCACGTAGTAAATGTCGTTGCCCGCAAGACCTGTGAGCACGTTTGCGCCGGCGTTTCCAGTAAGCACGTTGGCCGCGCCGTTGCCTGTGGCGTTGAGGTTGGCGCTGCCCAGCAGCGTCACGTTCTCCACCGTGCCCTTGTAGTGCACCGTGTCGCCGAGATTGACATCGAGCAGCGAGTACGCCGTGTCGGCGCTCCCCGCCCCGCCCGTGGCCGTGTCCTCATCGACCACGTCGGCCGCATCGTCGACGTAGTAGCTGTCGTTGCCTCCCGCCCCGCGCATCGTGTCGGCACCCGTCTGCCCGTTGAGCACGTTGGCGCCGGCGTTGCCGACGATGAGGTTGTTGAGCTCGTTGCCGGTGCCATCGATCGCCGCGTTGCCCGTGAGCGTCAGGTTCTCTACCCCGGAGCTCAGCGTGAAGCCGGGCGCGGTGCTCTGCACCAGGTCGAGCGTGTCCGACCCCGACTCGATCACCATGTCGTCGTTGCTGTCCACGACATAGGTGTCGTTGCCGGTCGAACCGATCAGCGTGTCCGTCCCGAGATCGCCATTGAGGACGTTGTTACCGGTGGTACCCGTGATGAAGTTAGCTAGGGAGTTGCCTCTGCCGTTGATGTTGCCCGTGCCCGTCAGCGCCAGATCTTCGACTTCGCCAGTGAGCGTGTAGGTCGCGGCGATCTGCACCAGATCGTAACCACCGTCGATAGACTCCTGCACCAAGTCTGTCGCAGCATCGAGAACGTAGATGTCGTCGCCTGTCCCGCCTTGGAGCGTGTCGTTCCCCGCGTCTCCATACAGAAGGTTCGCTCCCGAGTTCCCGATCAGGAGATTCGGCACGCTCGAACCGAATACAGCGGCATCGCCAGTTCCGAGCAGCGTCATGTGCTCGACGTTCGCCGGCACGACGTAGTTACCGGAGGACGTACCGACATCCAGTATTACCGTGTCGGTGCCTGCACCGGAGGCCTCGACCACTGTGTCGCTCAGATCTGCGTAGTAGGTGTCGTTGCCCGCAAGACCCGTGAGCACGTTCGTGCCGGCGTTTCCAGTAAGCACGTTGGCCGTGCCGTTGCCCGTGGCGTTGAGGTTGGCGCCGCCGAGCAGCACCACGTTCTCCAGCGTGCCCTTGTAGTGCACCGTGTCGCCGAGGTTGACATCCACGAGCGAATACACCGTATCGGCACTTCCCGCGCCGCCCGTGGCCGTGTCCTCGTCGACCACGTCGTTTGCGTCGTCCGCGTAGTAGCTGTCGTTACCCCCTGCCCCGCGCATCGTGTCCGCACTCGCAAGGCCGTCGAGCACGTTGGCCGCGGAGTTCCCGACCATGAGGTTGTTCAGCTCGTTGCCCGCGCCGTTGATCGAGGCGCTGCCCGTGAGCGTCAGGTTCTCCACCCCAGAACTCAGGGTGAAGCCCGGCGCCGAACTCTGTACAACATCGAGCGTGTCGGCTCCGGACTCCATCACCACGTCCTCGTTGCTGTCCACCACGTAGGTGTCGTTGCCCGCGCCCCCGACGAGCGTGTCGTTGCCCGTCCCGCCCGAGAGGCTGTTGTTGCCGCTCGTGCCGGTGATGAGGTTATCCAGCTCGTTGCCCGTGCCGTTGAGCGCGGCGCCGCTGAGTTGCAACTCCTCGAGGCCGGAGCTTGCAGCGAACGTGTAGCTCACCGAACTCTCCACGATGTCGTAGCCATCCCCGCCACCGCCCAGCGTCTCGTTGACCACGTCGCCCGAGCTGTCGCGCACGTAGAGGTCGTCGCCCAGACCTCCCACGAGGCTGTCGTTGCCGGCCCCGCCCTCCAGGGTGTCGTTGCCCGCATCGCCGGTGAGCGTGTCGTTGCCCGAACCCCCGTCGAGCGAGTTGGCGGCGGTGTTGCCGGTCAGTTGATTGGCTGCGGTGGAGCCCGTCACGTTGTACGCACCCGTGCCCTCCAGTGTCACGTGCTCGATGTTTGCCGGCAGCGTGTACGTCCCCGACGTCGCCCCGACATCCAGCACCACTGTGTCGGCACCACCCCCTGAGGCTTCGACCACAGTGTCCGCAAGATCCACGTGGTAGACGTCGTTACCTGCCAAACCGGTGAAGGTATTCTCGCGGGCGTTGCCCACGAACACGTTCGGCGAAGCGTTGCCAACCCCGTCCTGGTCACCGCTCGTTCCGGAATAGGTGAACGTCAGGTTCTCTACGTTCGCGGAGAGGGTGAAGTCGGCCGACATGCTGTAGAAGACGGTGTCGGTCCCTTCAGATGCAGCTTCGAAAATTCGCTCAGCCTCGTCATCTCTGTCTGTGTAATAGACGTCATCCCCAAGTCCTCCAGCGAAGGAGTCGAGATGACCTCCGCCATCCAATACATCGTTGCCGCTTCCCCCGGTGAGGGTGTCTTCCCCGTTCTTTCCCAATATGGTGTCGTTTCCTGCTCCACCGGAAAGGCTTTGACCCCCAGAACTGCCTTCGATAAGGTTGTCGAGTGCGTTCCCTGTCGCTGCGAACGCACCGTACGCCAAGACGGTCTCAATGTTTGCAGGTGCTACGAAGTTTCCAGGATCCGAGCTGAGCCGGACGACGTCGGTACCGCCGCCCGCTACTTCCACGATCGCGGGTTGGTCACCGCCTTGTAGGATGTAATAGTCGTCTCCCGATCCCCCGACAAGTGAGTCCGCGGAGTCTGCTCCGACCAGGGTGTCGTTCCCCGCGCCACCCAGCAATGTATCGACGCCCGAGTCCCCGTCGAGGGAGTTGTCGCCGTCATTGCCAGTGATGAGGTTGTATAGGGCGTTTCCCGTTCCAGCCGTGTTGCCTGAACCAAGCAGCGTCAAGCGCTCGACTTCGTATTGAACGTACTCGCCATTCACCCACATCACGTATGAGGAAGGCAGCGTGAAGGTTGTCCAGGAGAGAACTGTGTCGATGCCTTCGCCCGGGACGTCCCGCACGCTCGCGACATTGTCGATATTCACGATATACGTGTCGTTCCCTGCACCACCCACGAGCGTGTCGTTCCCAGCACCCCCGTCCAGCGTGTCGTTCCCCGCCGCGCCGCTGAGCGAGTTGTTGCCGGAGTTTCCGACCATCACGTTGCCAGACGAGTTTCCCGTCGCGCTAAGGCTGGCGTTGCCGGTCAGGGTGATGTTCTCGATGACACCAACAAAGTGAGTCGTGTCGGTGGTCAGGTTCACGCTCACCGAGGCGACGACCGTGTCGACGCCTGTGCCGCCCACGGCAGTGTTTTCACTCGCGACATCGTTTACATCGTCCACGATGAACGTGTCGTCGCCGCTACGCCCTTCCATCCAGTCGGCATCGCCATTTCCATCCAGCGTGTCGTTTCCAGATCCACCGATGAGCGTGTTGCTCGCCGAGGTTCCGGTCAGGTAATTGGCAAGGGAGTTGCCTGCACCAGCGAGAGAGTCTGTGCCGCTCAGCGCAAGATTCTCGAGCCCGGCGCCTAGCCAGTAATTCACCGAGGAGATGACCGTATCGAGTCCTGGATCGACCCCGAGGATTGGCACATAGCGCACTTCGACGATTGTTACCGGGTGGTTTTGGAAGCTGCCCCAGCTCTTGGTCACGGGGGAAAAAAGCATTCCCGACCGAAGCTCGACATGCCTGCTCACGACCTGCCGGTAGCCGCTCACGAAGGAGTCAACCTCGATCACGTCTACAGGATCCTCTACCACATACGTGTCATCGCCCGTACCGCCCTTCAGCGTGTCGGCACCCGCACCGCCGGCAAGCGTGTCGTTCCCGGCGCCCCCCTCCAGGCGATTGGCGGCAGGATTTCCGAGGATACGGTTGTTGAGCTCGTTGCCAGAGCCATTGATGCCTGAAGCCCCCAGCAAAGTCAGGTCCCAGACTCCGGCGCCGAGCGTTCCGCCGACGTCCGAGTAGAACGCGAGCCGTCCGGCGTCCGCGCCTCTTTCAGGGGCGACGAGCAGGCCGTCGTCGGTCTTCAGATAGCTCGTCATCGAGCCGTCTTCGCCCCGCAAGCGCATCCCGCCGGCGGCTTCGCTCACCTCGACACCTTGGCCGTCAGCCTCGAGGTGGGCGAGCGCGAGGACTCGCCCAGCATCATCCGCCGTTGCGTAAGTCCCGCTCGCGTAGTCCAGGTAGGCGACACCCAGCTCCGCCAGCGATTTCAGTTCCCGCGCCTCCGTCAGACCGTCCCCATTGATGTCGCGCCAGACTTTCAGATCTGCATACGACTCGTCAGCGGAATCCAGACGTCCATTTGTGTCCTGGTCCAATGCCTGAATGCTGTTGCTGCCACGATTGACCGTCGCAGTGATATCGTCTGTCACGAGTTCGGAGGCCGAGTCGACCCTGCCATCCCCGTTCCAGTCGACGGCGAGCATCCCGTCCTGAGCGTTCAACCAGGCAGTCACCTCTCGGTAACCGTCGTTGTCGGCATCAAACAGGACCTCCGACGCGTCTTTGCTCGTAGACCAGACCCCATCGCCGTCCAGGTCGAGAGCCCAAACGTCGATCGCCGTGGCTTGCGCTTCGATGCTTTCGGAGGTTCCAGAAAGAAGGACGTCAAGCGCGGCACCCTGTGAATTGTCCGCGCGCGTGTAATTCAGGGCACCGTAGACGTGTGCGCCGTCCTGATCGTACTCGGGCCCTGTCCTGACCAGGTCGATCGAAGCAATCGCATAGTCCGCGAGGCGCAAGAACTCGCCGGCCTGCGAAATCCCGTCTTGATTCGCGTCTCGCCAGATTCCGAACTTGGCCCATTGCGAGTCCGCGGCATCCAGCTTCCCGTTTTGGTTCGTGTCGAATGCAGACAACCCTTCCAGGTCGGTGGCCGCGCCAGGGTTGTAGGCAGTAAAAGAGATTTCGTCGGCGCGAGTGACCAGGTTGTTCTCGTCATGGTCGTAAGCCAGCAGGCCATCGTCAGGCGCAGCCCAGCCGGTGAGCTCTCGCACCCCATCGTCATTCATGTCGAAAGCGGCGGTACTTGCAACGGGGGACACCAGCTCTACCCCATCGCCGTCCAGGTCAAGGACCACCGGGGCTTTGGTGACTGCCTGCCACGCGCCGCTGAAAGCGAATTGTGTAGCCTCAAATGGGAATGGACTCTGATAGAAATCGAAGAAATATGGCTCAAAGCTCGCTTCCGGTACCGGTGGAACAAAGTCGATCCGATAGTCGAAATTCGTGTCCACCCCCAAAATGTCGCCCGAAACCATGCCGAATGCGGCGGTCACGCCCGCGTCGGTCGTAAACCCGAAGCCATCGATACGCACTCCGGGCCAGCGGAATCCGAGGTCGGCGTAGGAGAACGCTTCGGGAGGCTGCGGCTCGGGAATATCGATATCCAGTGCCGATGTCCAACCGCTCAGGGCATCGAGGTCGAGGGCGTCGACAAGCGCTCCGTCGGTTCCCGCGGTTTCGAAAAGCGCGTTGGTCACTCGCACGTCCGCGTCGTACGCGCCTATGCCGCTTGCGGCGATGCTGCCGGCGTCCAGGGTGACGGCATCCCGCTCGCCGTCGCCGGCGGTGAGATCGAGGCCGAAGCCAAAATCGGTCGAACTATCGAATGCGCTCGGCGTGGAGACGCTTCCGGCTTGGAGGGCGTCGTTCAGCGAGCCCAAGGCGCTTGTGTCGCCGGAAAGCATTGCTTCAATGGCGGTGCTCAGGGTGAAGTCGTGAATCGCGGGCATTTCGCCCTCGGACAGACCTGGATTGGAGAGGACGAGTATTTCGTTCAGCCAGGGGCTGTCGTTCGCGATCATTTCGGGCGTCGCGCCGTTCGCTTGCAGCTCGCGGGCGATCGCTTCGCCTTGCGCTTGCTCGAGCGGCGTGCCGTTGATCTCGGTTACCGGAGTCGGGACAAGTCGGCTACTTCCATCGATTGCGAACTCGACAGTTGTTCCACCGGCTTGTACACGTTGTGAACCATCGTCGAATATCGTCACCTCTGACTGAAGCGCTCCGTCTGACTCAAAGCTTTCGGTCCGCTCAGACCAATTCTGCGTTTGGTCGACGTCGAAGGTGCGAACAGCCAACTTGTGAGCGGGGGTTACAGCGGTTTCAGTGCGCAACGCCCCTGCGTCGTAAACGCGGCACATGCCATTGACTGCCACTATCCCTTCGACAACGATGTCCCCCTTCTCATACGCGAGAAACGGCTGTCCTTGGCTATCCCTGCCGACGGTGACGCCGTAGATCTGGCCGTCCGAGGTGTAGACGAGCGGAATCTTCCCGGCTGCGGCTTCCATCGCTTCAGCAAGGCGCGAGTACTCTGAATCGGGCGCAGACAACCTATTAACGAAGGACGACACGAGAAGCAGTTGTTTCGCCTCGGGCGTGGCTGTCGGATTCTCCGCATCTATGCGTGCACGCTCCTGTTGCAGGAACTGAACTTCAGCCTGGTGGGCCGACGAAATCGATCCTCCCTGGCTTTTAACGATCTCTGCCGTCTGGGCCTGACGGAGGTGAGAGAAACCCTCTGTCTGAAGATAGGCGCCGGCGTAGTCCTCGGGTGAAGAGGTACTGCCGAGGTAATAGTTCACGTATCGCTGCGTGAAGTGGCCGGAGAGCTCATGCGACAGCGTTGTGACGAAGCGCTCTGCGCTCACGAATTCACTGGCGGCGATGAACACCGTGCCAACATAGGCAGGTTCCAGCGGAGTGGGCTTGTCGATCGTGAAGAGCCCAGCGTTCCCAGACACGTCTATGGCGATCTCCGCCGACTTGTAGTTATAAGACGGGGCGTCCGCGCGTGGCTCTTCATTTAGAATCGTCAGGTAGTACGCGCGGATGTCCTGGCGTACTGTCGAATCGGCGTTGATGAACGCGACAGCGGCGTCGAGTGCGCCTGCAGCCTGAAGGCCGTTTCTTACGTCGGCGGAAAAGACTGTTTGAAATTCTGCGGAATTCTTGTCAAGCGGCTCCATGGACTTCTCCCGTATATCTTGTCAGCGCCGTTCAGACGACCTCAAGCGGATTCCCGATACGCATTGCGAGCGCGCAGGGACCGTCGCGCTGACCGCGATGCCAGTCGGCATCCCTTGGGAGATGTGCAGGGAACCCCTTGAGTCGAATGTGCGGGCCTCAAGCCATCCTTGCTCGTGCGATACTAGGCGAGGTGGTGGTGGGCTGCCCGGATCGTCGGAAACGATCTCCATTCCGACCCCAAGTTCTTTGTTGAACCCGCTCAGAAAGTCCGAGAGCGCCAAGCAGGTTGTCCTCTCATCCAAATGCATGGATACGGTGTGGTCGCGAATCCTGAACTGCTCGGTCGCTGACGATCCGCCTGTAGGGAGCTTCAGAAAGCCGTATCCGAACCGCTTCAAGAGCTGCTGCGGAAACGCTTTGCTGTCCGACAACGTGATGCCGACGTCCGGAACGATCGGAAGCTTGAGCAGCCGCGAGGCGAACTCGGTGTCGCGCAAATGCCCGTGTTTGACGAGCTCAATGGCGACCCTCAGGATTTCGCGGCCCCTTTCTTGGGGCGTGGCGTATTCAGGCACACCGATAGGCCGAGGTTCGCCTCGGACAGGCGTTTCCGCAGCAATCGATCCAATCGAACTCCAAACGGCGAGCAGCATCGCGCTGGCACCGAGTGACACGCGAAGACGAGCGAATCCTGCCTTTGCCATAGCGTTCATTGGGAGTTGCCCCGTTTCAGAGTGGACGGTTGAGCGCTTGGGGTCGGCTTCTCGCCTGATTCTGGCATGCGAAAGCGGAAGCCTTGTGCAAAAAAGTCGCCGCCGATGATCATCGCTGGCATCGCGCGCTGCACTCGCCGCCCAACGCAATAGTGGCTGCGCAGAGTGCAACCCCCGATGAGTGCTCTCGCTCCCGTAACTACTCTCGGTCATTCTGAAATTGCGCAAGGTCCCAGTCAAGAACAAAAAATGCAGTCGGCCGGCAAGAGATTTATCCTTTCATCCTGTCGAACCGGTGAAAATGCAAACGATCACGGGTGAATTCAGTGAGTAAATCCCAGGCAACCGATCCGCTATTCGAGTTGGCTCTGGGGCAAGTAGGCAGCATGACGTCGACACCACTCCTGGAACCGCCGGCATTGCGGAAGCTGGTGGCCGAACGCCTGTTTGGGAAAGCGCTGGAGGAAGCGCGCAGGCAATGCGCGTCGGCCGGTGCCGATCCCGCATACGCCTACTGGATCGGTCTAGCGGCAGGTTACCTTGGCCGCGTCTCCGAGGCAGCGCCATGGCTGGAACTCGCGCTGAAAGCGAACCCGCACGATACGCGAGCCCACAAGGCCCTCGCCTGGCTGCACAAGTTGCACGGTGACGCCGAAGGCATGCTGGCGCACTACCGGGCGGTGCTCGCGATAACGCCTGACGATCCGGCGTTGCACGCCCTGTGTGCCGAGGCTCTCTGGATGGGCGGCAGGCTTCAAGAGGCAGAACGCGAAGCACGCATGGGGTTGGAGAAGACCGTGAACGATCCCGTGTGCCTCGCCGCGCTCGCTTATGTCATCCAGGCGCATGGACGTGTCGATGAGGCCGTCGGCCTGCTCGAGGCGTCTCTTCGCACCAAGGACGATGCCGCCCTCCGATGGTCGCTCGCCGATATCTACCTTCGCGCCGGACGCTATCGAGAAGGGTTCAAGGCGTACGAGGCGCGGCGACAACCGGGCTGGCAAGGCAGGTTTGTCCAGGATCCGGGCATCGCCCTTCCGGAGTGGCAGGGCGGCGATCTCGCCGGGCGACGGCTGCTCGTCGTTCCCGAGCAGGGGCTGGGCGATACTCTTTTCGCGTTGCGCTACGCGCGCGAGCTCGGCAATCAAGGCGGGCGGCTCTCAATTGTCGTTCCAGGGCCGCTCCATCGCCTGCTGCGAGCACAACCGTACTTCGTCAGCGTCTACGCGGAGGGAGCACCAATATCTCGCCGCAACCATGATTGCTGGTGCTTCGCCATGAGCCTGCCTGCGCTGCTCGGCGAAGACGGCTCTGCGCGCATGCAGTCTCGCGCGTACATCGCGCCTGTCCCGGATGACGCGATGGGGCTGCCACCCCGCACAGAGCCCACCGTCAGGGTCGGACTTTGCTGGGCGGGCAAGCCGACGAACACCGAAGACGCCCGGCGGTCTATCCCATTGGAGCGGTTTGAGCCGCTTGCGGGAGTTGACGGCGTAGAGCTCTACAGCTGCCAGTACGGTGCGGACCCTCTTCCAGAATTCGTCCGTTCAACACCGAAACCAATCTCCGATTTCGCCGACACGTCGGCGTTGCTCTCGCAGCTTGACCTCCTGATTACCGTCGATACGGCGCCCGCGCACCTGGCTGGCGCGATGGGCCGGGAAGTGTGGCTGCTGAACCGCTGGTTCGGCGACTGGCGTTGGGGCGACTCGGGGGCGGCGACCTACTGGTATCCCACCATGCGAATCCTGCGCCAGCCGCGTGCGGGCGACTGGGAAAGCGTGATCGCCGAAGCCAAAGCGCTGCTCGTCAACCGAGTATCCGGCATCACTCCTCAGGCGGCAGCTCCTGCCCCGGGAACAGCTCCTCGATGAAGCCGAACTTCGAAAGATCTCGGATCCGCATCGGATAGAGAATCCCGTCGAGGTGGTCGCACTCGTGCTGCACCACTCGCGCGTGGAAGCCCTCCACGTTGCGCTCGAAGCGCCGGCCGCGCTCGTCGTAGCCCGAGTAGCGCAGGCTGCGCCAGCGCGGCACCCAGCCGCGCAGCCCCGGGACCGAGAGGCAGCCCTCCCAGTCCTCCTCGATCTCGTCCGAGAGAGGAGCGAGCGTCGGATTGATGAGCACGGTGTCCGGCACCTCCTCGGCTTTCGGATAGCGCGGGTTCGCCTTGACGCCGAAGATCACCAGGCGCAGGGGCACGCCGATCTGCGGCGCGGCGAGCCCGGCGCCGCTGAGACTCGCCATGGTCTCGCGCATGTCGGCAAGCAGCTCGTCCAGCTCCGGCGTGCCGAAGCGCTCGACCGGCGCGGACCGCTGCAGCAGCCGCGGGTCGCCCATGCGCAGCACCGGCCGGATCACGCTTCGACCAGCTTCTCGATGATGCGCCGCACGCGGCCCATCGCCTCCTCGAGCACCGCGCCGATGCGATCGAGCGCGACGGCGCGCGCGCTGTCGCCGCGCCCGGCGGCGAAATTGGCGACCACGGCAATCGCCGCGTACTCAAGCC
>Ga0209641_10002641_pt1 | contig 15341 bp, 15 predicted proteins | sample RifCSP16_1_FD_184022 | JGI IMG/M metagenome (GOLD analysis project Ga0209641, IMG submission 184022) | Soil microbial communities from Rifle, Colorado - Rifle CSP2_sed 16_1 (SPAdes) (version 2) | ecosystem: Environmental > Terrestrial > Deep subsurface > Rock core/Sediment | place: Rifle...
GTGGGCATGAAAAGACAAGGCAACAAAAACAATATCAATACCTCGATTGGCAATCAATTCGCGAACATCCGAATACTTCCCCAAAACCTTTGTCCCTTGTATAGTATTTCCAATTTCATTCGAATCACTCGTTACGAAACCGGCTATCTGAATCCCGAGTTCTGGATGCTTTCGCAACTTGGTTACAAGGTCTTGACCCATCTTTTCAGCGCCTACGATTAAAGCATATCTTTGATTGTATCCCTTCTGCCTTAAGAAACGGAGAAATTCCCGAAACAATATTCGTGTTAAGCTGAGAAATACAATATTAATAAACCAAAAATAAAAGAACGTTAATCTGGAGAATTCATATTGACGGAAAAGAAAGGTCAGAGAGATAAGGATCAGGGTAGCAAAGGTAGACGCCTTACCAATGTCTAGAACCTCAGAAAATCTGGTAGAAACTCTTCTGGGGCGATACAGGCCAAATATCCTAAAAACGACACTCCATAAAGGAATCATAAAAATTAGGAGCGTAAGGTAGATTTTAAAAGATGGGATTCCTTTATAGACAGGGATAATGCCAGAATAAAAGCGTAAATAATAGGAAAGCACCCAGGAAACAGACAGGGTAGCCCAGTCCATGAAGAGTAATACCGATTCGAAAAACCTGCTATGTTTCTTCAGCATAGAAATTTGTCGATGAATTGTCTAAACTTTTCTTTAAATATGAGTGTGTCAAAACCTTCGGCATGCTTTCTAATCAAAAGAGGGCTAAACAGGTTTTTGTTATTTTCGAAATACTTCACAGCTTCCGTTAAAGATTCAGTTGTTTGTTCTGTAAAAAATACTCCAGTAGGTGTATCCGGCATTCTTTGTGTCGTTTCCGGCGTAGATTCTGAGTATGGATATATTCCACGCACCGTTTCCAGCACGCCTCCCTTAGCAAAGGCAATTACGGGTTTTCCACATGCCTGCGCCTCCAAAGGGACGATCCCAAAATCTTCCTCTCCCGGGAAAATCAGCGCTTTACATCCCCGGTAATACTCTTTCAGGGTTTCACTGGATTGCCAGCTGGCGCATTTTGCGTGCCTTTTTGACATCCGCCTGATTCGCTCTTCTTCCTGCCCTCCTCCTATAACGATCAACGGCAGTCCCAATTTTTCAAAGGCATCTACAGCAATGTCAATCCTCTTATACGGAGCAAAGGCTGATACAATCAGGTAGTAGTCTCCTTCCTGGTGAGCATCGATAGGGGTATAAAAAGAACAGTCTGCCGGCGGATGAATGACCTCTGCCGTTCTCTTATAATATTTTTTTATCCGATTTGCAACATTGTAGGAGTTTGCCACAAAGTGATCTACCCGGTTACTGGAGGTAACATCCCACATCCTTAAGTAATGGGCAATAGGGGGCATCAAGAACCTGGAAACGAGTCCTTTTTTCCCGTTGCCAAAATAGGTGTTATAATGTTCCCATACATAACGCATAGGGGTATGACAATAACATATATGGATCGTAGCCGAAGATGTCAGCGCTCCTTTTGCAACACAATGACTGCTGGACACAACAACGTCATAATCCCTCAAGTCGAAGCTTTCTATTGCTAAAGGAAATAACGGCAGAAAAGAGCGGTAGCGTTTCACGGCGAGGGGTATTTTTTGAAGAAAGGAGGTTTGTATCCTTCTATCCTCGATTATCTTTGAAACAGAGCCAGGAATGTGGATTAGCGTAAAAATATCTGCATCCGGGAAAAGTTCACAGAAAATCTCTAAGACCTTCTCTCCCCCCCGCATACCGGTAAGCCAATCGTGAATAATAGCAATTTTTTTCATAAAAAATTATCCAGAATATTGCCGCGAATGCGTTTGTTCGGAGCTTGATACACTTCGAATAATAACAAACAGTATACCGATGATATACCAAAGAAATAATGCATCAGGTTTTTTCCAGAAACTATCCGTCGATCCGTGTGAAAAAATCGAAATGAGGCTCGCCGTAATACCCAACAAGAGTGCCTTTTCATTTCCCGATTTTAAAGCCCGCCATGATTTTACCGATGAATAAAATACCATTACAAATAACCATAAGAATGCCAATAGCCCAACAATCCCGGTTTCTACCCATATATGGAGGAAGATATTGTGAGCATGGGATAGTTTTTCAACTCCCTTAACTACGGACTTTTTTCTAATCTTTATTTCTTTAGGCTGTCCGGAAGCTTTTTCTTTTTTTATCTGTTTTTCTGCTTCTTTTATCTTTCCCCCGTATAGTTGAAAGGCATCTCGAAAATTCTTCTTGCCGGGTCCGATACCTAACAAAGGATGTTCCCGAATCATGGAGATCGATGCCTTCCAACATAACAAACGGTCTCCTAATGTTTTTTTGGAAGCGAAAAATTTATCAACCTGCGCGATGGTCTTGGCGTGTGTAATAAATTTAGAAGGTAACATGAAAATGAGCAATGCACATACACCGATAACTATAACCATTAGCAACTTCTTTTGAACAGCAAAACCGATAAAAAGCATGGTAATTAAAACGGCAATCCAGCTTGTTCTGCTCATAGTTAAAATCAGGGAAAAGCCACACAGGAATACCAACAGGGCGAGAGACAGGCGAGACACTATATCTTTGTACCAAAGGAAGAGACATACGGCAATGGGCAATAACAACGATATATATTTTGCAATTCTGGAATGATATTCAAAGGTGGCCACAAGCCTTTCGTCCCGAATGGCTATCCCTGTATAATACCCGTACAATCCATAAGCGCACACCAAGCCGCAGGTAATAAGCATAGCTTTTAAGATTCGCTTAGCTTGTTCCTGGCTTTGAATAGTATTGATCATGCAAAAAAAGATAAGAAAGTATATGAGATAATCATGTGCTACGGTTTCAAGACTGTTTTCGATATGAGCCGAATGAAATGAAGCGGCCAACGAGCACAAAAGAAATGAAAAGACGGGAACATTAATTGATGTCTTGGTGAACAATATCTTTTTTTCAGATATCATCCTTGCTATCCAACACCCTGTCATAGTTAAGAAGCACAATAATTTAATAATATCTGCATCGAATGGAAAAAAAGAAAGGATGAAAAAATAGGCAATAAACGCATATTCTGAGATTCTGCTTATGTAGGGTTTAACAAGTTGGTTCATGGCTAATTATTTCAGAATCAAGATGTGTCTTTTTACAAAAAGACTTTAACACTTTAAATAAAAAATGAAGCCGGCGCTTGACGGGAGACTTCGTCGTGAACCCAGCCGAACGATAAACCACCAGCGTTCATCTTCTGACTCATTTGGGTTAAGACTGAGAAAACAAATTTTCCACCAGTTGCAACATTTTATGCGTACGTATTTCATAGGTGTGTTCCCTGGCCACTAAAATACGTTCTTCCAGTGGCGCTCCATTGCCTTTCAAGGCATCGTCAATACCTTTAATAAAATCCTGAGGCGATTGGGCAATGTACACAATGTTCCGGTATTCACGCAATATGGGTAAATCAACGCTCACCACAGGTATTCCCACCGCCAAATATTCAATAAATTTCATAGGAAGCACGGATTCTGTGTATTCATTCAACACATTGAGTATAATATAGTAACATGTAACCCCTTAAGGTAACAAGGCAATTCAGCATAAGGGCGCCTCCCCCTAAGATAGATATTGAAAATATTCCGTAATAACATGGTTTTGTCCATGGGTTGCCTTCTCCTGTCTTCCCAATGAGCGCTATGGACCAATCGGGGCGTGTTTTTACCACATAACGCAGGAGATTGAAATCCACCTTGTAATGACTTACTGCCCCGATAAAACTGATGCGAGTATCCAGCACTTACAAAAGATCTCCCGGAATAACGGTTTCTACATCACGAACCCTGGAAAAATGTTTGAAATCAGCAATATTTGGAAAATAGTACGTGTTCGGCTTCCATGCCTTTCTTGTTGCTGCTAATTTTGGAGACGTGGCAAAAATGGCGTGTGACCTTTCAGCTAAATATTTTTCGGCTTTTTCAAAAATATTTACGGGCATATCCGGCTAAGTTTTAACTATAATCTCTTTCTTGTTACATGGACTCTCACCTATTGAATCAAACAAAATGCCTATCTTACTAAAATCCTTGAAACAAAACCCACAACCTTCAATGAATTCAAACAGGCTGTCAATTCCCTCCTTTAATTTGTCTCAACAAGCGCACTATCAAAGAACGAAAATCTTGCCCGTGACTATTTCAAAATCAAATCTAAACAACTGAAGGAAAAATTTCTCCACTTACGCTTTAACAAAGAACAGATGTTCCACCCCACCCGATGGGGTCTCCCAAGTACGGTCCGAAAATGGAACGTAGCCAGGTTCTTTTATGATCAGGAACTGCAGAAAAACACATTTCTTTTCTCCAATACGCCGGAAAATGAGCAAACCAACAACCTCGATAACCTCTCGGTACAACTTCCACCTCCTTTCAAACTAGGAAATAAATCTAGCACAAAAGAAGATAAATTTCAAGCTATCGGATAGTTTATTGGCTTGAAAGAGTGTTATAAACTTTGAGGGTATCTTCAGCCATTTTCTTCCAGGAATACTTTCTCACTTGCTCTCGTCCTTTTTTACGTAAATCAATTCTTATTTTTTCACTTTTTATTACTGAGTTAACTTTACTAGCTATATCTGCTACGTTATATGGATCAAAGTAGACAGCAGCCTCTTGATAAACCTCTGGTAAACTCGTTGCGTTGGCGGCTACCACCGGGCAACCAACCGCCATAGCTTCTAGTCCCGGTAAGCCAAAACCTTCGGAAAGTGAGGGAAAAACCAAACACTCTGCCTGGGAAAGAAGTACTTTCAGATATTCATCAGAAACCCCTGGGATGAAAACAACACGATTTCTTATGCCCAAATTTTCTGCTTTACTAGTAATTCTTTGAGAAAAAACATCACGTTTGATAATACAAACCAAAGTGACCTGCGGATCAATTTTTAACAACGCTTCCATCAACCGCTCTAAATTCTTGTGTGGGTAAGCATTTCCCAAATAAAGAATATATGGAGCTTTAACCGAATAATGACCCAAGGCTTCTTTCACCCTATCTTCGATGGGGGAAAACCTTAAGGCAAAATCATCGGCACCCTCGTAAGTGGTGACAATTTTATTTTTATCAATTTTCATTGTTTGGGAAAGTTCACTTTTAACAAACTCCGAAGGAGTAAAAATCATTTGTGCTCTTTTGAGAGCTTGTTTGAGTATGAATGTAAAAGCCATGTGTTTGATTTGGTAAACCAAAGGTGAATGAGTAGTGGCGGCTTGGTCTTTGAAATTAATCTTGGTAAGATCGTGCAAAGTGACTACAAACTTGCCAAAATAAAGCAAGGGTATGTTAATTTGAGGAAAATGCACGAGATCAAGTTTTTGTGCAAGAAGTCTTGCTGGCATAACCACCTGCTCTTTAAGAGAATACCACCGAACGTCAGAGAGCACTTTGTGAAAATTTGAACTTCTTGGGTTATAAAGAGGAAAATTAGCTTTCCTAAGAAAAACGAAGTAATCATTTTTGTTATCGAGAATTTCCAGATTTTCAAGTAATTTCTCAGTATAGCGACCAATACCAGTACCTTCTGACCCCAAAAATCGTCCATCAATACCTATTCTCATTTTACCTCCTTCCTAGCAATCATTATTCTCTGGTAAGCAGTTAGTAGTTTCTGTCTTTCATTTGCTGAATATATTTTTAAGTGACATTGAACCGGCAATAATTAACCCCAAAAGTATGAATGGAAGCAGTAAAATTTGCGCAATCAAGCTTTTATGCTTACGGAAATAAATCTCCAAACTCTTACTCCACATTAGTTGCCTTTTGAGTGGACTCACTTTTTTGATGCTTTTGCTTAACAGGTGCACTACGTGTACTTGAGGATAGTAAATTAATTTCCAACCTGCCGCCTTTATCCTTTTTTCCAAATCTGTCTCTTCAAACCAGAGAAAGAAATGCTCATCAAAAACACCGACTGAGTCTAAAACCGCACGTCGAATAAGTAAAGCTGATCCCATTAGATGTTCAGCTTCTTGTTCTTGGGAGTAATCAACTTTCGGGTAAACGAGGTCTTTGAAGAAAGGCAGTCGGTGTAATTTCAACAGAACTAAGATACTATCGACGAGTCCTGGAAAAGGGCCAATTTCTTTTTGGAGGGAACCATCCTCGTTGACTAACTGTGGTGCTACTATGGCAATTTTCTCTTCTTCCTCAATCTTCTCCACCAACTTTTCCAGGTTGTCAGGAAAAATTTGGGTATCAGGGTTTAAGAGGAAAACGAATTTCCCCGTTGCTTGTTTGAGCGCTTGATTGTTAGCGGCCCCAAATCCAACATTTTCTTTGTTTTCAATAGCAATTGCTTGAGGGAACTGCTTAATAATTTCTACACTTTTATCAGACGAATTATTATCAATAACGATAACCTCCCAAGGTTTGTTAAATTTGCTCTCAAAAACACTCTTCAAACACTTACCAACGAACTCTGCGCCATTCCAATTGACAATAATGATCGAAAGCTCGATTTTCTTTTCTGCCATAGAAAGTTAAATTAAAGGACTTTTTTCAATTTTACCAGGATGTAAAAAGTTAGGAGAAGGTAAGCAAAATTTGCAAACAAAAACCCAAGTTGAATACGAGTGGTAAGCGGCGTGAAAAAAAACAGCAGTTGAGTTACATCCACTGTAGTAAAAAACAAGGCTAAACGGCGTTGGTTTAAGAACGCTTTTGCTCTGCCAAAGATATTCTTGACTGATAAAGTTACTGAGCTTTTACCCTCTTTTTTTAAATAAAGGGAAATAAAATTAATATAATTATCCAAAAAAATGATAAAAAATCCCCAGATAATTATTTCGAAATTGCCATAAAGTCGAAACTGTCCAAACATTAGCCCCCCCAGAAGTAGAAAAAATCCAAGCCTATCAAACAAAAAATCAATAATCTCACCTTTCTTATTTTCCAAGCCTTTAAGACGGGCTAGTTTTCCATCTACGCAATCAAAAATAAAACCAATCTCAAAGAGAAGTGATCCTAAAACAAGTGATATTGGGTCTGCCTGGTAAAAAAGGAAGGCAGCTGCTAATGAAAGGGTGAAAGCTAAAATAGTGACGATGTTGGGAGTAATACTCGTGTGATTGGCTAAAAATAGGGTAAGACGTCCTGCAATAGGGTCGGCAATAGTAACTGTCCACCAGGCATCAACAGGCTTAAAGGCTTTCTTAACGTCTGCATAGTTATAGCGCACTAAAAATCTTCCAAGAGTTTGTTGATAAAGGTATCGTTCAATTTTACCTTGCTTAAAAGGGTGTAGCGGTCACGTATGGTAGGTGCAACTTTAATCGCTTTGGCTAACTCTCCTTTACCAAAACCAAACGCCTCCAAAGTAGTTGGCAAGCCTACTTTTTTATAAAAATCAAAATAGCCGCGCAAATCTTTGCCTCGCGCTTTTTCCATTAGCAGGGTGGCAAAGGCCACTTGAACCCCGTGCGATTGAGATTTTTCCGGATACAAAAGGTTGAGAGCATTGGAAATCATATGTTCACTTCCAGAAGCTGGACGAGAGGATTCTGCAATTTCCATAGCTAATCCTGAAACTACTAAAGAATAAGCAAGCCTCTTAAGGAAATTATACTCAGTAATATCTTTAAAATTAAGATTAAGAATAGTTTCAGTAGAAAGGTGTGATAGGGTATAAGCAAAATCGTTGATGTGCTCCGAAGTATCTTCTTTAGCTAACTTCCAATCTTCAAGGGCAGAAATATTGGAAACAACGTCACCAATCCCTGAAATAGTAGTCTCGGGAGGAGCTTCCTGTACTAGAGTAATGTCAATAATTACTCCAAGGGGAATATTAGCCCCCACGCTTTTTTTACGACCATCCTCCTGAGTAATTGAAGCAACTGGTGAATAAATGCCATCGTTGGAAAGAGCAGTAGGTATAGCCAGATAATTCAAACCAACTTCAGTAGTAGCAGACTTAGTTACATCCACTACTTTACCACCACCAAAAGCAACCACCAAAGAGTTTTTTGGATACTTTTTCAACTTAGCAATAAGCACTTTAACGTTTTTGGTATCAGAATGAGTAATGTACAAAATATCATTAAAATCACTTTTTTTGAAAAGTTTTTGGTATTTCTTCCAAATAGCCCCGGTGGTAACTAAGATTTTGGTTTCAAAACCCAGGTTGTGATGTAAAAGGATGTTGTGCAGATTGTTCACCCGATTGTTGCCAACTTCTAAAATGATTGGTAGATTTGCAATACGTGAAAGTAACATTTACTTAAAGGCTTTCTTTAAGAGTTTGCGGGCAATAACAAGATCTTCGTGGTTATCGACTTCTACCCACTTTTTGCCTTTAGTGGATAAAGCTTTAAATGGGATTTGGGCAAAGATCAAATCGTATCCATTTTCATAGTAAAGATGAGGCGTTTCAGCAACTACTTTTTGCAGGGCTTTTTTTAAAGCAGGAAGCATGTCTTTGTGCAAAATGGAAATACCAATGTATTCACCAAAGGATTCACCAATGGATAAAGCTTTGTTAATCTTTGTAACGTGTCCATCTTTTACAAAAACTTTCATTGCTTCTTCAGTCAACTGCTTGTAATCGTCAATTACTAAGCTTGTATCGAACTTATCAACCACTTCGTCCAGAATTGTCGGGTCGTAAACCACGTCAGAATTAATAAGTAGAACGTGGTCATCAAGATGATCAAGGGCTAATAAAACTGAACTACTATTGTTTTTCTTTTCAAAGTCCGGATTAAAGATAATGGTGTATTTAAAATTTAGTTTCTTGGAAAGAGCTTCGATTTCTTCTTTCAGGAACTCGTGTCCGTGTCCAGAAACAAAAACAAAATCCCTAAAACCGCGGTTTATTAGCGACTCCAGGGAATGTTCCATAATGGACTTTCCACCCAAGTCGATTAAGGTTTTAGTCTTTTTATTGGTCAGGGGGCGAAGGCGGTTAGCAAGACCAGCAGCTAGAAATAATACTTTCATAATACAAATTGTACAATTCTTGGTTGTTAATTTCAAGGGGTATCCCAAATTCAACTAATCCATCAATTGATATTGGGAAAATTTCCTTCTTGATTTGAAGAAATATTGTAAAGGTGACGCAGGTCTGTTACGCTTTTGATGAGAGTAAGAAAAGCCAGAGCAGCAACTGCCGACACTAAACCCCAATAAACTTGGTTAATAATGGTAGAGACGAAAAACAGCAGTACCCTGGTTTCAATTGTCGTAGGAAAGGTTACTAACCGGTTTTTAATTAGCCAACGTTTGATAAAGGCTTTCCAGGCGCTATGGGTTTTTGCATATTGAGCCAGAACTTTTTCAATTTCCTCTTTAGTCTGCGTACCAGGAATCCTGCCCGCTTCTTTCTCAACTTTCGCAACCAACCTTCGTGTATGGAAAGAGGAGGTACGGTGGAGAGCATCTGCAAAAACGTAGGTCATTCCTAAAATCCAAAAAACCGTGTTACCCGTAAGCTGGTATTGACTCCAAATTAGGGCAAAGAGAGCAGCAAACTGCACCAGCCTGTCCTGAATAAAATCCCAGTAAGCCCCAAATTGGGTTCCTGTTTTCTTCAAACGAGCAATCTTGCCATCCACACAATCAAAGACAAAAGAAAGTTCCATGGCTACTGCGCCCAGAATAAGATTGAGGTGATCTCCTTTCAGGAAGAAAATGGCGCTTACCAACCCAAAGATTAAAGAAAAGAGAGTAATTTGGTTGGGGGTAAAGCCAGTGTAATTGGCAAAAAGATAGGTAAGCCGAAGGGCAATTGGATCAATAACTTTAACTGTCCACCAAGCGTCTGTGAGCTTAGCTGAATCTTTAACTTCTTCAAAAGAATAGCGGTTATTCATACCTTTTTAAACCTTTCTCTAAAGGTTTCCAGATAGCTTTTCACAAAATTAAATATCCTCGTCATCAAGTAAATCTTCGCTCTCAACCTCGCCGTCACTTTTATAAAAATCATTATGATGAATTTGCTTCGAAGTATCAAAGATTTTGTGCCGGTTTTCCTCAAACCATGCAACGGATCCCAATCCTGCAACACTATTATCTGAAAGCACCGCAATTACATCCTCTCCGTACCTTCCGAGTGTTTTTGTGTTTGGATAAGAAACTATCACCACAATTCTATCAGAAAGGCGATTGATAAAATATTTTAGCGCTGCATCAGAAAGGTGCCGTAATGCATTCTCTTCAAGCAGTATCCAATACTTTTCAGAATGTATTGCACCGAGCAATGCCAAGACAACTTTCAGGTCGGCGCCTGCCTGGTTCCATTTTTCAGGTGGTATGGAACTGTCTAAATCACGGGAAAGTTGTTGTTCAAGCTTATCGCATATTCCTGTTTCTTCCAATTCCTCCCGGAGGTCTTGCCAGGAATAACCAGAGGGAATACTCAGAAATTCCCTTAATGAACTGTACGCATTTCCGTAATTTAACGTCATGAACCATGCAGCGTTTAGGGCATTCCCTGCTGCCTGCTTTGAATGTCCAAGCAGGCAGCTAACTATAAATGCCAGTGTGTAGCGGTTGAGCTTAACCGTACTGATTAGTCCGAGCCTGCTTCCTTTGCATAATTGCCAACTTTTTAAGGAATTTTCTATGGGTTTATCAGCTAGTATCATATAGTTTGTTTGATGCGGCTCACCGTTTTCCTGCAAAGTCTCCGTGTTATTCAGAAATTGAAAATATCTGCTTATTTGCGGATAAAATCTGTTGAGATGGGTAATTTGTCTGCTTAATTGTCTTAAATTAACTAACAAAAAACGCAAGGCAATCAGATAAACGATTAAGCTGCTCCAGTTATCCGCTTTTAAGATAATGCGGGATCCCATAATGAGGAGGAGTACAAAAATAGTAATTGCAAATAATATGTTGCTGACAAGGTGGCTGGTTTCCAGCACCTTTCGGCGTCCTAAATAAGCGTCTATATATCGCTTGATTTTGCCTGATGAGAAAAGCTCCTTTTCAAACCAAAATTCATTTTTGGATAAAGGTATGGATATCCCCTTCTGCCGTTGAATAATCTGATTATATTCAAGCGTTGCTCCCCGTATAGAATTTTCCATTCGGGTGGAATTTCTGACGCCGACAATATTTATTTTATATTGGAAAAACGAAGCGATTCCAAAAAATACAATCATGAGACAAGTTAAAGAAATATTGGTATAAAACAAAGTGAAGACAGACACCAATAATATTATGGCAGGAACAACCGTAACGAGAAGTATTCCCAATGCCCTGCTATTATTTCGCGAGTCGATGCGTACAATCCTGAAAATGGTTCTATCGTCAGCAAAGCTTTGGTTGGGTGGCACCCACACTTTAACACTGGAACCAAACAGGGACAATATCCTTTTCGAGCAAAACGCTTCATACTTCCTCATCAATGCGATGGTCTTCGTTTTTGAAAAGTAGATTAACCAGGCGGATAGCAAAAGAAAGAGAAAAACACCTGTTCCTAAAAGAAAAAGAAGCACAATCGAAGTCCGCGCTTGAAATTCGTATCCTAACAATTTAACCATTCCGCCTTTTTCCAGTGTGTGTGCATAATATATAGCAAGGGCAATGGTCAATAATTGAAAAGAAGTCCCCAAAAAGCCCGCCAGGAGAATAAAGACCGACTCCTCCTTAAATCTCCAGACTGAATCGGAAGCTATCAACTTAAGTGTGGCGCTATATTGACGAATTGTTTCTATGAATTTATTCAAATCTTATAACCAAATTCCTTCATGTTCCATTATATTTGCCACGATGAACTTCATTGATGTTTTATTTATCCCATCCAAAGTTAATACCCAGGTAATCATACAGCCTGTGATTGTGAGGTTCAAAATAACCGAGTAATTGGTTTCTTATAGCAGAATCCATTTTTGGATAAGAACCGACATTGGCTTTTTTGAAATCCTTGAGTTGACACCCGGGCAAGCCTAAGAATCGGAATACTTTCTCAATGGCGGCTTGTGAATCCTTAAAAAAATCCTCACTTTTCAAAATAAGGACCAGGCTCTTGTTAAAGTAGTTGTATACACGCTTTAGTTGATCAACATATATTCCCCGCAAAAGGTATGAATTATGGTCGTACTTCCAGCTTTTATATTTCTCGTCCTTTATAATTTTGTCAAATTCCCCCTGAAGCCTTTCTCCTTCCATTTTTATGGCGTCTTCGAAAGATAATATTTCCCTTTCCCTTTTAACTTCATGGTGATAGTGAGAATAAGCCCTATCGACAGGGTTTCTTAAAATGATGATTATTTTAACTCCTGGCAACAGCTCTGAAATTCTTTTGGGCGCATGCGGATGAAACATGTAAAATGGACTTGCCTCGCCAGTAAGAAAATCATTTCTACGGATATGTGTACTATAATATTTATACAGTAAAGAAGGGAAATGCGCCTTATACCAGCAGACTCCTTTTTGAAAGTAATTACGACAATTATTAAAAAAATGTACCTCTTTAACGAATGCGGGAATAATAGATGGATGTTCGATTAAATTCATGTAAAGAGAAGTTGTTCCACATTTTTGAGCTCCGATTATGAGAAAATCAGGCAATACTCTCAAATGGCAGGTTGATCGTCTATAGAGGGGAAGATAATTACCTTTTTTAATAATTTTTTTTGTTTTTTTCCCTCTTATCAAAGGCTTCTCCTGTTGAATAAAATTTTCCTTGTGTTCCAAAAAACCAACAATATCAAATTTGTCCAAATGGTCAAGTCTTTTTTCTCCTGTAAAAGCAGAAGGTAAAATAAACTCCAAAGATACCGGTTAAGCGCCTAAATTTATGTACAGGAATTTCAAAGTTGAAAGCATAGCAATCAGACAACCCCCTGAATCCCCCTTTTCTAAGGGGGACTTGAGGAATTCCCCCTTAATAAAGGGGGCTAGGGGGTTGTTTATGCTGGACATTTGCTGTGTATCAAAAAAGTCGCTGCCGAAGGCAGCCTAATTAATAACAAATGACTGTTACTATTTATTCCAACTAAAATTAATGCCCAGATATTCATAGAGCTTGTGGTTATGAGGCTCAAAATAATTGAGTAACCAATTTCTTGTGGCACTATTCATTTTTGGATAAGAACCGACATTTGCTTTTTTGAAATTCTTGGGTTGCCACCCCGGCAAGCCTAAGAATTGCAATACTTTCTCAATGGCGGCTTGTGAATCCTTAAAAAAATCCTCACTTTTCAAAATAAGGACCTGGCTCTTGTTAAAATAGTTGTATACACGCTTTAGTTGATCAACATATATTCCCCGCAAAAGGTATGCATAACAGTTGTAATTCAAGCTTGTGTAATTCTCGTCCTTTATAATTTTGTCAAATTCCCCCTGAAGCCTTTCTCCTTCCATTTTTATGGCGTCTTCAAAAGATAATGTTTCCCTTTTCTTTTCAACTTCATGGTAATAGTGAGAATAAGCCCTATCAACAGGGTTTCTTAAAAGGATGATTATCTTAACTCCTGGCAGCCGTTCTGAAATTCTTTTGGGCGCATGCGGATGAAACATGTAAAATGGACTTGCCTCGCCAGTAAGAAAATCATTTTTACAGATATGTGTACTATAATATTTATACAGTAAAAAAGGGAAATGCGCCTTATACCAGCCGACGCCTCTTTGAAAGTTACGACTATTATCAAAAAAATGTACCTCTTTAACAAATGCAGGAATAACTGATGGATGTTTGACTAAATTCCTGTAAAGTGAACTTGTTCCACATTTTTGAGCTCCGACTATGAGAAAATCAGGTAATACTCTCAAATAGCAGGTTGATAGTCTATAAAAATACTTACCTTTTTTAATAATTTTTTTTGTTATTTTTTTCCTTATCAAAGACTTCTCCTGTTGAATTTATATAATACGCCCGGCATACGTAATCTGCTAATTTTTACAAATTTAATGCTTCGTGAATTTATCTGTAATTTGCCTTAACAAATTTATCAATTGCCTGGTTAGAAGTATAGTCCATTTCTTCATCAAGTCCATTTAAAAACCCTATATATGTGTGTTCTCTTGATTTGCCTCTTTTAGAATGTAAAAATGTTGTTATATCTTCTCTTATCTTGCAATGATTACTTTCTTTATATTGTAGAAATAGACTCAAATCCATCTTTTTACTGGTTCACGCAACACTGTATGTAATAAACACAAATTTATTATGAAACTCACGGAAGGTCAAGTCTTTTTTCTCCTGTAAAAGGAGAAGGCAAAAATAAACTCCTAAGATACCTGTTAAGCGCCTAAATTTTAACAAAGTACTGTTACTATTTATCCCAACCAAAATTTATGCTCAGATATTCATAGAGCTTGTGGTTATGAGGCTCAAAATAATTCCTGAGCTAAACCACCCGCTAGGCGGGTGTGAATAGCAAAAGCTATGCTGCGGTATTTAACAATTTAATACGATAAATTGTCGAAGAAGCCATATAGTCAAAATAAATTATTAGTATGAACCGATTTTGCAAACAAGTATCAAAAAAAAGTTTGAAAATATTTTCAAGAGTATGAAATTCTGAAAAATAGGTATTAAAAAAAGCTAGAATCAGATAAGAACGATGGAAAGGTATGCAATAAAACCAAAGAACAAGTACTCAAAGATGCAGAGAATATTCTCATAACGGTGCTATTTTAAAGGGTAAAAAAATTCGCAGCATTAAAAGATGCTGCTGGATCAAGAATAGCTATTGTATTGTCTGAGATAGAATAGTTCTTCTCAATTGCATGACGAATTGATGTGCCACCGCATTTAGGAATATGTAAAAAATATATTCTCTCTTAGTCTACCACGAATAATTTTTTTATTTCTTCGAATTATAGATTTAAAAATTGAAATCAAATTAACACCCCTATTTCATCAATTTTGCCTTTATTAAAACTATTGAATCATTTTTTATATCCACTTATGAAAACAAACACTACTTCGATTTTTATGCTTCCCGAAAGGCCATCATGCCACCGCTCATGGTAAAGACCTTTTTGAACCCTGCCTTCAGCAAAATAGCAGCCGCTGTGTGGGCACGACCGCCACTACGGCATACGGTGATAATTTCCTTTTCTTTATACTTTTCTAACTCATGCAACCTTTGCGTTACCTGTCCAACAGGGATATTTATTCCCCCCTGTATAGCTCCCAGTTCTCCTTTCAGTTCCGAAGGCTCTCTCACGTCCAGAATAACTAAATAGGGTTATCCGCTTGACTGCCATTTTGCAATATTTTGTAAGCAAGGCTTAATGTTGAACGCCACGAATATGTTTTCCTTTAACAGGTTCGATATTCACCGCCTGTTGGATAAGGCGATAAAACAACT